>ERZ772937.1728-NODE-1728-length-15000-cov-3.982134_pt1 | contig 15000 bp, 10 predicted proteins | sample MGYA00512113_ERZ772937 | MGnify/ENA primary metagenome ERZ772937 (study PRJEB29015, sample SAMEA2737649) | human gut metagenome | biome: human gut; feature: human-associated habitat; material: faeces | place: China | collected 2012 ... | reverse complement strand
AAAAATGGGTGCGGATATTACACTGTCCGGGGACAGCGTGCTTGTAAAAGGCGTAGAAACGCTGAAGGGAAGCGAAGTATACGGAGAAGATTTAAGAGGAACGGCGGCACTTATCATAGCTGGACTGGCAGCACAGGAAACAACGGTTATTCATGATGCAGACTATATTTTGCGCGGGTATATGGATTTATGTGAAAATTTAAAAGGACTTGGAGCAGAGATTGAATGGGAAAACAGTTAGGCAGAAAAAACAATAAAAGAAAATTAAAATGGATACTGGCGGGGATTGTCATTGCGCTGCTGCTGGCAGGAGGCGGCATTTATGCGGGTTTTATGGTAACGGATATTACTTATACCGGCAATAAGCATTATACGCAGCAGCAGATGACAGAGTGCATTTTTGGAACAGAACATCCTAATGCGCTGATTTATACGCTGTTTGGCAAAAAGAATAAAAATATTCCGTTTATACAGAAATATGATGTGGAAGTGACATGGCCCAATAAAATGAACGTTGCAGTTTATGAAAAAGCGATTGTCGGTTATATCAGCTACATGGGCTGTAATATGTATTTTGATAAAGACGGGATTGTAGTGGAGAGTTCTTCGGAAAATTATGAAGATGTACCGCAGATTACGGGACTGGATTTTAAGTCGATTGTACTGGATGCCAAACTCGAGGTCGGTAACGATGCGGTCTTTTCACAGATTCTGGAACTGACACAGGCATTTGATAAATACCAGCTGGGCGTAAAAAAGGTGTATTTTGATTCTTCGTATAATGTCAGTCTTTATATGGGGAATGTAAAGGTTATGCTTGGCAGTGCCGCAGACTGCAATGATAAGCTGTATGCATTAAAACAGGTGTCAGAAAAGCTTACCGGAATGAAAGGAACGCTTCATCTTGAAAATTATGACGGAACAACTGCTTCTATTATTTTTAAGAAAGAAAATTAGAAAAAGCTATTGCTATTTTGCAACAAAAATTATAGAATAAGTCATAGTGCAGAAATGCGAAAGTATGTTAGGAGGCAGGTACCCTTGTTAGAGATTATGACAAACGAAGCAGATTCGGCAGCGAAGATTATCGTTGTCGGTGTTGGCGGCGCCGGTAATAATGCGGTCAACAGAATGATAGATGAAAATATCAGTGGTGTAGAATTTATTGGAATTAATACAGATAGTCAGGCATTGCAGTTATGCAAAGCGCCGACAGCCATTCAGATCGGTGAAAAGCTGACAAAGGGACTGGGTGCAGGTGCCCAGCCTGAGATTGGTGAAAAGGCAGCAGAGGAAAATGTAGAAGAACTGACACAGGCCATTAAAGGTGCCGATATGGTATTTGTTACCTGTGGTATGGGCGGCGGAACAGGAACCGGTGCAGCTCCGGTTGTTGCAAAGATTTCCAAGGAACTGGGAATCCTTACGGTCGGTGTTGTTACAAAGCCGTTTAAGTTTGAAGCCAGAACGCGTATGACCAATGCGCTGTCAGGAATTGAAAAATTAAAAGATAATGTAGATACACTGATTGTCATTCCGAATGACAAGCTTCTTGAAATCGTAGACAGAAGAACAACGATGCCGGATGCTTTAAAGAAAGCAGATGAAGTATTACAGCAGGCAGTGCAGGGTATTACGGATCTGATTAATGTACCGGGTCTTATCAATCTGGATTTTGCCGATGTCAAGACCGTTATGATTAACAAGGGTGTTGCCCATATCGGTATCGGTACGGCAACAGGTGATGACAAGGCAGTGGAAGCTGTAAAGCAGGCAGTTACAAGTCCGCTTCTTGAAACAACCATCGAAGGTGCTTCACACGTTATTATCAATATTTCAGGCGATATCAGCTTGATTGAAGCCAATGAAGCTGCAAGCTATGTTCAGGAACTCGCAGGTGAGAATGCCAATATTATTTTTGGTGCAATGTATGATGAAAGCTGTACGGATACGGCAACAATTACCGTTATTGCAACAGGTCTGGAAGATACGAATGTAAACAATGCGCTGGCAGGCTTCGGCGCAAAGGCAGCACAGGCTCCAAGACCGGCAGTAAAACCGGCTTATACATATTCAGGTGCACCGGCTGCGTCAGTGGACAAGCCTGCATCTGCGGTTAAACCGGCAACACCGGTTGCTCCGCTTCCGGGCTTAAAGCCTGCGGCACCGGTAACAAGCAGTGTAAAGGAAAAGGGTATTAATATCCCGACATTTTTACAGAAAAAAGACCGATAATAAAATTTGGTGAATCAGAGAGATACTTTCATGAAAATTGAAGGTATCTCTTATTTTTTTGAAATATTTTCCTTTTAACGCAAAAACGACAAAATTCGCAGGGCGAACAATCTATAATACGTTTTGGGAGGTGATAATTCAATCGTTATTTATCTGGATGTATTCTTCTGTATCAACTTTATAATGGATTTCATTGTGATTGCTGTAGTAAACAGCCTGTGCAGATATGCTGCCACATATCTGCGGATGATACTTTCCGCCACTTTTGGAGCAATGGGAGCCGTTATTGTATGTCTGGTACCGCAGGAATACAAATTCGCCGCAAATATAGTGACCTATATTTGTATTGGCATGGGTATGGTAAGAATCTGTGCAGGGAATGTTGCATTCGCGGAACTGATAAAAGGATTTTTTGCGCTGTATGCTGCTGCATTTATGCTGGGGGGTGTAATGCACGTTTTGTACTATTATACATATGCAGGATATATTATCAGACAGGTAATTGTGCGTGACAGGGAACTGATGGTATTTCTCGGAGTATCCTTTGGCTTTTTGCTGCTTTTATACAGGCAGCTGGTAAGAATTAAAGTGTATTCCGACAAACTGTGTCGTGTATGTTGTGTTTTAAGGGGGAGAAAGATTTATATAAAAGGGTTTGTGGATACGGGAAATGTTTTACAGGATCCGCTGTTTCACAGACCGGTGTGTATCGCGCAGAAAGACAGCTTTTTGGAAGTTCTTCATGAAATAAATGATTGCACGAAAGTAAAGTATCATGTAATTCCGTTCCGGTCACTGGGGTGTGACAGCGGAATGCTTGAGGTAATTACGGCAGATACCATGTACATATGCTACGGCAAAAAAGAAATACAGGTGGAAGATGCGCTGATTGGATTGACGGCGCAGACACTTTCATCAGACGGAGAATATGAATTTCTTGTGAATGCACAGCTTTTAAAGGGGTAAAACAGGAAAGTAAATGAGGAGGTTTTTATGGTAATCAAAGTATCTGTTCCGGATCGTTTTCAGTTTAAAATGGTTCCGACATTTAAAAACATGATGATGTTAAAGCAGGGAGACGTACATTATATCGGGGGAAGTGATGTGCTGCCTGCGCCGCTGGGAGCAGAAGAAGAAGCAAGGGCAATTGCGGGACTGGGAACGGGGAATGACCAGTTTGCAAAGTCACAGCTGATTGAACACAATTTAAGACTGGTGGTATACATTGCGAAAAAATTTGATAATACGGGTGTAGGCGTGGAGGATTTAATTTCGATTGGAACAATCGGATTGATTAAGGCAATCAACTCTTACAATCCTGAAAAAAATATCAAACTGGCAACATATGCTTCACGGTGCATTGAAAATGAAATTCTGATGTATCTGCGCAGAAACAGCAAGACCAAGGCGGAAGTATCCATTGACGAACCGCTCAACGTAGACTGGGACGGCAATGAACTGCTGTTATCTGATATTTTAGGTACGGAAGAGGACATTATTTACCGTGATTTAGAAGAAGAAGTGGAAAAAAGCATGTTAAATAAAGCAATTGGTAAATTATCCGAGAGGGAGCGGATTATTGTCGATTTGCGGTATGGACTCAGTTCCATGGACGGGGAGGAAAAGACACAGAAAGAGGTCGCTGACCTTTTGGGAATTTCGCAGTCTTACATTTCACGGCTTGAGAAAAAAATAATGAAAAGACTGAAGAAAGAACTGGTAAAAAATTCGTAAATAGATATAGAGAGCCTGTCATGCAGAATGATTTTTTAAAATCAGACGGTTATGGCAGGCTTTTTATCCATGTGTATTCCGAAGATAATGAAACTATCAGAAAGTGATTGACTTTTGCCGTAAATCCATGGAAAATAAAAACAGAGGAAAAAGGGGTATTGGCATGAAAAAAATAAAAAAAAGAAAAAGGTACAGGCTGAAAAGAGGGGTTGTAGTGGTGTCCGGTGTGATTTGTGCAGTCTGTGCAGCGATTTTTACCGCAAAAGTGGTCAGCGGCGTGACAGAACAAAAAAAGCAGGCAAAGGCGGCATATTATGAAGCGTATTACGAGGAAGAAGCTGATGACCGTCCGCTGGTGTGCATTGATGCCGGACATGGTGGCAGTGACTGTGGAGCGGATTATGCAGGTGCTTATGAAAAAGATGAAACACTGCTTATTGCCAGACTGGTAAAAAGACATTTAGAGAGTGCGGGTGTGAAAGTTTTGATGACAAGAGATGCGGATACCTATCTGGGACTTGATGAAAGGGTCGAAATATGTAATAATGCTTCGTGTGATGTTTTAGTATCTATCCATAGAAATCTTTATGAGGATGATCCATCCATAAACGGAGTTGAAACGTGGATTCATCATGAACTGCCGGAAGATGATGTATTTCTGGCAGAGGCGATTACAACACGTTTAGATGCCATAGCAGGTATTAAAAGCCGTGGGGTCAGAGGCGGTTCAATGACGGATTCAGAGGAAGATTACAGGCTCAACCGCAACACCCGCTGTGTAAGCTGCCTTGTGGAGCTGGGCTTTATGTCCAATGCAAACGACAACAGGCTGATTACTGAGAAGCGGGAAGAAACGGCGTCTGCGATTTCAGACGGGATTATGGAGTATTTAAACAGCCGGAAATAAAATGATAAGTGAGAGTAAAAATGGCGAAAATCAATCAGAAAAATATTAGAAATTTTTGTATTATAGCACATATTGACCACGGTAAGTCAACACTGGCAGACCGTATTATCGAAAAGACGGGACTGCTCACCAGCAGGGAAATGCAGGAGCAGGTACTCGATAACATGGATTTAGAAAGAGAACGCGGTATTACGATTAAAGCGCAGACCGTGCGTATTGTATACAAGGCAAATGATGGGGAAGAATACATTTTCAACCTTATTGACACACCGGGACATGTGGATTTTAACTACGAGGTGTCCAGAGCGCTTGCTGCCTGTGACGGCGCGATTCTTGTCGTAGATGCGGCGCAGGGGATTGAGGCGCAGACCCTTGCAAATGTCTATTTGGCATTAGATCACGATTTGGACGTTTTTCCGGTTATTAATAAAATTGACCTGCCGAGTGCAGAGCCGCAGCGTGTTATTGATGAAATCGAAGATGTTATCGGTATTGAAGCACAGGATGCACCGCTGATTTCAGCGAAAAACGGTATTAATATTGAAGAAGTGTTAGAGCAGATTGTTACAAAGATTCCGGCACCGACAGGCGATGAAAATGCGCCGTTACAGGCATTGATTTTTGACTCTTTGTACGATTCTTATAAAGGTGTTATTATTTTCTGTCGGATTAAAGAAGGAAAAGTAAAGCGTGGAACGAAAATCCGCATGATGGCGACAGGCGCTGTGGAAGAAGTCGTAGAGGTCGGTTATTTCGGTGCGGGTCAGTTTATTCCATGTGAAGAACTCTCCGCCGGTATGGTAGGCTATATTACGGCAAGCATTAAAAATGTTAAGGATACCCGCGTCGGTGATACGGTAACGGACAATGACAATCCGTGTGCCGAGCCGCTTCCGGGGTATAAAAAGGTCAATCCAATGGTGTACTGCGGATTGTATCCGGCAGATGGCGCCAAGTATCAGGATTTAAGAGAGGCACTTGAAAAATTGCAGTTAAATGATGCGTCCTTACAGTTTGAGCCGGAAACCTCGATTGCACTGGGATTCGGTTTCCGCTGTGGATTTTTAGGATTACTGCATTTAGAGATTATTCAGGAACGTCTGGAGCGTGAATACAATCTGGATTTAGTAACAACGGCACCGGGTGTTATCTATAAGGTGCATAAGACCAACGGAGAGGTTATTGATTTGACGAATCCGTCCAATATGCCGGATCCGTCTGAAATTGAATATATGGAAGAACCGATGGTTTCTGCGGAAATCATGGTAACGACAGAATTTGTCGGACCGATTATGAAACTGTGTCAGGAGCGCCGCGGCATTTACAATGGCATGGAATACATTGAGCAGACCAGAGCCTTGTTAAAGTATGATCTGCCGTTAAATGAAATTATTTATGATTTCTTTGATGCCTTAAAGTCCCGTTCCAGAGGATATGCTTCCTTTGATTACGAGATGAAAGGCTATGAGCGTTCTTCTCTTGTGAAGCTGGATATCCTGATTAACAAAGAAGAAGTCGATGCGCTTTCATTTATCGTCTTTTCCGGCAATGCCGAAGAACGTGGTAGAAAGATGTGCGAAAAGTTAAAGCAGGAAATTCCGAGACAGCTCTTTGAAATTCCGATTCAGGCGGCTATCGGAAGCCGTGTTATCGCAAGAGAAACCGTAAAGGCAATGAGAAAAGATGTCCTTGCAAAATGTTATGGCGGTGATATTTCACGTAAGAAGAAGCTGCTTGAAAAGCAGAAGGAAGGAAAGAAACGTATGCGTCAGGTCGGAAACGTAGAGATTCCGCAGAAGGCATTTATGAGCGTTTTGAAATTAGACGAGGAATAGAAGATAACTGCATGAAAAAGACAGACAGTAACGAAAAAAGGGGCGGCATTTATATCCATATTCCGTTCTGTGTGCGCAAGTGTGCGTACTGCGATTTTTTGTCTGCACCGGCAGATGAAAAAACACAGGCGGAATATGTAAAGGCTTTGCAGACGGAGATTTATCAGACGGCGAAGCTGCTTTCGGAAAATCTGTATACGGTGGATACCGTGTTTTTTGGCGGCGGAACGCCGAGTATCCTCGCACCGGGACATGTCAAAGCACTGGCAGATACCCTGCGGGAAAGCTTTCCGTTTGCGGAAAATGCGGAAATTACGATAGAATGTAATCCCGGCACGCTCGATGAAGAAAAAGCGGCAGTGTACAGACAGGCAGGCATAAACCGGATCAGTTTCGGGTTACAGTCCGCCAATAACCGTGAATTAAAAATGCTGGGACGGATTCATACCATGGAAGAATTTGTGAAAAGCTATGAAACGGCAAGGGCGGCAGGCTTTGACAATATCAATATTGATTTAATGTCGGCACTGCCTGGTCAGACATTTGAAAGTTTTCTGCACACGCTGGATACGGTTCTTGCATTAAAGCCGGAGCATATCAGCATGTACAGTCTTATACTGGAAGAAGGCACGGCACTTTACGAACATTTAGACCGGTATCCGGCACTGCCCGATGAAGATACAGAACGGGAGATGTACGATACGGCGTGTCTGCGGCTTGCGGATAACGGTTACCACCAGTATGAAATCTCTAATTTTGCAAAAGAAGGAAAGGCATGCCGCCATAATCTTTCCTACTGGGAACGCAAAAATTATCTCGGCTTCGGGACAGGCGCGGCATCCCTGCTTTGCGAACAGCGCTACACCAATACGGACAGCCTTGCACTTTATATAGACACTATGGCGGAGCTGGAAGAAAAGAAAGAAGTCATAAGTAAGGCACTGGCGGCGGTACGCGCTGAACAGCATACACTTTCCGTACCGGAGCAGATGGAAGAAATGTTCTTTTTGGGACTGCGCAAAAACAGCGGCATTTCCGAGGCGGATTTTTTGGGAAAATTCGGAAAAACAGTAGATGATATTTATGCACAGGTGCTTGAAAAAAATCAGAAATTCGGTCTGCTGGTGCGTGAAAACGGCAGAATTTTTCTTACAAAGCGGGGCAGGGAAGTCAGCAACGTTGTAATGTCAGAATTTCTGCTGGATTAACCGGCGGCCGAACTGGCGCGGTGTTTCGCCCATAAATGTTTTGAATTCCCGCTGAAAATGTGCCTGGTCGGAATAGCCGATTTGCGTGATAAATTCGGAGTTATTGCGATGCGGGTCCTGAAAAATTTCATAAAGAGTATGGTGAAAGCGTAACAGCCGGCAAAAGGTTTTCGGGCTGTATCCGAAATATTCCGTAAAAATGCGGCTGATATGGCGACAGGAATAGCCGGTACGCGCAGCCAGTTCGCTGACGGTGATATCGCCGTCAGCTTTTTTGATGCTCTGATGGATGAGTGTGGCGGCGGGCGGGCAGGCTGGTGTTTTTCCGGTTTTGTTTAATGCGGAAAGAAAACGCTGTATCCGCTCGGAAAAAGAAACCGTACCTGAAAAGATATCAGAATCAGACATGGAAATGGTCTGGAGCAGGTCAGCTGGAAAAGGAAACGGATGTCCCGGAAGCCGGTAATACAGACTTTCATCAAACCGCACACCAAAGCAGTATGAAAATCCGGAGAGTTTTAGTATCAACGGTTCATCAGCGGTGCGGATACAAAAAATGCGGCAGCTGCCGTCAGGGCGCTGTCCGATAATCAATTCTGTATATGGTGATGCAACAAATTTTAAAGAAACATCGCCGCTGAATTCATAGCAGAATAAATCCGCCGGAGAAGAAAGCAGATGCTCGTTGGTAAGCAGGCTGTTTAAGGTTAAAAATACGTAAGGCTGAATGAGTGTGTATCCGGTGTGCATGTGAAAAACTCCAATCTGTAAAATTAATTTGTAAAAACGGATTTATAAAATTTGCTTTGCCGCCGTAGTGGGGAATCCTGTCTCGCAGTACGGAAAGCAAGTAAATATCCGCAAAAACTTAAAAATAGGTGGTGTATAAAAAAATAATAAAACAAAAATTAAAAAAATCAAGAGAAAATGTCCGATTTTTTCAATAATTATAAAATAAAGGCGGTATAATAAGTAACATAAATTGAACAGCGATGCACAAAGGCGTGTAACAGATTAGGAATAATCGGTTACACGTCTTTTTTCGTATATGGGTAAAATTTCAAAAAACAGAAATTTTCGGTACGGAAAAAGGATTGCAGCTTCAATAATCCGGACAGGCTCGGATCCACCTGACCAGAAGACATGACAAGATGGAATTAAGGGAGGAAATGGTTATGGACTTTTCAGCAGTTAATACAGTATGGGTGCTGGTAGGCGCCGCACTGGTATTCTTTATGCAGGCAGGTTTCTGCATACTTGAATCCGGTCTTACAAGAGCAAAAAATGCCGGTAACATTATTATGAAGAACTTAATGGACTTTTGTATCGGTACTCCGATTTTCTGGATTATCGGTTTTGGTATTATGTTTGGATCATCCAGCGCAATATTTGGTGGAATTGATTTATTTACACGAGGTGATTACTCAGCAGTAACACCGGACGGTGTTCCATTTTACGCATTCTTCATTTTCCAGACAGTGTTCTGTGCAACAGCAGCAACAATCGTATCCGGAGCAATGGCAGAAAGAACAGATTTCAAAGCATACTGCATTTACAGTGCAATTATTTCATTGATTGTTTATCCGGTATCTGGTCACTGGATATGGGGCGGCGGCTGGTTATCAGAATTAGGCTTCCACGATTTCGCAGGTTCCTGTGCAGTACATATGGTAGGCGGTATGGCAGCTCTGATTGGTGCCGCAGTATTAGGACCTCGTATCGGTAAGTACGATAAGAATGGAAAGCCAAGAGCAATTCTTGGACACAATCTGACAATGGCAGCACTTGGTGTGTTTATCCTGTGGTTCTGCTGGTTTGGATTTAACGGTGGTTCAACCGTAGCAATGGAAGGTCTGACAAATGCAGCCGATGGTTCAGAAATGACAATGGGTGCGCTTGCAGGTTCAGTATTCTCTACAACAAATATGGCAGCAGCCGTAGCAACCGTAACAACAATGTTATTTACATGGATCCGTTATAAGAAGCCGGATGTATCCATGTCATTAAACGGTACATTAGCAGGTCTTGTTATCGTAACAGCAAGTACAGACTGTATTGATATGTACGGTGCAGCCATTGAAGGTATCATCGCAGGTATCGCAGTTGTATTGGTAATCGAATTTATTGATAAAGTATGTAAGGTTGATGACCCGGTTGGTGCAGTCGGCGTTCATTTTGCAAATGGTTTACTCGGAACAATCTGTGTCGGACTTTTCTCAACAGGTCAGAACGGTGTTGGAGCAGGTCTTTTCTACGGCGGCGGATTTAAGCAGCTCGGTATCCAGCTTTTAGGTGTTGTTACAGTCTGCGCATGGGTTGGCGTAACAATGATTATCGTATTTGAAGTATTAAAGCACACAATCGGTTTAAGAGTACCGGCAGATATTGAAATCAAGGGTCTGGATTACGCAGAACATGGTCTTGCAAGTGCGTACTCAGGATTTGAATTTGCAGCAAATGATTTAACAATCGCATCTGATGATGAAATCGAAGTTTTCGGTTCTGAAAAGATGGAAAATGCCGTACCAGCAGTTGTAAAGACTTCTCCTGAAAAGGAAAATAAGATTACAAAGGTTGAAATCCTTGCAAAGCAGTCTAAGTTTGAAAAGTTAAAGAAGGCAATGAACGACATCGGCGTAACAGGTATGACAGTGACACAGGTACTCGGCTGTGGTACACAGAAAGGCGCACCGGAATACTACAGAGGTGTTGAAGTTGATATGCAGCTTCTTCCTAAGATTCAGGTCGAAATGGTTGTTTCAAAAGTTCCTGTTGCAGATGTTATTGATGCAGCAAGGAAGGCACTCTACACCGGACATATCGGTGACGGTAAGATTTTCGTATACGATGTGGAAGATGTCGTAAAGGTTCGTACCGGAGAAACAGGCTACGATGCTTTACAGGGCGCAGATGACTAAGTTGTAAAACTACTATAATATAAAGAGTAAATTGAGTGACACCGCAGAAGAGGATAAACTTTTCTGCGGTGTTTTTTGAATCAGATGACGGCTTCATGTATAAAATATCTGTAAAGTTTTTCTTTTAAATTTAATAAAAATAGGAAACGTTCTTGTTTTTAACACGAAAAAGATTTATAATGACAAAAAAAGTAAAAAAGCAAAAACAAGGAGGATTGGCATGGCAGTTTGGAAGATTTCAGAAGATGTTTTTTATGTAGGTGTAAACGATACGACATTGGATTTGTTTGAGAGCCAGTACCGGATACCGGACGGGGTGACATACAATTCCTATGTGATTAAGGACAGCAAAATTGCAGTAATGGATACGGTGGATAACCGGGCGACAGATGCGTGGTTTGATAATCTGGAAGAAGTATTTGGTGGAAAAGCGCCGGATTATCTGGTTGTTTCGCATTTAGAGCCGGACCATGCCGGAAATATCCGGAAATTTCTGGTAAAGTATCCAGAAACGGTTGTTGTGGCAAATGCAAAAACAGTAGCCATGCTGCCACAGTTTTTTGAACTGGATACGGAAGAACTTTCTATATTAGAAGTCAAGGAAGGCGATACTTTAAAGCTTGGCAGACATACGCTGCATTTTGTGATGGCACCGATGGTACACTGGCCGGAAGTCATGGTTGAATATGATGAAGCCGATAAGATTTTATTTTCAGCGGACGGATTTGGCAGATTTGGTGCATTGTCACAGGGCTGCACCTATGATGCAGCAGGAAAAGCACAGGACGTATTGGAGCAGGAGTGGACAGGGGAAGCCCGAAGGTATTTTATTAATATTGTCGGCAAGTACGGTGCTAATGTCCAGGGGCTTTTAAAGAAAGCAGCGGTACTTGATATTGAAAAAATTGCACCGCTGCATGGACCGGTGCTTACAGGTGGTCTGGAATACTTTTTGGATAAATACGCAAAATGGAGCAGTTATCAGCCGGAAGAAAAGGGCGTTGTAGTGGCATATTCCTCCATTCATGGCAATACAAAGCACGCGGCTGAACATTTTGCTTCTATATTAAAAGAGCAGGGTGAAGAAAATGTTGCTGTTTTTGACCTTGCAAGAGCAGATATGGCCCAAGCTGTTGCAGACAGTTTCCGGTATGATGCACTGGTGCTTGCTGGAATTACGTATGATGGCGGACTGATGCCGTGCATGGAAGACTTTTTATACCATTTAAAAATGAAAAATTTCCAGAACCGGTATGCGGCAGTGATTGAAAACGGTTCGTGGGGTCCGGTATCCGGCAGGCTGATGAAGTCATATCTGGAGAATATGAAGAATATAACTATTTGTGAGGACATGGTAACGATCCGGTCAGTCATGAAAAAGGCAGATAGACAGGCGTTGGAAAAACTGGCAGAAAAGGTTATAAAAAGAAGCTGATACTGTAATTGTATACACAAACGATAGTAAAAATAAACAAAAATTGTAAAGGCATTACAAAGAAATTATGTATTTTAATAGATAATTTAGAAGAATGCCTTTACTTTTTGTCGAAGAAATACTAAAATATAGATAATCGGAATGATACAATTCCACAATATTTTTAAGGAGGATTACAAAGAAATGGCTAGAGCAAAACAATCTATGGATGGTAATACAGCTGCTGCACACGTTGCTTATGCGTTTACAGAAGTTGCAGGTATCTATCCTATCACACCTTCTAGTCCAATGGCAGATGTTGTTGACCAGTGGTCAGCAGCAGGACAGAAAAACATTTTTGGTAATACAGTAAAGGTAGTAGAAATGCAGTCAGAGGCAGGTGCCGCAGGTACAGTACACGGTTCACTTGCAGCAGGTGCATTAACAACAACATTTACTGCATCACAGGGTCTTCTTCTGATGATTCCAAATATGTACAAGATTGCCGGTGAACAGCTTCCTTGTGTATTTGATGTATCAGCACGTACAGTTGCTACACAGTCCCTGAATATCTTCGGTGACCATAGTGACGTTTACGCCTGTCGTCAGACTGGTTTCGCAATGCTTGCTGAAACAAACCCTCAGGAAGTTATGGATTTAAGCCCGGTTGCACACCTTGCAACAATCGAAGGCAAAGTTCCATTCATTAACTTCTTCGACGGTTTCCGTACATCTCATGAGATTCAGAAGATTGAAAAGTGGGACTATGAAGACTTAAAGGAAATGTGCAATATGGAAGCAGTAGAAGAATTCCGTGCACATGCCTTGAATCCGGAACATCCGGCTATGCGTGGTTCACATGAAAACGGTGATGTTTTCTTCCAGCATCGTGAAGCATGTAACTCAGCATATGATGCACTTCCAGCAGTTGTTGAGAAGTACATGAAGAAGATTAACGAAAAGTTAGGTACAGATTATGATTTATTCAACTACTATGGTGCACCGGATGCAGACAGAGTCATCATTGCAATGGGTTCTATCAACGATGTAGCTGAAGAAGTAATTGACTACTTAACAGCAAAGGGCGAAAAAGTAGGTCTTGTAAAAGTAAGACTGTATCGTCCATGGGTATCAGCTTCCCTCTTAAAGGTTCTTCCTAAGACTGCTAAGAAGATTGCGGTACTCGACAGAACAAAGGAACCTGGTTCATTAGGTGAACCTCTTTATCTTGATGTAGCAGCAACACTTCGTGAAGCCGGTATGAATGATGTTATCTTAACAGGCGGCCGTTACGGTCTTGGTTCTAAGGATACACCACCTTCATCAGTATTCGCTGTATACAAAGAACTTGAAAAAGATGCTCCAAAGGCAAGATTTACAATCGGTATCGTAGATGATGTAACAAACTTAAGCTTACCGGAAGTTAAGCCGGCTCCTATTACATCTGCTAAGGGTACTGTTGAATGTAAATTCTGGGGTCTTGGCGGTGATGGTACTGTAGGTGCGAATAAGAACTCTACAAAGATTATCGGTGACCATACAGATAAGTACATTCAGGCATATTTCCAGTATGACTCTAAGAAGACTGGCGGTATTACAATCAGCCACTTAAGATTTGGTGATAACCCAATCAGAAGTCCATACTATATCAATCAGGCTGACTTCGTAGCATGTCATAATCCTTCATATGTTGTTAAGGGTTATAAGATGGTTCAGGATGTTAAGCCAGGCGGAATCTTTATGATTAACTGCCAGTGGTCAGACGAAGAACTCGCTGAACATCTGAATGCAGAAGCAAAGCGGTATATTGCGAAGAACAATATCCAGCTCTACACAATCAATGCAATTGACAAAGCAATTGAAATTGGTATGGGTAAGAGAACAAATACAATTTTACAGTCTGCATTCTTTAAGCTTGCAAACGTAATGCCTATCGATCAGGCAGTTGAATTCATGAAAGCAGCAGCTAAGAAGTCATACAGCAAGAAGGGTGACGCTGTTGTAGAAATGAACTACAAGGCAATTGATGCCGGTGTAGATGCTGTACATAAGGTAGAAGTACCTGCTGACTGGGCAAATGCAACAGAAGAAAAGAAGACAATCAACCGTACAGGTCGTCCGGCTACTGTAAAGATGGTCAACGAACTGTTAGATCCTATCGGATTAATGGATGGTGACAGCCTTCCTGTATCTGCATTTAAGGATATTGCTGATGGTCAGTTTGAAACAGGTGCATCTGCATACGAAAAGAGAGGAACAGCCGTTATGGTTCCTGAATGGGATCCTACAAGCTGTGTTCAGTGTAACAGCTGTGCATTCGTATGTTCTCATGCAACAATCCGTCCGTTTATTCTGGATGCAGGTGAAGTAAGTGCAGCACCTTCACAGATTAAGCTTGCTGATTCTAAGCATGCAGTAGCTGAAGGCATGAAGTTTACAATGTCTGTATCTCCATTAGACTGTATGGGATGCGGCGAATGTGTAACTGTATGTCCGGCAGCCGCTAAGGGCGCATTAAAGATGGTTCCACAGGAATCACAGGCAGAAGAACAGCCGGTATTTGACTACTTAGTAGCAAATGTTGGTAAGAAGGAGATTAAGCCTGTATTTACAGATGCTACTCCTATCGGTTCTCAGTACAACCAGCCACTCCTTGAGTTCTCAGGAAGCTGTGCAGGCTGTGCAGAAACATCTTACGCAAGATTAATTACACAGTTATTTGGTGAGCAGATGTACATTTCTAACGCTA
>ERZ772937.1725-NODE-1725-length-15012-cov-40.098014_pt1 | contig 15012 bp, 10 predicted proteins | sample MGYA00512113_ERZ772937 | MGnify/ENA primary metagenome ERZ772937 (study PRJEB29015, sample SAMEA2737649) | human gut metagenome | biome: human gut; feature: human-associated habitat; material: faeces | place: China | collected 2012 ... | reverse complement strand
AGGGCGTAATGTTAAGTAATGACAGCCTTAATGCGGTAGCATGGCAATATGAAAAATCAGGAATGAAATTTACAAGAGGGGAAACGTTTCTTACTCTTATGCCGCCTTTTTTGTCAATTGGGTTAAGTTTAAATGTGCATCTTCCATTGAGTCTTGGGACAGCTTCTATTATGATTGTTAATCCTGAAAAATTTATAGAAGAGTATAAGAAATACAAGCCAAATCACTGTGTATCTGGACCTGTCATTATCAGAAAATTGGTTCAACGTTTAAGCGGGAATATGAGTTATTGCATCACGATGGCGGGAGGGGGAGAATCATTAAGTTTGGAAGAAGAAAATTATCTTAATGAAACGTTGCGAAATCACCATTCAGATGCAAAATATTTAACGGGATATGGAATGACCGAATTTGCAGCTACAGTAACAACGTCTATGAATCATGTGTATAAAGCAGGCACACTTGGAATTCCGCTTTGTAAGGTAAATATCAAAGTAATCAATCCAGATAATGGAGAAATGCTGAAATATAACGAAACTGGTGAATTATGTTTTTGCACACCAAGCCATATGCTGGGATATCTGGATAATGAGGAAGAAACAAAGAAGATTTGTGACAGGGATGAAGAGAATAGATTATGGGTTCATACAGGTGATTTAGGATTTGTGGATGAAGATGGATTTGTACATTTTGTGGGAAGAATCAAAAGAATATATATCACACAGGATGCAGATGGAACAGTTTATAAACTGTTCCCACAACGTATAGAAGAAACCATCACTGAATACCCAGAGGTAGATATGTGTGCAGTGGTTGTGGAGCTTGATGCACAAAATATAGCGACTGCTATTGCCTGTGTAAAGCGAACAGCAGAAAGTCAGAATAATAATAACTTTTTGACAGGTTTGCAGCAGTATTGCAAAGAAAAATTACCGGTACATCTTGTACCGAAACAAATTATTGAGCTGGATGAAATACCGCTGACACAGAGCGGGAAGATTGATTATAAAACATTGGAGAAGATGACAAGGTAAGCAGCAAAAAAATATAAGAGTAGAAAAAATATCAGAAGTTTAAGAAAAATTATGTGTTGGATAAAAAGCAAGGTCTGAGTGCCTTGCTTTTTGCGTTAGAACTTTTATAATACCAATTATAACTAAAAAACAGCATGCAAATGAGAAAAACCCACATTTAAATGTTGATTTAATGCGAAAAATACATATAATAGAAAAGAAGATGAGGTAGCAATTATGTTGATACAGTTTAGTTTTAAAAATTTTAAATCTTTCAGGGAAGAGGCTGCCCTGGATTTGTCTGCTGCCAGGATGACAGAATTTTCTGATAGGGTTGTGACTGTTGGAAGTGAAAAGATATTGCCGGTTGCTGCTATTTATGGAGCAAATGCAAGTGGTAAGTCAAATATATACAGTGCATTTGAATATATGGCTAAATATGTCGCAGATTCTTTTAAGTATGGAGATGAGGAAGAGAAGTTTGAAGAATATAGACCTACTCCATTTTTATTTGATTCAACATCAGCAGATGCGGAATCCAGCTTTGAGGTATATTTTACATTGCATGGAGATAAGAATGAGAAAACTTATAATTACGGATTTTGCGTTGATAAAGAAGGTGTGACAGAAGAATGGCTGAATTCTAAGGCGAAGACTGCCAGAAAATATAGTACAGTATTTTATCGGGAAAATTCTGATAATGAATTGGATTTGTCAGGGTTACCAAAGAATAGCAGGGATAATATAAAGGTTGCGCTTGAAAAGCAGGTGTTAATTGTTTCTTTAGGAGCTAAGCTGAAAATCAGTAAGTGTAAAGTAATTAGAGATTGGTTTTTAACAAATGAGTTTGCTGATTTTGGAGATCCGTTTACAAATTTCTTTTTGTCACGTAGATTACCAAAGGGATTTACGGAAAATAAAAATGTACAGCAGAAAGTTGTAGAATATTTTGCATCTTTTGATGAACATATTAAAGACTTTAGAGTGGAAAAAGTGCCAAATGATGGAGAGTCAAAGGAAGAAAAGTATAAAATTAATGCACTTCATAAGAAAATAGATTCGGATGAAATGGCAGAGATACCTTTAGGTGCAGAATCAGCGGGAACATTGAAGATGTTTGCATTATATCCGGAACTGCAGGAAGTATTGGAGAAAGGAAGTGTATTTTTTATTGATGAATTAAATGCACGTTTACATCCGCTATTGGTAAGAAATTTTCTGCTCACATTTTTGAATCCGGAGATTAACGTTAATCATGCACAGCTTGTATTTACAACACATGGTACATGGCAGCTTTCGAATCAGTTGCTGCGCCGTGATGAAATATGGTTTGTTGAGAAGGATGACCGGGGTGTTTCCACATTATACTCTCTGGCTGATTTTGTGGATGAGGATGGAGCGCGTATCCGTAAAGATGAAAGTTATGAAAAGAATTATCTGATTGGTAAGTATGGAGCTATTCCAACCTTAAAGAGTATAGATATTTTTAGGGGAGATCAGTGCCTGGGGGATATTGGTTTGGTATCGACCGGAGAGGAACGGAGAGATTGAGTATGGCAAAAGGGGATAGAACAGGAAACAGAAAGACACAAGAGCAGCGAAAATAATTTAAAGTGCCAGAATTGGGTATTATCTGATCGTTACAGATACGGAATAATGCAGGTGATGAGGAAAAAGTGATACGGATAGAACAACAGAAGTTCGAACAGTGTGAACGGGAAGGCAAACAAAGATCATCAGAGATATGCCCGTGTACAACGGTGCATAGGCTGGTGGGGGAGATAAAAGAGAAAGTTGAATTTTAACAACTCTGTTATGCAGCAGGAGGAGCATGCCACTAGGCATGCTCCTTCTGCTCTTTTGCCAACGGCAGCGTAAAGATAAACTCCGTACCAACGCCTTCCGTGCTGATACAGTTGATATTTTCTCCATGTGCCTGGATGATTTCTTTTACAATGGAAAGTCCAAGTCCGGTGCCCTTCTTGTCTTTTCCGCGGGAGAGGTCTGTCTTGTAGAAACGATCCCAGATCTTTTTGATGCTGTCTTTTGGAATGCCGATTCCGGTGTCTTTGACGGAAACAAAGACTTTCTCATTTTTTTCGGTCGTCTCGATCGTGATTGCGGAGTTTGCGTGGCTGAATTTGAGCGCATTGTCGATCAGGTTATAAAGTACCTGCTGGATCTTGCTGAAATCAGCGGAGACAAACAGGGTTTCGCCGCTTAAGATCAGGTTGAAACTGATATGCTTTTCCATGCAGGTTCCCTCAAAAGTCTGTACCGTCATGCGGATCGTATGATTGATATCAAAGCTTGTGATATCGAGCATGACACCGTGTGAACCGAATTTATTTAATTCCAGAAGGCTCTTCGTTAATTTGTTCAGGCGCTCCGTCTCAAAAAGGATGATGTTTAAATATTTATCCTGCATTTCAACCGGGATTGTTCCATCAAGCATTGCTTCTACGTAGCCTTTGATCGAGGTCAGCGGAGAGCGGAAGTCATGTGAGACATTGGAGACAAATTTTCGCTGATCCTCCTCAAGGGTGTTTAATTCATTTGCCATATAGTTGAGCGAGGCAGCAAGATAACCGATCTCATCATTGGAGTGGACATCGATCTTTGCCTCAAAATTTCCGGAGGCATATTCATTGGCACCCTGCGCAATTTTGCGGATCGGGATATAGACGATCCAGGTAAAGAGTGCTAAAACAACAAATGCAGCCAGAAATAAAAGTGCAAACGTTTGATAGGAAAGATTGGTCAGCAGGTTGGATAAATTGACGATGGAGCTGACCGGTTTATGTATGATCACATAGCCGCGTACTTTGTAATTTACAGTGATCGGTGAAAACACACTTAATGTTTCTGAGTCAAAATGACCGTAAAAGTTTCCGGTGCGGTAATATTTATTTCCAAAATCAGTCACGTCAAAATCGGGGATCACTTCCGGTTCTGTATTTTCTGCCGGAGAGGTGGCAGAAGCTGTATTTAAAAGAATCTGTCCCTGCTTATCAATGATCCAGATCTCACTGGAGAGGTAAGTGCTTAAAGTGGAGAGCTGCGTTTTCATTTCTTCTAATGTTGTGGAACGTTTGAAATAATTCTCTGCATAATTGGAGGAAATCAGCGCAGACTCCCGATAGAGCGTCGAGGCATCCCGGCGCTCTAAGAAGTTAAAAGTAATATGGTAACCAAAGGTTGAAATAATAATAAAACAGATCAGTCCATAGATCAGATAGCCGCCGAGCAGCTTCGGGTAGAGTGTTCGTTTCATATATTTTTAACCTCGAACTTATAACCGATTCCCCAGACAGTCGAGAGACTCCAGCTGTCATTGTCCTTTATTTTTTCACGGAGGCGTTTTACATGGACATCCACGGTGCGGGTGTCGCCGATGTATTCATAGCCCCAGATATGGTCGAGAAGCTGTTCTCTGGTAAATACCTGATTTGGCGAGGATGCAAGGAAATATAAAAGCTCTAATTCCTTTGGCGGCATGTCGATCGGATTGTCCTTATAAATAACAGAGTAGTTGGATAAGTTGACGATCAGATCCGGGTATTTTACGCATTTTAATTCAGGAGCAGGTTCTTCAATTTTGACCGGCTGGTAACGGCGCAAAACGGCTTTGACGCGGGCAACAAGTTCTTTGGAATCGAACGGCTTCATGATATAATCATCTGCTCCAAGTTCAAGACCGAGTACTTTATCAAAAATCTCACCCTTTGCGGAGAGCATGATGATCGGCACGTTTGCTTTTGCACGGACTTCGCGGCATACCTGATAGCCGTCGATGCCCGGAAGCATCAGATCAAGAAGGATCAGGTTCGGATTGTACTGTTCGAATGCTTTTAAGGCTTCTTCACCGTCATTTACAATTTTTGTATCAAAACACTCTTTCGTAAGATAAAGAGAGATCAGTTCTGCAATATTATTATCATCATCGACGATCAGTATTTTTTGTTTTGCTGCCATAAAATTACCTCCTGTTAGTTGTGTATTCTGGTTGTAAATCAGACGAAATGGTATTGCTTGGGCAGTGTATTTGTACGAAATCAGTCTTTAAATTCGGCAATCGTTACGCCGGCATCACCTTCGCCATATTCGCCGAGGTGGAATGATTTCACATATTTTAGCCGTTTTAAATGCGCCTGCACGGCATTGCGCAGTGCACCGGTTCCCTTGCCGTGGACGATGCGGACAGACGGAATATGTGCAAGGTAGGCATCATCTAAATATTTATCCAAAAGAGCGATCGCCTCGTCGGTGGTCTTGCCGATCAGGTTGATCTCTGTGGAGACGGATGCGGACTTGCTCATTTTGATTTTGCCGGCACCGGTACGGCCGTATTTTTTGCTGGTCGGAGAAGTTTCTTCCTCTAACAGGATCAGGTCGTTGATGTTGACAAGGGAGCGCAAAATTCCCATCTGTACATAAAGGTCACCCTTTGCGTTTGGCAGGGAATGCACGGTTCCGTTTAAGTTCATGCTGATGACTTTGACGCGGTCGCCAATGCGAAGTTTCTTTGGAATCTTATGGTTCGGCGCAGCATTCTTTTTCTGGTCAGACATTTTTTTCTGTGCGTTGTTCATCTTATCGCGCAGTTTGGTACGTTCTTTTTCCATTTCGCTGACCGGAGCGTGTGCGGTGCCGTATTTATTGAAATTGCGGATCGTTTCATCAGCAAGATCTTTGGCTTCTTTGATGATATTGTAAGCCTGCTCATTTGCTTCGCGCAGGATCTTGTCACGGCTTGCGTCTAAGCGTTCCTGTTTCTGTTCGAGCTGTTCTTTTAGTTTCTGAATCTCTTCTTTATACTGGTTGATCTCAAGCTGTTCTTTTTCAATCGTGATACGGCTCTTTTCAAGGTCAGCTAAAAGATCCTCAAAATTCATGTCATTTTCACTGATCCGTCCCTTAGCGTCCTCGATGATATCTTCACCAAGACCGAGTTTCGTGGAAATCGCAAATGCATTACTCTTTCCAGGAATACCGATTAAAAGACGGTAAGTCGGGCTTAAAGATTCCACGTCAAATTCACAGCAGGCATTTTCTACGCCGGAGGTCTGCAGGGCAAATACTTTCAATTCGCTGTAATGAGTGGTTGCCATGACACGCGCACCGTACAGTTTTAATTTCGATAAAATGGAGATCGCAAGTGCGGCACCCTCCGTCGGGTCAGTTCCGGCACAGAGTTCATCGAAAAGCACGAGGGAGCGGTCGTTGACCTGGCTTAAAATGCGGGTGATGTTTGTCATGTGGGAGGAGAATGTACTTAAAGACTGCTCAATACTCTGCTCATCTCCGATGTCGGCAAACACTTCCTCAAAAATTCCAAGCTCCGAACGCTCGGAAGCCGGGATGTGAAGTCCTGCCTGACCCATCAATGTCAGAAGGCCGACTGTTTTTAAGGAGACGGTTTTACCACCGGTGTTTGGACCGGTAATGATAAGCAGGGTAAAATCTTCTCCGAGGCGCACGTCGATCGGCACTACTTTTTTTGCGTCGAGCAGTGGATGACGGCCTTTTTTGATATTGATCCGTCCATCTGTGTTGAAGGTCGGGGCAACACCATTGTAAGTCTGTGCGAAGGCTGCTTTTGCAAAAATAAAATCAAGTTCCGTGAGTACGTTATAGTCGGTGTGAAGCTGCATGGAGTATCCTGCCGTTAAGTTGCTTAAGTTTGCGAGGATGACTTCGATCTCTTCTTTTTCTTTGATCAGTAACGCTTTGTATTCGTTGTTTAAGTTTACGACAGCGAGCGGTTCGATAAAGAGCGTGGAACCGGAGGAGGACTGGTCGTGCACCATACCAGGAACCTGCGATTTTGCCTCGGCTTTGACCGGCAGGCAGTAGCGGCCGTCGCGCATCGTGATGACAGCATCCTGTAAATAGCTGCGTGTGGTCGTGTTGTTGATCATCGAGTTCATCTGTGCGCGGATCTTATCGTTCATGCCACGCATGGATTTGCGGATGGAGCGGAGCGTACTGCTGGCATCGTCTGCGATTTCGTCCTCCGATAAGATGCAGCGGCGGATCTCGTCACATAATGGTGTGAGTGGTTCGATCTGGTCAAAAAATCCGGTCAGGGAATCAACCGGAAGTTCGTCTGTCTCATCTGCTGAAACAGGGCGATCCGGTCCGGTATGTCCGATGCTGGCGCGGGAAAAAGCTTTTGCACGTTTGGCTGCCTCAAGGAGAGAGCAGACGCGCAAAAGCTCCGTGATGCTTAAGGCTGCACCGATCTCTAAACGTTTAAGGGAGTCACGGATATCATGGACACCGGAAAAAGAGATGCGGCCGCCTTTAAAGAGACGGTTTAGCGCATCTTTGGTCTGTAACTGTAAAAGATTGATCTCATTGATGTCTGTGCCCGGTGTGAGGGAGAGACAACGTTTCTTTGCATCCTCACTTGAGGCGTGCTCCGCTAAGCGGGCAATGATTTTATTATATTCTAATGTTTTTAAAACTTTTTCATTCATAAGATTTATAATTCCTTGTGGTTGAAAATTTAGTTTGCAGTGGCAGCATGCCGACGGATATGTGTGTTCGACTTTAGTCCGCAGTGCCAGCCCGAAAAATCAGAGATTGCGCTGGGTTGACGGGGAGTTGTGTTCAACTTTAGTCCGCAGTGCCAGCCCGAAAAATCAGAGATTTTCCGGGCTGACGGGCATTCGCCCTATCAAATGAGAAAAAAACAAAAAAGAGCCTGCAAGCAGTCTTTTTTTATTTTTCCCTCATTTGGCACTGCTCATTGCTAATTCACATTATATCCCATTAATTAGGGGAATGAAAGCCGGAAATGCAAAAAATAGTGTTGCAAGCGTATGTGATTCAAACTATAATAAATAAGGTGCGGTTTTCATTTTTGTTAAGGAAGGGAAAATCATGCAGGAGAAAGAGAAGGGTGGCTTTTCTTTTATTAATGAGCAGATCAAGGAGAAGCCGTTGAATAAAAAACGTCTTATAAAAAAAGCATTGTTTACCGTAGTGCTTGCCGTTATTTTTGGTACGGTGGCAGCACTGGTGTTTAGTTTATTGCAGCCGGAGTTCTCAAACTGGTTTTACCCGGAGGAGAAGCCTGTCGTTACGATTCCGAAGGATGATGTGACAGAAACGGAAGAAACCGGACAGGACGATACGCAGGAATCGACAGAGCAAAAGGACACAGAGAATAACGGACAGCAGGGAGAAAATAAAGAGCCGGAAAACGGGCAGCAGGAGACAGAAGAAGCGGGAAACAGTCAGCAGGAGCAGACGGATGAACCGGAAACGGAACATAACACTGGGGATGTTCCAAACAATGAAATGCAGGAACTTGAACTTGCCGATTTTCAGAAACTTCAGAATAAATTGTATGCGGTTGGAAAAGAAGCAAACAAGTTTATCGTGACGGTAACCGGTGTGAAGAGCGATACCGACTGGTTTAATAACCCATATGAGAGTAAGGGGCAGGCTTCCGGTATCATTGTAGCGGAAAATGGCAGGGAACTGCTGGTTTTAACAGAACGCAAGGCGATTGCAGATGCACAGGAAATCTATGTTACATTTATTAATGATGCTGTCGTGAAAGCTGAAATGAAAAAATACGATGGCAATACAGGGATAGCTGTGTTAAGCGTAAAGGCGTCAGAACTTACCGAAAGTACAAAGAATGCGATCGCAGTTGCAGTTCTTGGAAATTCACTGACTGTTACGCAGGGAACGATCGCGATCGCGATCGGAAGTCCGCTTGGAACCAATTATTCAATCCTGACTGGAAATATTACATCCACCACGAACAGTATTTCTACGATAGATCATAATTACAGTGTGTTTACGACAGATATTGTAGGAAGCAGCAACGGAAGCGGAGCACTTGTCAATGTAGATGGCGAGATCATTGGAATCGTGATGCAGGGATACAGCAGTGCGGGGGATGAAAATACGCTGACAGCGATCTCTATTTCCGAGTTAAAAGCATTGATTGAGATGCTGTCAAACGGACAGGATATCCCTTACTTTGGGCTTGAAGTGACAACGGTTACAGCAGCAATTGAACGTGAATATGAGATACCGAAGGGTGCATATATCAAGGATGTATGTATGGATTCACCGGCAATGGCTGCCGGACTTCAGAGCGGGGATGTCATCACGGAAATTGACGGGGATGAGATAATGACCGCAGAAAGTTATGAGAACAAGCTGCTTTCATTAAAACCGGAAGACTCCGTAGAAGTAAAAATTCAACGTCAGGGACCGGATGGGTATACAGAGATCACCTGTACGGTGGACGTCAGCGTCCTGCCATAGAGATGTGAACCAGATACAGGCATGTATTTTAGAAGCAGAAATGCGGATGCGGCCATGCATGTCAGAAACAGAAATGTGGACACCGGTATGCGTTTTAGAAGCAGAAATGCGGATGCGGTCATGCATGTCAGAAACAGAAATGTGGACACTGGTATGCGTTTTAGAAGCAGAAATGCGGATACAGGCATAATAATTTTAGAAAATAAAAGCAGGAATAAGGAGTAGTATGAAGTATATTGAGAGCCTCAGAGAGGGCGAGCGAATTAATGAAATCTATCTATGTAAAGTAAAACAGTCTGCACTGACAAAGGCAGGAAAACCTTATGATACATTGATCTTACAGGACAAAACGGGCACACTGGATGCGAAGATCTGGGAGCCTGGTTCTGTTGGAATCGACGAGTTCGATTCACTGGATTACATAGCCGTAATGGGTGATATCACCAGCTTTCAGGGCAATTTACAGCTGAATGTAAAGCGCGTCCGCAAGGTGCAGGAAGGGGAGTATGATCCAAAAGATTACCTTCCGGTCAGCGATAAGGATATCGACCAGATGTATGAGGAGTTAAAAGGCCTGATTGCGAGCATCAAAGAAGTGCATTTAAAGAAGCTGTTAGAGAGCTTTTTTGTGGAAGATGCAGATTTTGAAAAACGCTTTAAATTCCACTCTGCTGCAAAGACTGTGCACCACGGATTTGTCGGTGGTCTGCTTGAGCACAGCTTAAGTGTGGCAAAGCACTGTGATTATTTTGCAGGCTGTTATCCGATGTTAAACCGCGATCTTTTGATCACGGCAGCTATTTTCCATGATATCGGAAAATTAGAGGAGCTTTCCACATTCCCGGAAAATGATTACACGGATGACGGTCAGCTTTTAGGACATATTATTATCGGAACCGAGATGGTCGGTGACAGGATCCGCACGATCCCGGATTTTCCAAAGGGACTGGCAAGCGAGTTAAAGCACTGTATTTTAGCACATCACGGCGAGTTAGAGTTTGGTTCACCGAAAAAACCGGCGCTGCCGGAGGCATTGGCACTCAGTTTTGCGGATAATATCGATGCAAAGATGGAGACGGTGCGCGAAATCTTTAACAACGTGCCGGAAAATAATCAGGAATGGCAGGGGTACAACCGTCTGCTTGAGAGCAATATCAGACGCTCCGGGAAATTATAATTATGCAGAAAAATGATATCATAGAACTGAAAATCGAAGATATGGGCGTGGACGGCGAAGGAATCGGAAAATACGATGGCATGACCTTTTTCGTTAAAGATGCGGTGCTTGGAGATGAGATCGAAGCCCGCATCACAAAGATGAAGAAAAATTATGGTTATGCGAGAGTGGAGCAGATTTTATCGCCGTCTAAATTTCGTGTGACACCACAGTGTGAACTTCACAGGAGATGCGGCGGATGTCAGATACAGGCGTTGGATTATGAAAAGCAGCTGGAATTTAAGCAGAACAAAGTGCGCGGAAATCTGATTCGTATTGGCGGTTTTGCGCCGGAATTGATCGACCGAATCATGCTTCCTGTCGTGGGGATGAAAGAACCATACCGCTACCGGAACAAGGCACAGTTTCCGATCGGTGCGGATAAAGATGGGAATCCGGTTGCCGGTTTTTATGCAGCGCGTACCCACAGTATTATCCCGGTCAATGACTGTAAACTGGGTGTGGAGGAAAATCAGATTATTTTAAATGAAGTCCTTTCTTATATGAAAGAATATCATGTGGCATCTTACGATGAAAATACAGGTAAGGGGCTGGTTCGTCATGTCCTGATCCGCTATGGGTTTTCCACAAAAGAGTTTATGGTCTGTGTGATTATCAACGGAAATAGTCTTCCTAAAGTGGAAAAACTGATCGACAGATTGACAGCCATCGAGGGAATGAAGAGCATTTCCATCAATCAGAATACGAAGAAAACAAATGTGATCCTCGGGGATGTGACGAAATGTATCTGGGGCGATCCATACATTACCGATATGATCTATCTACGCGATACGAAGGATTTTTCACTGACTGATACAGCGGTCGCATACCATATTTCACCGCAGTCATTTTATCAGGTCAATCCTGTCCAGACGGAAAAACTCTACAGCCTTGCGCTCGACTATGCGGGACTGACCGGAAAAGAGACCGTGTGGGATCTATATTGCGGCATCGGCACGATTTCACTTTTTCTTGCACAGAAAGCGGGAAAAGTTTATGGGGTGGAGATCGTCCCACAGGCAATCGAGGATGCGAAGAATAATGCGGCGCTCAACGGTATCAATAATGCTGAGTTTTTTGTAGGAAAAGCAGAGGAAGTGCTGCCGGCATTTTATGAAAAAAAGAAAGACACAGATGCAGATATGCTGCACCCGAATGTGATCGTAGTCGATCCGCCGCGAAAGGGATGTGATCGTGTATGCCTTGAGACGATGCTTAAGATGCAGCCGGAGCGGATCGTGTATGTGAGCTGTGATTCGGCCACACTAGCGAGGGATCTTAAGGTGCTTTGCGAGGGCGGGTATGAACTTCGTAAGGTAAGGGCGGTGGATCAGTTTGGGAATACAACACACGTTGAGACGGTAGTACTGCTTTCCCACAAAAAGCCAGACGGACATATCAACGTAAAAGTTGAGTTTGGTGAGGGTGAGGGAAAGGTTCCGCTTGATAATATCGCTAAAAGAGCCGAAAGCTATAAGCCCAAAGAACGAGTGACCTACAAAATGATAAAGGAGTACATAGAAGCTAAATACGGCTTCAAAGTACATACCGCATATATCGCAGAGGTAAAGAGAGATTTAGGCTTGCCAATGTATGATGTTCCTAATGCGGTAGAAGAATTGAAACAGCCGAGGAAACATCCGACAGCGGAGAAAGTGGAAGCGATAAAGGATGCATTGAAGCATTTTAATATAGTAGAATGATATAATGAAATGGAGAGAAATGCCATGAAATCAAAGTTAAAATTGTTTGAAATTAACAATCTTTTTAATCAGTTTAATGTTAGGTTACCTTTAGATGAAAAAGTGAATATATTTTTAGGCGAAAACGGTATGGGAAAGACAACGATATTGAATTGCTTATATTATGTTTTAAGTGGAAATATTGAGAAACTGAATAATATTATTTTCGATGCCATTTCATTAACATTTATTGACGGTGAAAAGATTAGCATTAACCATAACGATATATCATCATATGTAGAAGATTATATATATGATAATTCTCCATACAGAAGGCGTAGAGTACGATTTGAAAGTTTATTTTCAATAAAGGAATTAGAAAACATAAACAAACTAATTGAGGAAGGTTCTAATGAGGATGAGTTAAAGAAGTACTATTTTAAAGTAAGTGATATATTTGGAATGCCACCTACAATGGCTCGTCGGGAGCTAGAACGTTATATTTTACAACGATATCGGAAGAATAACATAACAAAAGCAGATTTTAATAATGTGATTGAATTTAAGAAAAAAGTAGAAGAAAAAATTGACGAGGAAATTTTGTACTTTCCTACATATAGAAGAATAGAAGAAGATATGTCTAATTTAGGCATAGATATTGAAAAAGATCGTGTGAAAAGCAGACTCATACAATTTGGAATGACAGATGTAGAGAAAAACATAGAAACGCTTTTGCAAACAATAAAGTCGGTTGCAATTACAGGATTCGCTAAAATGACGGGTGTTCTTTTAAAGCAATATCTAAATGGTGAATTGTCTGATTTTGAAAACTATAAAATTGAACAGAATAAGTTGATTATTGCATTGGCGAGAATAGGAGACCAAATTGAGGAACGGGATAAACAAAGAATTATTGAATTGGTAGATAACTCTGATATTTATAATCGTGAAAATAGGTATCTATTAAATCTTATTAAGAATCTAATAGATAGCTATGAAAGACAAAATATGTATGACGAAAGGGTAAAAACATTTTGTTCAATATGTAATAATTATTTAAACGGTAAGAAATATATATATGATGAAACCAATGTAGAATTAGGGATATACAAGGATAAAGCCAAAAAGCCGATTGGTATTCAAAACTTATCATCAGGCGAGAAACAAATCATTTCCGTATTTTCAAAATTATATATCGAAAATATAGAAAAGTGCATTATTTTGTTTGATGAACCCGAATTATCATTGTCTATAAAATGGCAGAACATGTTTCTTCCAGATGTCGTTAATTCTGGAAAATGTTCAACATTAATAGCCGTAACACATTCTCCTTTCATATTTGATAATGAATTTGACGATTTGGCAAAGGATATGGGAAATTGTTTGTCTGAGAATGAGTGAGGGAGAAAAAATGGATATACAAAAGGTTAAAGATGCAAGAAACAAAGGTGTGGTGGCTTTTTCGCGGTATTGCCAAGAGAAAAAGAAATATAGAGACTATTTATTTTGTTTTTTTGAGGGAGAAGATGCAAAATACTATTTCCCACGAATAGAAAAGTACAGTGGCTATGAATATACAAAAATAATTCATTATAATTGTGGTGGAAAAAAAGGGGTATTGAAAGCGTTAAATCTTGTTGAAAAAAATAGAGACGAAATTTATACTGCAAAGGCTTTTTTTGTTGATAGTGATTATGATACAATAAAATATAATAATTCTTTATTATATCAAACCCCGTGCTATTCTATAGAAAATTTTTATACCAGTGAAAAAGCTTTTTCAAAGATGTTAAATAGAGAGTTTGGGATTAATACAACAGAAAAAGATTTTTCAAAATGTTGTTCTGACTATTCCAAAAGACAGCAAGAATTTCACAATTCAACTATTTATATAAATTCGTGGCTAGCATGTCAAAGGTTACACGAAGAAGGAATAGAAGAAAACCATAAAATAGTGTTATCTGATTTTAAAATATCTAAATTGTTTTCAGAGATAGCTATTGATAGTATTGTTTCTAAGGGGGAAATAAATCGTGAAAAAATAGAAGAATTATTTCCAGATTCAAAAAAAATGGAAGAATGTGAAATTGAAAAAAAAATAGAATATTTTAAACAAGGCGGCATGGGAAAGTTGTTCAGAGGAAAGTTTGAAATAGAGTTTTTAAAAAAGATAATTGACTCATTGAAAGCAAAGAATAAAACGGGAGGATATTTTTCCCAAAAATATACATCTGTGCATATTGATCCTAATATTAATATATTATCGGCTTTGGCAGATTATGCTGATACGCCACAATGTTTAATTGATTTTTTAAAACAATATCAAGTGGCATAGAATTTGTACTGTTTGAGATGATTAAAATTTTGTGGCAGGGTAGAGCATAAAGCATAACGGATATGATTTTGTGGGAAAAGGGCTACACGAGCAGTGTTAGTATTACATAAATAATGACCATATTTCCATGAGTTTGTGGGGATATGTTCTCATGTGATATGCATGTCGAGACGGTAGTTTTGCTTTCCAAGGGTGAGGTTGACTCGAAAAAGATTCGGGTTGAATTCTCTTTGGAAGATATGGATATGTCTGAATTTCAGGATGGGGCAACTTATCCGCAGATCAAGGAGTATGTTTTGGAGCACACCGGGTTAAAGGTGTCCAACCTCTATATCTCACAGATCAAACGGAAATGTGGGATTGAAGTAGGAAAAGACTACAATCTGCCGAAGTCCGAGGATTCCAGACAGCCACAATGCCCGCCGGAAAAAGAGAAAGCAATCCGAGAAGCATTCAAATATTTTGGGATGATCT
>ERZ772937.1721-NODE-1721-length-15059-cov-2.992202_pt1 | contig 15059 bp, 15 predicted proteins | sample MGYA00512113_ERZ772937 | MGnify/ENA primary metagenome ERZ772937 (study PRJEB29015, sample SAMEA2737649) | human gut metagenome | biome: human gut; feature: human-associated habitat; material: faeces | place: China | collected 2012 ... | reverse complement strand
ACATAGTATACACTCCTTTGTAAAAACATTTCATATTTAATTTTAAGGCACCAGTAAATTTTATACAAGTAAAACAAACAAAAAAGCTACTTCAAATATAAGTAGCTTAGATTATTTTCTATAATATTTTTTTATTTTTTTTGATTGCATTGTAACAATAATTTATTATGTCACTTCTTTTTATTATTCCAATAAATATGCCTTCATCATCAACTACTGGAACAAAGTTTTGAGTAGTTGCTAATCTAATAATACTTTCAACATCAGCATTAATCGAAACACTTTTATGTTTTGTTCTTATAGCTATTTCACTTACTTTAATATTTTCAGTATTTTTAAATTTTTCTATAAGTAATTATTGACATCATATGTTAAATGTATTAGTATGATGTTATATTATTTATAGGAAAATAATACCTCATAATATAGTCATTATCAATAGTTTTAAATTAAAAAGTCTGAATCTTTAAATTTTTGTATACAATTTTAAATTTCAGATCTGTGAGTACAAGAATAAAATTAAGGGTTCAAGGATTAGCGAACAGCCAAATTCAATCCGGGGCCTATGCGTTAATTTTGGCAGAGGAAAATGGTCCACGGCGAATTCCAATCATCGTAGGAACCGCTGAAGCACAGTCTATAGCGATCGCATTGGAGCATATCGTACCTCCTCGTCCATTAACACACGACTTATTCGCCACTTTTGCGCAAGCCTTCAACGTCATTCTTAAGGAAGTCTACATATACAAATTCGAAGATGGTGTGTTTTACTCAGAATTAGAGTTTAGCGACGGTGAGCGCTCGATAAAGCTGGACTCTCGCACTTCCGACGCGATTGCCATAGCGCTTCGGGTAAATTGCGACATCTTTACTTCCGAGGAGATTGTAAAGGAATGCGGTGTCGTACTGGAAGACACCCTGTCCATCCCCGCTGACGAACCGGAGGAGGATGACAATTTATTAGAATTAGAACCGGATGAGATTAAGGACGAAGCCCAGTTAAAGAAATGGTTAAGCCTATTGGATATCCAAGAAATAAACGAGCGATTGGAAGACGCTATAGCGGACGAAAATTACGAATACGCGAAAATGTATAAAGACGAGTTGCGCCGTCGAGAAGAAGAGGAGGACACAAACAAATGATTGGAGAACAAGGAGGATTCGGACTGGTCTCACTTTTAAGAGGTCTGCTTGGGATCATTACGATTTTAGGTATCGCCTATGCGATGAGTTATGATCGTAAACGGATCGATTGGAAATTAGTAGGTGGAGGTTTGTTCATGCAGATCGTATTCGCCTTGGCGGTTTTATATGTGCCGTTCGTCGGAAGCCTATTGGAAGGATGTGGCAAGATATTTGTTAAGTTGATGGACTTCACGGATGCCGGTCTTACTTTCTTATTAGGCCCGTATGCCTCTAAAGCGGCAGGATTCAGTTTCTTGCTTCATTCGCTACCGATTGTTATTTTCTTCTCCGCCTTGGTTTCCATGTTTTACCATTGGGGGATTATCCAGAAAGTAGTCGGTGCCTTTGCGTGGGTATTGCGTAAATTCATGAATATATCCGGCTCGGAGGGATTAGTGGCCGCCGGTAATAATTTTATGGGAATGACAGAATCTCCTGTGTTGATCAAGAATTACCTGCCGACAATGAATCGTTCGGAGATATTTTTGGTCATGGTATCCGGAATGGGTACGATCGCCGGTTCCGTAATGGGTACTTACATAGGTATGTTGGGAGGAACAGACCCGGCGGCGAAAGTTTTATTCGCCACTCACTTGCTCTCGGCTTCCGTAATGGCAGTACCGGGTTCAATCGTTTTAGCGAAAATGCTTTGTCCGCAGACGGAAGAAGCCACGGACCATGTAGCTATCTCCGGCAAGGAAAAAGAGAACTCGAATATTCTAGATGCCATCTCATCGGGTACGGTTACCGGCGTAAAGTTGATGACGAATATTGCCGCGATGTTATTGGTATTCATATCCCTTGTAGCGTTAGCGAATTATATTACGGAAGGTGTGATAGGGCGTTATACCGGACTGAACGACTGGATTGTAAAGATTACGGACGGTAAGGCGCAGGGCTTGACCTTCCAATTTATACTGGGCGTAATCACCTCTCCTTTCATGTGGTTGATCGGGGTTCCCAGCCAAGACATCATGTTAGTTGGTTCTTTATTGGGACAAAAGACCATATTGAACGAATTTGTCGCCTATTTCCAATTGCAGCAATGGAAAGATGCCGGATTATTCATGTATGAGAAATCGATCTTGATGTCTACTTATATCCTTTGCGGATTCGCTAATATATCGTCTATCGGTATCTTATTAGGCGGATTGGGCGTATTAGCCCCGGAAAAACGAGGATTAATTTCACGTATCGGCGTACCGGCCATGATCGGCGGAGCCCTGGTCTCTGTGCTATCGGCTACTATAATTGGTATGATCCTTGGGTAATTGAGAATTGAGAATTGAAAATTAGATGGTCATGCAGATTTTTTATACACCAGATATAGCTATCAAGCCGGAATTACCGGAAGAAGAAGCAGGACATTGTATACGGGTACTTCGTCTAGGTGAAGGCGATGAGATAGTATTGACGGATGGGCAAGGCTCTTTTTATAAAGCGGCTATTAGCCGGGCGCATCCCAAACATTGTGAGGTGACCCTCTTAGAGAGTTGGAAACAACCCGATCTCTGGAACTTCAATCTCCATATAGCCATAGCTCCTACCAAAAACATAGACCGGATGGAGTGGTTCGTGGAGAAAGCGACGGAAATAGGGATCAATGCGATCACCTGTTTGAATTGTCGTTTCTCGGAGCGTAAAGAGATCAAGCCGATTCGATTGGAGAAGATATTGGTCAGTGCCATGAAGCAATCCCAGAAAGCGACTTTGCCGGCGTTAGAAGGAATGACAGATTTCAAGAAGTTTGTCGCCACTCCCTTTGACGGGCGTAAGTTTATCGCCCATTGCGAGGAAGGCGAGAAGCCACTATTAAAACATACGTATCAGCCGGGAGAGAATGCCTTAATCCTCATCGGACCGGAAGGTGATTTTAGCCCGGAAGAAATCAAACTGGCTCAAGAGAATGGCTTCGAGCCGATCTCTTTAGGAGAGAGCCGGCTGCGTACGGAGACGGCCGCGCTAGTGGCTTGCCATACGATTCATGTGTTAAATCAATAGAATAATCCTATTTCCATTAAAAATACGTTAATCCTCATAAGGGTTATTAAGCAAATTGCTACATTTGTAATGAGATTAACAAATCTAATCTAATAACAATTTAAGTAACATGAAAAAGTTGTTCAAATCATTCTTGATTCTTTCGGCCATAGCTATGGCTATCCCCTGTTTCGCTCAAACTCCGAATACATTGACTAAGAAGGAAAAAAAAGCTGGCTGGGAATTATTATTCAACGGAAAAGACTTCTCTGGATGGCGCCAATGTAACGGTACCGCTATGCCCGCAAACTGGGTTATAGAAGACAATGCCATGAAAGTATTTACCGGCGAAGGTAAGAAACCGGGACAAGGCGCTAATGGCGATATCCTTTACCAGAACAAGAAATTCAAAAACTTCGAGCTCTCGGTAGACTGGAAAGCGAGCAAGATGGGAAACTCCGGTATCTTCTATTATGTACGCGAAGTACCCGGTAAACCTATTTATTATGCGGCTCCCGAAGTACAGGTACTAGATAACGTGGACGCAACCGACAACAAATTAGCGAACCACTTAGCAGGTTCTCTATATGACATGCTTCCCGCAGATCCGAAAACAGTTAATCCTGCCGGCGAGTGGAATACGATCGTAATCCGTGTAAAAGATGGAAAAGTAACGCATACCCAAAATGGTAAGAAAGTTGTTGAGTATACTTTATGGAGCAAAGAGTGGGATGATTTGGTAGCTAACAGTAAATTCAAGAACTTCCCGGGCTTTACCGAAGGTATTTCTAAAGAAGGTTATATCGGTCTGCAAGATCATGGCTATCCGATCTGGTTCCGTAATATCAAGATCCGTGAACTAAAATAGTTCTTCGAATCTATCGTATATAAATAAAAAGCCCGGGATTCAGATAAATCACCGGGCCTTTTTATATCTGTTTAATAAGTAAGCCTAATTACTCCCACTCAATTGTCGCATTCGGTTTCGGAGACATATCGTAGCATACACGGTTCACGTTCTTCACCTCTTTCAAAATACGATCCGTAATCTTCATCAAGATAGGCCAATCAACCGGCTCGATCGTAGCGGTCATGGCATCTACCGTATTGACGGCACGGATAATCACGGGCCATTCGAAAGAACGGGCGTTATCACGTACGCCAACCGACTTAAAGTCGGGTACTACCGTAAAGTATTGCCATACCTTTTTATCCAATCCGGCGTTCTTGAACTCCTCCCGTAAGATCGCATCCGACTCACGTACCGCTTCCAATCTATCACGGGTGATGGCACCCAAGCAACGTACGCCCAAACCCGGTCCGGGGAACGGCTGGCGATAAACCATATCATAAGGCAAACCTAACTCTACGCCACAAGCACGAACCTCATCCTTGAATAATTGACGCAAAGGCTCAACCAACTCAAACTGTAAATCCTCCGGCAGACCACCTACGTTGTGATGGGATTTCACCATCTTAGCCGTCTTCGTTCCACTCTCCACGATATCCGGATAGATCGTTCCTTGAGCCAAGAAATCGATTCCATCTAATTTGCGAGCTTCTTCCTCAAATACACGGATAAACTCACCACCGATAATCTTACGCTTTTGCTCCGGATCTTCCACGTCAGCTAGCTTATTCAAGAAACGATCGGTAGCGTCTACATACACCAAATTGGCATTCAACTGGTTCTTGAAGACCTCAACGACATCCTCGGACTCGCCCTTACGCATCAAACCATGGTTCACATGCACGCAAACCAATTTATCGCCGATCGCTTTCAAAAGTAAAGCGGCTACTACAGAGCTATCGACACCTCCAGACAAGGCCAGCAGAACTTTCTTATCCCCTACCTGACGCTTTACCAATTCAATCTGGTCATTGACAAAATTCGTCATATTCCAGTTTGCCTCAGCCTTGCAAGTATCGAACACGAAAGACTTGACAGCGCCCTTGATCGCCTCGACATCATCCGTAAACTCCGGTAATTTAACCTCGCACAACGCCTTATCGTGACCTGCGGCCATTACAGGAGTGCCCATCTCGTAAATACCCGGATTCACGTCGATAGCTACACCGTCGATAACATTGTTTGGGCCACCATTGATAATGATACCTTTCACGTTTGGCAAGGCTTTTAATTCCTCAACCGTGATGTCATGCGGATAAATCTCACTATAAACGCCTAACGCACGAATAGCACGAGCCAACACCGTATTCTCATGACTACCTAAATCCAAGATAACAATCATATCTTGCTTCATGTGACTTTTAAATTTTATTGATTTTACACTTTGTTATACCTAAGACAAATGTCACTCCCACTCGATGGTTGCAGGCGGCTTCGAGCTGATGTCGTACACGACTCTATTCACGCCTTTCACCTTATTGATAATCTCGTTGGAAACTTTGGCGAGGAACTCGTACGGAAGCTGCGCCCAATCGGCGGTCATAGCGTCCGTGGAAGTTACCGCACGTAAAGCTACCGTATTCTCATAGGTACGCTCATCGCCCATTACACCTACGGATTGAATCGGAAGTAAGATTACCCCAGCTTGCCAAATCTTATCGTAAAGTCCCCACTCACGCATCAATGACATATAGATATCGTCAGCATCTTGCAGGATACGTACCTTTTCCGGCGTGATATCACCCAAGATACGGATACCCAATCCCGGTCCCGGGAACGGATGGCGCTTGATCAAATGCGGTTGCATACCCAACTCCATACCGACACGGCGAACCTCATCCTTGAAAAGAAGACGAAGCGGCTCGACGAGTTTCAAGTTCATCGTATCCGGAAGTCCGCCCACATTATGATGGCTCTTGATAACCGTACCTGTGATAGAAAGCGACTCAATCACATCCGGATAAATCGTACCTTGCCCCAGCCACTTGATATCTTTCAGCTTATGCGCCTCCTCATCGAAAACATCGATAAATCCTTTGCCGATGATCTTACGTTTCTTCTCCGGTTCCGTAACGCCCGCTAGTTCTTTATAGAACTTATCTTTTGCGTTTATGCCGATCACGTTCAATCCTAAATGCTCATAATCCCTCATTACGTTCTCGAACTCATTCTTGCGCAGCAAACCATGATCCACGAAAATGCAAGTCAAGTTCTTACCGATCGCCTTATTCAGCAATACGGCCGTAACAGATGAATCCACACCGCCGGAAAGAGCCAAGATCACTTTATCATCTCCCAATTGCTCCTTCAACTCAGCTACGGTAGATTCGATAAAGGAAGCCGGTGTCCAATCCTTGGCGCATCCGCAAATATTCAAGAAGTTATCCAGCAACTTCGTACCGTCTGTCGAATGGAATACTTCCGGATGAAACTGAACGCCCCACGTTTGCTCACCTTCCACATGGTAAGCGGCAGCCCTCACGTCGTCCGTGCTGGCGATCACCTTGAAATTATCCGGCAATACGGTAATCGTATCCCCATGAGACATCCATATCTGTGAACCCACATGGATCCCTTTCAGTAATTCATCCTCACCATCAATGTGCGACAAATTAGCACGTCCATACTCACGTGAATTAGCCGGTTCCACATTACCTCCGGATGTATAAGCTAGAAACTGCGCTCCATAACAAATACCTAAGACGGGATACTTCCCCCGTATCTCGGTCAAATCAGCCTTAAAGGCATTCTCGTCGTATACGGAATAAGGACTTCCGGAAAGGATCACACCTTTCACGTCGGTAGCGTCATGCGGGAATTTGTTATAAGGAACGATCTCACAATACATATTCAACTCTCTGACCCTACGGCCGATAAGCTGGGTTGTCTGCGAGCCGAAATCAAGAATAATAAGTTTCTCGTGCATGCAATTATGATTATTTAATTGAGTGGCGCAAAGGTAGTAATAAATTCGGGAAGCATAAACACACTGGGCAAATATTCTTCCTTATCACGATACTTTTAAAGGATATTCCTTTGTCCTATTACGCCTTTCCTCCTGAGACATTCATTATCCACCATCCGTTGCACGATCGTCCACCAACTGTTACATGATCATGCAACGGATGGTGGACGATCATGCAACAGCCATTAGAAGATGAATACCTCAAGAGGAAAACCACAAATCCCCCTAAGGATCCGGCCAAGGGAAGCCATGAAAACAGCGAACCGCCCGACAACCCGGCGAGAGTTACAAACGGACAAAACAAAAAAAGCCTCGAAGCGTTCATTACAAACAACTTCGAGGCTTTCCTCTGAGGTTCCTGGCGAACCTCAAACTTTATATTTATTATTATCTCATTTTATCTATATTGCTGATAATCAAACTTTGTTTTATTTATGAGATAAAATAAGATTAAACGAAATAAAACTTTGTAGTACCAATGTAGTACCAATTTGAAAAGAACCTCTATATTTGTGGTACTACAAAACATGATAGGATATGGCTACGAAATTCGTTTTGAGAACGGACAAGACCGAAGGATATGCGACCTTATACGCACGTATACAAAGCAGGGCTCATAAAATCAATATCAGGGTGTCTACAGGGCTGGAGGTTGATGTAAAAGAGTGGAACAAGTCTTTAGCGAGCGCAAAAGCGTTGACCGCTTTCAGAAGCGGTAAAGGCAAGGACCTGTTTATAAAATTAGACGCTATCATGTATACGATAGATTCCCTTACTAGTGAAGGTGTCACATTGACCCCTGATCTCGTAAAAGGGCGGATACATGGAATAGTTTTCGCTGAACAGATCAAGGCGGAAAAGGAGCGGCAGGAGGCTGAATTAACAAGGATAAAAGAGGACGCATCTACTTTCATCAATTTCGTAGACCGTTTTATAGGGGAATGCGAGACAGGCAAGCGCAAGAAGAAAGGGGGAACTACCAATGTATCATCCGGAACAATAAAAAGCTATAAGGGGTTCCGTTCACAGTTAGCGGCGTACCAAGAAGAGAGGTTGAGGATAATACACTTTGCCGACCTGACGATAGAGTTCTATAATGATTTCCGTCTATTCTTGACCGATAAGCGTTACTCACCTAATACGGTAGCAAGGATGATAAAGATATGCAAGACGATTTGTTACGCAGCCGAACAATTGAAGCTATTGGACGCAGGGAATATCCGTTCAGGATTTGAGGTTATCTATAAGGATGTTGACAATGTCTATTTGACAGATGAACGGATTAATGAGCTTTACAAGTATGATCTATCCGATCGTCCGGCATGGGAAAAGGTTAGGGACGTGTTTGTTGTAGGCTGTTTGACCGGTCAACGTATAAGCGATTACAAGCGTATTAACGCCAAGATGATCGTTACCCTTACCGACGGGAACCGCTATATTAAACTAAAGCAGGAGAAAACCGGAAATACTGTTTATATCCCTTTGGATTACCGGGTAGACGATATCCTGAATAAATATAACGGCGAACTGCCAAAGGTTTACGATCAAAAGATAAATGACCATATCAAAGAGATTGGTGAGGCTTTAGGATGGACGGAGATCGTGGAACTAGAGGAACAACATGGAGCTATGGAATATACCGCAAGGAAAAGATTTTGCGACCTTCTTAAAACCCATACGGCCCGTAGGTCTTTTGCGACCAATATGTATAAAACCGGAGCTTCCCTAAACAGTATAATGGCTATCACCGGACATTCAAGCGAGCAACAGTTGAAGACTTATTTAAAGCTGGACGAATCCGAAAAGGCAATGTTGGCAGCGAAAGAAAGTTACTTCACCAAATTAAGAGCTATAAAATAAACGCACAGGTTACGGGGTTACGGTTACGGTCTTTGTAATTCACTGAATATTTGCATGTTGTGCTTAAAAGTGCCGTAACCTATATTTTTGTTCTGTTAAACCTTACATTGAGAAAGAACTATTTCCTTTATTATAATAGAAATCAGTAAATAAACAAAAAGAAACAACATTTTTTTTGTTCGGTTTTTCCTTTATTTTACAACAATAGATTGATTGTTACGTTTCGGCGTTCTTTTCCGTGTCTTTTCAGATTTTTTCTTAATTTATTTGTGCTCGAAATCAGAAGGTATAGCGGCCGCATATCTTCTGAAACAAATTAATTTAAAATAATTATGGTATGAATTTCGAGATATCACAATCCAAACAAGACTTAATAATAGGTTTGTTCGAGCCAGTCATTGATGAAATTGTCGCTAGGGTATCTAAAATAGTACTTTCTACAACAAATAGGGAACCTAGATATTATTCCAGAAAAGAAACGGCAGATCTCCTTCATGTAACATTGCCTACATTGGCAAAACTCACGAAAAATGGAGTCGTTAATTGTAAAAGAGTGGGTAAAAGAATATTGTACGACGCAAGATCTATCGATGATGCAATTAAACAACAAACAGTCTTTAAATATAGGAGAGGTTAACTATGTATGTAGAAAAAAAGGCAGACATAGCGCCCGCCAATTCCCTTTCTTGCGAGGGCAAAGATATAGATTATACACGAGATAAGCAAAGGGTCTTCCAATGTTTATTTACCGTTCCCCGTACAAGGGCGCAAGTAGAGACGTTAACGGGCATAAGAATCAACAGCGTATGCTATTATGTAGGCATGCTGGCCAATGATGGCAAGGTTAAGGTCCACCATAAGGGCATATGCCCCGTGACGAGACATGACAACGTGGAATTTCTAACGACAAATCCGGAACTATTCCCAAAGGACAAGCAATTTTCATTTTGGGATAAATGGGAGGGCGTAAAATATGATTGAGATAAAAATAAAAGACATGATAGATGATGCTGGTGCTATATTACCCGTTGACGGACTATCGCCCAATGCGACCGAGATGCTAAGGAAGGTAGCGAGTTCTTTGCAATGCCCTGTTGACATCGCTCTATCCGCTATGTTTGCGACCGTGGGCGTGGCCATGGGTAAGCGGGTCATCATTGATGACGGCAAGTATCGAAATTACCCATGCCTTTGGGTCTGTGTGGTTGCCCCCTCGGGCAGTAACAAGTCTACGCCTATAAGATTCTTCCTCCAGCCGCTAAAAGACCGTGACTCCTATAATTACGGCGTTTACCGGGAGGAATTGAGGGCATACAGACAGGCGGGCGATGACAAGGGCGATAAGCCCGTATTTAAGCAGTACGTGATCAGCGATTCCACCCCCGAGGCCCGGAATCAGGTATTATCCGTCAACCCCAACGGGATATTATTGTACAGGGACGAGTTAAAGGGCATGATCGACGATTTTTGCCGGTACGCCAAAAGCGGGGAGCTTAGCCAGATGCTTTCCATGTTCGACAGTGACACGATCGTGGTGAATCGTAAATCAGATGAACCCTTGCTTATCAAAGACCCGTTCATGTCTATCATAGGTTCTATCCAACCGTCTGTTTTGGTTGACACGTTCGGGAATGACAACATGATGAACAACGGTTTCAATCAACGCTGGTTGTTTTGTTACCCTGAATCCGGGATGCCCGAGATGTATAATGATGTCTCCATACCACAAAGTGTCATAAGCGACTGGAAGGATTTCATTTACAACCTTATAATGTATGATTTTTCGGTCATGGGCGGCAAGATATACATAAGGGGCGAGGCGAAGAGAGTGTACATCGACTATTACAATAGTCTCCAGATAAAAAAGGCGGGTGCGGACGATTACCTTAGCTCTGTTTACTCTAAGCTACAGATCCATGTGATACGCTGGGCTGGGGTCGCTCATATCCTAGGCAATTCCCCCACCTCTATAGACATTACCCCGGAAGAAATGGAATACAGCGTGAGGTGCATGGATTATTTCGAGCGGTGCGCACTGAAAGTCTATAGGATGCTGTTGGAAGGTAGAGGAAACAGGCACGAGGTTAAGTCTATGGGAAAAGAGGAAATGATAGCTAATGTTTATCATTGTACGAGCCCGGTTAGCCAACGAGCGGTAGCGGATGCGCTGGGCATTACTAAGCAATATGTATCTAAATGCTTAAAAAAATATCCCAAGTTGACAGGTTGTCGGTTGACTGATAGTGAAATATCAGATACAGAGTCAGATACGGACAAAAATTAGTCAACCTCTATATTTCTGATATTTTTTAATGCAAATATTACAGGTTGACTAAAATATTACCGTAAATAATTGATAATCAAAGTTAAAATATGCAGTCAACCGTCAACTAGTCAACTACAAAAAACGACTATTAAAAATTAAACAATATGGCAAAGACATTTTTAGATAGCAGGATATCCGTGTATAACGGAGTGACCGACACGAAAGGATCTATTTCAACAATAGGGGCTTTCCTGAACGATACGAGATATATCGATGAGATCAAGCGTTTGCGTACGCTCACGAACAAGGACGAGCGCAACGCCGTTAAGAAGCGTTTGCCGATGGCTTGCATATCCGGTATATTCGATCCTACACGGAAAGCGGAGAATCTTAAACAACATTCAGGGCTTATCTGCGTGGATTTAGATCGGCAGGATAACCTAGAGGTTAGCAACTGGGACGAGGTGAAACACCAGTTGTCATATCTTAGATACGTGGCCTATTGCGGTCTATCCGTTGGCGGTAACGGTTACTTCGCTATCATGCCGATACTTTATCCGTATTACCACAAACAGCAATTCGAAGCCTTGAAAAGGGACTTCCAAAGGTACGGGCTTGTGATCGACAAGGCGTGCGGTGACGTGTGCAGGATGCGTTGCGTGTCTTATGACCCGGAACCATACATTAACCTCAACGCCGATCCGTACAGGGGGTATTATAAAGAGCCCGTAGCCGTTTATACCCCGATTGATTGCGGTACGGACGGCGAGCTGGATAAAGTGGCTAAATGTTGCGATCTTATCCAAAATCACGGCATCGATATTACCGGGGATTATCTAACATGGTTTGAGGTAGGGTGCGCCCTCGCTTCCCTAGGGGAATCCGGAAGGGCTTTCTATCATGTTTGCAGCCAACAGAACCCCAAGTATAGCAAGGCAGAGACTGATCGTAAATTCGATAACGTGAAGAAAACTTGCAGCCGTATAGGTATTGGTACTTTCTTTCGTGTATGCAAGGACTATGGAATAACCTTTAAAGACGCTTAATTATGAGAATAATAGAACAAACCGTACGATATGATATAGTACAATGGGAATATAGGAATATGCCTATCACTTTCCGGTTTTGGAAAGATGGGAGTCAGATTGTAGAAATAAAAGCGGATAAATACTTCGCTCGTGCCAATGGATATAATTCAATAGATGATATGGTGGCCTCTACGATAGGCGATATCAATGGGATATTTGGCGGTGTGCCCGGTTGGGTTAGGGTAGATCCTAATGGTGATTTCTCCTTTATAGGAATAAGCAAATCTATATTAAACTAAGTAATAACATTAAAAAAAAAGAACGATGGACATTGTAAAAAAGACAGGATTAGAAAGAATTGTAAAAAGGCATCATGTTAGCACGGATAAGATTCAACCGATCGTCGAAGAATTGGTCAAGGCAGGTCTTACCATTGGGACGGACGAGTTGAGGGATTTATCGGGTAAGTGCGCCCTCCTTTACAGGGAAGCGGAAGATATGGCAAAGAAAGAATCCTCCCGTATCAAGATCGCATTCAAGAGAGATAAGGATTATGCGGAAACGGCAGGGTCTTTGAACGCCCTTATAGATAGGTGCGCCTCATCATTAAAAAAGGTTCTTGGCTATCATACTATTAACCCGCTGGAAATAGACGCATTTTGCATCGAGAATGGCAAGGTGATAGTATCATCCTTATGGCTTGACGAGAAAAATAGAGAGTACACGATCGAACCTACCGAACAACGGGACTTGGCGAATAACCCCGCTTTTGGCAAAGGCTTAACATCATTCGCCGATAATCGGCGTTGCCTGTGTTGGATTGATGAGGATGGGGAATTTCATGAGGAAATTGAGAATTACGAATTTATTTAAAAGTAGACCTATGACTAAAGAAGAAAGAATACGGTTTGAGAACACACGACGTGACTTGCGAGAAAATCCTGTAAAGGCCATGTTATTCTATGCTCACAACGGGGCAAAGGAAACAGCGAATGAAACATGTAACAATCCCTGTGAGCGATGGAAACAGGCGACCCAACGAGAGAACCGGGCTATCTGTAATCATTTAGGTATAGAGTATAAGGATGAGGATTTCAAGGTATCAAGCGAGAAGCTAGCTAAAGAATGGGGTAAGAATTTACCGGATATCGAATGAGCCGATCGTATTATTATCCAGATCCATCAAAGGATAATGAATGATCACCCCGGGTAAGCCCGTCCAAAATGGGCCTACCCGGATATTATCTTAGGATTATTCCAGTGAGCTAATGACAAGCACATTTTCTCTAACTATTAAGGTCATAAAAAATATGGTAGCAATCATAGATCACATACCGAGGATTCAGTTATCAGACATAAAAGAATTGATCCGGAGACAGACCGATACAAGCCAGAAGTTAATGCAACTTATCACATTGAATAATATCGAGTACAGAATAACCGTATCTATAGAAAGCAAAGATGTTGTATTTCGATGGAAATTTAAGGATAAGGATAAAAAGGTAAAGGTAAAGCTAAAAACAGAACCTAGCAATTTGGGTAATGGCATCGTATGGTATTTTCTTTGTCCCTATACTGGACATAAATGCAGGAAGCTTTTTATAGATGGCAACGTCATTGCGAGCCGATACGCATTCGCCCACGTTTATAATCAATCGAGAGAAAGCAAGATAGGCAGGTTCTTCAGTGGATTAAACCGGAAAAATATAGATCGTAAATATGGGAAACAATTTTATAGGGGTCTATTGACTCCGTACGGCAAAAGGCTAAGGAAACAGTATGAGAAAATGAAAAGAGCAAACGATTTGCTCGAGGTATATCTGCTACCCAAGAACAAAGGGAGGAAACCGAAGGATGAGACCGACATTCAAGCTCGTATCTGAATATCCCGTGGATGTCAAAGCGGAAGAGACCGAAGAAAATAACTACAAGATTCTATTCGCTTCCGCTGATATCCAGATATCACTGCCTATCACGAAGGAGGAGTATATCGAATATCGAGATACCTTCTATGTATCCCCAAGCAAGGCGAAAAACCGATTGCTAGATAAACTATCATTCGAAGGTACCGGCTTCCAACGATCGGACTTCAACTTTATCGATTTGATCGAGTTGTCCCCGGAAGCGGAAAAAGCGTTGATATCATTTGCGGCCTTATTGGACTAATATAACGACAATCCCGTTAAAGGTTTTTCTACGGTCATATCGTGCGTATAAAGTTAACCCGTTCAAAATTGAGCGGGTCTTTTTAAATCCTGTCATTATCGATATTCTATAATGTGGGATTCTCACACGTTTAAAGCAGACGAAAGAATTCTTGTCTTCTATTTGCGACGTTTTAAATACCGTTTTTGTCGGTATTCTCATCACGGCACAATCTCAATTGCGTTATTCCGGTTCATACCCTTCATAATAGTAAGACCGATTGATACCTTTGAATTCCTTTCGTGTTCATACTCATTCTACTTTGATGTTAATATCCTTCCCGCAATGCGGACAGGTAAGAGTTAAAGCGTCGCTTTTTGGGCGCACTTCTTCCGGAGAGGCGAATAACTGCCAAATGGGAACATTCAAGGCTGTTGCTATCCTTTCAAGGGTTTCTTGCGATGGATTGCCAGCTAATGTCTTTACGATCGATATTCTCGTAACACCAAGCATATCTGCTAATTCTTGCTGCGTTAATCCTTTTTCTTTTAATATTTCTTTTATCCTATTCATGAGAATCCTTTTTAGAATTTCTACAAATATACATATTACAGTTATTTGTATAATCATAGCTATTCTAAATAATGTTAATAGAATAACTATTTATATTCTATTTATTGCACATGAATAATTATAATTATACATTTGCATCATCAAAGT
>ERZ772937.1720-NODE-1720-length-15061-cov-3.187658_pt1 | contig 15061 bp, 16 predicted proteins | sample MGYA00512113_ERZ772937 | MGnify/ENA primary metagenome ERZ772937 (study PRJEB29015, sample SAMEA2737649) | human gut metagenome | biome: human gut; feature: human-associated habitat; material: faeces | place: China | collected 2012 ... | reverse complement strand
GAAAAAGGAAATCGTATCCTCCGACCGCATTGATATGCTGGTGTCGTTCATCAAAGGGGGCGCCTTGTCGACTGCTGTTCGTCGCGCACCGCGAGGAAATCCTGAAGCAAAGCCTGTATACCTTCCGCGCGGTGCTCAAGGGCGCGAACTTCGAAGAGCTGTTTGTCGGCGGATACAAGCCGGAAAGCATCGACCACCTGTTTCTCTCCATTCAGACATTCAATTCGCAGGATTTTACGAGCAAAACCGCGCCGGATTTTTACGATTACATCGTCGTGGACGAGTTCCACCACGCCGCTGCGCCGACTTATCAAAAGCTGTTGCAGCACTATCGCCCAAAAATCCTGCTCGGACTGACGGCGACGCCGGAACGCATGGACGGCAAGAGCATTCTGCTGTATTTTGGCGACCGAATTGCAGCGGAAATCCGCCTGCCCGAGGCAATCGACCGCAAGCTGCTGTGCCCGTTTCAGTATTTCGGCGTGACGGATACCGTTGACCTCGACAGCCTGCGCTGGACGCAGGGCGGCTACGATAAAAGCGAACTGGAGCGCGTGTATGCGTTCAGCGGCGCGGTGGCTCAGCGGCGTGCAGAGCTGGCAGCCGCCTCGGTAATGAAATACGTGACCGATATTGACGAGGTAAAGGGTTTGGGGTTCTGCGTTTCGGTCGAACACGCAAACTTCATGGCGGAGCAGTTCAATCGGCGCGGCATTCCCTCTATCAGCCTGACCGGAAAATCCTCGGACGAGGAAAGAAACGCGGCGAAGCACCGCTTGGTGAGCGGGGAAGTGCGGTTTATCTTTGTCGTGGACATCTACAATGAGGGCGTGGACATCCCCGAGGTCAATACCGTGCTGTTCCTGCGCCCGACCGAGTCGCTGACGGTCTTTTTGCAGCAGCTCGGACGCGGTTTGCGTCTGGCGGAGGACAAAGAATGCCTGACCGTGCTGGACTTTATCGGTCAGGCGAACAAGCGATATAATTTCGAAGACAAGTTTGCGGCTCTGCTCAGCAACACGACCCGCAGCGTCAGCCGCGAAATCAGGGAAGGTTTCGTTTCCGCGCCTAAAGGCTGCTATATTCAGCTCGAGAAGAAAGCTGCGAAGTACATTTTGGATAACATTCGTGCCTCCTACGGCAACACGGCGGGTCTGATGTTGCGCATCGGCAGCTTTGCCGAGGACAGCGGTTTGGAACTGACGCTCGGAAACTTTTTGAGGTATTTGCACCTCGATTCGCGCTCGATTTACAAGTATGCGAGTTTTTCGCGGCTGTGTGTCCGCGCCGGTGTGCGGGAGGATTTCCGTGAGCCGTTAGAGGAGCTTTCGACCAAGGCATTTGCCAAGTTTGCGGTAGTGGATTCGCGAACGAATAAGTTGGTGGTGGGGTAAGCGGTTTAGTACGTAATAAGTGTTATTTCAATGAATGAGGTATAAAATGATCATCTGCTTTCACCGGCCCGACGAGGAGAACGGCTATCTCAGCAACTGGTATCCATTTGCGTTTACGGTGGGCGGAGTTACTTATTTCTCGATGGAGCAGTACATGATGTATCAAAAGGCGCTCTACTTTCACGACAAAGCGACAGCCGCGCAGATGCTCGCAACCGATGACGTGGCGAAAGTAAAAGCGCTCGGGCGGCGCGTGTCGAATTACGACGAAAGCCGGTGGAATGGCGTGCGGCAAATCGTTGTTTTTGAGGGTTTGCTTGCAAAGTTCTCGCAGAACGAAAGCCTGCAAGAGAAGCTGAAAGCGACCGGCAACGCAACTCTCGCGGAGTGCGCGGTGAAAGACCGCATCTGGGGCATCGGATTATCCATGAAGAACCCGATGCGATTGGATAAGACTAAGTGGAATGGCCAAAATCTGCTCGGATATGCCTTGATGATGGTACGGGAAAGGCTGTGAGAAAGACTTTTGATTGGTAGGGAGGCGAGGATATGATTTACACCGCAGAAGAAATTCGCCGCCGTATCATACCGGTTGCAGTCCGTTACCGGTTGAAAGCTGTGTACCTGTTCGGCTCATATGCTCGCGGAGAAGCAACCGATGAGAGCGATATTGATCTTTTGATTGATACCTCCGGAACCTCGCTCAAAGGCTTATTTGCTCTTGGTGCGGTATACTGCGATTTGGAAGATGCGCTGCAAAAGAAGATTGATTTGCTTACGCTCAGTGCTTTGGAGCAGCGGGCACAGCTTCCCAGCGACATAACGTTTCGTGAAACCGTTGAGAGAGAAAGAGTGAAGCTCTATCCTGTCGCTTGATTTGCAGCACATCAAGCATATTCGATTATAACGTCAAAAAGGCGAAAGACTACCCCTTTCCGGAAAGCCTTTCGCCTTATTTTGCAACCGTCTGTTTGCAACGAGTCTTTTGAATGATATGTAATTGCACTGAGAGCGCAGCGGACAATCATTCGCTTATCTCCGCATTATCGCGTTCCATGGTCTCTTTGATTGCACGCTTGATAAATGCGGTGGTGGATTCGCCTTGCTGGCTGGCGTGCGCCTGAATAACGGCGCGCTCGCCCTTGGGCACGCGAAATTTCACTTCTTCCACCTTTTCTTTTTGCCATTTCGCAGTTGCTCGCTTTTGTGCTTCACTGACAGCCATGTTTCCACCTCCGTAAGATTATATCAGGAATTGCGCAGAGATAATATAGTGAAAATAATATATATGCGACCGGTATATTTGTATATAATAACCATTGTATATGCGCCCGTCATATGATATGATTTATTTGTAAATAAAAAACGGCAGTACAAGAGAGTTGCAGCTCTCTTGCACCTGCGCAGGTGAGTCACCACCTACACAACGGAAATCTCCGTACCGCAGTATCAGTATACCCTTTTTTCGATGTTTACGCAAGGGTAAACGGCACGATCGGTGCAGAACTTTCGTCTCTTTGTCATACCGATAAATGCTGTGTAGGTTTCAGATCTGCACATTTTTTATTTTTGACGGTATTTGCAATTATAAAATGACAAAGAAAGGCGAGATTCAATGAGAAACAAATATCTTTTTCGGGTTTTCCCCTATCCGGGCATCGAAACAGTATGCTGGGAAAACTGGGACTTTGAGCGTCAGCAGTTGACTCTGCCGGACGGCAGAAAAGTTTGTTTGGACAATATGCAGGCAGCTTTTGTGCGATACTGTTATCGTAAGCAGTGTGAGCGTCAGCAGCACGCGCCTCACATGGGCGACCGTATTTTTCAGACGTTCAAGGTGAAAACAGTATGACGCTGAACGAATGGACTGAGCAGTGGCTTGCAACGTATGTTAAGCCGGTGGCGAAGCCGAGCGGTTACGAGCATTACAGCGACAACATGCACAAGCACGTCCTGCCGCAACTGGGCAGTCTGCCGATGAACAAGCTGACAACAGCGGTCGTGCAGCGTTTTCTGAACGGGGAAGCGCTGCATGGAAATCTACGCACCGGCGGCCCGCTGAGCACGAAAAGCGTCAAAAATATGCGAGTAGTGCTCGATGTCTGCTGTAAACGAGCGGTGGCAGACGGCGTTATGCCTGTAAATCCTGTTCCGGCAACCGTTTACACGCACTGCCGCTCGAAGAAGCTGACGGTGCTGAGCGATGACGCACAGGCGACACTCGAAAAGTGGCTGTTCTCCGATCTGTCGCTCAACAACGCAGGCATTATCCTCGCGCTGTACACCGGAATGCGGCTCGGCGAGGTCTGCGCAGTGCGGTGGAAGGATTACGACGCGGCGAGCGGCACGCTGCATATTACGCAGACGGTTCGGCGCGTCACGATCGACCCGAGCGCGGAGTACGGAAAACGAACAAAACTGGTGTTCAGCACGGCGAAAACCGAGGCTTCGGAGCGTTCACTGTACTTACCAGAGGTACTGCAAGGCCTGCTGACCGTGCAGTGGGAGCGGTTTCGCTCACTGTTCGAGCGGGCGCCGGACGGGGCGGATTTCATCATTTATAGCGCGGTGGGCGGCGTGCTTGATCCTGACCACCTGAGCGCCTACTGGCGTGATGTGCTGGACGGCCTGCACCTGCCGCACGTTCGGTTTCACGACATTCGCCACACGTTCGCGACGCGCGCCATCGAGCAGGGTGTGGATGCCGCGACAGTCGCAGGTTTGCTCGGGCACGCCGATGTGACGACTACTACGCATTATTACGTTCATCCGCGCGAAGCGTCCATGCACCGCGCAATGGCAGCAATCGAGCCGGTCGGGAAAATCGGTCACGCATGGCAGAATACGCGGCTGTTTGCACCAGCTCGCACAGAGGAGAAAATCCCGAAAGCGGCACAGAGAATACATCGGCGGCGCAAACATATCGCGGAATGTGTCTGAAATACACAAAAGGAAAGAGTGTTTTTTATGAATAACGACAGAAGATTATGCAAGGCATGCGGAGAAAACTGGATGTCCTCGCCCGATGGTCTCTGCTGGAAATGCTGGGAGAAAGAGAACGAGGGAAAGCAGCGCGACCCCGAGGCATTGCAGAAAGCGATTAAAAGAACGCAGCTGACGCTCACCATTCTCAAATATCGCGCGGAGGGCCTGTCCTACGCGAATATCGCCCACATCGTCGAACTTCCGGTGCAGACCTGTTACGCGATGGCGGAGCGGGCGATTGGGGAAGGGAAGAAGTAAACATAGGGACTAAGCGTATCACTCCGAGCGGGGTGGTGCGCTTTTTTCTGTGTGGTCCTATCGGGGCAGCGAAAATGGAATCAGTTTTTGAACCAAACAACCAAGTTGGTCATTTGGTCGGTTTTTGCTGAGTATCTTATTATATGAATACTTGTCATACGACAAGTTATGAGACGAAATCAACTTGACGTATGACAAGCAGATGGGTGCGATGCTCTATCGAAGCGACAAAAAGAACCTTTTCGGATTCAGCAGTCAACCACGGAGAAAAGAACCGACCCAATCATTCCCACACAAAGATTTATTTGCAAACTTCACCTGAAACCGCTATACTGAAAGACAGAATAAACGAACGAAAGTCCGCGAAACCGGCAGGAGAACGATATGGATCTGAAGCAGCTTTCCTATTTCACCGCGATTGTCCGCGAGGGCAGTTATTCCCGTGCGGCGGAAAAATTGAATGTGTCGCAGCCTGCGCTTTCGGTTGCGATAAAGAAACTGGAAAACGAACTGGATGTGAAGCTGTTTTACTCGTTTGACCGGCGTCAGTGGCTGACCGACGAGGGAATTCGTCTGATGAATGGCGCGGTGCAGATGCTCGACGTTTACCGGAAAACCGTGGAGAACGTTATGGCCGACAACGCGGAAACCACCGGCTCATTATTGATGTTTATGTTTTGGACCGCTATAATAGGAACCATCAAAGAAAACCTCGCAAGGGATCAGGAGGAAAAGCAAATGAAAACAGCATAGATTACGGGCGCGGCGTCCGGTATCGGCAAGGCATGTGCGGAAAAGATGGCGAAAGAGGGCTGGGCAGTCGTCGTTGCCGACCTGAACCTCGCCGGGGCGGAAGCCGTTGCAAAGGAGCTGACGGACGCGGGTCTTACGGCGCTCGCGGTCCGCATGGACGTTGCGGACGAGCAGGAGGTCGAGGCCGGTTTCGACCGCATGATAGAGCAGTTCGGCTCGTGCGACCTCGTGATGTCCAACGCCGGCGTGCAGATCGTGCACCCGTTTGATGAATATCCGTTTGAGGACTGGAAAAAGATGGTGGCAATTCACGCGGACGGTGCGTTTCTGGTCTCCCGCGCGGCTTTCCGCCGCATGAAAGCCTCCGGCAAGGGCGGCCGCATCGTCTTTACCGGCTCGGTGCAGTCCTTTGTCGGATCCAAGCTCAAAGAGCCGTACAACTTTGCCAAGCACGGCGTTGCCGGTCTGGCCAAGGCGGTCGCTCGCGAGGGCGCGGAGTACGGTATCTACACCTACACCATCTGCCCGAGCTTCATCAAGACACCACTTGTCGAGAAGCAGATTCCCGAGCAGGCGCGCGACCTCGGCATTTCGGAAGAGGAAGTCGTCAAGAACATCATGCTGCGCGACACGGTAGACGGCGTATTTACGACCGTTGAGGACGTCGCGAACACGCTGTATTTCCTGTCGAACGACCAGGGCGCGCTCACCGGTCAGTCGCTCCGCCTGACGCATGGCTGGGCCATGGCATAAGCGGGAGGGACTTTCCATGGAAAAAATCGCAGTATTCGGCGCGGGGACCATCGGTTCCTGCGAGGCGACGCTCATCATTGGCCACGGCATTCCGTGTACGGTCATCGGTCACTCGGAAAAGGGACTTGTCCGCTGCCGCAAGGCCATTGAGCAGAACTGGGACGATCTGATTGCGCAGAACCTTGCCACCGAGGGCAACAAGGCTGCTGCCATTCAGCTGCTCACCATCACAAATTCTCCGGAAGCGCTGAAGGGCGCGACCTTCGTCTTTGAGGCGGTTGCGGAAGATACCGCAGCGAAGAAAGCAGTTTACACAAGCATCGAACAATATGCTGCTCCCGACGCGGTGATTGCCTCCTGCACCTCCTCGATTGACGCAGGCATTCTGGCGGAATTAACGGTGCGTCCCGAGCAGTTTCTGATTGCGCATCCGTTTCAGCCGGTCCATATGCTCCCTCTCGTCGAGGTGGTTCGCCATGAGCATACATCCGAGCAGACGGTTGTCCGCACCACGAAGCTGCTTGAAACGCTGCATCGGCAGGTCGTTCTGCTGAACCGCAGCGTGCCGGGATTTCTCGTCAACCGCTTCGCGCAGGCGCTGTTCCGCGAGTCCATCTATCTCATCGAGCAGGGCGTTACTACCGCCGCCGACATCGACAAGGCCGTGAAATACGCGGTCGGCATGAGATACGCTTCCATCGGTCTGCTCGAATATTTCGACGCGGTCGGATTCGAACTGGAAAAGGCGATTACGGAAAACGTTTATCCCGACCTGTGCGGCACAAGAGAAATTCAGCAGACTGTAAACGACGGCATCGCCTCCGGCCGCACCGGACAGGCGGCAGGCAGCGGTCTTTACGACTGGTCGAAAATCGACGCGGACGATTTCCGTCTGCGAAAGCAATCCCCGTATTTCGACGGCGTCCGCGACTGGACCATGCCGGGGTAAGAAACCCTTGGCGGCGGACTGCCCGGAACGCGGATTGCTGAATATCAAAAACTCCATCGGCAGAACAGTGCAGGCTGTAATGTCGATGGAGTTTCTGTTTGTCCGGTTCATTGATAAATCCTTTTACAACTTACTCAAACGCAAAAATATCCGCGAACTTTGTCCGCTTACTGCATCCGCGCCTATCTTTTCAACCTGCCATGCGTGTTTCCGCGCGCAAACAGAGGCGTCGGTTAAAACAGAAAATGCTCCGCCATAAGGCAGAACATTTCTATATGGGAGAGAATTACATATAAGGAAACAAAGATGCCGCGCCGTCAATCTGACTTACGCACGGCATCTGTTTCTTTCTATGGCAGGCAGCTTCTCGGCGCGAGATGCAGCGCGCCGAGAAGAGAGAAGATAAGTGCTTTGAAAAGAGCGCGTTTTATCGCTGAATGCGGCCGGAGCCGTCGCCGCCGGCGAGCTTCTCGACCTCGGCAACAGTTACCATGTTGTAGTCGCCCTCGATGGTGTGCTTAAGGGCGGAAGCGGCAACCGCAAACTCGATGGCGTCCTGCGTGGACTTGCCGGAGAGCAGCGCGTAAATCAGGCCGCCGCCGAACGAGTCGCCGCCGCCGACGCGGTCGATGATGCGCAGCTCGTACTTCTTGGAGAAGCAGTATTCGTCGCTCTTTACATCGTACAGCATCGCAGACCAGCCGTTATCCGAGGCGGAATGGCTCTCGCGCAGGGTGATAGCGACCTTTTCGAAGCCGAACTTGTCCGCAAGCTGCTTTGCAACCGACTTGTAGCCTACGCGGTTGATTTCGCCCGCGTAGATGTCGGTCGCCTCGGCCTCGATGCCGAAAACGTCCTTCGCGTCCTCCTCGTTGGAGATGCAGACGTCAACGTACTGGCACAGGTCGGTCATTGCCTCGCGGGCCTGCTCGCGCGTCCAGAGCTTGCCGCGGTAGTTCAGGTCGCAGGAGATCTTGACGCCGTGCGCCTTTGCCGCCTTGCACGCCTCACGGCAGATGTCAACGACATTCGCGCCGAGCGCCGGGGTGATGCCGGTGAAATGGAACCAGTCCACGCCCTCGAAAATGGCGTTCCAGTCGAAATCAGCGGTCGTTGCCTCCTGAATTGCGGAGTGCGCACGGTCGTAGATGCAGACCGAGCCGCGCTGCGACGCGCCCTTTTCGTTGTAGTAGATGCCGACACGGTCGCCGCCGCGCACGATCATCGAGGTGTCAACGCCGTAGCGGCGCAGAGAATTGACGGCCGCCTGACCGATGGCGTGAGCCGGCAGCTTAGTGACGTAAGCCGCGTCCATGCCGTAGTTTGCCAGCGAAACAGCAACGTTTGCCTCGCCGCCGCCGAACGAAAATTCCAGATGGTCGGCCTGCACGAAGCGCTCATAGTTATACGGCTGAAGGCGGACCATCAGCTCGCCGAAAGTTACGATTTTCATGGTATATTCTCCTGTTATCTTATTCTTTAACCAGATGAACGGCAAATCCGCCGATTTCGTCTTTCAGATAGACGGCGTTCAGCGTGCCGTCTGCCTTGTATTTTGCGGTCTCCGGACGGAACGCGAAGCCGCGTGCCTCCAGCTCGGCCTGCGCCGCCGCAACGTCCGGCGTGCCGATGGCGATATGGCCGTTCGCGCCGAGGTAGGGTGTTTTCATCACTTCGACCGCCGTTCCGGCAAAGACGGACGAATTGCCTGGCTTGACCTCGAAACCGAAAAGCGCCGCGAACAGTTCTGCGATTTTCAGCGCGTCTGCTTCATTTTCGGCATTGATGCCGATGTGCGCCAGCGAAAACTCAGCCATTGCGCGCTTCCTTTACGATTTCGCGGGACTGCTTGCAGAGCGAGATGATTTCGTCCCATTTCTGGTTGTCGATGAGGTCGGCCGTTACCATGTAGGAGCCGCCGCAGGCCGCGATAATCGGGCTTGCGAGGTAGTCCTTGAGGTTCTTGAGGTTGACGCCGCCGGTCGGCATGACCTTGAACATCGGGAACGGTGCGCTCATGGACTTGATTTTCGCCAGACCACCGGACTGCTCGGCCGGGAAGAACTTCAGCACTTCCAGACCGAATTTCAGTGCCTTGTGGTAGTCGGACGGGGTCGTGCAGCCGGGATAGATGGCGATATTCTTCTGCTGTGCATAGGCGCAGAGCTCCTCGTCCATGCCCGGGGTGACGATAAATTCCGCACCGGCGGCGATGGCTTCGTCGATCTGCGCGGTGGTGGTAACAGTGCCTGCGCCGACGATCATATCCGGGCAGGTCTCCTTCATTGCCTTGATGGCGAGCGGTGCGCCCGCTGCGCGGAAGGTCACTTCTGCGACCGGCACGCCGCCTTCACACAGCGCCTTTGCGAGCGGCGCCGCATCGCGCTCCGGGTGGTTCAGCTTGATAACCGGCACAACGCCGATTTCGGAAATCTTCTGATTGAGTTTGTTCATGATGGAAATTCTCCTGTTATATACGTCGTCTCCGAAGCAGGTCAGAGGCGGCCCGAGGTGATAAGGCAGGCCGCCCCTCCTTGGAGACTTGATGTGTTCGTCAGGCGTTTACGTATTTTTTGAGCGTTGCACGAACGGCGCCCGGACCGGCCATAAGCTCCTTGAAGTAGTCGATGACCTTGCCGGCCAGACCGCACTCGTACAGATCGACTGCAAAAACAGAGGCGTCGGACAGAATGGGACGCAGCTTTTCCGCATCAATTTCGCCGCCGAGCGTCATACCGGCGAGATGCGCCTGCATGGCTTCGAGCAGCGGGTCCGGACTGCACGCGAACGGCTTGCCGGCGTCGTCCACCCCGATGAGGTAGCGCAGCCAGCCGGCCAGAACGAGCGGAATCAGGCGAAGCTCGGAAGCCTCATGGTCGGGGGACGCGATATACGCCTTGATGGTCTCGCCGAAGCGGATAGACAGCTTCTGGGAGGTATCGGTCGCGATGCGCTGCGGCGTATCCGGCATGAACGGATTGGGGAAGCGGACGGTCAGCACCTCGTTCAGGAACTGCTCCGGGTCGATAACGCCCGGATTGACAACGAAGGGCATGCCCTCCTCATGGCTCATGCGGGTGATGAAGCGGGAAAGCTCCTCGTCCTTCATCTCGGCCGCGATGGACTCGTAGCCGAGGATGCAGCCGTAAACCGCAAGGCAGGTGTGCAGCGGGTTCAGACAGGTGCAGACCTTCATTTTCTCGACCTTGTTTACGACGTCGCGGGTCGTGATGATGACGCCGGCCTGTTCGAGCGGCGGGCGGCCGTTCGGGAAGCTGTCCTCAATGACGAGGTACTGCGGCTTCTCGGCGTTGACGAAAGCGGCGGTAAAGGTATGCTTGGCGGTCTCGAACGGACTGATGTCCTCCAGACCGTCGGCAAGCAGCTGCTTTTCGACGCTCGGGTTGGGGCGCGGCGTGATTTTGTCGATCATGCTCCACGGGAAGGCGACCTTGTTTTCGAGATAAGCGTACTCTTCCTCGGAGATATGGCCGTTATCGCGCCATGCAGACGCGATTTCCATGACCGCCTTCTGGAGCTTTTCGCCGTTGTGCGAGCAGTTGTCCATGGAAACCAGTGCAAGCGGCATGCCGCAGGTGCGGAAGCGGCGGATGCACATGGCGGTGAGCTGCGCCATGAAGCTGCGGCAGTTTTTCGGGCCGTTTTCCATGTCGGCCTGTACCGCGGGCATGAGCTCGTGCGCAGCGTTGCGCAGGGAATAACCCTTTTCGGTGATGGTGAACGACACCATCTGAAGGCTCGGCTCGCAGAATACCTCGGCGATAGCGGCGCTGTCGTTCAGCATGGTCAGGCTCTCGGCCATCGAGCCGATCACCTCTTTTTCGATGCTGCCGTCCGCGTTAAGCGTGACGCCGACTGTCAGGTTGTCGTAGGGACGGAAGCAGCGGGTCACGATCTCATCGTCATAACCCTCGCAGCAGACGATGCCGGTATCCATGACGCACTTTTCAATCAGGCGCTGGCAGAGCGCCGCCGGGAAAATGCGGAAGATGTTGCCCGAGCCGAAGTGCATCCACTGCGGCTTTGCTTTTGTATTGGCTGCAATGACAGCGGGATCATAGGCAGGCAGGTGATAGCCCTTCCATGCCTCCTTGTTGTTCTGAATAGAAGAAAGCGAAAGCTTCATATCGTTTCTGTCCTTTCTTATACGTCAAAGCGGAAAAACGTATTGGTGTTGTTGAAGCAGATATCCTCGATGATGCTGCGGAGCTGCTTTTCATCGTTCGGATACAGACCGTTTTCCACCCACGAGCCGATAAGCTCGCACAGGATGCGGCGGAAATACTCGTGGCGGGTGTAGCTCAGGAAGGAACGGGAGTCGGTGAGCATGCCGACAAACGCGCCGAGCGTGCCGTTCGCCGCCAGATCGGTCAGCTGCTGTTTCATGCCGTTCAGGTTGTCGTTGAACCACCATGCGCTGCCGTGCTGAATGCGGCCGACCTGTCCGCCGCCCTGGAAGCAGCCTGCGATGGTCGCGAGCGCGGTATTGTCGTTCGGGGAGAGCGAGTACAGAATCATCTTCGGCAGGCCGCCGTTTTCTGCAAAGGCGTTCAGCAGCGGCGCAACGTTTTCCACGCCCGAGGCGCTGTTGATGGCGTCGTAGCCGGTGTCCGCACCGAGCAGGCCGAACTGCGGCTTGTTCGTGTTGCGCAGGCAGCCGAAGTGCAGCTGCATCACCCAGTTGAGAGAAGCGTACTTCTTCGCGCAGGCAATGGTGACGCGCGTCTTGTAGGCGTCGATTTCCTCGCGGGTGAGTGCCTCGCCGCGCATCGCGCGGTCAAACGCACGGTCGGCAGCCGGCTTCTCCGGCTCTGCATACATGCAGTAATCCACACCGTGGTCGGCGCAGAGACAGCCGTGAGCGGCAAAGTAGTCTGCACGTTCGCACAGCGCTTCGGCAACGTCGTCTGCGCTGTTCAGCGTGCGGCCGGTGGTCTGTGCCAGACGGGCGATATAAGCGGCGAAATCCGGTTTTTCGATGTTTACCGCCTTGTCCGGACGGAACGCCGGAAGCACCTTGATCTCCATCGTCGGGTCGGCTGCAATGACCTCGTGCCAGTGCAGATCGTCGCAGGGGTCGTCGGTCGTGCAGACAGCCTTGACGTTGAAGCGGCGCATCAGACCGCGCGCGGAGCAGGTCTTGAGGACCTCGCTGCATTTGTCATAGATGGCGTCCGCATTGTCTGCGGTCAGCGGTTCATGAATATCGAATACGCGTTGAAGCTCCAGATGGCTCCAGTGATAGAGCGGATTGCCGATGAGGCGGGGCATGACCGAAGCAAACGCACGGAATTTTTCGCGCGGGTCTGCGTTTCCGGTCACAAGCTCCTCGGGAATGCCGCCCCAGCGCATCTGACGCCACTTGTAGTGGTCGCCGCCGAGCCAGACCTCGGAGATGTTGTCGAATTTGCGGTCCTCCGCGATTTCTCTGGGGTCGATATGGCAGTGGTAATCGATAATGGGCATTTCGGCCGCAATGTCGTGGTAAAGGTGACGCGCAGTCGGTGTGGTCAGCAGAAAATCTGCGTTCATAAAGGGTTTCATATCTTATTCGCCTGCCTTGCCTTCGGTCTTTTCGAGCATATCCCAGCAGCCCCAGAGGTACATGATGCCGAGCGCGCGGTCGTACAGGCCGTAACCCGGACGGCACTGCTCGCCCCAGATGTGGCGGCCATGGTCGGGACGGACGTAGCCGGTGTAGCCGCAGTCGTGGTAAGCCTTCATGATGTCGAGAATGCCGACATCGCCGTCGCAGTCGCGGTGGGAGGCTTCGGTGAAGTCGCCGTTCGGGAAGTGCTTGACGTTGCGGATGTGCGCGAAGGCAATGCGGTCGCAGTAGGTGCGGATAATATCGGCAACGTTGTTCTTCGGGTTCGCGCCGAGCGAACCGGAGCACAGGCACAGGCAGTTGTACGGGTCATCGACCATCTTCAGGAAGCGGCCGATGGACTCCTTGTCTACGAGCAGACGCGGCAGGCCGAAGATGTCCCAGGGGGGATCGTCCTGATGGATGGCCATTTTGATACCGGTCTCGTGGCAGGTCGGCATGATGGCTTCGAGGAAATATTTGAGGTTTTCCCACAGCTTTTCCTTGGTAACCGGCTTGTACGCTTCGAACAGCTCGTCGAGCTTTGCCATGCGCTCAGGCTCCCAGCCCGGGAAGGTCATGCCGTGCAGGTTGTTCAGGATGTAGTTTGCCATTTCCTTGTAGTCGTCCTGAATTTTGCTCTTTTCGTAGAACAGCGCGGTGGAGCCGTCCGGCAGCGGATGGAACAGGTCGGTGCGCGTCCAGTCGAAAATCGGCATGAAGTTGTAGGTAACGACCTTGACGCCGAACTTTGCCAGATTGCGCAGCGTGGTCTTGTAGTTTTCGATGTACTTGTCGCGGCTCGGCAGACCGATCTTGATGTCGTCATGAACGTTTACGCTCTCGACGACGTCCATGTTGAAGCCGGCGCCCTCGATCTGACGGCGTGCTTCCTCGATTTCGTCGATTTCCCAGACCTCACCGGCCTGCTTGTTGTGTAGCGCCCATACCAGACCGGTAACGCCCGGAATTTGCTTGATCTGCTGCGGTGTGATGCTGTCGTTGCCCTCGCCGTACCAGCGGAATGTCATTTTCATTGCGGGGAAAAGCCTCCTTTTTTACTTTGCATAAATACAGCCTGTTCCGGCTGAATGATGTTGTGTTTGAAAAGAAAAATACGCGGTTTGCAGCTGTTTCAGGCTGCAATTTTACTATAATAAGTATAACAGGCCGTATTTTTGCGGGCACGGTGAATGTGGCTTGAAATGTGGTGAATCTTGCTGTATACTGAAGCTGTCACAGCAAAGCTGACAAATCCGGTGAGGGAGCCTTGTGAAAAATGATCAAAGAAGAATTTGACCCGCGTCAGGTCATGACCGAACGCTATTATGAATTTCATCACAGCTACAACGAAACGCCGCCGACCGTTGAGTTTCATCAGCATCCGTTTTACGAGATTTTCTTTTTCATCTCCGGAAACGTCAACTACATCATCGAGGGCCGAAGCTATAAGCTGCGGCCGGGCGACATTCTGCTGACGAGCAACGCGGATATCCATCGCCCGGAGGTGCGGCCCGGCAGGCCGTATGAACGCATCGTAATCTGGCTCGCAGATGACTTTTTTGACCATCTGAAGCGGTTTTCCGGCGAGGATTTCACCGCCTGCTTCACGGATGCAGCGCTCAAGGATTACCGGCTCATCCGTCCGGACGACGGCACGCTCATTCGTCTGCGGCAGCTCTGCGAGCAGATGTCGGACGCGAAGTTCAGCAAGAAGCTCGGAAGCGCTGCGCTGACGCAGGCTTACCTCATTGAGTTTCTGGTTCGCGTCTGCCGCGCATACTACGATACGCCGGAGTCGGTCAAGAATGACATCACCGAGGACGAAAAAGTCAATCAGGTGATCGGCTACATCAACGAAAATCTGGCGGACTCGCTGAGCCTTGATAATCTGGCCGGGCGGTTTTATATCAGCAAGTTTTACCTCAGTCGCCGCTTCAAGCAGTTTACCGGTCTGACGATTTATCAGTACATCATGAAAAAACGGCTCATCACCGCCCGCAATATGCTTCGCGCGGGCAACCCTGTCACGGTTTCATGCCTGCAATGCGGATTTAATGATTATTCGAACTTTCTTAAAGCCTTCAAACGCGAATTTGGAGAAAATCCGAGCTTTTACAGCAAAAACGCAGACAATATTCCGGCGCTTTGAAACGCCCGGAAAACAGAAAAATTTCCAAAAAAGGCAAACAAAAATCCTGAGTGCGCAGCATTCAGGATTTTTTATTGTCAACAGAGGGGCGCTTGGCGCAGGCAGCGGATGCCGCGCGGAAGCGCGCATGAAATAGATTTTGCAAAGCAAAGTCATAAAAACCGGGAGCATGTATCACGGTTTTTATACTCCCAGAGGGAGAAAGTTTC
>ERZ772937.1718-NODE-1718-length-15065-cov-5.550633_pt1 | contig 15065 bp, 10 predicted proteins | sample MGYA00512113_ERZ772937 | MGnify/ENA primary metagenome ERZ772937 (study PRJEB29015, sample SAMEA2737649) | human gut metagenome | biome: human gut; feature: human-associated habitat; material: faeces | place: China | collected 2012 ... | reverse complement strand
GAGCGGACATCGGAATCGAGGTATTTCTGTCGGTTGTATCTTGCAGCATGAAAGGCAAGTTTTCTTATTCCGTTCATTATCCCGATATAAACTGTATTAAACAGAAAACGGTATTTTGAATGGTTTAAAACATAAAACCAAACACACGAGCTTTATGACCGTATAACGAATATTCAATCTCAAAAACATTGTACCATGGATTCATTAAAGGAAAAAGACAACCCCGCACCCAATCCTGCTAAGCGTCCCCGTATCGAAGTCGACGAGGAACTGATGCGTCAGATGATCGCCGGACAAGCCCCTTTGGACTCGGAAGACGTCCGCAGGATTCCCGAGCCGGAAGAGGAAAATACGGACGATCCCGAGGAAAAGACATCGGCAACTGCATCCGTAGCATCGGCGCCGACTGCTGAGAAAACAGGCATAGACTCCACTGCGAGTACCGTAAAAGAACATTCCGGTTTCCGTCGGAAAAAGCTCACGCTACCGGATTTTGAACGCACGTTCTTCGCTCCGGTGGATTGCCGCAACCGCTCTGCGATCTATGTCAGTACCCGAACCAAGCACAAAGTATCGGAAATACTCCACCTGTTAGGGAATGAGAGTACAAGGCTTACGGCCTTGGTCGACAATATGCTGCGATTTGTCATGGACATTTACAGCGGTGAGCTGAATTATCTCCACGAGAAGAAGAACAACAGACGACCGTTTTGAACAGACAATGCGAATTATAACGGACAGCTGAACGAAACGTCGGGAGCGGTTGTTATGCCTATTGGGGTATATGACGTGCGTGTCGTGGATTATGGCTATTGGAGGGGCAGTCCGCAGGGTAGCGTCCGGGCCGCAGAAAGCCGCCTATTCCGACGGTAGAATTCTAAGATAAAACCAAATAAAAGCTGCAAAAAGTTTCATGCCCGGAAATTGTCATTTTTTGTCGTAGCGTTTAGCAAAATGATTCTGGTTATGGGATGCAAGGCCGCGAAGCGCTTGTATAGCCTTGCATCCCATAGTCAGAATCGTTAATTTGCGGAGTACGGAAATGACAATACATTAATTATGAGTAGGTTCGGCTCCCAATTAGACGGACTGTTCCGACAATAAGATTTTGAGATTTTGAATGATCTCAAAATCTTATCGAATGGCAGATATGTATGCCGGATTATATCTGCAACGCTACATATGGTGTTCCACGCCTTACGACGGCAAAGCATCTGGCGGCGATTTTGGCCCTCACAGCATTCAGGACGCTGAATTTATGTTTACCTTCAGCCACTTTGCGTTCGTAATATGCCTTTAGTTGCGGATCACACCTGATGGCAATCAGTGCACTGCGGTTCAGTTGTACTTTAATGTCTCGATTCGCCATGCTCGATGTGTGGCATCCCCCGCGAACGCTTGTGCCGGAGCTATGTTCGAACGGAGCCAGCCCGCAATAGCAGGCAAACTTGCGGTGGTCTGTGATTTTGGTGAAATTAAGCGTCGAACAGAGCATCACAATGGCCGTGATCGGCCCTACACCTTTGATGCTGGTCAGCAGCTTGTAGTTCCGGCAAATGTTGCTGTCGGCGGCTATCAGTTTCTTCATTTCCCGTTCGATGGTTTTCATATGAGTTTCTGCATACGCGATCTCCTCCTGGAGCATGGAACGTTGAATAGATACATCCGCGAATTTCTCTTTGTAGTCTAATTTTTCGAGCAACACCAGTTTCGCTACACGTTGTTTTGCCAGATGAGCCCTTAAGATCAGCCATGTGCGCAACTGACACAGTTCCTTCTCTGCCGGCAGATAAAGGGCTATCTTCCGATAGTGAGTGATCGCATACTCGGCGATACGCCGGGCATCCACTCTGTCTGTTTTGCCACGGGCAATACCCATCGAATACTTGATTACCAACGGCGAGATCAGTGAAAAATTGAAATTCAGCGTCCTGTCGGAAGCACAAACCGCCATCTCGGATATGTAGCTCCCCATATCCTCGGCGCAGAAAATCACATCGTCGAGCCGAATACCATGCCGCTTCTCAACCCAGTGCAGACACGAGCAGATCCCTTTTCGGGAGTTGGCGAATTTGCGGTGAGCCATCTCGTTTGCATCCTCGAAGGCGACCAAAGACGCATCGAAAGTCTCTTTCGACACATCCAGACCCACATAATACAAATAGTGCATAACTTGTTAGTTTTGTGAGAGTCGTATGCTATCACATGTACCAGGTCTTCAAACCTACAATTCTAAACAGCCATTCTCTCTGGTTAATGGAGTCGCAGTCCAAATCTACCGCCAAGCCTCAAAGCTTACGACAAGCCCCGGTTCACTGCGACTCCATATCGAAATTACCTGTGATTACATCACGCTGCAAATCTACATGCGACCAGCAAAACACCGGGGATAAAAATCCGCAAGGCTCGTCCTCGGACGATTCGCATGGCCTTGCGGATTTTTATCTCCGGCGTTTAATTCCCTGCCGGCGGAAACAAGTGACGGAGATATTAGATATATATGATATTCCGGGATTGCGCCGGATTACTGCGCGACCTTGAAGACGCTGCTGAGTTTCTCGCTCAATGCCTTCATATCCTGTCCGATCTTGTCATTGGTGATTTTAGCGTAGATTTGGGTCGTGGTGATCCGTTTGTGCCCCAGCATCTTGCTGACCGTTTCCAGAGGCACGCCTTGCGTAAGCGTGACCGTCGTGGCAAAGGTATGCCGGGCCATGTGGATCGTCGGGTTGAATGACAGACCGGCGTGTCTGGCAACATGCCGTAATGACATGTTCAACGTATTATAGGTGCCTTTGAGCGGGAAGACCCGGTCTCCCGAGAGATGCATGTCCTTATAACGGTCGTAGAGCATTGCGGCGACGGGAAGCAGTTTGACCCGGAACTGCGTACCCGTTTTCTGGCGCCTGTCGATAATCCACCGATCCCCGTTATCGTCCGTATAAATATCTGCGTGGGTAAGTTTCACCACGTCCGCATGGCTCAGGCCTGTAAAGGCACAGAAGACGAAGGCATCCCGGTTGATGCCCGTCCGGTAATTGGGCAGTCGGACGTCCATGACGGCCTGCAATTCCGAAGCCGAGAGGTAACGCCGTTCCGAGTACTCCGGCCTCACGTAGAAACCTGCGAAAGGATCGGCGGCAATCCAGCCGTTCTTATACGCCGTATAGGTCATCAGCTTCAGTTTTTTGAGCGTAGAATGGATCGTCCCGGAACGCATCCCTTGTACTGAGGAGAGGTAGACCACAAACTTTTCGATAAACTCCCGCTTCAGTTCTTTGAACGCAATATCCTTGACATGATATTCGTATTCGAGGAAGGAGGCAAGACGGCGGCGGCGTTTGCAGTAGTCCTCATAGCTGGAATAGGCGCGGTCTTTGCCCACACGTTTGAGAAAGCCTGCGAGGTATTCGTCGAAAGTCTGTAACAGCAGGCGGCAGTCGTCCCCCATACCCAGAAAGGCGTTACGGACTTTTTCGGCCGTAACATACGAATCCCGGTCGCAGAGACGCTGGTACTGCTTGCCGATATTGGTTTTGATATTCTCCAGCTTCTCGTTGATGCGCTGCGATTCGAGGCTTCTGCCTGCGGCTTTGTTCGCTTTGGCATCCCAGAGAGAAGAACGGACGGTGAGTTTGCAGCTGAACTGCGACATCGTACCGTTGATCGTGATACGACCCATGACGGGAACCTGACCCGATTCTCGGACTGCCTCTTCACATAGAAAAGGACTTTGAAAGTGCTGCGTTGCATGATAACCTGAACTTTGTGGTTTTGTTAAACGTTAAGTCAAGTTATTTGGTATGCGGTAATTCGATGCAACGAACTGAAAACGAATGTTTTGATGCAAATCAAAGCATTTCGGGCAGGTAACGGATAAGTAACACAACTCACCGTCAAACCTGCCCGATTATGCAATTTTATTGCTCGGAACACATGCAGAACAGAGAATTAAATACCTGTAAACAAGATATTTACTCTTTTCTGCATTTTCTCTTACCTACAAATACCGAACCCTCCGGGGTTCGCCTTTTTCTGTACGCCATATCCCACGACAACGACCTCCTGCAAACCGGTGGCCTCCTCCTCCATCGTTACATCGAGAGTATGAGCCGTACCGATTTTCTGAATTTTGGCCACATAGCCGAGAAAGGAAAATTCCAATTCGGTAGAACCGGACGGGACCGAGACCGCATATTCTCCTGAAATTCCGGTAGTAGTGCCCTGTGTCGTGCCGCGGACCAATACGGCAACTCCAGCAAGCGGCTCTCCGGTCCGGGCATCTTTGACAAGGCCCTTTACCATACGCGACGGCTGTTGCTGACCTTGCGCGGCCATGCAGGAGAGCAGCAACAGGCTCAAGACAAAGGTCCTGGTGCGCCTGAAATAAGTCAATTTCTGCTTCATTGGTTATTGTTTTAAGGTAAGTTTATGCTTCGATGTGTATTTGAAACAAAGCTGCGGCAACCTCCGATGAAGGATGTTCGACAACGATGGCGAGCCGATCGGTCTCCAAAGTCTCCTTTAGACGAATATCATTGATGGTCTGGTGGTTGTCTGTACATTCGCATACGACATTGCCGTGACCGTCCAGAATCCTGTAACCTTGTACACAAAAGGGAATGACTCGCTCGGGATGCCCCATTTGCACCGATTCCAGAGCGTGATCGTAGTCCGTATCGAAAAAAAGGCGGATGCGACCGATCCGCTGCGGAACATCCCAGCAAAACGAAAGACGAGGCATCTTATCCCCGAAAGCTGCGCACCAGGCGTTAGCCGTTACAGTCGGACGTACAAACCCGTTGACGACATTAGACGGTGAAAAAGCTTCGATTGCGGGCGTAATTCGCATGGCGATATTCTGTCCTGCCGGCCGTCGGTCGGGGCACCAGAATTCGAAAGCATCGATGCCGCTGCCGGCGGGAGGCGTCTGACGCCCGTTATTGTTGACCGCTTCGTTGAATTTATTGAATACGGAGACGATACCCGTATAACGGGCTTTGCTCGAACGAATGCGCAATGCATTATTCTTCAAAAAAGTCACGAATCCATATTGGTCGGACGGAACGGTCCCGGTAAAGACGACCGACAACTTGCATGTTCCCATTTCAACCGGAATCCGAACCCGTTCCGCCGTCATATCCGGCGTATAGTTGAAAGGTTTTGCGGCATAGCGGAGTTCCGCTTCAAGAACAGTGGCTTCGCAGGCTTCCACTTCTATTTCGAACCTGTACCGAACGCCTGCCTTCAGTGGCAGCAACTGGGCTGCCGAATAATCCAACGGCATCCATCCTCCGTCGAACGGAATTTCCGCAAGGCGCAATTCACTGCTGGCTGAAATACGGGCCGAAGCGGCGAGATTCCCGGCCGAATCAATCCGTATTCCCGGAATACTCTGCCCCGCTAAATTCAAGCGTTGTTGCAGCAGCCGCATAAATTCGGGACGGGTTAAATCGGCCGGCAACACCCCCTTTTGCAGACACAACGCAGCTGCCATGCCTATAGCCTGCGCCCCGAATCCCGATGTCGCCATGACACGCGTGGACCCGTGCGCGACATGCGACGCGCTAATGCAGCGGCCCGCCAAAAAAAGGTTGCGAATATCCCGGCTGCAATAGCAGCGGTACGGAATTTCGTAAATTCCTTTTGAATGGTATTGAATACATCCGTTCTGGCTGCTGTAAACACCGTCTGCGGGATGCAGATCGATAGCCCAGCCTCCGAAGGCGACCGCATCAGGGTGATGTCGCTGTTCGATGATATCCTGTTGAACCAACGTATATTCACCTTCAAAACGGCGGCTTTCGCGCTTACCCGGAATCGTTCCGACCCAAGACAAGGTAAGATTCTCCGCATCGGGAAAATTCCCCGAATTCTTGATATAATCCCACACACCGTAGACGACGCTCCAAATTTCCCACTTGATCTGTTCCGTATCGTGTATCGTATCGAGCCGTCCCCCGTATTCGAGCCACCAAAAACGACAACCGTGTTCGGAGGAGCTGATTTTCCGCCAACGCGGAATGCGGGTGATGTCCTTTAAAGCATAGGACGGAGGAACAAATTTAACGGGCTTGCCGGTATCCAAACTGTAAAAATAGATCGAATGGCCCAGCAGTTCCCCGAATTCACCTTTGTCGGGAGCGAACTGCTCGTTGTAACACCGCTTTTCTTCAGCACCCATACGGAATGCAGCCCCGGCACGGTATGCAAGAATGCCATCGCCCGATGCATCGCAGAAAAGCCTGCCTGATATTTCATAGAAGGTCGAATTTTGCGAGCAAAAGGCATACACCTTCGAAACAGTCTGTGGATCGGCCTTCTCAATATCCCAAACCGCCGTGTTCAGCAGCAGCGTTATGTTGGGTTCCTGATAAACCTTTTCAAGAAGAATCGTATCGAGAATCACCGGATTCCCTTCCTTGTTGCGATAAAGGTTCTCGATGAGTATTTCATCCACCAGGCCGCCCTCGCGCGACCAGCGGTTGTTATTGCCCATGTGTGACGTGGCGCCGAGTATCCACAGGCGAACTTCGCTCGAAGCGTTGCCTCCAAGCACCGGACGGTCCTGCACAAGAATTGTTTTAGTCCCGGAGCGGGCTGCCGTAACTGCGGCGCATACACCGGCAAAACCTCCTCCGATGACGACGAACTCCGCCGAAAGGGCACGGGAGTGCATCTCACGTTTAGAAGATGAAAAGGGTTGAGAAAGCATAAATATAGGATTGTCTTATTTTTTGTTTACCGCTTTATGACGCCGAATCTTCAATCCGAACAATATGAGCAACAGACCGATTCCAATAACAAGCAAACGTCCGGTCGGAGCAATGAGACCCAACAATGTTATGAGAGCCCCCGTCGAAGCGATTCCAATTCCGATGACCTTACGGCTGAACGCGTTGTCTTCGTCCGAAGATCGGGTCAGGGTTTCATTCTGACGTTCCGTCTCATTTTTTCGTTCCCAAACCTCATATTCCCCATAGCCGGCGGCCTCCGCTTTCCGCAACCGATAGTAACACTCGAACGACAACAGGATCACTGCCGGGAACGTCACACCCAATATCATCTCCTCCGCCCGATTGAGGGTAAGACCTGCCGAAGGCATCACAAATTTGAACAAGGCGTTAACTCCCAAGCTCGACAGCGTGGCCGTGATCACCGACGTTCCCGTCTGACGGCGTGAAAAAAGCGACCAGATGATCGGCAGATAAAGCGGAACGCCCGTGAGAGCCGCAACACTGATGACAACATTGACGATACCTCCCATTTTAGGAATCAGCAATGCAACGCCAATCGCCATCAAGCCGAACAAAACAGTAGAAATACGTGCGACACGGATCAGGAGTTTATCCGAACTCGCAGGCCGCAGCCTTCGGAAAATATCATTTGTAACCACTCCCGATGAAATATTCAGCGTGGCGTTGAGCGAACTGGCCGTGGCGAACACCATACCGCCGAGCATCAAGCCCAACAGTCCGACAGGCAAAACCTCGCGGCACATAAGCAAGTAAGCGCCTTCGGCTCCAATGGAATCGAGCGAGGGGTCGATCAGGCGGTATATCATCGGCGGCAGCATCCACAATACGGCACTGACGACATATAAACCGCCGAACAACAGCCCGACGTTCCGGGAACTGCTGCGGGAGGCAACGCTGGTATAACGTTGCACATAGGCCCAGTTACCACCCAAAAAAATGGCGTTATATATACCGAAAGCAATAATGAACCCGAGTGTATAATCTTCGTTCGTCAGTTGAAAAAATCCGTCGGAAGCCGAGCGGATAAATTCCGTTACGCCCTCAATCCGCGCAAACGACATCGGTACGACGATTAGTACGGCAGCCGTCAGAATGACAAATTGCAATACATCGGTAGACATGACCGCCCATAATCCCCCGACGGTCACATACAAGATGCAAAAACACCCCAACAGCAAGATACAGGCATTGAGAGGCAGGCCGGTCGAAACTTCGACGATTTTCGCAACGGGATAGAGGAAAGCGCCGGTCGTAAAAAGCGACACGAACAAAAACAGATAAGTATAAATTTTTTGCGTACGCGTCCCGAGCCGGTGAGTAATGTATTCGGCTGCCGTGAGAGCCCCGGTTTTATGCCAGCGCGGAGCAATGAACAGACCTACAGCAAATCCTGCGAGCGCCATCGTCCATTGGATAGCGACGGAAACCCAACCGGAAGTATAGGCGATCGATCCCCATACGACAAATGTCCCGGCCGAGAAAAACCCCATAAAGAGAGAGAGTCCGCTCATCGGCCATGGCACGGCACCGCCTGCGGCGAAAAACGATTTCATATTCCGGCTTTTCCCTGAAAAGGAAAGCCCCATGATTACAACGCCTGCCGCAAAGACAGCGATGGTAATGAAGTCGAGTAGTTGCATAAGGTTTCTTCGGCTGGTGAATGGCCTCCGGAAATTCCGGATGTTGAACGAAATTAGTGTCCGAATGTTGCATAAACAAGTTTTTTCAGCTAAAAATCATCGGCAACGTTACCGGTAACGTTGCCGATGAAATCGGCGGGAATTTCGGCTCCGACATTACAGGGGCTCCCCAAAAATTTATCGGACAAATGATTCATTATGCCCGATTTTTGTTATATTTACAAGCAACTTACACTTTTCGACTCCATGTTGAAACACAGAGCCACCATAAAGGACATCGCCCGCGAGCTCAACATTTCTCCGTCCACCGTATCAAGAGCGCTTGCAGACAGATGGGATGTCAATCCCGAAACCCGCAGAGCCGTTCTTGAAGTAGCGGAGCGGTTACATTATCATCCGAATCCGATTTCATTAAGCCTAAAACAACGGCAGACAATGTCCATCGGAGTAATCGTCCCCGAATTTTTCAACTCATTCTTTGCAGAAGTGATCACAGGAATTCAGGAAGTGATGGAGCCGCAAGGATACCATATCCTGATCAGCCAGTCAAACGAAATCGCAGCAACGGAACTGAAAAACCTGCTGGCCATGGATGCCAAAATGGTCGACGGAATCATTATCTCCGTAACACAGGATTCGGAAAGCGCCGATTTCCTGACACAATTACAGGAAAAACGCGTTCCGCTCGTCTTTTTCAATCGGCTTTGTCCGGGGGTCGAGGCTCCTCATGTTATATTTGACGATTATAAATGGGCGTTCAATGCCGTGGAGCACCTAATCCGGCAAGGCTACAAACGGATCGCACACCTTGCAGGACCTAAAAGACTGCTGCTTTCGCAAGAGCGGGAACGGGGATACAGGAATGCTTTGCAGGCTCACGGGGTTTCGGCAATCGAAGAGCTGGTCATTCCGGGAGGCATCTCGATGGAAAGCGGACAAAAGGCGGCGGCGGAACTGCTAAAAATGCATCCCCGTCCCGATGCCGTTTTTGCCGTCAACGATCCGGCAGCGATCGGGATGATGAAAACCTTACAAAAAGCCGGAATCCGAATCCCCGATGAAATTGCATTCGTCGGATTCTCCGAATCTCAAAGCGCCTTAATAATTGAACCCAATCTAACGAGTGTAGCGCAGCCGACTTTCGAAATGGGCCGCGTCGCTGCAAAACTGTTGCTGGAACAGATTCGTAATTATTCGGAGACCATCGGACCGCATCAATCCATCAGTTTGCAGGGAAAACTCAATATCCGGGAATCGTCACAGCGCAAGGACCAAATGCATATTCAATAAGGAGCCGAAATTCGCGCCCGACCGAAACAAGTCCGCCGAAATGTAAAATAGGGGGCTTTTTCCGGCGTCCGGCGTTCAGTCGGCAGCGCCGTTTAGGGGCGGGAGGCTACGGACCTCGGTCCGGCCGCCGCGGAGGAGGTAGATCGCCGGTTCCGGCGCCGTGATCGTCCGCCCGCCGAGGCGGTATTCTCCGGCCCGGTGAACCACGGCGCAGCATATTTTCCCGTATTCGACGGCCTGACATCCGGCATCGTTCCGAAGTATCCGCACGGAGGGATTCCGGGCAAACCGTTCGGTCCGTTTCGCGTCGCGGCACGGCAGAAAAGCGTAGGCATAGCCGCCCGTCCGGGCCGGATCATGCCCGAACCAGCACTTGAAAACCGGCCCCCGCTGGGTTCTGTCCCTGTAAAAAGGATCTATCAGATCCCATTTTCCCTCCTGAATCTCCGTGCTGACTGCAATCGGAGCGCCGTCCAGCGATACGTATCCCCGGCCGTCGTGATGCACCCACGGCAGGCTGCCGGAGGTCTCGGTCGCTCCGCCCCGGGTTACCGGACCCGCAAGGTGCGTCTGATCCAGGGCCGTGGTGATCCGGAAAATCCGGGCGTCGGAACTGCGGATGTCCGCACCCAGCGCCACGACGAGGTCCCCGAAAAAGAATGCCGACTTGAGGGCGTGAAGCCCGTCGCGCTCGATCTCCATCGTCGTACACAGCACATCGCCCGAAGCGAGGCCGCCCACATGTCCGGAACGGTTTTTCCTGGCCTCGACGGAGTTGTCGCACTTCAGGGGCGCGCCGTCGTCGTAAGCCGTCGTCCCGGGAACCATCCGCCAGTCCCAATGGGCGAAGATATTGTCGTACTCCCGCCCGTGCTGCATGAACAGCAACGCCCCGTCGGCCGAGAAGTTGGCCAGAGTGTTCTCCCGGTTCGTAAACTCGAAGCCGATCGTACGGTCGGAGTGCATGCGGATCGACGCATACCATGTGGCGGTACGGTAGATGCCGCAGTCCGAACGGTCGTAATAACGCGGCCCACGCAATCCGTCTGAGCGGTTCTCCGGCTCCAGTATCCTCTTGGCGAACCGCCTGAAAACCCGGTATCCCGGTCTTTTCAGCGCCGCGATGTTCTCCGCGGCGACGGCTGCCGACGAGGCTTTTCCGGGACCGCTGTCGATAAACACCTGCCGGCCGCAGAAACTCGGGTCCATCACACCCCGCCAGATGCTCCGGCAAATACCCTCCCGCATCAGCTTTTCGATGACGGCGCACTGCGCGTCCGAGAACATATAAGGCGTCCCGTCGAGAACCCGGAGCCAGAACGAAAGGCCCTCGGCATAGGCCAGTCCGTAGTTCCCGAACTGAATCTGGGGTCCGTGCTGGTGAAACGACCAGTCGTCCTGAATGCCCTCGCCGTCGGCGACGACGATCTCCTCGGCGATCTGATCCCGGGCCTCGGCGACGAGCGCCTCGTCGTCCGTCAGCAGCCCGCGCATCAGGTTGTTCCCGGCCAGCCATACCTTGTTCTGCCCGGTGCGGCCGAAGCGCGAACGCTCGATGATCCGCAGCCCCTGCTCCAGTTCCGGACCGGAAAGTTCGCCGCGGATCATCAGCAGAATCGCGGCGAGTTTCTTGGGAACCCCGATCTCCCCGTGCCACCAGTTCAGCGACGACGGTTTCTTCGCATACCAGTAGGCAAGCCCCTTGTGCAGCAGGCCGCCGATACGCCCGTCGCCATGCCACGCCGACGCAGGGTCGGCATAAAGTTTCGCCAGGGCGTACATCCGCGTCAGGTGCAGCGACGGCTGCCACCGCCCCCTCGTCCGGTCGTCGTAGTCGATGTCGGACCAGAATCCGCCCGCATCGAAAAGCCCGAGCAGGCGTCGCACCTCGCCGTCCGGAAGGTGGACCGACGTGTAGAGCTGGAGCAGCAGCACGTCGTTCGCCCTCCCGTAATCGGAATAGCGGACGAAACGTTCGGTCGCCTCACCGTCCGGGGCATAGGACATCACCGACACATCAACAAAGGCTTGCCTCACACGGTCGAGCGGACCGGCCGGGCAGGCGCGGGCCGTTGTCAAAAAAAGCAGGGCGGCCAGAAAGGCCGTACGTAAACCATTCATAACAGTTACCAGAAACTTGTGAAACACCGCCGTTCCGAAGAGAGGGACCCGACGCGGAAAGCGGCATGACAAATATAAGTCTTTTTAAACCAAATATCCCCCGACGACGCCCCGGAGAAGCGACTTTGACCGGATTCTGTTCCCCTTTGACCGGATCGAATCCTTCGCGGAAGAATACAAAATCTAATTTTGAATGACGGAAAAACCACCCGAAAAAACTACTGTCTGACATGAGAACCCGAACCTATCGCACAGCATTGCTGTCGACCCTTCTTCTCGCGGGATGCACTCCCCGGGAGACAATGCCGGAACTGACCGATCGCGTCTTCGCCGTAGCCGCGGCCCAGTACGAACAGCTCGAAGGCCGGCTGACCGACGAGACGCTTCCGAGATCGGCGGCCTCCGACGGAAAATTCATCCCTTCCAACATCCGCTGGTGGTGCAGCGGATTCTATCCCGGCTCGCTCTGGTATATATATGAGTATACCGGCGACAAGACATTCCGCGAACTGGCCGAAAAAAACACCTTCAAACTCTATCCCCTCAAACAGAAAGGCACGGACCACGACCTGGGATTCCAGATGAATTGCAGTTTCGGCAACGCCTACCGGATCACCGGCGAGCAGAAATACCTCGAACCCATCCACACCTCGGCGCGGGTCCTCGCCGGAAGGTTCTCGCCCGTGACAGGCGTCATCCGCAGTTGGGACTTCGTGCGCAAGGGCCGCGACTGGAAATACCCGGTGATCATCGACAACATGATGAACCTCGAACACCTCTACAACGCGGGCCTGCTCTTCGGGGACGACACCCTGAAGAGCGTCGCGGTGACGCACGCCAACACGACCCTCTGCAACCATTTCCGGCCCGACTTCACGAGCTATCACCTGGTGGACTACGACCCCGCCGACGGCCGCGTCCGCCGGAAGGAGACCGTGCAGGGCTTCAGCGACGAATCCGCCTGGGCGCGGGGGCAGGCCTGGGCGCTCTACGGCTACACGATGATGTTCCGCCTGAGCGGCTACGAATGTTACCTCAACCAAGCCGAGAACATCGCCGGCATGCTGTTGGAGCGGCTTCCCGACGACGGCATTCCCTACTGGGACTTCGACTCCGACCGCATTCCCGACGACCTGCGCGACGCTTCGGCCGCGGCGATCATGGCCTCGGCGTTCGTCGACTTGAGTTCGCTGACCAACAAGCCGGAGGAAAAGGGCAGATACCTGAAAATGGCCGAAAAGCAACTGCGCACCCTCGCCTCCGACGCCTACCTCGCCCGTCCCGGAGAGAACGGGAACTTCCTGCTCATGCACAGCGTGGGGTCCCGTCCGGACAACCACGAAATCGACGTGCCGCTGACCTACGCGGACTACTATTTCCTGGAAGCCCTGCTGAAATACAGCCGTACAACCCAAACAAAACCTAATAACAACTAACACCGTGTGTAATTATGAAACAAAAACTGACCAAACTGCTTTGTTCGGTGTTTCTCGTTGCCTTTGCGATCCCTGCGATCGCCCAGTCGTCCGGAGGCAGCAGCACCCGCACCATTACGGGAAAGGTGACCGACAGTGAGGGGGCGCCGATCATCGGCGCGGTCGTCATGGCGTCGCAGCGCGAAGCCACGACGACCAATTCCGAAGGCAGGTACACGCTGGCCGTACAAAGTCCCGACGCAGTTCTCCGATTCTCCTGCATGGGCTACCGGCCCCGTTCGGAAAACACAGCGGGCCGCACCGTCGTCGACGTCTCGCTGGAGACCGACAACCAACTGCTCGAAGATGTCGTGGTGGTAGGCTACGGCGTCCAGAAGAAGGTCAACCTGACAGGTTCCGTCGCGTCGATCGACTTCTCGAAGACCAGTGAGAGCCGCTCGATCATCAGCACCTCGGCGGCGCTGGCGGGCCTGGCGGCCGGTATGAACGTCACGCAAAGTTCCGGCCAGCCGGGTTCGGACAACGCGACGATCCGCATCCGCGGCGACGGCTCGTTCACCTCCGGCGCCAACGGCCCGCTGGTGCTCGTGGACGGCGTGGAGTGGAGCATGGACAACGTGAACCCGAACGACATCGCGTCGATCTCGGTGCTCAAGGACGCCGCCTCGGCCTCGATCTACGGAACGCGCGCCGCCAACGGCGTCATCCTCATCACCACGAAAAACGGCTCGTCCGGGAAAGCCCAGATCAGCTACTCCTACAAGGGCATCCTGCAAATGCCCTACAACGACCTGCACTTCGTTTCGGATTACGCCCGGCACATGGAGCTTATCAACGAGTCGTGCGACAACATCGGGACCTCGCGCATCTTCTCCCAGTCGAACATCGACCTCTGGCGGGAGAAGTCGGCCGATCCCTACGGGGTCGGTGAAAACGGCGTCCCGAACTTCGCGCTCTACCCCAACACCGACTGGTTTGACGAGATTTTCGAGAACGGCTACTCCCAGGAGCACAACCTCTCGATCTCGGGCGGGTCGGAGAAGATCCGCTACCTGCTCTCGCTGGGCTACCTCGACAATCAGGGTGTCATGGGGCGGTTCGGCATCGACTCCTCGACCCAGAAGGTGAACTTCCGCACCAACCTCGAAGCGGACGTCACGAAGTGGTTCACGGCAGGCGTCCGGCTGTTCGGACAACGCCAGGAATACGGGCTGGCCAACATCTCGGGAGCCTTCAACGCCCTGTACCAGACCACCCCGGGCGTCTATCCCGGCTCCGTCAACGCCTGGGGCCGTCCCGCCCTGGCCGCCGAGGAGTCCTCGAACGCCAACAACATCTTCGGAATGATGTACGGCTCGGGCGGCTACAACAACTCCACCCGCGTCAACGGCTCGGTCTACGCTACGATCCGCCCGTACAAGGGCGTGAGCGTCGAGGCCACGGTGAACTACTCCCCGACCTTCGGCGAACGGCACTCCTACGGCCGCGAAAACGGCTACTGGGACTACACCACCGACACGCGCTATTCCAGTTCCGACCTCTCGAACGCCGGGGTTTCGAACACCACCTCGCGGAACTACTACCTCTCCTCGGAGATCCTCGCCCGCTACACGGCCGCCATCGGCGACCACGACTTCGGCGTGCTGTTCGGCTATTCGGCCATGGAATACCGGACCTGGGGCTGGGGCGTGAGCAAGCAGGGAGCCACGGACTGGACGCTGAACGACCTGGGAACCTACGAAACGCTTTCGGGATCGTCGAGCACGGCCAAAAACGGCTGGGGCCTGCGCTCCTACTTCGGACGTGTCAACTACGCCTAC
>ERZ772937.1694-NODE-1694-length-15225-cov-3.450494_pt1 | contig 15225 bp, 12 predicted proteins | sample MGYA00512113_ERZ772937 | MGnify/ENA primary metagenome ERZ772937 (study PRJEB29015, sample SAMEA2737649) | human gut metagenome | biome: human gut; feature: human-associated habitat; material: faeces | place: China | collected 2012 ... | reverse complement strand
GTACGCAAAATTTACTCGCAAATCGCTCTTGTCCAATTATGCGGTATTGCCTTATCACGTTTGAACACCTTTTTTTTGTTTGTTATTAAAAAATTTCATAACACCGATAAAAAAGCCTAATACTGTCTACAATGTGCAGACATACGTGTTTTCTGCGCGGAATTTTGGGAGTTTTTTCGGTAGTAAATTGCGAAAAATTATCTTATAATTGTTAATACGTTCCCTCGAAAGGGAGCGCCAAGCTGAATTTTTGAAAGGCAGGCTATCAAACTATGGCAGACAATCGAATCTACAATTTCTCCGCAGGCCCCTCCATGCTTCCGGTTCCGGTGCTCGAGCGCTGTGCTTCCGAAATGCTGAACTACAAGGGCTCCGGCATGTCAGTCATGGAGATGAGTCACCGATCTAAGGTATATGACGGCATCATTACCGAGACTGAAGCGGCTCTTCGCCGTGTGCTCTCTATCCCGGATAACTACAAGGTGCTGTTCCTGCAGGGCGGCGCTTCGACCCAGTTCGCAGCGATCCCGATGAACCTGCTCAAGACCGGCAAGGCGGACTACGCGCTGACCGGCAACTTCGCCAACAACGCATACAAGGAAGCGGTCAAGTTCGGCGACATCCATGTTGCCTTCTCCTCCAAGGAGCGCAATTTCGACCGCGTACCGACGCAGGCTGAGCTGGACATCCGTCCGGACGCAGACTACTTCTACATCTGCGCAAACAACACCATCTACGGCACCGAGTACCAGTACGACCCCGAAACCCCGGCCGGCGTACCGCTCGTTGCGGATATGTCCTCGAACATCCTCTCCAAGCCGGTTGACGTTTCCAAGTACGGCGTGATCTACGCCGGCGCACAGAAGAACATGGGCCCGGCGGGCGTTACCGTCGTTATCGTCCGCGAGGACCTGCTCGGCTCTTATCCGCTCGAAAAGTACCCGGTCATGCTCGACTGGCAGACCATGGCCAACAAGGGCTCCATGTACAACACGCCCCCCACGTACGGCATCTATGTTCTCGGCCTTGTTCTTGAGTGGGTCGAGCAGATGGGCGGCGTAAAGGTCATGCAGGAGCGCGCAGAGAAGCGTTCCTCCATGCTGTATGACTACCTCGACTCCCAGGACTTCTACAAGGCTGTCGCAGAGAAGGCTTCCCGCAGCCACATGAACGTTACCTTCCGCACCGGCAACGACGAGCTTGACGCAAAGTTCGCCAAGGAGTCCATGGCGGCCGGTATGTCCAACCTGAAGGGCCATCGTTCGGTCGGCGGCATGCGTGCTTCCATCTACAACGCAATGCCGATCGAGGGCGTTGAGTACCTCATCGACTTCATGAAGAAGTTCGCCGCAGAAAACGCGTAACATAGAGTGAAGATAGAAGAGTGAAGAGTTCCCGAACCGGGGCTTTTCCGCGAGGAATATCCGTCCGCTCACTCCACTCTGCACTCTCAACTCTCCACTCTCATCTATAAGGAGATAGTCATGTATAACGTAAAGCTCTACAACAAGATTTCCAAGGTCGGTCTGAACGACTTTGATACCGAAAAGTATACCTGCTCGGAGGATTTCGAGAACTACGACGCGGTTCTCGTCCGCTCCGCAAAGCTGCACGATGTGCAGTTCCCGGCAGACCTCAAGTGCATCGCCCGCGCAGGCGCAGGCGTAAACAACATTCCGATCGACCGCTGCTCGCAGGAGGGCATCGTCGTATTCAACACCCCGGGTGCGAATGCGAACGCCGTCAAGGAGCTGGTCATCTGCGCACTGCTGCTCGCGTCCCGCAAGGTCGTTCAGGGCGCAAACTGGGTAAAGTCCCTCAAGGGCACGCCGGACATCGGCCCGGCCGCTGAAAAGGGCAAGTCCACCTACGCAGGCCCGGAAATCGCCGGCAAGAAGCTCGGCATCATCGGTCTCGGCGCCATCGGCGTCAAGGTCGCAAACGCAGCCGTTGCGCTCGACATGGAAGTATGGGGCTACGACCCGTTCCTGTCGGTTGACGGCGCACTCAAGCTCGACCGCTCGGTCAAGCACGTTACCGACCTGAACGAGATTTTCGCAAACTGCGACTACATCACCATTCACGTTCCGCTGAACGCCGACACCAAGAACACCATCAGCGCAGAAGCAATCGAGAAGATGAAGGACGGCGTCCGCGTCATCAACCTCGCACGCGGCGAGCTGGTCGATACCAAGGCAATGGCAAAGGCCCTCGAAAGCGGCAAGGTTGCGGCTTACGTTTCCGACTTTGCAAGCGATGAGATTCTCGAGCAGGAGAACGCTATCACGCTGCCGCACCTCGGCGCTTCCACCCCGGAGAGCGAGGACAACTGCGCGAAGATGGCGGTCTATGAAATCACCGAGTACCTCGAAAAGGGCACCATCCGCAACTCCGTCAACTTCCCGAACCTCAAGGTTCCGTATGAGGGCGGCTACCGCGTATGCCTCATCCACAAGAACATCCCGAACATGATCGCGTCCATCACCTCGGCGGTTCACACCAACATCGAGAACATGGGCAACCGTTCCCGCGGCGATTACGCCTACACCATCATCGACCTCGCCGACCAGCCGAACGAGGACATCCTCGCAGCGCTGCGCGCAATCGATGGCATGATCTCTGTCCGCGCCATCTAAAAGACTGCATATTCCACAGATTTCAGGAGAGCACCGCATAACGCTGTGCTCTCTTTTGCGTTATGAAGTTGCTTTTCGCTAACCGGCGGTCTGTCTGTTTCCGATGATGAAATATGGCCGAACTCATGCGTAATCAACAAAGAAAAAGAGGGAAAACAGACCTCATCTGGCAAGATGAACAAAGAGAATAATGAATTTGGTTAAATTTTTTTGAATTTAGGACTTGCGCACACGGTATATAAAACAGTATAATCTATGTTGTATGGTTGCGCAGTTTGTGCAGCCTGCTGATTTCTGAAGAAGAGGAAGCCGGTCATGCCGGTTCTTCTTGCGCAAAATAACAGAGAGGTGAAAAAAATGGTGTATTCGTTCCGTGGCGGCATACATCCCGGCACTCATGCAGATCCGGGATATAAATCCGCGACAAACACCAAGCCGATCGAGAAGCTGGCCCTGCCCGACGAGGTAATCCTGCCGGTTTCCATGCACATCGGCGCCCCGGCGAAGCCGATCGTTTCGGTCGGTGACACTGTGGATCTCGGACAGCCCATCGCTGAAGCCGGCGGCTTCGTAAGCGCTCCTGTCCACGCAACCGTTTCCGGCAAGGTAAAGGCAATCGAGCCGCGCCTGCATCCGAACGGCAGCAAGGTCCTGTCCATCGTCATCACGAATGACGGTGAGGACCGTCCGCACGAATCCGTACATCCCTACGACTTCGCGTCTATGTCCAACGAGGAGCGCATCGAGTGCATCCGTTCGGCTGGTATCGTAGGTCACGGCGGTGCAACCTTCCCGACCCACGTCAAGATCCAGTCCGGTATCGGCAAGTGCGACACGGTCATCATCAACGCCGCAGAGTGCGAGCCGTACATCACGTCCGACCATCGCCTGCTGCTCGAGCGCCCCGAGGAAACCATCGGCGGCCTCAAGATGCTCGCAGACCTGATGGGCGTACAGAACGCGATCATCGCCATCGAGGAAAACAAGGCAGACACCTTCCCGAAGATCGAGCAGCTCATCGCTGACGACCCGCGTCTGCACCTGTATCCGCTCAAGTGCAAGTACCCGCAGGGCGCTGAGAAGCAGCTCATCAATGCCTGCACGGGCCGCGAGGTTCCGTCCGGCAAGCTGCCGGCTGACGCGGGCTGCGCGGTATTCAACGTAGACACCGCCGGCGCTATCTACCGCCGCTTTACCACCGGTATGCCGGTCATCCGCCGCGTTGTCACCATTTCCGGCTCCGCTGTGGCTGAGCCGAAGAACCTCGAAGCACGCATCGGCACCCCGATCGAAAAGCTGATCGACGCCTGCGGCGGCTTCAAGGAAGCACCGAACAAGCTCCTCGCGGGCGGCCCGATGATGGGCAACGCCCAGTTCTCTCTTGACGCTCCGGTCGTCAAGGGCACCAACGCTTTCCTCGCCTTCGCCGGCGATGAGGACAAGCGCGTCAAGGACCCCCAGTGCATCCGTTGCGGCAAGTGCATCAACGCCTGCCCGATGCATCTGCTGCCGATCTACATGAACGTATACGGCAAGCAGGAGGACCTCGACAATGCTGTTGACTGCGGCATGATGGACTGCATCGAGTGCGGTTCCTGTGCTTATGTCTGCCCGGCTCGCATCCCGCTGGTCGCACAGTTCCGTCTGACCAAGGGCAAGATCCAGGCAAAGCGCATGGCAGAGCGCGCAAAGGCTGAGGCCGAGAAGAAGAAGGCCGAGGCCGAGGCAGCCGCCAAGGCAGAGAACAAGTAAGGGGGAAAACGAAAATGGCTTATGATCTTAGCAAAGTAGTCGTAACCTCCTCGCCGCATATCAAGGCGGATGATGACACCCGGAGCCTGATGCTCGACGTGCTCATCGCGCTCGTTCCGGCACTGGCTGTTGCGATCTACAACTTCGGCGTTCGCGCACTCATCCATGTTATCATTGCGATGGTGTCCTGCGCTGTATTTGAAACCATTTACAACAAAATCGTAAAGCATGAGAACACTGTAGGCGACCTTTCCTGCTTCGTCACCGGCGTTCTGATCGCGTTCAACATTCCGGTCGCAGCTCCGCTGTGGCTGACCGTATTCGGCGGTCTGTTCGGCATCATCGTTGTCAAGATGCTGTTCGGCGGCATCGGCAAGAACTTCATGAACCCGGCGCTCGGCGCACGTGCGTTCATGATGGCTTCCTGGGCCGGCTTCATGACCACCTGGACCGCACCGCACGCGAAGCTGCCGCTCTTCGGCAACGTTACCGTTACCGATGCGATCTCCACCGCAACTCCGCTCGCAAGCCTCAAGACCGGCGCTCTGCCGGACTGCTCGGTCATCGAGTCCCTGCTCGGCCAGACCGGCGGCGTTATCGGCGAGACCTCCGCACTGGCACTGATCGTTGGCGGTCTGTACCTGCTGTGGCGCAAGGTCATCACCATCAACATTCCGGCAGCGTACATCCTCACCGTTGCAGTCATCACCTTCCTCTTCCCGATGGGCGGCCAGAGCCACCTGCAGTGGATGCTGTATCAGGTGCTTGACGGCGGTCTGATGCTCGGCGCTATCTTCATGGCGACCGACTACGTCACCAGCCCTGTTACCCCGAAGGGTCAGGTCATCTTCGGCGTAGGCTGCGGTCTGCTGACTGTATTCATCCGCTACTTCGGCGGTCTGCCGGAGGGCGTATCCTACTCCATCCTGATCATGAACACGCTCGTTTGGGCAATCGACAAGAAGACCCATCCGCGCAAGTTCGGCTATCAGCTTGACAAGGCAAAGAAGGAGGCGCAGTAAATCATGGAAAGCAACAAAAAGGAAGGCGGCATCGTACAGCTTGTCGTCGTACTGGGCCTCATTACGTTCATCTGCGCACTGCTGCTCGGCGTTATCAACGGCGTAACCGCGGACAAGATCGCGCAGAACGCAGTTGAAACCCGCGACGCTGCCATGGCAGAGATCATCCCGGACGCAGAGTTCGAGGACATGAACACCGCGCTCAGCGCAGACGAAGTCGCAGCCGCAGGCGTCACCCTGCCGGCAGGCCGCACCGCCGCTCAGATTGACGGCGTTTACAAGGCTACCAAGGACGGTGAAGAAGTCGGCTACTGCGTACAGGTTGAGCCGAAGGGCTTCGGCGGCAACGTTACCATGATCGTCGGCATCAACGCTGACGGCACGGTCGCAGGCGCAAAGGTTACTTCTCACGCCGAGACCCCGGGCCTTGGCGCAAAGAGCCAGGCAGACCCGAACTGGATTACCCAGTACGCAGGTCAGGCGGCTGACGGTCAGCTTCAGGTTACCAAGGACGGCGGCACGATCAACGCCATCACCGGCGCGACGATCACCTCCCGTGCAGTAACCGACGGCGTCAATACGGCGGCAGCATATGTCGCTACTCTGGGTTAAGGAGGAAAAGCCACAATGAAATTTTCTGAACAGCTGAAATCGGGCGTTATCCTCGATAACCCGGTTTTCATGCAGACGATCGGTCTTTGCCCGACGCTGGCAACCACCACTTCTCTGCAGAATGCGATCGGCATGGGCGCGGCGGCTACCGTCGTTCTCATCTGCTCGAACGTAGTTATCTCCGCGCTGCGCAAGATCATTCCGGACAAGATCCGTATCGCAGCCTTCATCACGGTCATCGCGACCTTCGTAACCATGATCGACCTGTCCATGCAGGCATTCCTGCCGTCGCTGGCGTCGTCCCTTGGTCTGTTCCTGCCGCTGATCGTAGTTAACTGCATCATCCTCGGCCGTGCCGAGGCGTATGCGTCCAAGAACAAGGTTCTGCCCTCCGCGCTCGACGGCGTTGTCATGGGTCTGGGCTTCACCTTCGCTCTGGTTCTCATGGGCTTCTTCCGTGAGCTGCTGGGCGCCGGCACCATCCTGTCCGGCTACGTCAACGGCGTAAACGGCATCGCAGTTCCGTTCTTCAACTCCAACCCGATGGTCATGATGATCCTGCCGGCAGGCGGCTTCCTCATGATGGGCTTCATCCTCGCTGCGATCCAGAAGATCATGGCTGGAAAGGAGGGCAAGTAAATGTCTTTTGCATTACCTGCCTCTATGGGCTTGACCGATATTCTGTCGCTCGCTATCGCGGCGATTCTGGTCAACAACTACATCCTCGTTCAGTTCCTCGGCTGCTGCTCGTTCTTCGGCGTTTCCAAGAAGACCGACACCGCGCTCGGCATGGGCATGGCGGTTATCTTCGTTATGGCGATCGCTTCCGCAGCATCCTGGGCTGTACAGTACTTCATCCTCGAACCCCTCGGTCTGGGTTATATGCAGACCATCGCGTTCATTCTCGTAATCGCAACGCTGGTTCAGTTCGTCGAGATGTTCATGAAGAAGGCAATGCCGTCGCTTTACTCCGCACTCGGCATCTTCCTGCCGCTGATCACCACCAACTGTGCGGTACTCGGCGCAGCAAAGACCAATATCTCTAACGGTTATTCCTTCATCGGCTCTCTGGTATACGGCGTTGCAGCCGGTGTCGGCTACACGCTGGCTATCGTTCTGTTCGCTTCCATCCGCGAGCGTCTGGACGCTACTTCCAAGTGCCCGAAGTGCTTTGAAGGCTTCCCGATCTCTCTGGTTGCGGCTGCTCTGCTGGCTATGTCCTTCATGGGCTTCTCCGGCCTGTCGATTTGGTAAGGGAGGACACAAGAAATGGATATGCAAAATGTTATTTACGCGGTCGCGGTGCTCTTTATCATGGGTATCGTGTTCGCGATCCTGCTCGGCGTAGCCGCTAAGGTCTTCGCCGTAGAGGTTGACGAGCGCATCCCGCTGGTACGTGAGTGCGTGCCGGGCGCAAACTGCGGCGGCTGCGGCTTCCCGGGCTGTGACGGTCTGGCTGCTGCTATCGTCGAGGGCAAGGCTCCGGTAAACGGCTGCCCCGTAGGCGGCGCTGCCGCGGCTGAAAAGATCGCAAAGGTACTGGGCGTTGAGGTTGCCGAGGGTGACCGTCAGGTTGCTCACGTATACTGCAACGGCGGCTGCAATGCAGTCGACAAGGCTGTATACGAAGGCCTCCAGGACTGCAACGCTGCAATGCGTGTTGCAGGCGGCCCGAAGGCGTGCGCATTCGGCTGCATGGGTCTCGGCTCCTGCGTCAAGGCCTGCGCATTCGACGCTATCCACATCGTGGACGGCGTTGCAAAGGTTGACACCGACAAGTGTGTTGCCTGCGGCAAGTGCGTTTCCACCTGCCCGAAGAAGATCATCAATCTGGTATCCGAGGTCAAGAAGGTTCACGTAAACTGCGTGAACAAGGACAAGGGCCCGGCTGTCATGAAGGTATGCTCGAACGGCTGTATCGGCTGCAAGATGTGCGAAAAGACCTGTAAGTTCGACGCGATCCACGTAGTAGACGGCGTTGCCAAGATCGACTACGACAAGTGCAAGAACTGCAAGATGTGCACCAAGGCCTGCCCGAAGGGCTGCATCGAGCCGGTTCCGACCGCTGAAGAAGTCAAGAAGTTCAAGGAGATGCAGGCAAAGCAGGCTGCTGCCGCTAAGGCAAAGGCTGAGGCTGCAAAGGCTGCTGAAGCTGCTGCTCCGGCTTCCGAGGACAAGTAATGGATTATCTTCATCCTCTGCTGGATGATGCCGCTATCGCCCGCATGTCGAGCCTCGCGCTCGCCCATGTGGGCGATGCCGTTTATGAGATACTGGTTCGCACTCATCTCGCCTGCGGCGGCACGCAGACAGCGAAAAATCTGCACAGTCAGACCATCGCGCTCGTCCGCGCCTCCGCGCAGGCGAAGGCCATTGAGCACATCCTGCCCGACCTCACCGAGGAGGAGCAGACCGTCTATCGTCACGGCCGCAACGCGAAGCCGAAAACCGTGCCCAAGTCGGCAACGGTAGCGGAATACGCGCACGCGACCGCGCTTGAGGCGCTGTTCGGCTGGCTGTATCTCAAACAGCGGTACGACCGCATCAATGAGCTGTTCGGCAGGATCGCCGAGACGTTCTGAGCGCAAAAAATCCCTCCGGAATGCAGCCCGGAGGGATTTCTGTTTGTTACTGGTCGGATTCGCGCTCGCGCTCCTCTTCCTTGCGGAGCTTCTGCTCGTTGGCGTAGACGCGGCTCTGCAGGCGGCACAGCTCCTGCGTAAGCGGGTCGGGCAGATGAATCTGGTCGAGGGTGTAGGCCGGGGAAGAACCGACGCGCTGGCCGGCGATTTTGACGACACGCGCCTTGACGCCGACAACGGTCGAGTCGGGCGGCACTTCCTGAAGCACGACGGCGTTCGCGCCGATGCGGCTGTTGTCGCCGACGGTGAACGGGCCGAGCACCTTCGCACCCGTCGAAATCAGCACGTTGTTGCCGATGGTCGGGTGGCGCTTGCCGGTGTCCTTGCCGGTGCCGCCGAGGGTGACGCCGTGGTAGATGGTGCAGTCGTCGCCGATTTCGGCGGTCTCGCCGATGACGATGCCCATGCCGTGGTCGATGAACAGACGGCGGCCGATTTTGGCGCCGGGGTGTATCTCGATGCCGGTCATATGCCGCGCGAACTGCGAAAGGGCACGCGCGAGGAAAAAGTGCTTGTGCTCGTATAGCCAGTGTGCCTGGCGGTGGTAGAACAGAGCGTGGAAGCCCTGATAGAGAAGGACGACCTCAAGCGTCGTGCGCGCCGCAGGGTCGCGGTCACGTATCGAACGGGCGTCGTCGAGCAGGCCCTTGAAAATCATAATACATACATCCATTCCTTGGAAATCAAGCGGAAAATCATATCCGCGAAAAACACTATGTAATACATTATAGACGTATTCTCGTAAAAATTCAAACACTACGTTGAACTTTGCGAAAAAAGTGGTATAATGTAAGAAGATTATGCTGAACGAGGTACGAAAATTATGAAAATTACTGTCATGGGTCTTGGCTACATCGGCCTGCCGACCGCGATCACCCTCGCAGAAGCCGGTTTTGAGGTCTGCGGCTTTGACGTCAATAAGAAAACCATCGAAACCCTTCAGGGCGGCCACATCCACATTGTCGAGCCGGGTCTGCAGGAGGCGTTTGAAAAAGCAGTGGCGCACGGCCATTTGCACTTCTCCGACACGCTCGGTAAGTCCGACGTATTCTATATCTCGGTACCGACCCCGTTCTACAAGGACGAAACCGGCAGCCACAAGGCTGACCTGAAGTTCGTCGAGTCCGCCGGCCGCATGGCAGGCAAGGTGCTCGAAGCGCCTAACCTCGTTATTCTGGAGTCTACCGTTCCGCCGCATACCTCCGAAATGCTCGCCCGCGTGCTCTCCGAGGAATCCGGCATTCCGATGGAGAAGATCCATGTTGCGCACTGCCCCGAGCGCGTTATCCCGGGCAACATGATGTACGAGCTGAAGAACAACGACCGCATCGTCGGCGCACGCACGCCTGAGGCGGCTGAAATGGCGGCTTCCATCTACGAAAAGGTGCTCGACAAGGGCGTTGTCCACAAGACCGACGACCTGACCGCCGAGATGTGCAAGCTGACCGAGAACACCTTCCGTGATGTCAACATTGCTTACGCGAACGAGCTGTCGGTTATCTGCGACAAGATGGGCATCGACGTATTCGAGCTTATCAAGCTCGCGAACTGCCATCCGCGCGTCAACATTCTGACTCCGGGTGTCGGCGTCGGCGGCCACTGCATCGCGGTTGACCCGTGGTTCATCTATGAGCAGTTCCCGGCTGAGGCGAAGGTTATCCTCGCCGCTCGCGAGCGCAACGAGAACAAGCCGGTCTTTGTTGCAGGCAAGGTCGTTTCCGAGATGAAGAAGGTCACGGATACGGTCGGCGTGCTCGGCCTGTCCTACAAGCCGGACGTTGACGACCTGCGTGAGTCCCCGTCCATCGAGCTCTGCCACGTTCTTCAGGAGAAGGGCGTGAACGTCATCGCCTGCGAGCCGTTCGCAAAGGACACCGAGGTTCAGGGCATCCCGAACGTTTCCTTCGAGGAAATTCTCAAGAAGGCGGATTACCTCGTGATTACTCTGGGTCATACTCTGTTTAAGAATAACAAGAAGTTGATTGCTGAAAAGCCGTACTACGACTGCGTCGGCCTGATGGAGTAATTCTTCCAAAATTGCAAAAAAGACTCCCCTGTGCGCCCTTTCCGTGCGTGCAGGGGAGTTTTCGTTACGCCAGACCCTCGCGGATGTGCGCGAGCGCGCCCTTTTCCAGACGGGATACCTGCGCCTGTGAGATGTGTATCTCGTCAAGCGAAAGGACGGAGCTTTTCCGTCCCTGAAGGGCGTATTCCGCGCGGTATTCGCGGCCGAGCGTCAGATAGATGTCGAGCGAGATTTTCGTGCGGCTCTCGTCCGCGTCCACAACGATGCGGTCCACGAGCGCCTTGGACATCTCGCGCGAGAAGCCGCAGTTGCTTTTCCACTGCTGCTCGATGGTGCGGCGCAGCTCCTCCACACGGCGGATGCGCTCTTCGAGCGTTTTGTCGGCGGAGCGGAGCGACTTCTGCTGCGCCTCCAGCTCGGCAAGACGGGCGTTGCAGGCTTCGTTCCGCTGTTTGAACTCCTCGTTCGAGAGCGCTCCGGAGAGCGCCAGGTCGAGCAGCTTTTCCTTGCGCTGCGCCAGTGTTTCCATCTCGCGCTCCACGGCGGCGAGGGCAGGGGCGGTGTCCTGCTGAGAAGCGTAGGCGCGGAGGTTGTCGAGGTACTCCTGCATGGCGGCGGACTGCTCGTCCGACACCTGCGCAAAGACCCGTTCGAGAATGCGGTCGAGTTCGCGGCTGTAAATCGTGGGGGAGTTGCAGCCGCCCTCGCGGCCCTTTTCGCGGTAGCGCTTGCAGTTCCAGCACTCGATTTCGCCGCGCGATTTGCTCTTGTAGATGTGGCGGTGGAAGGTCGTGCCGTGCTTCGCGCAGATCAGCTTGCCGCTGTAAGCGTAGCGGTTCTGGGAGGCCTGCGCGTGCTGCTTCATGGTCTGTCCGCGCGCGGCGAGCAGGCGGTTCGCCTCGTCCCACATCTCCTCGGAAACGATGGCGGGCACGCGGTCGTCCTCGTGGACGATCCACTTGTCCTCGTCCAGACGGTAGCTGCGCTTGTCGCGGTAGTCGCGGGTCGCGTAGCGCCGCCCGGCGTACCAGCCCTTGTATTTCGGGTTGCGTATCATGCCGTAGAGTGTGGAGTAGGTGAGGGGGCGCCCTTGCCGTCCGCGCACACCGCGGCGCTCGAGGTCGTTTGCGATGGCGCGCAGACCGAGCGAACCGGCGGTGTAGCGCTCGAACACCTCGCGGACAACGGCGGCCTCGCTCTCGACGATTTCCAGCCGTCCGTCTGTTTTGTTGTAGCCGAACAGGTTGTTCTGCCCGAGCAGAACGCCGTTCTCCTGCGCCCGCTTGAAGCCGAAACGGGTCCGTTCGGACAGCTTGCGCACCTCGTCCTGCGCGATGGAGGACATGATGGTGAGGCGCAGTTCGGCGTCCCGGTCGAAGGTGTTGATGTTGTCGTTCTGAAAGAACACGCCGACGCCGTGCCGCAGCAGCTCGCGCGTGTAGCCGATGCTGTCGAGGGTGTTGCGGGCGAAGCGGCTGATCTCCTTGGTCACAATGAGGTCGAACCGCCCGGCTTTGGCGTCCTCAATCATGCGGAGAAACTGCTCGCGTCCCTCGACCGAGGTGCCGCTGATGCCCTCGTCCACGTAGCCGCCGGCAAAGGTCCAGTGCGGATTGGCGCGGATATAGTCCTCAAAGTAGCGGACCTGATTGCCGAGACTGTTGATCTGCTCCTCCTTGTCGGTCGAAACGCGGGCGTAGTAGGCCACGGAAAGCGCGGCGTCAAAGATGCTGCGGCCCTGTGCCTGCATTTCGTCCAGTCTGCGGACATCCATGGCGGCCGCCTCAGCTGAAATCCGCGCCGCGTGCGTTCAGTGTACCGCGTCCGTGCAGTTTTGTCAACTTTTCGGTCTGCACCCGGCGCACAAAGTCGTGCGCGTCGCGGGAAATGCTGCCGCTTTGCAGCATCGCGTCGTTGAGCGCCAAAATCTGGTATATCTGCGCACACTCAAATTCTCTTGTCATGAAAATCTCCTCCTTTTGTTTTAGGGTTGCCTTTTCGGGGGCAGTTTAACCTTGTATATAGGTATATTGTATCAACGAAACCGCCGTTTGATACGGTCAGCGGAAGAACCTGTCGATGCGCTGCCAGAGGTCTTTGGGGTGGCGGATGGCCTTCTGGAGCGCGTCGAGGCACTTGGCTGCGCGAGCGGCCGCCTGCGGGTCGCTGTTCTTGCGGAGGATCTGCTTTGTCTGATTGGCGTCGCTCGGTGTGTATATGAGTACAGCGCGAGCCTTTTTGCCGTCGCGGCCCGCCCGGCCGATTTCCTGCGTGTAAGAGTCGATGCCGAGGGGCAGACCGGCGTGCACAACAAGCCGCACATCCGGGCGGTCGATGCCCAGACCGAAGGCGTTGGTCGCGACAACGATGGGGCGCTTCTTTTGGAGGAAGTATTTGTGTATGAGCTTGCGCTTCTTCTTGGAGAGCTTGCCGTGGTAGGCTTTCGCCGGGTAGTCGCGGCTGTGCAGCCACTTGGTCGTGCGCTTGACGTCCCCGACGGTCGGGCAGTAGACGATTGTTGCGCCCTTTTTCCGGTACTTTTTCAGTACGTCATCAACCATCGCGAGCCGTATGTTCCGCTTCCGGCTTTTTAACCGGCTGTTCCCCTTTACGTCGAACTTTTTGACATAGAGCTGGATGTTCGAACGCTTAACCGGGAACAGCTTGTGTTTCGGATTGCTCATATGCAGGCTCCTTGCAATATAGCTGAAATCGGAAGAGGTAGCCGTTGCCGTGAAAGCGACTATCTGCGGTCGCTCGGGCAGAGAGTCGATAAACGGCCCGATTTCGGCGTAGGCTTTGCGGAAACCGTTGTCTACCTGCGGCAGGATATGTGCCTCGTCCACGACAACACGGCGTACCCGTGCGGCGCTGAGCGCGGTGCGGACATCCTCGCGGCGGAGCTGCTCGGGCGCGAGATACAGAAGACCGCCGTTCTGCGCAAAGCTGTGCAGCGTTTCCGCATGGCAGCCCTTGCACAGCTCTGAATTTAACAGGGCGGCGCGGATGCCCTTCTTATGAAGGGCATCGACCTGGTCGTGCTGAAGTGCCAGCAAGGGGGAGAACACGAGCGTCAGCTCCCCCGGCGCATCGAGAAGCGCGGGGAGCTGATACAGCAAGGATTTTCCGCCGCCGGTGCGGAGGCGAATAAGAGCGTCGCGGCCTTTCAGGATAAAGTTGAGGCACTTTTCCTGTTCCTCGCGCAACTGTGTTACGCCAAGCCGTTGCATGGCGGCGTATATATCGTAAGTATATAACATATATCACACCTCGCTGCCCGCCGGAATGGCCGGAATGACGGAATTTTCGAACTTTGAGAGAGAAATGGCAAGGAAGCGGCGAGACGCGCTGCCAACGTTGATTTTTACATTCTCGGACGTGAAAATTGCACGGTCCTTGAGTGCCTGTGTCACATCAGGAACAAGCTCGGGACCGACACCGGCACGCTGTAGAAGGCCGGGGAAGCGGTCTGGATTGTATGCGAGCAGCTTCTCTCCTTTGCATGTGTAAGGAAACACAACAGTCTCGGAAAGCTCCTCAAGATCTTCAGGGCGCGGAACGATCACGTCATTATAGCGTTTGGGGTCAAGGAGAAACGCAACACCGCAATCAATCGTTTGTGCGCGGCGCAGCTCCGCTTCCTTGTTTACGCGCTCGGCTTCCCCGGTGATGCGGTCAAAGGTTTCGCGTGCGGCATCGGAGGTCAGAAGAACGTAGCGAACGAACTGACGCGCGAGCGTAATCCAACGCTCAGGCAGGTTTGTTCTATACGCCCGGGGATGACAAGCGAGATCATCAATGGCATCGCTCAGCTTCTGAGCTGCGTCCGGCACATAGCGCAGCAGCTTGGCGGCAGCCAGTCGCAGGCAATCGGCGTCTTCCTCGCGAAGCTCGTGCGTGTTCGCGGATAGGGTCACGTTGTACGCATACGCGGAAGGGAAAGCACGTGTGGTGATTGTAATGGGAAACGCTGCGAAGGGACGGTCCTCGGCATCGCCGGAAAGCAGCTGTTCGTGTGAGCACTGTTCGAGAACACCGGTAAGCTTGCTGATCGCGTCGCCAACCGGGTTGAGCAACACGAGACGGCCACTTGCCGCAGACGGAAGAGCCGGCATCTGCGTATTCTCGAGTCGAAGCGTCATCGTCCGGTTGAACGGTGCGGAAGGGGAGCGCAGAAGGTCAATAGCATGGAAATGTTCGTCAACGCGCTCACGTAGTACGGTGGACTGTGCGTTCGGCAGAACGAAATTCAAAACGAAGTTCGGAACGTTTTCAAGCGCCGGCTCGCTCCATACCGCGGAGAGCAGAACGGCTTCGAGGACCGGAAGTGCGAGCGGGTCGGTCGTCAGAAGGCCGATGAAGCGAGTCTCGTCGAACTCGCCGAGTTCCTCTGTGCGATGTACATTTGACACCAAATCGAGGGCAATTTGACGGTCAATGTTGTAAATATTCTCCTGAAAGGCGCGCTTGCGGGAGAGAATATCGCACATCTGATACACGAGGTCGGTCTCACGGCGGCTGAGGTCGAGGCGGGG
>ERZ772937.1693-NODE-1693-length-15230-cov-12.017199_pt1 | contig 15230 bp, 6 predicted proteins | sample MGYA00512113_ERZ772937 | MGnify/ENA primary metagenome ERZ772937 (study PRJEB29015, sample SAMEA2737649) | human gut metagenome | biome: human gut; feature: human-associated habitat; material: faeces | place: China | collected 2012 ... | reverse complement strand
CACAAAGCCCATGGCGAAGAAGCAAAGCATGACCGGAAAGAGCTTTGCCAAGGAAGAATTCTTAGTATTTTCCATGCTGAAGATTATTATCTGTTATTTTAATCCGAGTTTGTACACAGTAAACGAGGTGACATTGCAGCTTCCACCTTTAGCATAGAAACTGATGCGGTTGTAAGGTTCCGACGGGAATACAAGATTTGTCATGGCAAAACGTCCGTCGTTGCCAAACGCTTCAATGCTCGACTTGTCTACGAACAAGCGGATTTTCATTTCATTGCCACCCTCGACAGGAGCCACGGTCACTGCAGGGAAGTCCTTGCTGAACGACACCTCACCACTCTCGGTACGGTCCATGGTGAACGTCTTTTCCGCCAGGTTATAGTACATCTCCACCTCCTCGCCTTTCGAGTTAAAGAGCTGGAATCCTATCACATCCGCATCCTTGTTCTTGATGGTCATTTCGATTTCATACGTTCCGGAATTGTCATTCAGCAGTTTGTCCAGATTATACGTGCGGTCTACCTTGAAAGCACGCTTCTTGCTGCCTTTATCCCTCAGTTTCAGCAATTCGGGAGACGGGGTTACCTTTACATAGGTTTCACCCTCCGAGGTATAGAGCGAAAGGTCGCGCGGCACGGAGTTGGCACTACGGTATTGGCGGGTGGGCACATCGTTGGCATATTGCCAGTTGCTCATCCATGCCAATGCAATGGCACGTCCTGCAGGAGCATTGCTCCAAGTGACAGTTGCATAATGGTCTTTTCCCCAGTCCATCCATTTCGTCACTGCGGGAGACTCGTTCACGAATCTCTTTCCGTCAAATGTCCCCACGAAATATTGTGTGGCAGAGCCACCGAACGGTCCACCCGGATTGAGGTTACAGACGAGTACCCACTTCTTCAGTTCCGTACCTTCAACCGGCAGTTCAAGCAGGTCGGGACACTCCCAGACTCCGCCGTGAGCACCTTGTCCTTCACCGAATTTGCTCTCCAGCGTCCAGCTCTTCAGGTCGGCAGAAGAGTATATCTCCATTTCCTGCCCTACGGCAAGAACCATGATCCATTTCTTGGTATCTTCGTGCCAGATGACTTTAGGGTCACGGAAGTCGCGCTGCGTGGAAGTCAGGATGGGATTTCGCGCATACTTCTTGAAGGTCTTTCCGTTGTCAAGGCTATAGGCCATGCTCTGCACTTGGCGGTCGCTTGCCGATGTATAGAAAGCAATGACGGCACCGGCACCGAACCCGGCCGTATTATCCTTGTCGACAACACAAGAGCCACTGAAAATTGTTCCCAGCGCATCGGGCGAAATAGCATCTCCGTGATGTTCCCAAGTGACGAGGTCCGTACTGGTGGCATGTCCCCAATGCATGTTCCCCCACATGGAGCCGTAGGGATTATGCTGGTAGAACAAATGGTAGACCCCGTCTTTGTAGAACATTCCGTTAGGATCATTCATCCAACCGTAAGCCGGGCTGAAATGATACACCGGACGGTACTTCTCCCGGTTCGAAACATCGAATTCATCCGACAGTTTCATTTCTTCCCAGCATAAGGCCGAATCCGGAATAAGCTGGAAGTTGAAAGAGAGATGTTTATTATCGAAGCCGGTCAAATCGACCGGAACAAAATAGTCAACCTTATTGACTGCCAATCGCACGTTCATACTGCGTACAACATCATTGTCCGCTATCATATACAATTTTGCCTCCGGAGAAGCCTCTTCCACCGGCAGCAGCAAAAACTTCTTCTGCTCGTCAATTTGGACGATACTCTGTCCGTCACCCAGATGTTTAATCACGAAAGGAGGATTTATGGCCTGGCATGTGAAGACAGCCACGGTAGTTCCTAATATAAATACGGTAAGCGTCCTTCTGATTGTCCGCCAAAAGTCTTTTAAATGAATCATGTTTCTGTTGGTATTAAATTAATTATGTTTTTCTAGCATGCAAAGATACGCCACCAAGCAGCAGGAGACTATCTTTTTTGTTTCAAAGCATACTACAAATGTTACATTCCATCCTTAAAAAGGTATCTGTATGTCACTGGGGAACATACATAGAATTCAATTCATGAATTGTCAACTGTTTCAACTTTGTTTGTCCGCCTTCAACTGATATGGTGACAGAAGGAGTGTTTTTTTCAATCAGATGATAGAAAGCAGCAGACAGTGCTCCTTGATTGACGAAGATTTCTACAGAAGCAATATCCGACAATATATCCAATTCAATTCTTCCTTCATTGGGCTTTAGCACCATCTGCTTCAAGGTTTCCCCATTCTCTTTCTCAACAGTGAGTATCTGTTTGACAGAATCGTAAATCAAATTCAAACCATTAATATCAAAAGCCAATATCTGCGCATCAACACTATCTACAGCAAAACCCGTTTTCAGATAGAAGGCAGGAGTATTCAACTTTGTCGTGAAACAATTCTTTTCTTCAACTACCAGACTCTTCCAGATGTACTTTCTCCCATATAATAAAGCGAGTTCATTTACCGGCATACTTTTTAAGACATATCCTTTATCAACCCGATGTAATGTTAATTCACGCGGAAAGGACATTTGTTGATTGAAAGGCATATCCGGGAAATTACTTCCGTTCATCCATGCTATTTGTATTCTTCGGTCATCTGGTGCATTACTATATGTTTGAACCGCATAATAGTTTGTACCACTATCCATTTTTACAGGTTTCGTCTCAGTCCGAAAACGATATCCATCAAAACTCCCAACCAAATAGGTACTGTTCGCCCCGGTAAAGACCCATTTCCGGACAGTAGGTTCATTGGTTACGGACATTTCAAAAAAGTCGGGACACTCATCCGCCCCCTCTAATTTAAAACGGTCCGTTTCAGTCCAATCCATCAAATTGGGAGATGAAAAGATAGCATACTCCTGCTTATCCAAGTACAATACCATAATCCATCTGCCAGTCGGCGTATGCCACGTCACCTTAGGATCACGATTGTACCTGACCAACGTGGGAAGTACCGGATTACCGGAAAAAGTAACCCAATTACGCCCCTTATCCAAACTATATCCTATACTTTGTGAATGTTGCAAATGCCGGGTGTGATACCCGAATCCACCTGCCGAAGTATAAACAGCAACCAATACTGTATCTCCATTTTGTTGACACCCCAGCGTATTCTTTTTATCAACAACTACCGAACCGGAAAAAATAGGTCCCAACGAGTCCGGATGTAATACATCCCCCAACTCAGTCCAATGTGCCAAATCCCGGCTCACAGCATGCCCCCATGTCATATTACCCCAAATACAGCCATAGGGATTATGCTGATAAAACAGATGCCACTCCCCTTCATGCCAAACCAGACCATTCGGATCATTCAGCCATCCCCGGCGAGAAGTAAAATGTACTTTAGGACGTAACGGTTCTTTATAAAACAAGTTCTCTTCCTTAGGAGTTTCAGAACAAAAGCATTGATTCAAAGCTTGCTCTACATTAGGACTCTTACTCGCCTCTATCCGTAATTCTTGCCCAATCCAATCCTTGACCTCCAATGTAACCCAATAATCAGGTTCATCGCCGCCAAGCTCCACTTCCATATTACGTACCATTTTATCACCAATCCATATATCCATCTGTTCTATAACCGCTCCCATCTTTACCGGAATATTCAAATAACGGTGAGTTACCAACATTCTTTTCGCAAAAATTTCTTTTTCCAATTTGGTATCAGACTGGTAGAAACAGTCGGCATTGATAAATCCCCAGCCCTCTTTTGATTGGTCCACTAAAACAATCCGGGCATTTTTTCCCATATATTCAGCAACATCCCAAGACTCATATTCCATGACACGTCTATTATACCCCGTACTTCTTTTCACCTCCTTTCCATCAATCCAAAGGGCTACATACTCCCGCTGATAATCAACACCCCCACCTATCAGAAAATTAACATATCTGCGTTCTATCCTGAAAAGAGGTGACTTCAATACACCGGTACCGGCATCTCCATTGACAAAGCTAGAAGCCATCCGATTTCCTTCAAACCTATTATCCCCCCATATTGACAAACGTTCCATAGAAACTGGTGAATTGCCAAAAGCATTTCCTTCCAATATCCAGTTTCCAAAAGTATCTCCTTCAAAATTATCTATCAGTAAATCATCCGGACGTAGTGCCATGTGAATATTTTGTGCCTGCATACTACAAACAGTAGCCAGTAGTAAAAGTATCAGTATCCTCTCTTTCATAATATCATTGTTTTTTCATAAGTTGTATAGCATCTAATCCAAACAAATTCTTCTCCTCAACAGCTTTTGGGTTAGCTCCTGACAAAGATATTTTCAAAGTCAATGCTCCACGCACCGGACTATAGCATCCTAAAGAAATAGGGTCAGAAAGAGTAACTTTTGTATCATATCCATCCCACTTTATATGTGTATCTTGTCCATTTACGGAAAAAGAAACTATGCCATAATCAGGAGCTTTCGTGGCATACACCACCAGTTGATAAGGACAGTCTTCCAATTGATTGAACTCAAACTCTACAGAATCACCCGGTTTTCCACCAATACACAAGAGTTGGGTTCCTCCACTCCATTGCCCGTCAACGAAACCAAGCATACTCTGCTTGTCAAAATGAATGGATGGAGAAGAGGCTATTGGAGTTGTTTCCTCAAATTCTATGCTATTTTCTCTTCGATATTTAGATAAATCGCCGGGAACGGGTAGCAAGTCTTGGGCTGCTTCCTCAAGTCCTGAAGTATCAACAGCTTTCGCTCCCATATCTCCATACCAGTAAACGGTAGTTGCATAATCTACAGTTCCCCTTACCCAACTCAACAATTCAATGTCGAAACGCAATAATGAAGAAAACGGTATACCGTCCAAATTCCTTGTACGGAAGAATGTATTATAACCGTGAGAACTCGCCTGGTCGGCACGGGGTGCGCCACCAAAAGGCGTTTGGAATATTACGACCGGAGCCCACGAACTATTGTAGTAATCTTCTGTTCCGGTACCGAAATGCGATGGAAAAACATCATCATCTACCCATATCTTTTCATCCCCTTCTCCGTACCAGGCACGCGAATGGTTATACAGAGTCAGGACATCCCCTTTGTATATGCCTCGTCCGGTCAATGTGGCAAAGTTCCACTCCCGGCAATTTGCATCATCATCCGGACGCTCATAAACCGGAAGTCCGGTCTGCTGGCGCCAGGAAGCATGGAAATAGAGGGAACGCCCTCCCCATGGCAAAGGTGCCGTTCCCACTTCCATACTCACGTCTGCAGTGTGTGCGGAGATATTTTGTAACAATAGTCTGCCTTCTGTCTTGTAGGGCATCAGCCAGCGGCTCACCACCTTGCCTTGTCCGTCTGCAGACAAGAACCAGCTATCAACAGCCGGAGCACCCATACCCCCTCCCGAATAATCCGAAAGAGGAACCCAAACCGTAGACCGGCCGTCAAAATCAGCCTTAAATATAAGATTGCGCATCAGTTGGGCATAAGCCGTAGAATCTGCATTCGCGAGCTGGAAACTGATTTCATAAACCGCATTTTCCCCTTGCGGCAGGTCAATCCACAAAGAATCGCCCGGCTGGAGCACCTGCCGCTTCTTGTCCACCTGCAAACCGGAACGGGATGCAGGATGCAGCAAGGCATCATCTACCTCTGAAATCTTTTTACCGACGCGGGCTACGGATGCCGCAGAGAAGGTTTCCACAGAAGTTCCTTCGGGATACTTGCGATAATTGATGTGATAGTATTTGGGAGTAGGCGCAATGCCCGGTTCGTCTTCAAATGTAATTTTACAACTCCGGGCAAAAGGGATGGGCAGGAAAAGAGTATTGCCGCCTTTCCCGTCCGGAGTATAGCTGGTGTGGGGTTGAAGCAGTCCCCTACCCAACCTGGGTATTCCGAAACGCATCAAATCATAGGCAGGAACTATCCATCCGGGAGTACTTTCGCCATCAAAATAAAATCTCCAAGTCCCACGCTTGTCAACTGTGGTTATCCAGATACGGGTAATAGCTCCAGGGCCCTTTTCATCGAACATCACACGTTCCACTCTCCCATCAACCGTATCCGTACAGACAATGCCATAGCCATCATTGTTGGCAAACCATCCCGGCGAATCGGGAGACACGGAGGAGCGGTCATAACTGCTGACTTGCAGGCAACGATATGGCACCAGCGGATAACGTGCGGATTCTTCTACAGATATCATTTCATCCAGCAAAGAGTCCAAAGTCACTTGTGCCGTATCCTTCACACAAGAGGCCATCAAAGGCAAAAGCAGCAATGCAAACAATAAATTCCTCATCTCCATATTGATTTAAGCATCCAGGCATCCAACTCCATCTTCGTCCCCTTCTTCTGCGCAAAAAGTTCGATACCGGTTTGAGCCTCGCCCGGATAGGTTAATAATGTGAATACATCCTTCCCGTCATTGGCAAAGATTTCAATACTCGATTTGTCTACAAATATATGCAAATGTATCTTATTATCTACCGGTTCCACCCTGGCATATGCCATACGGCTGAATTTAGGAATCTGCACATCGGAGCAATGGGTGCGGTCAATCACCAGATTATGTGAATCCGTATCATAGCTGACCACCACTTTGCGCCCTTCACCCACACACAAATTCAAGCCAAAGGTGTTGGATACGTCAGTAGAAAACGAAGCATCGAGTTCGTAGACATTCTCATCGGGAACAAAGCCGGGTAACCTCTGTGTTCCCACCGATAAAGCACGTTTCACCGATGCAGGCTTATGGCGAAGTGTTTGCAACTGTTCCACCGGTTTCTGCACCAGCCTCACGCCTTCCTTGTATGTCTTCAGTTCCAGATTACGGGGAATGGACCAGAAGCCCTTCCCATACTTCGATGGAGCTACCGGTGCATAGTCCCAGGTTGCAACCCAGCCCATCGAAATTTTGGAATCCAACGTTCCGTCAAAATCCTGAAATGTGCGGGATGCATAAAAGTCCAGCCCTTTGTCCACATATAGAGGCTCTGCAGGATGGTTCTCCATCAGCTTAAAAGAAGTGCCGTCGAAGTCTCCTATAAAGTATTGTTCTTGCGCCCAGTTTACAGATACGACCATCACCCACCTTTTCTTGTCAGAATCCCCGTCAACCGGCAACTGGAATAAATCCGGGCACTCCCAAGACTTTTCACTGTCACCGGCAGGGCCGAAATCACTGGTCCAAGTCCAGCTCTTCAAATCAGGAGAGGTATAAAACTTTATTTTCTTCTCCAGGGCCTTGGCTACAACCATCACCCATTTTTGGGTCGGCTCGTGCCAGAAGACGGTAGGGTCCCTGAATTCCGTACTCCAAAGGTCCAGAACCGGGTTACCTTCATAATAATGAAATGTCTTTCCGTCATGACTGAAAGAGATGCCCTGCGCCTGTTTCTTGGAGTCCTTCTCAAAAACGGTGTAAGCCGCCACATAAGCCCCCTTGCCGAAGCCGGCCGTGTTGTTCTTGTCTATGACCGCAGAACCGGTGAAGTAACTGATATTGTCATCCGCTCCGGTCATGGCATAAGGGGTTATCTGCTGGTAATGTACCAAATCTGTAGATTCGACTTTGCCCCACCAGTACATATGATATTTACCCTGATAGTACATGAATCCCGAGGGGTCACCAATCCATCCCTTCTCCGGACTGAAATGATACTGAGGACGATACGGCTCTTTGTATAAACTGTCTGAATTCATTTGTGCACCGGCAGACAATGTTCCTGCCAATAAAAGTGCACCCAATATAGCTGGTATCTTCATTTTCTGTATTTTCATTAAAAGTTCATCTTTACCTTTGCATCTTTCAGTTTCCAAACTTCGGCAGCAACTTCCGTTGTTTTTCCATTAGAGAATAGCTCCAATAGCGTACTATTTTCTTTCAAAGGGAAGATTCTTGTAGTGAACGCATCTTCGTTATTAATAAATCCTTCCACTACAGAACCGTCAATAAACAAACGAATCTCCACCGGTTTAGCAGTATCCAACCGATAATGATCCTTACGAATCTTCAAAGGAATGTGTGCACGCAAGGAAGAATGCGTCTGGTCCACAATAAGTTCCTCCTTCTCCACATCATAATAAATCAGGCTATATTCGCTATTATCCGGATTCTTACACAATGTAAATCCAAACCGTTTTGCGTCACCGGGATAAAAAGTCGCCTTGACTTCAAGCTGATGTTCCCTTCTGCTCACAATGCACGGTTTCGCAGCAGTCAATGCCTTTCTGGAATAAACCGTCGGTTGTTCACGCAATTGTTTCATCACGGGATGGGGTGTTTGGCATAGTTTCCCATCTTTCAGCTGCCATCTTCTGGGCATACTGTAGAGATGTGCCCATCCTTGTTCATAAGTGGCCTCCCCTCCTATTTCATCGGGTATAATGGCAATGGCAGCAACATCCCCTTCCGGAGTCTCAACAACAGAGGGGGACAGCAAGCGGTTGATGACCTCCAGATTTTGAGGGACTGGGTTGTCCGGTATAAACTTTTCATTCTTGAAATCTCCTATCCAATACTGGCAACGCGCAGGTATGCCTTTATGAGGAACCCTATTCACCAAAAGAACATATTTGCCGCCCATCTTCTTAAAGACCGGCATTTCCCAGAAAATACCGGAGTCATCCACTTCCGGATTGCCCTCAAACAGCAAATGTACAAAATCCCATCTCTTCAAGTCCGCCGATTTATAAAGCAGCAAAGCCCCGTGGGGTGTATCGGTCTGCTCAATGCCGAAACCGATAATCATATACCAGACATCACCCTCTTTCCAGACATACTGGTCACGCATGTCCGTACGGGTATATCCGGCAGGCTTCTCGGCAATAACCGGATTACCCGCATATTTCTCCCATTCTATCAACGCAGTATCTTTTGGAAAAGCAATACCCACTCCCATCTTGTCTCCACCGGCTGTGTATATCAGCTGGGGGATACCGTCATCATTGATAACAGCATGCCCGGACCATATTCCATTCTTGTCATAAGCAGCATCAGGAGTCAAAGCCGGCTTTTCCTCCGTCCAATGAAGCATATCGGGACTGCTGAAATGTCCCCAATTTATCTGTCCCAGGAAGATTGCAGAAGCATTCTTCTGATTGAATATATGATATTTACCTTTATAAAGAAGTAAACCATGCGTCTCATTCGTCCAGTTGGCAGCCGGCAACAGATGATAGCGGGGACGGTTGAAGTCCTTCGCAAAACGGGTTTCCGGAATAGCCAAAACCGAAGTCTTCTTCAATCCTAAGGCAATCTCGTCTCTCCATGCAGACGAATCATCGGAAAAGGGAGTGAGGCTTATCCCGTCAATCAACCCGTTTATAGCCGTAACATCGTACATCCAAACCTTCTTTTCCCTGAAATCCTTACCTACCCGAAACATCATTTCACCATCCTGCAAGTTCCGGGGCCATACCTCTGCACTCATCCTCTGTCCATTCAAGCAAACCGATTCATTACTCAAATCAAGGACCACATGCAGCCACTTGAAACGGTCGACTTTTGTCTTTAATGAACAGTAAGAGTATGAGCCATTCTGCCCCATTCCCAACAGCAACTCACCATAACGGTCTACACATACCGCTACAGATGTTCCTGCCATGTCTCTGATTCCCATAAAGGCAGCAGTATCCGTCGGATAAGATTCCAGAGCAAACCATCCGGACAACGACGAAACATCTCCTTCCGTGGTTGTATCCATCCAAGTGGAATACCCGTCTGTACGAAGGGCTTTACCTTCGACTCCGGTAACAAATTCCGGTATTTCCTTTATAGTGTACAAATTCAACAATGACTTACCGTCACAGGAAAGTAAGGGGTCCTGCCCGTCAAACGACCATGTTTTTTGAGCAAAAGCTGCATTCAAAGAAAGCAATAGACAGCCCAATATAGAATAGGCAAAGTGTTTCATAATAAAAGATTGTTTAAAGGAAGAGGGGGAAACAAACGTTTCCCCTCCCTTGCGTTTTCATTTCAAAATATAATTAGTTGAACGGAGCATAACCGGGATTCTGTACATACTTGCCTCCAGAAAATCCGTATTGATTGTTCGGAACCGGATAATACTCATCCTTTCCACCCGTAAAGTGCGCATTGGCATAATAAATGCGATTGTCTGACTCCGCGGTAATGTACTTGTTCATGGTTGTTTCCACTATGCCCCAACGGACTAGGTCGAAGAAACGTTCACCTTCCAAAGCCTTCTCCAGACGTGTTTCCCAACGGAGGGCCTGACGGGCATAATCCTGATTCCAGACATCAGCAGGATAAGGATTGACAAGGTAGTTGGCCGCATATTTGGAATGGTCGTTGAAATCCTTTACATAGGCGCTGTTCCGGGCACGATTGCGTATCTGATTAATCAAATCACGGGCAGTTTCGAGTCCATTGCCTTCATTGAGTTCAATAAGAGCCTCAGCTTTCCAAAGAAGAATATCCGCGTAACGTATAATCTGCCAGTTCAACTGTGAAGCCCCCCAAGGCCAGCCATTAAACATATCACTACTTTCCGGAGAAACCCAGAAGCGCTTCGCGCAATTATAGCCATAAGTTTCCTTATCACGCACCCATCCCTCACATGGCTTGTCTGGGTAAGTTTTCCAAGTTATAGTAGGACGGCCCACAACAAAATCGAGACGCGGGTCTACATTGGGAGTCGTGTTTTGTAAAGTATAAACCCCATTGTTCAATACCGCCCAACTATAATCAGACTTTGACTGATAATTAAAATCGGGCAGACCGTTTGCATCTGTCTGATAAGCATTAATCAGGTCTTGGCTGGGCAGGAAGAAACCGTCACCTCCGTAAGGGCTGCCTCCACCCGGAGAATTCAACAGATTGCTCCAGTTGATGCGGCCGGCACTTTCGGTACCGTCATTCATGGAATATTGAATGGCAAAAACAGACTCTTTACCGTTTTCATTAGCTACTAAATCCAATCCCTGGAAATCGTCAAGCAAACCGTAACGGTTGCTGGCAGTCACTTGGTCGCAAAGCGAAACGACTTCCCTCAGCAGCTCTTTATTGATGGAAGTTACGGCATGCGTAGTCTCATCTTGCTGATACGCTTGGTACAGCTTGATTTTAGCCGCATAGGCCAGTGCTATGTATTTATGAATACGCCCTACCTCCGACTGTGATGCAGGAAGCAGTTCGGCGGCATCAAGCATCTCCTTGGCCAGCATACTCAGAATCTCGTCACGGGTAAACTCATTGTTCGGAATATCCGGATATTGGGAAATCTCAACGTTCTCATCAAAATAAGGTATCTTGTTGAAAAGGCGGCTCAATTCAAAGTAATAATGGGCACGAAGCACTTTCATCTCCGCAATACGGGATACACGTCCGTTCACCTGCTCATCTGTTGCAGCATTCAGAACGCGCAATGCAGAGTTACAACGCTGTACACTGCAATATAGATGGTACCACTTGCTGTCCAGAAATCCATTGGTTGCATCCATATCAAATGTCTCCATACGGTGCACTTCATTAAGGTCACCAACACCACCACCGCCTTTATAGGCATTATCCGAACGTACCTCACCATAGGTCCAATTGGAAGTAGGATGACACCATACACTCCAGCTCTGTCCTTCGGGACCACCCAAAGCTGCATACGCGGCATTCACCAAAAGGTCGGCACCTTCTGTAGAAGTCATAATATCTTCATTCAAGCTACCCTGGGGCTTCAAATCCAGGAAACGGTCTTCATTACAGCTTGCAGTCATCAGCGCTACTACGCCAAGCATATATAAATGTTTCAATTTCATGATAGTATAGTTTTAAAGTTTAGAAACCAAATGATAATCCCAAAGAGAACGTACGGGGCAACGGATAAGGATAACCCAGACCTTCAGGGTCGGCACCTGTATAACCGGTAATCGTAAACAAATTCTGAGCCTGGAAATAAATGCGCGCATGACGCATCTTCATCTTGTCGAGAACTGCTTTAGGAAGCGTGTAACCCAATGTCAGACTTTTCAGCTTGATATACGAACCATTTTCAATATAGAACTCAGATACTTCGTGCTCATTGTTGCTGTTAAGAGTGGTCAAAGCAGGTACACTGCTATTGTAAGCACCCGTCTTTTCAAAGTTCTCGTAAGCATGCATGGCATCGAGCAGGCGGGTAGAGTGATTACCGGTCCAGCATTGGAATAAATCCGTATAATATTTGGAGTTGTTATAGGCATCACGAATCATACCGTTGAAGAACATGCTGAGGTCAAAGCCTTTCCAAGATGCCCCAAGATTCAGACCTGCAATCACTTTCGGATTGTCAGAACCCAACCATACACGGTCGTTCGTATCAATCGTACCGTTACCATCAGCATCCACGTATTTGATACGTCCTACTCCGGGAGCGCCAAACTGTACATTATATTTGGATTTATACTCATCCACCTCCTGCTGGGTACGGAACACTCCATCTGTCTTGAAGCCCATCCATGAACCGAACGGTTGGCCAACCAAAGTCTTGTCAACCCCATTACCGCCACCATAAGTATAGTAAATTTCTTCCGACAGCTCTGTCACTTCATTCTTGTAATATGAAAGGTTAAATGCTACATTATACTGGAAATCCTTCACCTTATCATTCCAGGTCAATGCCATCTCGAAACCTTTATTGTTCATCGTACCACCATTATACCAGCAGTAACCACCCTCGCCAATGACAGCAATATACGGTTTCTCTACAAGCATATCACTTGTCTTCTTATCAAAATAATCGAGAGAAGCACTCAGACGTCCATTCAGGAAAGCGGCGTCCACACCAATATTGAGTTGTCTTGTACTCTCCCACTTCAAATCGGGATTGGTAGACCTCACTTTGTAACCACCGGGAGCCAAAGTCGTTCCATCACCGTTCATGTTGTAGCTTGCATCCTTCAGACTAATCAAGTATTTTGTATAGGGAGCCTCATTATCAATAATATCGTTACCATTGACACCCCATGAAGCACGTAGTTTCAAATCTGCCAACCAATTCTTGGTCGCTTCCATAAACTTCTCACTTGAAATGCGCCAGCCTGCCGACACTGAAGGGAAGTAATCCACATTATTACCCTTTGCCAAGCGGGAAGAAGCATCACGGCGCACCGTAACAGAGGCCAAATACCGTCCTTCATAATCATAGTTCACTTTACCAAAGTAAGACACCATGCCATAATTGGAAGCACCGGCACCTACATTCTTACCGGCAGTCACACCGTCGAGATAAATATAATCTTCATCTTCTACAGCCAGTCCCGTACCATAACCGAACATGGATTCCGAATGGTTCTTCTTGGCTTCTGTACCAAGAAGTGCAGTCAGATTGTTCTTTCCAAAAGCTTTGCTATAAGTCACGGTATTGGTCCATACCCAATCCAGTCTTTTGTTGGATGATTGAGTCAGCTTATTGACCTCATCGCGTGCCCATGCCGGCTCAAAAGTTTTGTTGGTTTCATCATAATAATTCATACCGAAATTGGTTTTCAGCACCAGGTTCTTAATCGGTTCAATTTCAAGGAATGCATTACCAAAGATACGCCAGTAATCATGTTTGTTCTGTTTTTCATTCTCCAACAAACGTGCCATATTGGGGGCATCACCCAAAACATCATTGATGGCATCGTTATAATTGCCATTCTCATCATAAACCGTCTTGGCAGGATGCTGTTTGATGGCATTCTCATCTACACCGGCCGGACTGAGGGTCTGTGTCCAACGATTGATGGCAACGTTCTCGCCGATGCGCAAGCGATTGTCAAGATAATGATAGTTAGAACTGATGCGGGTATTGATACGCTGGAAATTCGTATTCTCTACCAGACCGTCATGGTCGAGATAGTTCAACGCTAACGAGAAGGCACCATTGTCAGAGCCCTTTGAAAGTGTCGCACTATAATTCTGCATCAAGGCAGTGCGATAAACCACATCGCGCCAATCCGTATCAACGGCATGTACTTTAGCTCCATTCAGGCCGATATAGTCTTGAAGTTGGGGAGTTGCACCATTACCATATATTTCGCTGCTTGGCGTAGCTCCATTATTGGCATACTTATAAGCCGACCAATAAACCTGGCCCCACTCATCTGCATTCAACATATCAAAGCCACATTGATAGGTCTGCAAAGTCAACGACATATCAAAATCCACACGGGTCTCCCCTTTCTTGGCACGTTTGGTAGTAATGATAATCACACCATTGGCAGCCTGTGCACCATAAATAGAAGCGGAAGCGGCATCCTTCAATACCTGAATGGATTCTACATCATTGGAAGAAAGGATAGACGAGATGTTCTCACGGGTCATCACACCGTCAATGACATAAAGCGGGGAATTGGCATCATTTCGGAAAGATGACTTACCACGGACCAATGTAGAAGTATTTCCACCGCCCGGTGTGCCGTCAGTCGTAATGTTCATACCGGCAACACGTCCCTGCAAGCTCGACAACACATTTCCCGTAGGAATATCTGCTACATCCTTCATCTTGACCACAGCCACCGAACCGGTCAAACTGGCCTTCTTCTCGGACATATAGCCGGTCACCACTACTTCATCAATCAACTGGGAATCTTCCGTCAACTCAATGCGTAAAGTGGGCTGTGCCTTTACTGTAACGGTTTTATATCCTATATAGGATACGGACAATGTGGCACCGGAAGTTACAGACAGCGTGAAATTTCCATCAATATCCGTAATTGTTCCATTGCTGTTGGAACCTACTTCCATGACAGAAGCACCGATAATGGATTCACCACTCGATTTTTCAACGACAGTACCTTTTACCTGGACTTGCTGGGCAAAGGAATAGATGCCCGCAAAGAGAAGCACAATTAGTGTGCAAAGCCTGAGACTAATGCTTTTCAACATATCTATTAATTTAAAGTTAATAATAAACCAATTCTGCAATTGAGTTTTGTGTCAGCAAAATTAAGCGAAACCAGGATTTGCACCTATAACAAATGTTACGAAAGGTGGTATTTTTGATACATCCCCTTTCTAAAGGTATTCTACGCGTGTTTTTTGCTAAATAAACTTTAGCTTTAGCAGCAAATTAATAGAAAAGAATGAAAACAATATGGGAGCAGATGCTAATTGCACCAGCTCTCATAGTATACTCTCTCAGAATCAAAAACGAAAAGCAAAATGTTCCGCACACCGGTATCCTTCTTCATAAAGCTCCGTCAGCTTCTTGATGTCACGCTCGATGCGGTCTACCACTACCGGCTTCTGTGG
>ERZ772937.1692-NODE-1692-length-15231-cov-2.855825_pt1 | contig 15231 bp, 9 predicted proteins | sample MGYA00512113_ERZ772937 | MGnify/ENA primary metagenome ERZ772937 (study PRJEB29015, sample SAMEA2737649) | human gut metagenome | biome: human gut; feature: human-associated habitat; material: faeces | place: China | collected 2012 ... | reverse complement strand
TACTTTTGTAACTATTTCAAACATCGGCAGTAAAAGAGCTACTGCCAGCGTACCGATAATGACGCCTAAAATAACTATCAGGATCGGGTCCATGATAGTCTGCAGTCTTCCGATAGTATCATCTACCTCGGCGCCGTAGAAGTCGGCGACCTTATCAAGCATGGTATCCAGAGCGCCGGTTTCTTCGCCAATATTTACTAAGCTGATAACGATTGGCGGAAACATACCGCTGGCTTCCATAGGATCTGCCAAAGTACGGCCTCGCCTTAAGCTGCCGCGGGCCTGATTAAGTACTCTTTCAGCCTGCAGACTTCCTGTAGCCTTGCTGACAATGGTCATAGCGTTTAAGATCGGCACGCCGCTGCGTGACAAGCTGGCAAAAGTACGGGCAAAACGGGTAATGATGATTTTGTTATATAAGTCTCCGAAAATAGGTACTTTCAAATAAACACCATCACGCCACAGGCGAAAACTTTCTTTAGTACCGGCCCATTTATAAAGCAGAAACAGGCCGATCAGTGCGGCAATAACCAAATACCAGTAATGGCCAAGGAAATTGCTGATGCCGATAACGACACGGGTGACAAATGGAAGTTCGATTTTAAGCTGTTCAAACAAGCCGACAAAAACCGGCATAACGAACATCATAATAATAGCAACCACAATAGCAGCTACCGATAAAACTATTGCCGGATAAATCATAGCTGATTTAAATTTGGCATTCATTCGATAATCTTTTTCAAACTGTGCTGCCAAACGATCCATAACGATTTCTAAAATACCGCCGGCCTCGCCTGCTGCTACCATGTTAGTCATCAGCTCGGGAAAGACTTTAGGGAACTCGGCCATAGCTGCCGACAATGCTTTACCTTCACGGACACTGGTAGTTATCTGCCCTAAAACAGTACGCAGACGCTCTTTAGCAGATTGCTGAGTTAGTATCTCCAGCCCTGTTAAAAGCGGTACACCGGCTCCCAGCAGAGTTGCAAACTGGCGGGCAAAAATCGAGATGTCATAAAGATTGATACTTTCCTCAAAAAGTACTCCCGAAAACAGCCCTTTCTTTTTAGAAGCTTCAATGCCAGCCACATACATGTCCTGTTTACGGATAAAGGCGGCTACGGCAGCTTCATTAGGGGCGTTGACTGTGCCATAAACTACGGCACCATCACGTTTACGTGCTTTATATTTAAATTGCTCCAAACTGCGGTTCCTCCTTTAGCTTTATAGTCCATGCATATAGCGTTCTAATGATAATGGGTCATAACAGCGTTCTTCCGCTATGCTGCGGTCGATCTTATTTTGACGTACCAGCTGAGCCAGATAGGCATCCATACAAATCATCCCGAATTTGGAACCGGTCTGGATATATGACGGTATCTGATGTGTTTTGCCTTCGCGGATCAAGTTCCGCAGCGCCGGTGTGGCAACTAATATTTCAAAAGCAGCCAGACGTCCGGTTTGTTCGCGATTCATCAGCAGCTGCTGGGCAACGATGCCCTGCAGGTTGCCAGCCAGCTGAATGCGAATCTGCTGCTGCTGGTGTTCGGGAAAGACGTCGATGATACGATTCACTGTCGATGCCGCATCCTGAGTATGCAGAGTTGCCAAAACAAGATGTCCGGTTTCGGCAGCAGTGATAGCTGTGGCAATAGTTTCCGTATCACGCATCTCGCCTACCAGAATAACGTCAGGGTCTTCACGCAGCGCTGCCCGCAGGCCATTAGCAAAGCTTTTGGTATCACTGCCGACTTCGCGCTGGTTGATGATGCTGTTGATATGGTTATGCTTGTATTCGATCGGGTCTTCCAGAGTGATGACATGATCTTTGCGGTGTTTATTGATTTTATTGATAACAGCAGCCAGTGTCGTTGATTTACCGCTGCCTGTCGGCCCTGTCACCAGCACCAGACCACGCGGCAGCATGGCAAGGTCGCTGATAACGTCAGGCAGGCGCAGATCCTCAAAGCTGGGGATATTATTGGAAATCAAACGCAGCGCCGCTGCCACACAGTTACTCTGTTTAAAAACATTGACACGGAAACGGCATACATTTTCAATTTCATAAGAAAAGTCAGCTTCGCCGTTATCAAGGAACTGCGTGCGGCGCCTGTCGTCCATCAGCTCCATTGCCATATTATAGGTATCCTCGCGGCGCAGAGGTTCTTCGCCCGCCTGCCGCAGCACGCCATTGACACGGAACATTGGCGGCAAGCCTACTGTCAGATGGATATCGGAAGCGTTGACATCAAAAGCGTCACGCATTAACTCTTTGATCACTTTGTCATCTCCTTACGCGTACGCTACGCGCAGCAATTCTGAAGCGGTTGTCTCTCCATCCAATACTTTGCGGATACCGTCTTCTTTCATAGAAGTAACGCCATAAGAACGTCCGGCAGCAAAAATTTCCGTATCGGGAGCATTTTTCAAAATCAGTTCCTTCATTTCAGGAATGATAGGCAGAACTTCATGGATCGCCATACGTCCGACATAACCGGTAAAATTACATTTACCGCAGCCGGCACCTTTATAGAGTTTTACTTCTTCATCAAGTGCAATACCCATATAGGCCCTTTCTGCCGCGTCAGGAGCATAGGTTTCTTTGCAATGCGGACAGATACGGCGCACCAGCCGTTGAGCTACGACACCTCGCAAAGCGGAAGCTACAAGGAAAGGTTCTACACCCATATCGATCAGTCGCGTGATCGCGCCTGCAGCATCGTTGGTATGCAGGGTACTGAAAACCAAATGACCTGTCAATGCGGCGTGAATGCTGATACGAGCCGTTTCAACGTCACGAATCTCACCGACCATGATTATATTCGGGTCTTGACGCAAAATACTGCGTAGTCCGTTGGCAAAGGTAAGGCCCGCTTTATTATTGACAGCTACCTGATTGACGCCTTCAATACGATATTCGACCGGATCTTCAACAGTAATGATGTTTTTATTAGGATTGTTGATATTGGTGAGCGTAGAGTACAGAGTTGTCGATTTGCCGCTGCCGGTAGGACCTGTGACAAGTACGATGCCATAGGAAGAGTTGAACAGACTGCTATACAGCTCCATATTCTTCGCTGTGAAAGCCAGATCATTGATATCAATAGAAGCCGCCGTTTTATCAAGAATACGCATAACAACCTTTTCACCTAAAATAGTCGGCAAGGTCGAAATACGCAAATCAATATCACGTCCACCCTGTTCAATATTGATGCGGCCATCCTGCGGCAGACGTTTTTCGGCAATATCCATTTCCGCCATGATCTTGATACGCGAAATAATAGCGCTGTGACTGTTTTTCGGAAGTGTTACCGCATTACGTAAAACGCCGTCAACACGAAAACGCACCCTCGTATCATCCTCCTGGGGTTCGATATGGATATCACTGGCCTTATCTCGGACAGCCTGCTCAATGACGGAGTTGACGATTTTTATTATCGGCGCGTCCTCACTGCTGTCTTCAACTCTGCGAATGACAGGAGCAAAAGAATCTTCTTTCAATTTGTTGAGGCTGCCGCCTACGCGGCCGCTGACACCATAAAAATTATTAATGGCGTTAATGATATCCTGCTGTTCGGACAACACGATAGAAATGTCACAGCCACTGACCATGCGCACATCATCAATCGCATAGAAATTTGTCGGATCGTTCATCGCTATCGTCAGACGGTTGCCGTCTTTTTTCAGCGGCACTAAAGTGTAGCGCTCTGCCAGAAAGATTGGTACTGCCGCAACAGCTTCCGGCATAATTTCGATATCACTCAAAAACATATATGGTATGGAAAGCTGTTTTTCTAAAGTTTTAAGCATTTTACGCTCAGTCAAAAAATTCAGACTGATCAGAGTCTCACCAAGTCTTTTGCCATTTGTTTTTTGTTCAGCCAAGGCTTGATCCAGCTGGGACTGCGTTATTTCTCCCGAGGTAACAAGAATCTCGCCCAAGCGTCTTTTCTGAGTTGCCACGTTGTTCTCCTCCATTTTAAATATTGCCAATAACACGGTTATCTTAGTTTTTTTATTGCTTTCAAAATAAATAATACCCCTATATTATTTTATATTTAATTATACTACGCTATGTATTCTAAAACAAACTTATTTTAATAAAAAGAATAAGAATATTTATTTGCTTTTTTTCATCTTGTGGTATAATAAGTATATTAAGATTTTATAATTATCAGTTTAATTTATATTGGAGGAATTATTATGCGAAAACAGCAAGAGAAAACTGATCGTTTGTCACTTATCATTCTGGCAGCCTTCCTGGTTTTGAGCACCTCGCATTTCATGTGCCGCTTTGATGCCAGTGGTTATATAGAAGGCCTGTTCGAAAAAGCATGGGCCGGACAAGTACAGTCAGAAGCTCAGGTTCAGCCTGCTGCAGCAGTTGTACCTGCCGCAGATGCTTTAGCTGCGGCACCAAAAGTACAAACTATAGCCCGTAATCCTTTTATGGCTCCGGCAGCAATGCTCAACAAGCCAACTGTGCATCCCGGTGCAGTTATCGGAGGCGGTGCACCTGTTTATGCAGCTCAGCCTGTTTTACGCGGCATCATCAATAACGGCGTCAAACAGCTGGCCATTATCGAATTTAACAACACCAGTAATTATTACAAAGATGGTCAAAGCTTCGGCGATTATACTGTTACCTCTATCGGCATCGATTCTGTTGACCTGAGCCATCCGCAAAATCCGCTTCATTTGACCCTAGGGAGGAATAACTAATGCATTCTTGGAAAAAATCGCTGCGAAGCACTACTCTCGCCGCACTTTTGGCCTTCAGCAGCACTACTGTTGCTTTGGCCGCACCTAACGTTACCTTAAATGTGCACGACGGCGAAGTTCGCGACGTTTTGACTGCTATTTCCGCTCTTTCGGATGCCAGTATCGTTACTGACGAATCTGTTAAAGGTAAAATTACTATTGCCTTAGATAATGTGCCGTTCAACACTGCTATCAAGCTTATCACCAGTGCCAAAGGACTGGCATATCGCATGGTCGACGGCGTTATTTTGGTTTCCACCCAGGAAAATCTGAACAAGTTCAACGGCAGCGTCAATGTTTTTAAGCTGAATTATGCCAAAGCAGAAGATGTTAAAAATGCTTTGAATGATATTCTGGAAAGTGAAAAGAAAATCAGTATCGACCCTATCACCAATTCTATTCTGTTCAGCGGCAGCAGCACAGATGAAGAGCGTGTTCGCTCGGCAATCAAAGCGATGGACGTTGCTACCAAACAGATCACTTTGGAAGCCAAGATCATTTCTATCAACAAAGAAGACAGTAAAAACCTGGGCATCAACTGGAATTGGGATAAGATACCACAGAACAGTGAGGACAGCAATAACAGCAGCAATAACGATGATGATGAAGATTTCGGCGGCGTAGTTCACTTTGGCGCCAGCTATGAATTCCGTTTTAATGCGACACTCAACGCACTGTTTGCTAATGGCAAGGCCAAAATTTTAGCGACTCCGCGAATCATCACCGTTCCCGGTAAAGAAGCAAGTATCTTTATCGGTGACCATATTCCTGTTTTGACTGAGAAAATCGAAAACGGTATTACCGTCAACACTACCGAATATGTAGATGCCGGTATCAAGCTCACCTATACTCCGCTCGTCAGCGAAGACGATATGATCACCTCAGCCGTACATACCGAAGTCAGCACGCCGACACTGGTTTCTGAAATCAAAAATTATAAGATCACCAGCCGTACTGCCGATACTTATGTAAGAATGCGCAATGGTGAAACACTGATCATCGGCGGGCTGATCAATGAAGAAGAGCAGAAAAATATTCAGAAGATCCCCTTCCTCTCCAATATTCCTATTTTAGGTGAACTGTTCAAAAACCGCAGCACAACTAAAAATAAAACTGAGGTTATGATGATCCTGACGCCGCATATTACAGAAGCAGGCGCGTCCCCGGCTATTTATGATACTCAGTCCCTGGAAAATGAATTTAAGGATTTCGATGATAACAAATTCCTGAAAGATATCAAAAAATCCGAGCGTTCTCAGGCTGAAGCTAAAATCAAAGCCCAGCAGAAAGAACTGGCAAAGGAAATGAAGGAACTGCAAAAAGAGTTTGGCGACGATAAGACCAAGGCTCCGCAGTCAGGTTCGATGCGTGACCGCGTCAACCAAATCTTAAACGAAGATAAATAAAAAGTAAGAGCTATCGCAGTAAAAGCGATAGCTCTTTTTGTCTGTCTTTTTATATATTTTTATACCTGTCAGCTATTGTTTTGAATTTATGTACCTCTGCTTCAATATCATCTGCTGCCAAAATCCCGCTGACAATAGCTGCGCCGTTGACACCGGTTTGCAGTACCTGTTCAAAATTGGTGCTGTTGACGCCTCCGATACCGACAAGAGGTGCCGTAACAGCCTGTCTGATACTTTGCAGTCCGTCAAGACCTAAATAACCGGCATCATTTTTGGTAGTGGTGCCAAACACCGCACCGCAGCCCAAATAGTCAGCACCATCCGCAAGCGCTTGCCTGGCTTCTTCAGGGTTATGAGCCGATGCGCCAATAACTGCCTGCTCGCCTAACAGCCTGCGCACTACAGGAACCGGCAAATCGCTTTGCCCCACGTGCACACCGTCTGCCTGCACAGCCAACGCGATATCAAGCCTGTCGTTGATCAGCAGAGGTACATGATAAACAGCACACATTTTTTTCAGCAGCAGCGCCCGTTCAAGCAGCACACGACTGTCAGCATTTTTATCGCGATATTGCAGCAGGGTCACGCCGCCTTTAAGTGCGGCTTCAATGCAGGCAGCGAAATCACGTCCCTGCAAAAATCCGGTATCTGTTACCAAATATACACTGTAATCTATTTTCAGCTTCATTTTCTCCATCTCACTGCTTCCGTTCCGGGTCCAAATGCAGCACGTTCCATTTTGTCGTAACGTGATAAACACCGTCAAACAGCCTTGTTTTAAACATTCCCGGTCCGTCTTTTGTTTCCATAAACCCTGCGGCCAGTTCTGCCGCCTGCCCCATTATGACTATACCTAAAGCGGCTGCCAGCAATGGGTCTTTTGTTACTGCAGCGCAGCAGGCACATAACGTCGTTGTCATACAGCCGGCTCCTGTGATCTGCGTCAGCAGCTCATGTCCGCCAGTCAGAACTAAAGCCTGTTTCCCGTTGCTGACATAATCAGTAACGCCGGTAACAGCAAAAACACAGTTATATTTTTCCGCAGCGTCCTTCGCTACCCTTAACCCATCAGTCACATTGCCATTTGAATCTACGCCTCTGCCTTCAGCTTTTTCTTCCAATAATGCCAGGCATTCAGCGTAATTGCCGCGCACTATCGTTACCAGACCTTCGTTCAAAAGCTTCAGCGCAAAAACTAAACGCAGCTTGGACGCCATCACACCTACCGGATCTAAAACAACTGTGATTCCTTTATTTTTAGCCGATGCAGCCGCTGTTTCCATCGCCTGCATCTTTGCTTTGGCAATAGTTCCCAGATTCAGTACCAATGCATCAGCATTAGCAGTTATTTCAGCCACTTCGTCCGCTTCATCGGCCATTACCGGCGAAGCACCTGCACACAAAGTTATATTGGCGCAGTCTCCCGCCGTCACATAATTAGTCAAATGATGGATAACAGGCCTTTTTTCACGTACAGCATCAACGATCAACCCAAATTGCCCTTTGATGACCAAACTCATTTTAACCAGCCTGCCTTTCTGTACAAATCAACAAAATGATGTGTCGGGCCACAGCCGCCGCCGATCGGCAAACTGTATTCTATCGCTTCTGTTACATAAGCCTTCGAAGCCGCAACGGCATCCACCAGGCTCAGACCCTGGGCAAGGTTTGCCGCCAGCGAGCTGGATAATGTGCAGCCGGTACCATGCGTATTTTTGGTGTCGATCCGCTCGCCCATAAACCAGCGTTCTGTACTGCCATCAAACAGCAGCGCTGCCGTTCAAATGACCGCCTTTGACCAAAACAGCTTTAGCACCTAACTCTAAAATACGTTCGGCAACAGGTCGCATTTCTTCCTTCATCGTCACCTTCATACCGCTGATAACTTCTGCTTCCGGCAAATTAGGTGTTACAAGTGTTGCCAGGGGCAGCAGCTCTTGGACCAGAGTAGCACAGGCTTCCGGTGCCAGCAGCGGATAACCGCTTTTAGAAATCATTACCGGGTCCAGCACCACGATCTGCGGTTTATAATAACGCAATCTATCGGCAATCGTTTTGATGATTTCCGGCCTTGATACCATGCCTATTTTTACCGCATCGACGCGAATATCGTCAAACACCGCGTTTATCTGCGCCTCGATCACCCCAGCGTCTATATCCTGCACCATCGTCACACCCTGTGTGTTTTGCGCTGTTACAGCAGTAATAACGCTCATACCAAAGGTGCCATGTGCGGCAAAGGTTTTCAAATCGGCCTGTATTCCGGCTCCGCCGCTGGAATCACTGCCTGCTATCGTTAATAAATGTTTCATTTTTTCTCCTATCTGCAGACTGTCTTACTGAACTCTTCAGATTCAGTACCGCAAGCAAAACGGGCACGGGCCTAAGAGTAAGCACCATGCCCGTTTAAATTATAAAATTAAAGAACGCTTTTTACTTTAGCAACCAGATTCTCAACAGTAAAACCATATTTTTCCATCATTACATCGCCAGGTGCCGACGCGCCAAAACGATTGATACCCAAAACATTGTCTTCACTGCCGGTATAACGGCTCCATCCTAAAGTAACGCCGGCTTCAACAGCGATCTTCGGCAAACCTTCAGGCAAAACGGAAGCTTTATAATCTGCGCTCTGCATTTCAAAAGTATCCCAGCTGGGCATCGAAACTACACTGACTGCAGTTCCTTCCTTAGCCAAAACAGCCTGCGCCTCCAAAGCCAAATGCACCTCGCTGCCGGTAGCAATAAGCACCGCTTTTGTTTCTCCCTGTCCCGGGTTCAGCACATAAGCGCCTTTATAAGCATTTTCGTGAACGATTGCCGCATATTCGTGTAATACCGGCAATTTCTGACGGCTCAAAAGCAATGCCGTCGGTTTATGTAGATTCATACAAGCCATTTGCCAGGCTGTAGCAGTTTCTAAAGCATCTGCCGGACGGAATACAGACAGTCCCGGAATCATCCGCAGACTCATAGTTTGTTCGATCGGTTGATGAGTTGGGCCATCTTCACCCAAAGCAATACTATCGTGCGTTAAGACAAAAATGGAACGTAATCCCATCAAAGCTGCCATACGGATCGCCGGACGCATAAAGTCGGCAAAAACAAGGAACGTACCGCCGAATGGAATAAAACCGCCGTGCAAAGCAATACCATTAAGAACTGTTCCCATAGCATGTTCGCGCACACCGAAATGAATATTACGGCCGCTGCGGTCTGTTTTCGAGAAATAACCGACATTTTTCATCACAGTTTTATTAGAAGGACCCAGGTCGGCACTGCCGCCAACCAGATTAGGCAGCTGCATAACAAGCTTCTGCAGGATATCGCCGGAAGCTTCACGGGTAGCAGTTTTAGCAACATCTTTAAAGATCGCTTCCAAATCGTGCAGATTTACCAGAGCATTGCCGCTGATACGTTCTTCAAGTTCCATTCCCAATTCAGGATAAACAACTTTATAATCAGCCATCAATGCTTCCCAGGCTTTTTGATCGCCTTCGCAATCTTCGATTTTATTTTTGAAATACTGGCTGACAGTCAAAGGCACATAGAACGGTTGACCAACAGGCCAGCCGGCTTTTTCTTTAGTCAGTGCCAAAGCTTCAGCACCCAAAGGCTCGCCATGGCAGGAAGCACTGTCCTGTTTCGGGCTGCCATAACCGATATGAGTACGCACAATGATCAGACTGGGATGCTCGGTATCTGCCTGAGCTTCTTTAACGGCAGCTTCCATAGCTTCAATATCTTCTGAATCAGCTACACGCAGCACCTGCCAGCCATAAGCCTTAAAGCGGGCTTCCACATCTTCAGTGAAAGCGATATCGGTAGAACCTTCAATAGTAATTTTATTATCATCATAAAGGTAGATCAATTTACCCAGACCCAAAGTCCCTGCCAAAGAAGCAGCTTCGCTGGCAACGCCTTCCATCAGGTCACCGTCAGAAGTGAGTCCATAGGTATAGTGATCAATAACAGTAAATTCAGGCTTATTATATTTTGCTGCCAGCATAGCTTCGGCAACAGCAAAACCTACACCCATTGCAAAACCATGTCCCAACGGACCTGTAGACGCATCAACACCTGCTGTATGACCATATTCAGGATGCCCCGGAGTTTTGCTGCCCCATTGACGGAAGTTTTTCAATTCCTCCATCGAAACATCGTAGCCGGCCAGATGCAGCATTGCATACAACAAAGCGCTGCCATGTCCTGGCGACAAAACAAAACGGTCACGATTGAACCAGTTAGGATCTTTTGGATTGTAGTGCATAAAACGGTCCCACAAAGTATACATCAACGGCGCCGTGCCCAAAGGGAAACCAGGATGTCCCGATTTAGCCTTTTCTACCTGGTCAGCCGCCAAAAAGCGTAAAGTATTAACAGATGCATGATCAATAGCCTGCATTTACTGAACCCTCCCAATAACTCATAGTAATATATTAATTATAGCATAAGTTGAAGAAATAAACATCGTGTATTTTCCTGTGTTTTTTATCTTTAGCGGCTTTTATAAGCTTATTCCTTATTTTATTCTGCCGCTTCACTATAATTATAAAACTCACTTGATCTTTATAAGCGTGATTTTCAGTTAAAATAAAATTTTTTTAGGGCTAGCAATAAACACCATAATAGTGTATACTAATACCCGTATTACAGCCACTATTATCATACACTTTATTTATATAGTGTCACTATTGCTTTGTACCTTTGCAGCTTAATCACAGTTATCCTGTAACAGGACATCTCCGACTGCGGTATATCATTTCAATCTGTATACCTTGACGTCGTTAGATATATTTTTAATTATTATTTTATTTCTCGGAGGTGTCTTGATGTTAATGTTTTTAGGTTTTATCGTTTTGATAGCCTGCCTGGTGATCGGCGTTCGCCGCGGCGGTATCGGTCTGGCTACTATTTCTGGTATCGGCCTTGTTTTCTTTATTTTTGTTATGGGCCTGAAACCCGGTAAACCGCCGGTAGACGTTATGCTGACAATTATGGCGGTGGTTACCTGTTCAGCATTTTTACAGGCTTCCAAAGGGCTTGATGTAATGCTGAAATATGCTGAAAAATTCTTGCGCAGCAACCCCAAATATATTACTATCCTTGCTCCACTCACAACCTGGCTGCTTGCCGTTTTATGCGGCACCGGACATGTAGTTTACGCTATGTTCCCTATTATTTACGATATCGCTATCAAACAAAATATCCGCCCGGAACGGCCGATGTCTGTTGCTTCCATTGCTTCACAAATGGGTGTCTGCGCTTCGCCTGCTTCGGTAGCTGTTGTTTCGGTAGTTGCCATCCTCGGCGCTACAGATCACCCTTTCGGAGTTATGCAGATTCTTTCTATTTCCATTCCTGCTACCTTCATCGGTGTTGTTATCGCCGGCCTTTGGAGCATCAACCGCGGCAAAGATCTTGATAAAGACAGTGAATTCCAGGAAAAAATCGCTGATCCTGAACAAAAAGAGTTTATTTACGGCGGCCTGCAGGAACAAAGCCTTTTAAATATTATCCTGCCTAAAAGTGCCTATCAGGCAGCATTAGTTTTTCTTCTGGGTATCGTTGTGATTGCTATCTTTGGCAGCTTCCCACAATTATTGCCGCACTTTCCCAACGCCAAAGGCGTTTTGAAGCCGTTTTCCATGACACCGACAATCCAGCTGATGATGCTTTCTATTGCCGCTGTCATTATGATCCTGTGCAATGTTAAAACTTCGGAAGTCGCTTCCGGTTCTGTTTTTAAATCAGGTATGACCGCCATTGTTTCAGTTTACGGCGTAGCCTGGATGGCCGATACCTATTTCGGTGCCTATCTGCCCGTAATGAAAAAATCCTTAAGTGACATCGTACTTACTTATCCCTGGATGTATGCGATCGTTCTGTTTTTGGTTTCCAAGCTGATCAATTCACAGGCAGCGGCCGTGACCGTCATCGTACCGATGGCATTAAGCGTTGGCGTCGATCCCTTAGTAATAGTAGGTTTTATGCCGGCAGCTTACGGTTATTTTGTTCTGCCGACTTATCCTTCCGATCTGGCCTGCATCGGCTTTGACCGTTCTGGAACAACACATATCGGTAAATTTATCATCAATCACAGCTTCCTGGTGCCGGGGCTTATTGGCGTAGGCAGTGCCTGCTTTGCCGGGTATATGCTCGTACATATGGTATACTGATCTAATAAGCTTTTGACCCAATCTGTAACAACAAAAGAGTTTATCTCAATAATTGAGATAAACTCTTTTTATTTACTCACACCAACAGCAACGCACAAGCATAAAAAAGCGGTTTGCCCTTTTAGCAAACCGCTTTCAGCTTAGTTTTACAGAAACTACATCAATTATTGAGCTTCCTTAGCTTCGGCAATTATCTTTTCTGCCATTTTCATCGGTACGTCCTCATAATGGTCAAACTTCATTTCAAAAGTACCCAAGCCCTGAGTCAGAGCACGCAGGTCAACCGCATATTCGGAAATCTCGGCATAAGGAACCTGCGCTTTTACGCAGCCCATACCGTCTTCCAAACTCTGCATACCCAAAATACGTCCGCGTTTAGAGTTCAAATCGCCAATAACATCGCCCATCATTGATTCGGCGCAATAAACATCCAAATTATAAACAGGCTCCATTAAAACAGGTTTCGCCTGTTCCATAGCTTTTTTGAACGCCATATTGGAAGCGATCTTAAACGCCATTTCTGAAGAATCGACAGTATGATAAGAACCGTCAAGCAGCGTAATGCGAACATCGACTACCGGATACCCGGCCAAAATACCGTGTTCCATGGACTCACGCATACCTTTTTCAACAGCTGGAATATATTGCCGCGGCACAGCACCGCCGAAAATCTTGTCAACAAACTCAAAGCCTTCTCCTGGCGGCAAGGGTTCCATCTTGATCACAACGTGACCATACTGGCCATGTCCACCGGATTGTTTCTTATGCTTGCCTTCAACCTCCGCCGTTCCGCGGATAGTTTCTCTGTATTCAACGATAGGCGCACGCAAATCGGCTTCCACACCGAATTTACGTTTCATACGCTCCATAATGATCTCGATATGCTGATCGCCCATGCCACTGACCAGAGTTTCCTTCGTCACACTGTTCTTAGTAACAATGATAGTCGGGTCCTCGTCCATCAAACGGTTCAAAGCAGTGGCGATCTTCTCTTCCTCGCCTTTCTTTTTAGCGTAAATGGCACGAGTATACATCGGCAGCGGGAATGCGATCGGCGCAAACAAAACAGGTGAGTTCTTGTCGCTGAGCGTATCGCCGGTAGACGTAAACTGCAATTTAGTAGTAACGCCAATATCACCGGCAACAACTTCCTTCATCGGGATCTGAGTTTTACCACGCATCGTAAAAATACCGCCAATACGTTCTTCTTTTTCACGGCTGGCATTATAAACCATGCTGTCACTCTTGATCGTGCCCGAGAATACTCTAAAGAAGCTCAAACGGCCAACAAAAGGATCAGACGTAGTTTTGAAAACCAAAGCTGCCATAGGTGCGTTGGCATCGCGGATCTCTTCTTCTTCAGTTTCCGGATTCGTAACAACAAAGTCATTCAGAATACCCGAATAGGTAAAATCGATAATCGCGTTCATAACGCGTCCCAAGCCAATATCTTTATATGCGCTTCCGCAAAGGACAGGGAAAATAATCGCTTGACGAATGCCTTTGATCAGGCAATCCATAATTTCCTCATCGCTGATAGTTTCGCCTTCCAGATAACGCATCATGCAGTCATCATCAGCCTCAACAGCAGCTTCGACCATTTTTTCATGCGCTTCTTTGGCATACTCCAGCATATCTTCAGGAATGTCCATTTCGATGGAATCGTTGCCGTTAGCTTTATAAGCCTTCATTTTGTAGAGGTCGATAACGCCGCAGAAATCGGCTTCCTTACCGAGAGGTAATTGCAGTGGCAATACACGTTTACCGATCTTAGCACGCAGGTTGTCAAGGATACTATCAAAATCAGCATTTTCACGATCCATCTTATTAACGAAAATGATACGCGGCAAATGTGCTTCTTCTGCCAACTTCCAGCACTGCTCAGTGCCAACCTGCACGCCCGAAGTAGCGCATACAACGATCAAAGCGCTGTCAACGGCACGGAAAGCGCCTTTGACCTCGGCTACAAAGTCGGCAAAGCCTGGTGTATCAATAAAATTGATTTTGGTATCACGCCATTCAACAGGCGCCAAAGTTGCATTGACAGATACGCCGCGTTTGATTTCTTCCGGCTCATAGTCAGTGGTGGTAGCCCCGTCTTCTACCTTGCACATTCTGGAAATTGCTCCCGAACGATACAGTAAGGCTTCGGTAACAGACGTCGTTCCAGCCCCACCGTGACCCACAATGGCCACGTTTCTGATCCTATCTCCAGTATACTCTTTCATGATTACTCCCCCTTGTCCTACAAAATTTGATGTTATTACAATTCGCTGGTTGCAAGGGCTTTTCCTGCATTTTAGCTGAAATTTAAGAATTTACCGTTTTTAAAACAACAAAGTGTAACGCAAGTAACAATAACCGCAGCTTCTCTGTTATAAACCATCTATAGAACTTTTCCAACTACCAAAATACAAAAAACGCAGACTGTCAGAAACAGTCTGCGTTCAAATCACTTATTAAGTTTTATTTCAGCATTTCCAATACACATAAAGCGCTTAGAGTTTTAGAATCGAAGATATCGCCTTCCAGCACCATTTCCCTGACCTGCTGCGGCGTTAATTTTACGACATCGATAAACTCATCTTCATCAGTATGCTGGTTGTGTTTTTCCAAACCGCGCGCCGCATACAGGTGAATAACTTCATCAGTGAAGCCCGGTGTAGTAACGATAGAAGTCAGCCTTTGCCATTCCTTCGCACTATAACCGGTTTCTTCCGACAGTTCCCGCTCAGCACATACGTCCGGTTCTTCACCCGGGTCAAGTTTCCCTGCCGGGATCTCATACATTACTGTTCCCACAGGATAACGGTATTGTTTTACAAAAATAATACTGCCATCGTCTAAAATAGGAACAATAGCTACAGCCCCCGGATGATGGATCA
>ERZ772937.1660-NODE-1660-length-15494-cov-3.372174_pt1 | contig 15494 bp, 19 predicted proteins | sample MGYA00512113_ERZ772937 | MGnify/ENA primary metagenome ERZ772937 (study PRJEB29015, sample SAMEA2737649) | human gut metagenome | biome: human gut; feature: human-associated habitat; material: faeces | place: China | collected 2012 ... | reverse complement strand
GAGAAATCTTAAAAAATTCTCTTTCCCTTATTTTCCCATTTTTAAGCTGCTCCCTTGCGTGCAATGAACCATCTACCCTGTCAATAATACTATGTATTCTTTTTTCAACCTCATGCGGATTTTCCACTTCATAAGTTGCATAGCACCTATATGAAAGAGGTATATTAGTTGGAGAATTTAATTCCCTCAATCTACTCTCTATATCATCCCTCTCTGTCATTCCAATCTTAACCCATCCGTCAAGACATGGATTTGTTAAGATATACACAAATCCTATTTCCATTAAAAACCTCCTCACTTGTTTAATACTACAATTTTGTTGTCAAAATACTACTTCTAAAAACAAATATGCCTGCACTATTTTCTAAAACCTATTCTGAAATATCTCCTGATTTTCTAACTACTTATAATCCTGTGACACAGCCATAAAATCACGCTTGCCTTTGATATAATCCTCATATGCAAGTTCAGGGTCTTTTCCCCGAAACACTGTACAGAATCCACACATATCGCAATCGGCAATGCACTTGAAAGTATTTTTAATATATTGTCTTCTTTCCTCTATCGTAGAACTTTTTAGATCCGGTGCTCTCATAAAATATCACCTACTTCACCATGCCTGAATTACTTCTGTATTCCTCGTTTAACTGACGCAGCTCTTTTTCTCCATTAATATACGGCTCATAAAATGCATCGACCGAACCGCCGCCTAAATTGTCACAGCCGTTGCAAAAATCACAGGCTCCACCGCATTGATTAAGCCCTTCCTGAACAATACGAATTCTTTCTTCTTTTGTTGTATCCTTTATCAATAAACTTTTAATCTCCATGTTCTGTCATCCTTTCTTAAAAATATAAATTCTAAGACTCCTATTTGCATTATACAACAAAAACTAACGCAGCAAAATACCCCATAAACAGATTTGGTTTCATTTACCTTTTCTGCTTAAGGGGTATCGTAACTCCAACATTTAATGGCTTGCAGCCATGTTATCTTTTTTTATAAAGAATCAGTTCCGGATTTGTTAAATCTGTATCATATGTGCAAACCATAACAAAATCCATACTTGCAAGAACTCCGAAATATCGTTCGCCACCAAATTCACACTCCAGTTGATTTCCTAAATATGTTTTCTGATTATCCAAAAATTTCACCCTCATTCCGTTTGGCAACGGGTATTCAAGGTTTATATCCCGTCCAACAAGTGCATTTAATTTCTCAACTTTCGGCATCCCCTCTATATGAAATTCGTTTATTTCTGTTATCAGTTGATTCTTAAACTCCTCAAACTGTCCATTGTCACTGAGCTCATCATATCTTTTCCAATAATCTAACTTTGGAAGCATTTCTTTCATATACGCACGCGCCTGTTCCTCAGTGAAGTTTTCATTTACCATATTTTTTACACATATATCAATCAAATCGTCCATATCACTGTAAGTATAATTTCCATCGGCATAGCACCATTTACAATAGTCCTCATTCAACGAGCCGTCACTGTCACGGCTTATAATCGCATCATCTTCAAGCGGCATTCCACAGCACTGACAGATAAGCTGTCTCGGTGCACCTAAAAGCGTATTAATAGAAACATCAAATTCCTTTGATAATAATTTTAATGTCTCTGTATTTGGAATCGTTTCTCCATTTTCCCAGCGGGATACTGCCTGTCTCGTAACCATAACCTTTTCAGCCAGCTCTTCCTGCGATAATCCTTTTTGAGTACGAAGTTCCAAAATAATTTCCCTTGTTTCCATCACATCACCTCCGTTAGGGATATAATAGCAGAAAAGTGGATGGTGGGAAAGCAACTTGTTGTTTCGGAGAGGTAGGCGAAATATATTTGCAATTAACAATTTTATAATACCAGTTACCATTATTGAAGTATAGGAATTAGTCTGATAATTCCTAAATCCGCCGCATATTGTCCAAGTTTCATCTATATCATCTTTTCTCCGAAGGTCAATTGTAAAACTTACTTCCACCTTGTAGAACTAAATTCCATGAGGTGGAAGTTTTTTATTCCCAAAAGTATGGTTTTTCTATCAAAAATGTTATATAATATATCAAAAGCTGGAAAAATGCGCATCAAAATGAGAAGTCGAATGCACATGTTCATGATAAGAGTTAGTGAATTCCACCCCTAAAGAGAGTGTTATGGAGCTCATCACAACTGCGTAGGACTCCGGCCTTTTTATTGTTAATAAGGACATTTCTGCTGATACAGAAATCTTTATTCTTACTTTGCTTGGCTGATTTTCATCAAAATAGTATTAATCAGTCAAAATAAGACCAGAAGTGTGCGATGCACAAAGATAAAGAGCAGGGGTAACCCGGCTTTATCATCTGTTCTTAAGTAATTCCGGCTTAAGGATGATTTCGTTTGGTACTATTTTGTGAACGCTGAGCAAATCTAATATTTCTTTGCCATAGTAGAATTCAAACATTTCATAAGGTGATTTGTCACCAAGTTCAGGTCTTCCATATGAGTTGATGTGGTCCATCATAATATCTATTTGTGACTGGGTGTACTGCCCAAGGTCAGTGGATTTTGGAATAATTCTTCTTATGAATTCATAATTATTTTCACAAGCTCCTTTTTGACCGGGAGAAGATGGATCACAGTAAAACAGCCGAGACCTTATCACTCCGTCTGAGTCAGCTTCAATACCGAAAGGATCAGAAAATTCAGTTCCGTTGTCGGCCAGACATATGGGAAGTATTTTGGCAAAGTTCTCAAAACCAAGTAATTTGTAAAGAGCATCAAATATGTCGGTAACAGATTTAGAGTCATTTGCGTCTCTTAAAAATGCTAATTGAAGCTTGGGAAGTACAAAGTGAATGGTAAGTAATACAGAACCGCCTTTTATACCTTCTACAGAATCAAGCTGTTTCAATTCATCTTCGCAGAGATTAAAGCCAGAACGTGATTCGCTCCACACCAACTCATACTCTTTTTGAGCTACAAGAGCTTTATAGAATCTTTTCTCGAGGGTACAGTTGTTTAACATATCACATCCATTACATACATACGGAGCCTTAGATAGTTTAGGACACTCCTCCTTGGAATAATCAACACAAGAGGTTGTGCAATGACCACAGACGCTGCATTTGTTGCGGCTTTTGTGGCGTTCGCAAGAGATGCAAACATCACCGTGATGGGAACAGTGTCTTCTGTTAAGGCAGTCGTTAAAAGGTTTATAAGGAGCTCCTTTCTTTTCGAATACGATATGGGATTTCACCTCTTTGGATACAGTAGTACAGTCCTTAAGAATCTGTTTACCAATGGCTTTAAAACTCATGTTTTCGTTAAGGGAATGTTCAATTACATATCTTTCATCTAAAATTAAATGTTTATTCTTATTCATATATATCTCCTGTTCCGACCGGAGCTTAGAGATGGATGAACAGGAATAATATAACATTAAGAATAAGTAATTTCCACACCTGATATTCGGAAGTAGTAACTTCCACGACAAGTCATATAGGGGTGGAAATTAGTTTTGCAAATGAGGTGTCTTTCATATGCAAACAGCTTATCACAATACTCTACGCCTTGCACCGCCGGACAACTGATATCACGATTTTTCCCTTTGGGTATTGCATCAAAGAAATATCTTCTTATGTGTGCAAAACAGCAACAGCGTTTTATATCCTGCACCTTGTTATAGCCTGTATAACCATCTGCCATAAGATATCCATTAAAACCTTTCAGAAATTCTTTTGCAACATCTCCGCTGCGCGTTGATGCATATTTATACAAAACTATCGGTGGTGTATCATCTTCGCCGCTTCTAAACAGCCACATATATGATTTTGCCGTTGCTTCGCGTCCCTCCTCTTTCAAAACCTGTATAGGGCTTTCATCTGCCATAGCAAACTCTCTGCTTAACAGCAGTCTGTGGTAAAATTCGTACAATACACGCAGATACTTATCGGTACATTCTATAACCCAGTTAGCCATTGTTGCACGGCTAAGTTCAAAACCATACTGCAGCCAGTCTTTTTTCTGGCGGTACAATGGCATCTCATTAACATATTTTGAGTAAATCACCCATGCAACAATTGATGGCGATGCATAGCTTCTGAGTAGTGCTGGTGGGACAGGGGCATGTATGATATTTGGTTTTTCCTCATCTGTTTTACATTTTGGACAACCATAATGTACACTGACATATTCCACAACTTTTAAAGTTGCAGGTATGTATTCAAGTTCCTTGCGCACAGTCTCTTTTCCTATAACTTCTAAGTGTGTACCGCATATGGAGCAAATCTGTTCTTCTTCTGGTAAAGTAATCTCTCTGATTTCAACTGGAAGATTTTTGGTTTTCTCAGCAAAAGTAACTTTTTTCTTTCTTGTATGCTTTTTTACGACTATCTCTTCTTCAGCTGCCGGTAATTCTTCAATTGTTTCATCTGCTTCATCAGAAAGATTAAATGATAATTGTCCATCTGTCTGCTGCTCCATTTTTTCACGTGATTAACCAAACAGTTTTCTTTTCATGTAATCAATCTGTTCATTAAGAAGTTTGACCTGAACAGTCAACTCCTGAACCTGAATATTACTGATATTTAAAGCTAACTGGAGAGTTTTGTTTAACTCTCTCTGTTCATTAAGTGAATCTTTTAATTCCCTTATCAATATATCTTTTGCACCAACAGATATCAGATTTTCCTGCACGATTTGATACAATTATTATAACATATCTTAGAGTAAAAAGATAGCTGTAATGCCTGTTTTTATGGAGTTGATTCATTTTTTAACAGGTGGTTTTATCGCTTTTGGCTGTTCTATTTCAAGACCATCCATAAGCCACTCAAACTGTTTCAATGTGAGACTTTTTACTTCATTTTGATTGCGTGGTCATTTATAATTGCCTGAACCTGTAAGTCGTTTATATAATAAAACTATGCCATCTTTTTCTTTTTGAAATAACAATACTGCCAAAGCTCGTACTATCATCGATGCCTTCTCAGCCAAAAACATAGTACGCGTTAGTGCAACAGCTGAAAAAAATAAACGCTATGAATTTTTTGAAATTGACGAATTAGATGTCATTGATGCTGGTTTGATTACCAAAGCTCTTTATGTAAATGAAGGTATCTCAGATACGAAATACAACTACTGCGACTATCTCATCACCAAACCTGTAAATTATGGCGAAGAACTGAAACGTTTACCAGGAGCTGACTACGATCTCTGCTGTGCCCTCTTTTCTATGATTCCCCGAGAAGATCATTTTAATAGCGGGGCTTATGCAAAACGCAATGAAGCCGAAGTGGTACTTTCTGTTTTGGATCGAATGCTGATACTCTTATCCGATAATAAATGAATCTATTTGTATGAGGCTGCTCCAATTGTAGCCTCATTTTCATTTTATGTGACCTCGCCTTTTGTGTAACCCTCAACCAGAGTTTGCCCCGGCAAAAGCTCAATTCCATAGGCTGCTGCCTTTGCCAGTTTTTCTGGTGAAGCTTTCCACCCCTCATGAAGATTTCGAATATGGAAACCCACATCAAAAGGCTCTTTATATTCTCTGTGCATCGGAATCACAACACTTTCAATATTTCTTACCTGTTCTGTGATTCTTGGATCCTCGGTCTTTATCGGTATTTTCGGATCATTATTCTTTAGTGCATTCCAGAAAACTTCCATTGCCTCTTTATTTTTGATTCCTAAAACGAGTCCCACCAATGCAGTGATACTTACTCCCGCAATAGCAATTTCTTTTTTATGCTCCTTGATCCAGCGAATAAGTGCTTTTTGCTCTTTTGGAGCTTCTTCACTCGTTTCCATTTTTTTAGCTTCATCCATGGTCCTATCCTCCTTATGTTTTCTCTCTAAACCATAACACATTTCGGAATCTTTGGAATTCGCGCTTCGCGTACTTACGCTCAAAGCTCAAATACTGTAGCCAGAAACTGAAGTGCATATGTATTTCCCAATTCTGCATATGCTACCAGCATTTGCTTCCCGATTGTTATGTTGAATTCTGAGGATAACTCAGTATCAACCATGTCGAAAAGAAATGTGAGAGCCAAATAATAATCCCCCAGCTCTGCCCATTCTGTGTCCGATTTTAACGCCTTTATTGCCTCCAAGGTCTTACGATACGAAATCATTTCTTTAAAATCCTGACGAAAGGCTTGTTTCTTCTCACTCACTTCAGCAGTTCTCTGAGTCTCCTGATATTTCTGTATGACCCCTTTCATATCAATCCGATTGGACTGCAGCTTATTCTGCAAAGCTAACATTTTCTGTATATCGTTGATCTGTGACCACCAAAGAAATATAGACCACACGAGATTGGCTACAGCTTCCAGTGCTTCTGTTTCATCTACTGCATGCAAAAAGCAATCCCAAATATCATCTACAATATGCCCCCTCAAATTTTCACCTTTGGCAAATGCTTCCAGAACCTTCTCACAAAGACGATATGCACTCCTGAATCTGCTATTTCTCATGGTCTCCTCCGATGAGAATAATGGAAATATTTTTCTGTAGATTTCTATGATATCTGAAACAGATTTATCATTGATGTCACTTGCTTGTATCCCTGTTAAGTCCGTATGTAAAAGTTCATCAACAGTCTTCCCAAAGTGCTTTGCTATAACAACCAGTTTATCAAAATCAGGTTTTCTTCTTCCTGCCTCATATCCACTGATAGTCGTTTTACTCAAAAATACTTTACTCCCAAGCTCTTCTAATGTTTCCCCATTTACTTCTCGAAGATGTCTTATATTTTTTCCCAGTTGATTCTCCACTATGCAGCCCTCCTGACTACGATTCTTTAGTTATTACCAGTTTACCACATTCGCATTGAATCTGCACTTGACTTCCTGGTTCAAAGCCGCATTCCTGTAACCATTTTCCTTGCAATCGAATCTGCGGGATAGAAACACTTTTTTTCCTACAATACCCCAAACCATCCGGATTATTAATCTGGTATTCCGTTTCATATACTTTCAATTTTCTATTTTTCATCACATATTTTCTCCTGTCCCGGTCCAGCTTATCACTTTGCCAGCAATAGCCTATTCAACTTTTCCGTAAAGTCTGCTCCGCATTTCATTTTGGTCTGATACCAATATATCTCTGTTATCATTTCGTAAAATTCTGTTTGGGAAAAATTCTGCTTGAATTGATTACATGATCTACATGCGCATTGAAAATTAGATATCTGATTTACTCCGCCATGAACCAGCGGAATGATATGATCAATAGTCATCTCCTCGTATGTCAGTGGCTTTCCGCATATCTGACAAATACCGTTATCTTTTATGTACACCTTCCATCTTTCATCTGCTATAATTTGCCTTCGTTTCATCGCAAACACCCCCTTATAATATATATGTCTTGTGAACGAAAAATATGTCACTTTTTTCTTAAAAAGCAAAACTCCGCTCACGTATCTTTTAACGATTCGCCATATATCGTTAAAAGGGTATGCAACTAACTCTTTTCTCTCTAAAATAAGATTAAACTCAATATCCCACCTGATGCCAAATTTCCACTCGAAACGGCTGAAACACCGCATGTTCTGCCCTTTTCCCACTATCATAATGCGTTGAATTGTATCAAAATGGTAGTTACGAGATTCATCGTAACCACCATTTTGATACAAGGAAACGATTGCACCCCCTTTTGCCCCCCTAAATACAGGAGATGCATCACCCTCCATCCGGGCATTGGATCAGGCTACTCTTCATTTTATGGACAATTGCAGAGTAGTCTTTTCTTTCACGAAAAAAGAGATATCAACATGCCAGAGTTAATATCTCTTCCTTTTTTTATAATTCAATTATCAGGTTCACGGTCTTTCCCTCTCACAAGCTGTGCTTTCTCCGATCTTTTCCTGTCACGATGTAGTATTGCTTCTTGTTTTCATACATTTCCGCATCTGCGGCCTTCAGAAGCGACTCAAAATCCGTGTCCTTTGTGCCGCTTATCGACGTACCGAGGGACGCAGTAGCACCCAGTTGGCTTTTTGCCGTTTCCAGTAGTTTCTGAAACGCCGGATGTGTGATGTTTGGCAGAACCGCAATGAACTCATCTCCGCCAAGCCGATACACATGACGCTTTCCGAACACAGATTTCAGCGTCTGTGCGGCCTGCACAATGAATTTATCACCGGCGTCATGTCCCTTTTGGTCATTTATTTCCTTTAGACCATTTAGGTCGCACATGACAACCGCCAGGGGAAAGTACTTCTCCAGCTTTTCTGTGTACGCCCAATCCAGTGCTTTTCTGTTTTTACAATCTGTGAGCTGGTCATATAATGCACTGTGCTCCAGTACATCTGCATTATTGCGCAGTCTTATCATAAAAGAGATCATAAACTCGATCATATTTATCTGATTCGAGATCTCATGCAGTTTCTCTTTGGGAGGATTGTCCACACCGTAGAATCCGACCATCTTGCCGTTGATTTTGATTGGCTCTGTCACAAGGGTATTGACACCCTGAAGTTTCAGCCGTTCATAGATGGCTTCGCTTGTTTTTTTGCATTCTTCAATGTCATGGATGATGACATTGTTGGAATCTTGATATTGTGCAAACCATGTTTCAATGACGCCTTCATACGGCACATCCTGCAAGTTATCTTTTTTTTGGGTACGCCCGCTTTGCACCACTCGTAGGTGTTGTCAAACGTCCCGCGGTCATTCTGTTCAAAGATGTACGCTCGATCGGCGGTCACACGCTGTCCGATATACTCCACCAGTTGATTCAGTACTTTGTCCGGATTTTCTTCTGAAGCGGCATACCGAACCATGTCCGTGAGGAATCTCTCGTAATTCAGGATTCGTTCCTGCGATTTGCGCTTGCTGACTTCCAATGTTTCCATTTCCTTATGGTACAGGATTCTCTGGAGCTTTCTTCGCATCACCGTGGCAGTCAGAAGCATACTCAGCACCCCGTACAGAATAACATCCGCTAGGTTTTTGGATAGAATTGGGTTGTGCTGCGCAAAGAAAGCAAGTCCGATATAGAGCAGCATACTGCTCAGAATCAGCCCGTTCATTACCGCCGTTCTGGCGGTAAACAGCAGCGGTGCTGCCACCATGAACACAATGTAGTTGACAGTGAACTCCTCCGGTGTAATCAGCGTTCCCGTAATAATGCCGAACAGCAGCAGCACGGCAAAAAAGCTGTATACAACCAGTTTTTTCCCAAAGAAGCTTCTAAGTTGACAACGAGAAATGCAAAAATAGACCAAAGAAAGGAACGTATAGACCAGATACACCCATTTAAATTTTCCGATACTCAGAGAAAACACACTCACCAGCGTTATGACTCCAAAGGCAACAAGTGCCACAACAGAATACAGCCGCATGGCTTTCCAGTTTTCTTCCCATACATCCTGTTTTACTTTCTCATAATCACCACAACTAAACATAAACAACGAAACAATTGGATTCATACGTTTTTTCTCTCCTAACTCTGTTCAATTACCGCTTTGCCCGTCTCATAAGGAGCACAGATTCAACGGTACTTTCATTGTCCCAATCAAGTTCATATAATTCCTGTTCATTGAAAAATACAGGAAAACGGAACTTGAGACTTCTTAAAATCCTGCCATCCTCTTGTTCTGCTTCATAGATATTTCCTTCCTCGAGGAAGCTCTTCATAAATATCTTCTTCTCCATATCTGCAAATCTGTCGTACAGATTATCGAAGAATAATAAGAACTGATACACATTATCACCGGATATCTTTTCCTGCTTAATATTATACAGTCTTGTCTCCACTGCTTCAATGAAAGTTTCAATTTCCTCTATCTCATCATAAAGTTTATCCAGACGCACCTGCATCTGATGACATATATTCTCGAATTACCATTCTGTTAATCCTTGTCAAAATTCAAATCTTACATTTCTTTCTGAAATACAAACATTCCCTCATTGCCATCCCCAATAAAATCATCTGGTATATCTAGCATAGGATGTTTCTCATTGTGAAAGAGTAGGTTGTGTAATCTCAAACCTCTCCAATATCTTACAACCGCATTTTTCACCATCAGACAGCATTTGTACAATCTCAAGTCTATTCGCATCTCCCAATGCTTTACAAACCACTGCAACTTTTTCCGCATTCATAGTCATTCACCTCACATTGACAAATATCTATCTTATATCACATCCCTAAATATTTGTCAATGTGTAAAAGTTGTATTTCTGCAATATAAAAGGTCAAACCCGTCAAGCCCGATGGTTACTGACGAATCTGACCTTTTATAATCAAATTTCTGTTTTTTTCTTCTATCTATAATGTGTGTTAAATCAGGATTTAATTTATCTCGTTTTTATTTCAAATCCGTTCTTAAAGATGAATAGTATATCATCCTTTGACTTTACCACCACTTCCTGAACAAGGCTGCTCCAAAGTCCCTCATCGAATTCTTCTACCAAAGCACCCTGCTTTTCCAACGCACGGATGAATCCCCTGAATAATTCTCTCTGAGCCTTTTTGCTTTCAATCTGTTCTGAAATCTTGTCATAATCTGCTTTGATGGTATTATATCTTTCGGTAAGGTCAGCATATCCTCTCTCATATTCATTCTGGTCAAGTGCCGTCCGGCTGTTCTCTGCTATGGCTGTCTGCATCTGCTCTACACTAATTATACATTACTCTCCCCACAAATAGAGCCAAACTAGAGCCATTTGATAAAAGTAATATATGTTGCTCTTGCTCAGATTCTTTCTCATAATTCATAAAACATTGATTCTACAAGGCTTTCGGCTACTATGAAATAAAAATAAAAGAGACCGTAAGATGAGGAATACTTGGACTCATCTTATGGTCTCTGATACTTTTTATTTTATTGTTGACGATATAGTTTTTTGCCCTAAAGACGATAAACCATATTGCCCTTTAACATAGTAGAGACCTTGTTGCATTCTTATTATACCCTTATTTCTTTGCATTCACAAGACTTATTTATGTGCATTATATGAATACTATGCACACATTTGCAAAACAAAAATTCATGAACTTTCTATTGTTTCCTCTCTTGCACATGCACATTTATCTACACTTACATATCTTACTGCTCTTCCCCAGTAATTTCTTTCAGAAGAACATCAATTCTATGTGACGCCATATGGTCGCAAGTATTTTTTATTTCGTCACAATATTGTAAAAATTTTTCCTTATTTTCTATGTATAGTACATACATGATATTATATGCTGTATGATATTGGGTCTCAGTTACATCATCAATAGGAAAAGATTTCCTGTTATATAACTTTTCAACTTTTCCAGATAGAGCATCTTTATAATAGCTATTACTTATAAACTGTCGCAGATTATATGAATATTGATATGCTATATCACTATGAGTATTTTCTGAGAGATACTGAACATATAGATTAACCAATTCATTCTTTATTTCCTGAATCAACTTTTTAATAGTTTTTCGGTTTGTTTCCGATTGCACATGAATATCTATACCATAGGATAAATAATCTAATTTTCCATTCACAACCTCGGCATAAATCAAGTCATGCAATTTATGTTCATATTCTTTTAAAGTTTGCTTCGTATCCACCTCCAAATGTTCACTCCATATTAAATACTCATCAGCATACTTAATTAATTTAGGTATATCATTTTCTTTACAAATATTTTCTGCCAATTTAGGTAAAAACGACTTCATTTCATCATCCGTTTTATAATAATTTGCTTTATCACCTGCATGTAAAAATATCTGATACTCTACATCAATCTCATCTGGATTTAATTCAGCTTTATTTTCATAATAACTCTGTATTATGTTTACCATATTTCCGCTAATGCGTACTCCTCTCAAATAATAATTTTTAATTCTGAACTCTAATTTATTTGTCATAGAAAATGTTACATTTGCAATAGAATCATTAGTATTTTGTTTATTTTCTCTATAATATAGTTCATCCGTTGACTCAACAATAGCATAACAAGCAAGTTTTATTTCGTTATAAAATTCATCAGAATATACATCTTTTAATTGTAATTTTACATCGTCATATAAATTCTGAGCTTTTTGAAGTGTTCTTATATTTCGAACATTATGTGTTTTTAAAAATGCATCAATAAAATCACAATCAATACGCAGTTCAGTCCAATTAATACTGGCTGTATGCTCGGTCATTTCATACGTTCTATCAATCACCTTTTCACTGTATTTATCAAATGTATCTTTATTTTTAATTTCTGACGTATTTGCAATTAGTATAACTTTTACATAATTGCATCTCTTAATCTCATCTATTACACCAAATATTTCCTCCACACTTATATTTTTATTCATACGTTCAAAATCATCTATAACTATCACATGAGCTTTTTGAAATGTTTTTGTAAGCTCTAAAAACAATTCTTTTTCTTGTATTACAGACTCTATAATTGTTTTTGCAATTCCTACTTTTTTTGATAATACCGAAACAATGTCAAGTATCTTAAAAGCAATTTTTCTTATTTCTTTTTTATCCTTTAATCCAAGCTGATAGAATGTTTCATGAAAAATTTGCTGTACATCTTTTATTCCGAACACTGACAAATAGCATACATTATTATTCTCCTTTAAAGCATCTTTTACTGCATATGTTTTTCCTATTCCCCATGTACCATCTATTAATATACATTTATATGGCATCTCATCGTATTTTTTAATAATTTCTTTGATATAATCAGCTTTCATATTTTTCTACCTAGTTATCTTTATTTTCAATTTTTTTATATCGTTCCATATAATATTTTTTTCTTCGTTCTACAACATTTTGTAACTGTGGATTCAATAACTCTACAACATACCGAGCAATAATTTCTAGAACTATATTAACATTATTAATATGCAAATAATTTTTATCATAATCATATTGCATGTTCCTATCACCCCTATTTCCAGAAGCTCCATGAGCTGTAAAATTTCTACCCGTTAAATATATTATTTCTCCTGGTGATTTTCTTGAAAGATAAGGACTGTTTCTCCACTCTTCTAAAATGATTTTAGCTTCATGTTTCAAAACCGTAAAATAATTACTCAACTGTTCTCTTTTTCCATGTTTATTCCAGTCTATGTAATATAATGGATTACAATTATAATTCAAAGCCAATGGCAAATAATAATTCAAAGCATCCTCTGGTGTATATGTTGCAGGCATAATTGTCGGTTTATAATGATACGATGCTGCATATTCAAATACTCTATACAAAAAAACGCAACGTGGCAATGGTTCAAATTGTTTTAATGATGCATGATATAAATCCAATATTCCTTCATGTGGTAGTTTTTCAAATGCAATCATCTTATACGCATTAATATTTTTTATTATTGGCAACTCTAAATGAAATGCCTCTTCAATATTTGATTTAAGATAATTAGGATGACGTAATCTGATACAATCCAATAAATCAAAACGATAATACAATTCATTCAATTTATTGTTTATTTCCCTGTTAGCCAAAAATTCAAAATTGGGACATCCATTTAAATATGCCATTATGTTTAACAAAGCTCTTTTATCACTCGCCTTGCTACTATCATTGCAACACAATCTAAAATGATGCATTTCATCTGATATAATATTCACCTTATCGTAAATAATTATTTCATCATCATATCTATAGCTGAACAATCCCCCAACATAGTTGCTTCTATCATTATAATAAACTGAAGGATACTTTCTAAGAATATATAATTCTTCTTCCGTTTTAAAAATAGCGTATTTAATTCTATTTTCTGCATATAAATACACGTTTTCTGAATTTGAAATATCCGGTAAATATTCCCATGATTCATTAGTATATGTTTGCATTTCCTCTCTCGTTGGTTCTGGAATTATTTTTATTGTTCTATTTTTTACCGCATCAAATAATTCTAATAATTTTTTACGTTGTGCTAAATATACCTTTTTGTAAAGTGGGATAAACATAAGTCTACTCTGAGTATCAGAGTGCTTATCCCTTTCCATATTAATTTTTATAATTAACTGTTGGAACTCTAGTGGCTCATAAAACATAAGACTTATTATCCCATGTTTCAAAAAAAGCTCTTCTATAGAAAAATTTTCTTCTATAGCCTTTAATTCGTCATTAATTCTCGTAATCATTCCACCTTTCATTCGTAATTAAGCATCTTCTATTATTTTGTCTATTTTATCTAATGTCTTTTGATTAATTATCATGCAACAGTACACCACATCTGATAAGGAGTAGTTCTGTTTTATGCTAATCATTTCTGACAATATCTCTTCTATCTGTTCTTTATACATTATACCATCTTTTTGTATGATGTCATTAAATCTTAAAATGGATTCTCTCTGAATATCTCCTACAAACGAACTCTGACATAATATCTTTACTGCAACATCTTCTGGAATAACATCTATTTGAGCTGAAACTCTGTTTTTTATGATTATCTCATCCTGCTTATACAATTCATTAACAGAGACACGGTACAAGCTGCACATTTTCTTTAATAATGTTTTAGATATCCCTGAACCATTTTCCACTCTTGAAATAGTTCTGATTGAAATTCCTAATTGTCTGGAAACAAAAGCCTGTGTCCAGCCTTTTTTAACTCTACACTCCCACAATTGATTACCTATTGTTCTTTTCAATTTATCGTCCATAATGCATATCTCCTCCTATAGACATTGATATAGAAATTCAAAATTATTTTGTCTATCATGTACCACTGCTTATACAATAAAATATACCGATATCTTCCTTAATTTTGTTATTCCATGTAACATTTTCAAGAAAGAATCGGCATATTTTTATTAATTTAACCTACTGATGTCCTTTAATGAGTTACGAATATTTCCACTGGACACATATAGACAATTTAGAGCTTCAACAGGTCTTTTTCTTTAAAGCTCACGAAATCACCGCATCCAATAACAATAAAGTCAGCTAATAGGATTCCAAGCAGTTCTCTGGTATTTGTAAGTCCAACACCTTCCCCCTTAATCACTCCGTTGTAATCAATCAGGAAAACTTTGCACTCATAGCTGAAAAATCCCACATGCATCATATGTACGGCATATATCCATACACTTTGGTACATAACGCTTTGTACACCTTCCTTTAAAATTTCTTTTTCGCACTTTAAGTAACCTCCTGTAAGTATTTGTGTTATGAACTATGATTTTCCCAAAAACTTCCCAAATTTCTCCCAGATTTATCCCAAAAACGATAAAATCCCCAGATTCATATGTTAAATATTTTTGTGTAATTCTAAGCAATCCCAGCATTTATGGGCTTTTCTGGCTTTTTATATTTTCCCAAAAATGAATATTAAAAATATCACTATGTCCAAGGGCACTCCCCTTTATTCCCTCAGGGGCAAACTCTTCTATCCTCTTAAAGATAAAGGTGACTGCCCTTGAACAATCAAAAGTAATATATGTTGCTCTTGCTCAGATTCTTTCTCATAATTCATAAAACATTGATTCTACAAGGCTTTCGGCTACTATGAAATAAAAATAAAAGAGACCGTAAGATGAGGAA
>ERZ772937.1652-NODE-1652-length-15623-cov-4.393885_pt1 | contig 15623 bp, 15 predicted proteins | sample MGYA00512113_ERZ772937 | MGnify/ENA primary metagenome ERZ772937 (study PRJEB29015, sample SAMEA2737649) | human gut metagenome | biome: human gut; feature: human-associated habitat; material: faeces | place: China | collected 2012 ... | reverse complement strand
TGGCCAAAGTCCAGAGAACGGCAAAGAAATCACGCGTGCAGGCGCGGGAAGCGCGCGAAGCGGTTGAAGAAAACAAAAAAGCGCAGCTTGAGCGCGATAAGCAACTGAGCGAGCAGCAAAAACAGGCCGTTTTATCAAAAGAGCTGAAGGCGCAGGTTAAACAGCTGATTGAGATGAACCGCATCACCATCAGCAAAGGCAATATCGATTTTAACTTTACCGACAATAACCTCATCAAGAAAGTAGTGGTCGATAAAGTGACGCAGACCCAGCTGATTAATGGCCGTCTCGCTATCGCCCGTTTACTGGTCGACGCAAATGGCGAGCCGCAATATGCCATTATTCCAGCCGTTGTCGCGGATAAAATTGCCCAGCGTGATGCCGACAGCATTGTATTAAACAGCGCGTTGAGTCAGGAAGAGCAGGATGAAGACGATCCGTACGCTGATTTTAAAGTGCCGGATGATTTGATGTGGTGATGGCGCAGTGAAAGAAAGCCCTTTCGGGCTTTCCTGCCGGATGCGGCGTAAACGCCTTATCCGGCCTACAAAATTTTGCTAAACCTTGTAGGCCTGATAAGCGAAGCGCCATCAGGCACTCAGGCACCGAATCAGAAGGAACGGTGGAAGTTAACCAGCGGTAACACCGGCACCGTAGCGTTCATCGCAACGTTGATCACACCAATCTGCAAGCCTTCCAGGTGCTTAGTGGCGTTAATCAGGCCAAACTGGAAGTTGGTGGTATCAGCATAGTTAAAGGCACCAAAGTCGCTGGAGCTGCTGCCAGACGTCACGTTGATCGCCCCGATGTTTGAACCGGTAACATTTTCAGACGTTACGTTCACCGCCCCCATGTTCAGACCGTCAACATTCCCGCCGTTGAAGTTCACCGCGCCCAGGTTCATACCGGTGACATTATTCGCCACGTTGAAAGCGCCCAGGTTGAAACCGGTCATATCGTTAGTGCGGTTAAACGCCGCCATATCCGGCTCTTTTCCCGCTTTTATCCGGTAAATCAGCGCCATAAGGCTTTTTTGTGACAGCGCACCCGGCAGAACACTCTCGATTCCTGCATTTTTTAAACTTTCTTTAAATACACCGCCTGCAATCGTGCCGTCCGTTGCCAGCAGTCCCGCTTTTTTTATGTTCTGTGCCTTTAAGGACTGCACCGTCAGTTCAACCATATTGAAAAGCACGGCATGGGAAAGTTCCTGTTGTATCTGCGTATAAAACGCATGTGCTGTCACACACGGCATTGCAATATAATCACATGCACCGTCTAAAAAATGCGCCGTCTGCCGTAATGCCGTCACAGGATTTTCCGCCTGCGGTCTGCCTAAAAGATACGCACTTCTGTCAGGAATCTGTGTATTGCTGTATACAATCACCGGTATCTGCTCCTGGTCGGTATCTGCCGCTGTCATTGCGGTTATCCGTTCCATAAAACAGGCAGTCGCCATCGGTCCCATTCCGCCTAAAATTCCCAGTATCTTCATTTTCTTTTCCTTCCATAATAAACGGATTGCTTATTGCAGGACAAATTCCGTCTGCGGTGTTGCAGGATACCGGTCTGCGGCAAAATCATAGAAATTCGGCTTTATCTGTGTAAAGTCGCGCACCTGCTTATCCGTCAGCATAAAACACGTAAATCCGTTGGAAATCTGTGTGGCATCAAAATGATACCAGCCTGTCCCAACATTACACAAAATCCAGTAGTGGTGGCTGCCGTCCCCTGCGTTCTGCCGCTCCACACGCATGGTTTCCGCTCCGGCACGCTGTAACAGCACATTTGCAACAGCATAATACGTATAGCAGTCGCCGCCTGTCGTGCCGTTCTGCTCAATATTCTGAAGTCCTGCATACCATTCCGCATCCCAGTCATCTGCAAGGCGCACGCCCGCATACGTAATATTGTTATGCGCATAATCAAAAATGGCTTTTGCCTTTTGTCCGAGTGACATCTGCGGTGTTGTAATCTTTGCCAGTACACTGTCAACCAGCGCATATGCCTCCTGCCAGTCCTGTGTGCGTTCCACCACGGTTACGCTTGCATTGACCTTTGCCAGGTTGCCCGCACTGTCTGTTGCCAGATAAGCGATAGGGTACGTTCCCGTCTGTCTTGTATTGACAGACACCTTTTCAACCGTTACATTCACCGGTCCGTCCACATCATCCACGGCACTGACCCCGTCCAGATATGAAACAGTATCCCCGATGGTCACTGTGATGTTATGTACACCGTTAATCTGCGGCGCTGTTTTATCTTTATGCACCCATTCGAGTGTCTGTGTATACTTTTTGCTTCTTCCCTTTTTATTTTCCACTACAAATTCAACCGTCTGCTTTCCAATCTGATGCACCGGCATATCTACAAAAGTGACCAGCACCTCCGTGTCATCATACGTTTCAATAAAATCCTCTGCCAATACATCTTCTTCCATATCGAGTACCAGCGGGTGTGTCTTTACATAAATGCCCCGGTTATATACCATATTCATCAGAAAAAATCCGGCAGTTCCTATGATAAGCATTGCAATGGACCATTTTAAAACGAGTGCAGCCCCCTTTTTCAGGCGCCGTTTTTTCTTCTTTTTCCGTGCCATTTGCTACTCCGTTTTCAATCCTTCTATGAGCGGAAAATGTAGATTTGACACTCATAGCATTTTATACAACTTTTTCTTCATTGTGCGGCTTTGACCGCATATTAATAATTATACCCATACCACCCGTAATTTGCAACTTTATCCTGCTGATTCCTTACCGGACATCATGGCACAATTATCCTTTGTTTAGATAAATTTTCTTGTATCCCGCTTCATTTTATGATACCATGACAATGCAAAAAACAAAGGAGCGAAAAGAATGAATTATAAAACACAGGGCGTCTGTTCACGCGCCATTCATTTTGATGTTGTTGATAATAAAGTAACCAATGTAGCTTTTGAGGGCGGCTGCTCCGGCAATACTCAGGGTGTTGCTGCTTTAGTAGAAGGCATGGACATTGATGAAGCTATCCGCCGCATGGAAGGCATCCGCTGCGGATTTAAGTCTACTTCCTGCCCGGACCAGCTTGCAACAGCTTTAAAGCAGTATAAGGCTCAGAATTAATTATGGGAAATGTGGCGCGTTTTAAGCGCATTTATATAGAAATCACCAGTTCCTGTAATTTAAAATGTTCTTTTTGTCAGGAAACCCTGCGCAGTCCGCATTTTATGTCTGTCGATGAATTTGCTCATACCTTGCAGCAGATTCGTCCGTACACCAACTACATTTATCTGCATGTAAAGGGCGAACCGCTGCTGCATCCACAGCTTGATGAAATTCTTGCGCTGTGCCGCAGGGCAGGTGTAACCGTAAATCTTACAACAAACGGGACACTACTTGCGCAAAAACTTCCCATACTGCTTGCACAGCCTCCCCATCAGATGAATGTTTCCCTGCACAGCGCAGACGACAATGACTGCATTGACATGGATACTTACATTGCGCAGTTATTTGCCTCCTGTGAAACACTGCTTGCACAGACGGATACTGAGATTTCCCTACGGCTGTGGAATACCACCGGTGTTCCAACACTGTTTGGAGAAAAAAACTGCGTGATTAAACGACATTTGTACGTCAATGTGCAGTCACCTTTTGAATGGCCTGCACTTGATAATGCGTACTGCAACGACAGGGGCTTTTGTCAGGGACTGCGCCAGCATATGGCGGTTTTAAGTGACGGAACGGTCGTTCCGTGCTGCTTAGACGGCAATGCCGCCATGGCGCTCGGCAATATTTTTACAACACCGCTAAAGGACATTCTTGCCGGGGAACGGAGTGTGCGTTTTATAGAAGGCTTCCGTGCCAAACGTGCCGTTGAACCACTGTGCCGGCATTGCAGCTTTAAAGAACGTTTTTCCCATAAAATGTAGTATTTAACGGATTATTTATTTTTTTCACGGCAAGCGTATCTTGACGTTGGCTATATTGTTTATGAGCAAAAACAAATAGCTATGATGGCAGATGAAAAACCGCTTTCGCAAATTTCTCATCGCCTCTTTACAACAAGCTGCTCAGAAATGGAGATTCGTGTGAAAAATAACGCTGATGCGCTTATTTTTCACACAGCACTTTGTGCTGCAGGCACCACAAAGCTGCTTTTTATCGCAGAGCCAAATAAGATTTGGCTCGCGATTCCTCCGGCATTAAAATGCCTGCGGAATGGAGATTATTATGAAACGGATTGTACTTACCGGCGGCGGTACTGCCGGACACGTTACACCGAATATTGCACTGCTTCCGAGCTTAAAGGAAGCCGGATATGAAGTTTTTTACATCGGTTCTTATACCGGCATTGAAAAACAGCTGATTGAAGACCTTGAAATCCCGTATTACGGCATTTCTTCCGGAAAATTAAGACGCTACAAAAGCCTTAAAAACCTTTCCGACCCGTTCCGCGTTCTCAAAGGGTATTTTCAGGCAAGGACGCTGATGCGCAAAATCAAGCCGGATATCGTCTTTTCCAAAGGCGGTTTTGTATCCGTGCCGGTTGTTTTAGCGGCAGGACATAAGCGGATTCCGGTTATTATCCACGAATCTGATATGACGCCGGGACTTGCCAATAAAATTGCCATGCGTTCCGCAACGAAAATCTGCTGTAATTTCCCGGAAACGGTTCAGTATCTCCCACAGCAGAAAGCTGTGCTTACCGGTTCTCCTATCCGGAAGGAACTGTTACAGGGCAATAAACTTGCCGGACTGAATCTGTGTCATTTCAACACCGAAAAACCGGTTATTCTTGTTGTCGGCGGAAGCACCGGCGCCGTAAAGGTCAACAATGCCGTGCGTGCCATTTTACCGGAGCTGTTAAAGGATTTCCAGGTGGTTCATCTGTGCGGCAAGGGCAAAACCGATAAAAGCTTTGAAAATAAAGAAGGCTATGTCCAGTTTGAATATATCAGCAAGGAAATGCGCGATTTATTTGCAATGAGCGATATTGTCATTTCGCGTGCCGGTGCCAATGCAATCTGCGAACTGCTTGCCTTAAAGAAGCCGAATCTTTTGATTCCACTTTCTGCCAATGCAAGCCGCGGCGACCAGATTTTAAATGCCAACTCCTTTAAAAAACACGGCTACTCCGCTGTTTTAATGGAAGAAGACATTACACCGGAAACACTGCTTGCGGCCGTGCGCGACCTGTATCAGAAGCGCATGACTTATGTCAATAACATGGCTTTAAGCGAGCAGAATGACGCTATCGGCAAAATCATGGAACTGATTACGGCAAATTCCAAGTAATTTTATAAAGCTATATAAAACAGAGTGTGACAATAGGTTGGCACAACTGCCGCTTTTATCACACTCTGTTTTTATTTTAAATTTTATTTTTGACGGTTTAAACAGCTTTGCCGTCAACGCAGTTTGATTTCCTTTATCTGCTGTGCAATGACTTCCTGCTCCGCTAAAATATCCTCTGTGCTATTTTGCTGCTCATACTCTGAAAGATACGTTTTCCATTTTTCCTTCACCGCCGCATAACCGCCTGTCTCAAGTTTTTCATAATCTTCTTCGGATTGTCCGTTATTGTATAAATCCATAACTTTTTCCATACCGTATGTGTTTATGAGCCACGTCACAAAAGACTCACTGTAAATGTACCACAGATGATTTGCCTCTTTACTCACATCTTTATACGGATATTCTTTCTCGCCTGCTCCGATTTTGTCCATGATTTCCTCTAGGGAAATCTTTCCTGTGACACCCGCTTCCTCCTCTGCCGCGTTATACTTTTCTATAACCTTTAACAAATCATCTGCCGGATATACGCTGAAAGTGCTGTTGCTTTTTCCCGTAACCTGCCGTTCACAGTATTCTGCCAGTCCGTCCATAAGGCTGTTTGAAAACGTTTCGCCGCATATCATATGTGTCAGTTCATGTTCAAGGGTCGGCTGACCTGCCTCCTGCATATCTTTATCCATATAAACGGTCGTAAACAGCCCGTCCGCCGCATCCACTATCGGCAAATCACATTGTCCACCTATGCTCCGGTAACTCATATCCGCTATTTTTATAAGAACACGGATATAAACCGCCTTCGGATTGTATTTTGTATACCAGTCCGCATTTCCTGTCAGCCCGGTAATTTTCTGCACCGCATTATGAAATTTTTTTTCAAATTCTTCCTCATTTCCATAATCGGCATATGTCAGATTCAATCCCTGCCACATTGCCTGCGGATATTGCAGTCTGAATTCGATGCCGGAAACCTGATTTTCTCCCTGCGCCGCCTGTGACACTTCTTGTTCTGTTTTTTGCTCTGTTTGGTGTTCGGTTTGATTTTGTACGGTGTTACACCCGCTCAGACTGCACGATAATGCCGCTGCTAAAATTACCCCGGATAATATGCCCGCACCTGCCCGCTTTATCATTTCTTTTTTCATTACCCTCGCCCCATTTCTTTGATAAAGTGTCTGCTACACTCTCTTTTATTTTCTTAAATATATCGCAGCCTTGCCAAAAAACAACACATAATCCGTGAACTGTCGTTTTTTCCTGTTCAAATGTCACTTGACTTTCCCGTAAAAATGCACTAGACTAATAATAGGAATAATTACTATAATATTACTTCGTAAAACAAGGAGGATTTATGGCTACGGTTAAATATAGCAGACAGCGTGAGGCGATTAAGAATTTTTTAATGTCCCGCAAGGACCACCCGACTGCTGAGGTTGTATATGAACATGTTTTAAAGGCTTTTCCGAATATCAGCCTTGGAACAGTTTACCGCAATCTTTCTTTTCTGGTTGATAACGGTCAGGCAGTCAAAGTTCCTTGTGAAGACGGCTCTGTCCACTTTGACGGAAATGTCATGCCGCATTATCATTTTCAATGTACAGAATGTGGTGCAGTAATTGATCTGGATTTTGACGGTGCAGAAGAAAGCAGACAGTTCTGTACTGCCGCCGCCAGTAATTTTGCCGGACAGATTGAGGGCAACGTCACTTTCTTTTACGGAAAATGCCCTTCCTGCGCACATAAAAACGAGCAGTAAACGCTTTTAAAATTTTTGATAAAATATCAAATAAGCTTTAATGATGTCCCAAAAAACCGGGCATACTATAAGCAGGAATTAAAAATAGGAATTATTATTATTTTGTGTTGACAAATGACTTAGTATATGATATATTATAGTCACAGCAAAACAATAATGATTACTATTTTAAAAATAAAAAAGCAAAGGAGATTAAAGCTATGAAATTTGTATGTTCTATTTGTGGTTACGTTTATGAAGGAGAAGCTGCACCGGCTGAATGTCCGGTCTGTCATGCAGGCGCTGACAAGTTTGTTGTCCAGTCCGGCGAAAAGACATGGGCAGCTGAACACGTTGTCGGTGTTGCACAGGGTGTCAGCGAAGACATCTTAGCTGATTTAAGAGCAAACTTTGAAGGTGAATGTTCAGAAGTCGGTATGTACCTTGCTATGGCAAGAGTTGCCCACAGAGAAGGCTATCCTGAAATCGGTATGTACTATGAAAAGGCTGCTTATGAAGAAGCTGAACACGCTGCAAAATTCGCAGAACTGCTCGGTGAAGTTGTAACTGACAGCACAAAGAAGAATCTTGAAATGAGAGTTGAAGCTGAAAACGGCGCAACTGCCGGTAAGACTGATTTAGCAAAACGCGCTAAGGCTGCAAATCTGGATGCTATCCACGATACCGTACATGAAATGGCACGCGATGAGGCCAGACACGGTAAAGCCTTTGAAGGTCTGTTAAAGAGATACTTCGGTTAATTAAGAGTTTGCCGGAAAGAATTTAAAACCGCTTAAATAAGGATTTTTAAGGATAGATAGCCGTTGGACTGTCTATCCTTTTTTGCATTTTACTTTTTTACTGCTTTTCATCTATCAGCTTATCTGCCAGTTCAATTGCTTCCTGAATCATTTTATCACAGTGGGTCTTTTTATCCCCGCCTTTTTGTGCATTGGCTCTTAACAAATCCGCACAATCTGTCATGCCGTCGTGTTTCTCTGCGATTCCTTTTCTGAATTGCTGGACTGCCATAGGCGAATCAACGCCCTTTGCGCCAAGCACCATAAGTCCTGCCGTGATTGCACCGCATGTACCGCCGCATTTCATGCCGCCACCGAAATTACAGCCAATCGCCGCACAGAGATTTTCGTCAATCCCCAGTTCATCGGCATAAACCCGCATAATCGTCTGCGCACAGTTATTAACCATCGGTGTTTCATTTCTAAGTTCCATTGCTTTTTCAATATGTTTATTCATCAGATTTCCTCCTGTGAGCAGATATCTGCTGCCTGCTCTATTCATTATTTTTAAAGAAAATGTACCCTTTCCGTATCATACCGGTCTTCCTGCTTCTTTTCTTCCGCCGGATATCCCAGTGCAAAAATGCCAAACGCACTTTGGTCTTCCGGCAGTTTTAAAATTGCTTCTACCGCCTGCATCCGCTCTTTAACCGGCGCAATGCCGAGCCATACGCCGCCCAGTCCGATTTCATCAGTCGCAAGCCACATATTTTCCATGGCGATACTCATATCAATCTGCGCATATTCCGGTATTTTACAATCTTTCCGGTATGCCGTGATAATTGCCTGCGGTGCATCTGCAAGCAGTCCTGCATATGGACTTGTCTTTGAAAGCTCCTGCAAAAGCATCTTATCGTCCGTGACATAAAACTCCCACGGCTGCTGGTTGCCCGCAGACGGCGCCGCCATTGCCGCGCGCAGGATATATTCCAAATCTTTCTTTTCTATTTTTTTATCCTGAAATTTACGGATACTGACCCGTGTAAATAAATTTGCCATGCTGCTCCTTTCCCAAACGGCTCTGCCGCCCTTATCCCTGTATTGCTTTTCTAAACCACCGTCCGGTTTCCGATAAATCATCTTCTGTCCAGCCGCCGGTTTTACTACAGCCCGGCTGGATGAGTGCCGATGTTTCATTTTTATTGGAAAGACTCCATGCTAAGAAGCTGACACCTCTGTCATTTAACAAATCCAGCCAGCTTTGTGCCGAATCATAATCAATGCCGCCGTTTCCCGAAGCATCACAAATACTGCATTCACTGACAAATACCGGCACACCAGCATTTAACGCAGACTCCAGTTTACTGCGCAGGGAAGCTTTATGTGTGCCCGCGTAAAAATGAAGCACGTACATCACATTATCGTCATCCAGCTCATTTCCCGCTACTGCGTCAATATCCTGCGACCATGTATTCGTTCCCACCAGTATCAGCGCACTGCTGTCATACTGCCGGATACAGGAAATCACGTCCTCGGCATACGGTTTAATCTGGCCGTTCCAGTCAGAATTCTGCGGTTCATTGCAGATTTCATAAATTACATTGTTATGCCCTGCATATTTATCTGCCATTTCCGAAAAAAATGCTTTGGCTTCTTCCTTATTCCGGTTCGGATTCCCGTCACTTAAAATATGCCAGTCAATAATGACGTACATGCCAAGCTCTGTCGCATAGGATACACCATCATCAATGAGCTGTTTTAAAGCTTCCTTATCACCGCCGTTACAGTATCCGCCATATTCTTCGGTATACATCGCAAGGCGCACTACATTGGCGCCCCAGTCGTCCCGCAGTGTTTCAAATGCTTCTTTATTGACATATTCAGGAAACCACGCCAGTCCGTGTGTGCTGACACCGCGAAGCTGTACGGCATTGCCGGAAGCATCGATAAGCGTTGTACCGGAAACCCGCAATCCGCCTGATGCCGGCCGTGGACTGCTCCCCGTTTCCGATGAACCGCCAGATTTACCTGAACTGTCTGAATTTTGCGAACCGTCTAATGAGCCGCCTGTCTGTCCGTTTTGTGTTTCTTCCTTTATAATACCTGTCTGACTGTCATCACTCTGATGGTTATCCTGCCCCTGCTCTGCCAGACTGTCCCCTGACTGTCCGTCATCTGTTACCGTAACCGCAACGCCTTCAATCACAGCTTCCAGTTGATACGCCTTTAATTCATAGTTTTCCATCCGGCTGATGATAAAACCGATTCCCTGCGTATGTTCTCCCGCCGGAATCTCCCGGTTATAGTCCACCGGCGATAATGTAAATGAAACCGTTCCGTCCTCTGCCGTACTGCTCTCAACGCCGCAATTCCAGCTCTGCTCCATCACCGTACCGCTTCCCGCCGGAAATGTAATCTTCCAGCTTTCAATATTCTTTTTGCCGGTACTGAAAATATTTAACTCATACTGTATGTACTTCCGCCCGTCCGATTCCCATGCATTGCCCGGCGTAAACTGCGCCTGTGCCTCCTGATTCTTTGGACTTTCGGTGCTTTCCTTTTCATCGTAAACAGGTCTTTCGTTATTTGTCAGCGCACCGTTTTCAACATTTTGCGGACTGCTTTCTTTTTTTTCTGCATTGGCAAACAAAAATCCTGCCATCACACCTGCCAGCAGAATAACCACCGTAAGCACTGCTCCAATCAGTATCTTTTTCTTTTTATCCATGGTATTCCTCATTTCTGAGCAACTTGTTGCGAAAAGGCGATGAAAAATTCGCAAAAGTCTGCTGTTTATTTTTAGTATTACGTTCACTATAGTAATAATTATACTACAGCTTTCCACATGATTCAATACCATTTGTATATAAAATGCACACAAAGTACCATTGCCAAATACTTCCTTTTTCCATTATACTATATTAAAATACACTTAAAATTGTATAAAAAATAAATTACCCAGAAACGAGGATGATTATGTTTGATTCAAACCGTAAAAAGACTTTTCACAGTCAGGCTTTGAACCGGTTGACTGTGCTGGAACGGCTGACATGGCTGATTCCTGTCGGATTTATTGTGCGCGAAATCATTTACACACACTCTGAAATCGAGGAAGTTTTACAGGATTCCCCTTCCCCTGCGGTCATTATAGCTTTAATTATTGCTATACTTTTTGTTACCGCTTTGCAGGCCGGATTCTGGTTTCTGCTTGCAAAGGTGCTTTTTCATTTTGCAAGAAAACAGATTATGCGAAATAACTCCTTTATTACCGTTCAGGATCTGGACTATTACCGGGATAAGCTCACCGGACTTTCTCCCGGCACAATCAGCCTTTTAACGGATTTAAAAATCGAGCCGAAAAAAGACCGTGCCGCCTGTATTTTAAAATATGAAAATATGGGAATTCTTAAAATGGAAGAAAACCACTATATCGTCAATACCGATGTTCCCGAATTTGCTTCTCTACGGGAGAGTGACCGTTTTCTTTTAAATGCTTTATGCAACGGTACTTTTAACGCCCAGAAGGAAGGCAACTGGATTTATATGTTACAAAAGGAAGCCGTGGCAGACGGTTATTTAACCAGCCGCCTCTCTTCCACCGACAAGCAGAAAGAAACCACTTCCACCTGCAGCCGCTGTGTATTAGGCTGTTCGGCACCGCTGTTTTTTATTGTCATTATGAGCTTTGTGTTTTACGCCTTCAATGACCGTGTAAATGCTTATTTTGAAATTTTAGATGCGCTTCCCGAAACGGCTTCCTTTGGGGAACAGACCAGTTATCTGCTTCAGTACCCGGAATACCTCCCCGTACTGGCAGGCCTGATGATTATGGTTTTGCTGTTTTTCCTGTGCCTTATTATTCCGCTGCTTGTCTTTGTAGGAACGATTAGTTCAGGATTTACAAAAGCGCATTTTAAGCGGACAACCCTTGGAAATCAGATGACCGAATACATTTACGGCATGAAAAATTTTATTCACGATTTTTCAAATTTAAGTGAAGCCACACAAAATGAATTGGTTTTGTGGGACGATTATTTAGTTTATGCTGTTGTTCTCGAAGAAAACCAGCAGATTGTCAATGACATTATTAAAAGGAGGAAATCATTATGAATGCATCATTTATCGGAGGTATCATCGCAGTCGTTGTAATACTGCTGATTATTGCCGTTATCAAAACTTATAACCACATGGTTGTTTTAAGAAACCGTGTCGACAATCAGGGGGCTCAGATTGAAGTGCAGTTAAAGCGCCGCGCCGACCTGATTCCGAATTTACTTGAAACTACCAAAGGTTACGCCCACTACGAGCAGGAAACCTTATCAAAAATCACCGAATTAAGAAGCCGTGTTTTAAATGCGTCTTCTGCCGCAGAATCTTTTGAAGCCGGAAATGCACTCGGCAGGGAAATTTCTCACATTCTTGCTGTGGGTGAACAGTATCCGGAATTAAAGGCCAACCAGAATTTCTTACAGCTCCAGTCGGAGTTAAAGGAAACGGAAAATAAAATCGTTATGGCGCGCCAGTTTTACAATGATACGGTTACAAAGTACAATACCGCTATTATGATGTTTCCGCGTTCTATCTTTGCGGGACTGTTCGGCTTCCGCCAGAAAGACCTTTTAGCCGCCTCTGAAGAAGAACGTCAGGCAGTACATATTAATGCGAATATGTTTCAGTAAAATATAAAAAATTTATTCACATATTTTTAGGACAGCTGTTCATTTTTAGAGCGGCTGTCCTTTTTTATCTTCTCCCCACTGGCAATCTCCCGTCAAATATACTATAATAATTCTATTATGAATGAATTAGATACCAAATATATGAAAGAAGCCATAAAACAGGCTAAGAAAGCGTTAAAATTAAAAGAAGTCCCGATTGGCTGTGTCATTGTCTATCAGGACAAAATTATTGCGCGCGGGTACAACCGCAGAAATACCGACAAGACCACACTCGGACATGCAGAAATTACCGCAATCAAAAAAGCCAGCCGCGTTATCGGCGACTGGCGGCTGGAAGACTGCACAATATATATTACACTTGAACCCTGCCAGATGTGTGCCGGGGCGATTGTACAGGCACGGATTCCAAGGGTTGTTATCGGCTCGATGAACCCGAAAGCCGGGTGCGGCGGTTCTGTGTTAAATATTCTTCAAATGGAGCAGTTTAACCACCGCTGTGAAGTGACCCGCGGTGTACTGGAAGAAGAATGTTCCACCATGCTTTCTTCCTTTTTTAAACAGTTACGTCAGGAAAAAGCAAAGCGGAGGGAACCATCGTGAAATTTGAGTACAAAAACAATCATCTGATACTGCGCGTTCTCACCGCCGAATATGCCGATGCCGTGCTTTCTTTTTACCGGCGCAACCGGGAACAGTTTGATATTTATGAAACGGATAAGCCGGACCATTTTTACACCAAAGCATTTATCCAGTCCCTTTTAACTGCGGAATACAACGCTTTTGTTGCCGGAAAACACATCCGCTTCTTTTTGTTTGATACGAATTTCCCCGACAAGATTATCGGAACGGTGTCCTTTTCTGACATCAAAAAGGGAGCATTTTGTTCCTGCACCACCGGTTATAAAATTGACAAAGATTTCCAGCATTTAGGTTACGGACGGCGTATGCTGACCATGGCTTTAAAAATTCTTGTCACGGAAATGCACATGCACCGCATAGAAGCCTATATTGCACCGGAAAACACCGCTTCCATTTCACTTGCCACACAGCTTGGATTTATTCCGGAAGGCACTGCTTACTCCTATGTATATCTGCGCGGCAAATGGGAAGACCATCTGCGATTCGTCTATATTTCCTGATACCAGTATCCGAAATATGGATTGGAATAGTCGCTTCTGTGGCTCTTTTTGAAGTTGCAAAAGCCAAACATCGATGCCATAAACCGCTCCCGGTTGCAGTACATTCCCGGAACTCCGATAAAATACCGGGTGTTGTTGTCATTTTCACAGACTTTTCCAAAAAGAATATGCTTAAAATTATAATATCCATGCACCAGAAAGCTGTTGTTTACAACAGCGTCGTCCTCAATCGGAAGCTGCTTTAAAAGCTCCGGTGTCACCTCCACGCAGTCATAAAAGTAGTCATCTTCAAACGCATCTATAAAATCCCGGTTGATAAATACTTTTTCAAATGCCGGCATTTCCTCTTGTGGCTTTGCATTTTGCAGTTTTGTATTTTGTGGCATTGTGCCTTGCGGATTTGTATTCCGGAACAATAACTCCTGCACCGCTTCCATGGCGCGTACCTGCTGTGCCTTCATCTGTGCCGTTTCCTGTTGCAAATCCGTCTGCTGACCGTCTGACTGTGCGGATTCGGGTGTTGCCGGCTTTGATGTTACCGCCGCTTCTACTACATCTTCTACCTCATTTTCCGAAACATCTTCCGCGTTCCGCCGCACTGTTTCAGATTCACGCACATTCCCGGACATTTCCACGGATTTTCTCTCCGCCTCCTGCCCTATTGTCCGGTTTACCTGTTCTTTCACAGACACTTCCTCTGAATCTGCCTGCGCCACCGGATTTGAAGCCGCCGCCGCTTCCGGCTGTGCAAATGTAATGTCCTCTGTATTCAGTATACAATCCTCCCACAGACTGAACATACGGTAAAAGTCCTCATTTTCCCTTGCAAGTGCAATGCCGCTGATATCTTCAAATGTATAACCTGATTGATTGATATTCATTGGATTGAATAAATCCTGATACTGTCCGATTCCCTGATTGACCATGACTGTTCCTGTTTTTAGCAGGGTAAACCCGCCCGGCTGATGTTTCTTTCCATCAACCATCACATAAACGCCAAATAACTCAGGGGTATCTGTATAGACACCTTTTACGGAAACTGTCAGCTTAAACTGTCCGTTTCTGACCTCCGCTTTGGCAAACCCGACATTTTTATCCCGGACACCGCCCGGGTACGCATAAATATATGAAACCAGTCTTTTATAATCCGCCATATTTCCTCCAATTCATACTATTAATAGACTGCTTGCAGTGAACTCCTAACGCAACCTTATGAATTGGATTTTTAAAATATGACGGATTTTTATACTTCACACTACTTCCCTGTATCTTCCGAAAGCACATTTGCAAGTTCGGCAAACTGCTCAAGGGTCAGTGCTTCTCCGCGCACGGTTGCAGAAAGCCCGCATTTTTCAAGGGCTGCTGCCATCTGTTCTTTGGACACGGACAGCTCCGGACTGTTCCCGACACTGTTTGTCATCGTCTTTCTACGCTGATTGAAAGATGCACGGATTAAACGAAACATCAGATGCTCGTCAGCAACTTCCACCGGCGGCTTTTCATAACGCGTAAGCTGGATAACAGCGGAGTCCACATTCGGACGCGGCATAAAACAGCTTGCCGGAACATTTAATAAAATCTGCGGCTTTGCATAATACTGCACCGCAAGTGAAAGCGCACCGTAATCCTTCGTTCCCGGTCCGACCTGCATACGGTCTGCCACTTCCTTCTGCACCATAATCGTAATGCTGTCTAACGGCACATGGCTTTCAAACAGCCCCATAATAATCGGCGTTGTGATATAATACGGAAGATTTGCAACGACCTTAATCGGCTTTCCACCGTTACGCTCATTGGCAAGCTTTACAATATCCAGCTTTAAAATGTCTTCATGAATTACCGTGACATTGTCATACCACGAGAGCGTATCTTCTGTCAGAATCGGAATCAGTTTATCATCAATTTCAACAGCAACGACTTCTCTTGCATTTTCACATAAAATCTGTGTCATCGTTCCGATACCCGGACCGATCTCCAGTATAAAATCATCCTTCGTGATACCCGAAGACTCAATGATCTTTTCCAGAACATGCTCGTCGATCAGAAAATTCTGA
>ERZ772937.1648-NODE-1648-length-15659-cov-3.715906_pt1 | contig 15659 bp, 8 predicted proteins | sample MGYA00512113_ERZ772937 | MGnify/ENA primary metagenome ERZ772937 (study PRJEB29015, sample SAMEA2737649) | human gut metagenome | biome: human gut; feature: human-associated habitat; material: faeces | place: China | collected 2012 ... | reverse complement strand
TGCGCACCCACGATCTGCGAGGTAGGGGTCACCAGCGGCGGCAGACCCGCGGCCAGGCGCACCGAAGGGATCAGCTCCATGGCGCGGGGCAGGATCTCCTCGGCCTTGAGCTGCTTGAGCTGGGCCACCATGTTCGAATACATGCCGCCGGGAATCTCGGCCTTCTGCACCAGTTCGTTCGGAGCCGGGAAGCCGAAATAGGCCTCGATCTTGCGGCAGGCGTCGATCGTGGCGTTCTCGTCGTCGTGCTGCGCCGCGGCGATCGCCCGGTCGAACAGGGCGTCGATCTCGGTGGGAAGCGTGTCGGTCACCGGGTTGAACGCCTTCGGCTCGGGTTTCTCGACGCCGAAGACCAACTGGTTCAGCTCCTTGCGGATGTCCCGCAGCTGGGTGTTGATCTTGGCCACGGCCTCCATGTTCACGTCCGTTTCGATGCCCAGCTTCTTGCAGAAAACATGGATCAGCTCGATGGCCGGGGCGCCCGTGCCTTCGGCGAAGTACCAGCAGTTGGTGTCCACGACGTCGACCCCGGCGATGATGGCCGAAAGCACCGAAGCCAGTCCGTAGCCCGGCGTGCAGTGGGTATGGAAATCGACGGGAACCGAAAGGTTCTTCTTCAGCAGGCGCACCAGCGTGGCGACGCGGCGCGGCGGAATCAGACCCGACATGTCCTTGATGGTGATCATGTCGGCGCCCAGTGCGGCCATCTGGCGGGCCTTGTCGAGGAAATAGGCGTCGGTGAAGACCGGTTTGGGGGCCGATTTGCCCGTCAGCCTGGCCCAGAAACCCGGTTCGGGGTATTTCGGGTCCACGGTGTAGCAAACCGCACAGTCGGCGATGCCGCCGTACTGCTTGACGTATTTGACGGTCGATTTCACGTTGTCGACGTCGTTCAGGGCGTCGAAGATCCGCATGATGCCCAAACCGCTCCGGATCGAGTTGCGGCAGAAGCCGTCGATGATTTCGTCCGTATAGGGCGAGTAGCCGAACAGGTTGCGGCCGCGCGAAAGGGCCGTGAGTTTCGAGACATCGCCCACTGCCTTGTGGATGGTTTCGAGGCGCGTCCACGGATTCTCGTCGAGATAACGCATCACCGAGTCGGGGACGGCGCCGCCCCACACCTCCATCGCATAGAAATTGGCATCTTTGTAGAACGGCAGGCAGCGGTCGATCTGCTCCTGGTTCATACGCGTTGCGAAGGACGACTGCTGGCCGTCACGCAACGTAAGGTCTCTGATTTTGAGATTTCTCGCCATTTTATAATATCATTTAAGGGTTCTTTGGCACGAATCCATTGTTATTCGAATAACAAAGGTAATAAACCCTCACGAATATGCAACTTTTTTCCGGGGAATTTTCAGGAAAAACGCCCCGGCCGCTTTCTTTCCGTAAAAAAGACGGGAAACAGAACGATCATCCGCCCGATCTGCCGCCGGGCTGGAACAGTTCCCGGTCGGGAAGCCCGTCGAGGTATCTGCGTTTGAAGACATTGACGCAGAAGACAAACATCGCCAGCATCAGCGGCCCGAAGATGACGCCCATAAAGCCGAAGAGCGACAGACCGATGAAGACCCCGAAAATGGTGATGAGCGGGTGTACGTCGGCCATCTTCTTCTGCATGACCATCCGCACGAGGTTGTCCACCTGCGTGACGACCAGCGTGCCGTACATCACCAGCCCGACGCCCTGCCCCCAGTTGCCGTCGAGGCTCATGTAGGCCGCCAGCGGCAGCCACACGAGGGCCGTGCCGACGATGGGCAGAATCGTGGCGAAGCAGGTCAGCACGCCCCAGAAAAGCGGCTCGGGAACGCCGAAGGCCAGGTAACCGACATAGGCCACCACGCCCTGCGAGACGGCCAGCAGCGGAATGACGATGGCGTTCGAGCGCACGATCATGTGGATTTCGCGCATCACGCTGCGCGCCGCGCAGCGGTCGAACGGCAGGATTTCGCGGCAGTAGGTCTCCATGCGCAGGCCCCCGATCAGCATGAAATAGAGCACGAAGAGCAGCACGACGAGGTTGACGGCGAAATTCACGATGCCGCCCACGAGCCACTGCCCCGCCCTGGGAAGGTAGCCCAGCACCGATTGCAGGTTGCTCTCGGACCAGAGGTCGTAGCCGGTTTTCTGCTGGATGAGTCCGGCGACGTGCCGGACGGGCGTGATGACCGACTGCGGATCGAGGGCCACGCCCTGGATTTTGTCGACGACCATCCAGACGATCAGGCTGATCGGAACGAGGAAGAAGAAGATCGCCTCGCCGAGCAGCAGCGACGCCGCAAGGCTCCGCCGCCACCGCCGCCGTTCGCTCAAGAACCACATCTGACGCCGCAGCAGCACGTAGATCGTCACGGCCCCCAGCAAGCCGCCCAGAAACGGCGTCAGCTCGGCGAAGATCGTGAGACCCAGCCCCGCGATAAGCACGAAAAGCGAATAACGCCAGTATTTTTCACGCACCGAAAGCATACCCCGGCCCCGCGCAAGGAACGTGCCGCAGGCTTCCGGACCGGGAGTCCGGAATGTTGAAATATCGTCGACTGAAAATTTGCGCTATTCTATTGCGGCTCACAAATATTTGATATATATTTGCGCCATGGAAGGAATGGCCGAAATCGTCTGCACAGACACCCCGGAAATGAGTACCCGCCATTGGCGAAAAGCTCTTTCAGGACACACATACGACTGACGAGGGATGTTCCTGCAACAGGAATGTCTCTCGCCGTTTTCTCAAAACGGCCGAATCCGGAAACCGAAACGCCGCGAAAAAGGAAACAAACGATCCATCTACAACGAAACCCAAAAAAATCCCTTATTCACAAAAACCAACGTTTATGAAGAAATTTTTCCTTCTCATGCTCTCGGTCTTCGCATTTTGCGCAGCCGATGCGCAGGTGACGACTTCGGGAATGAACGGCACGGTGACCGACGCCGACGGACAGCCGCTCGCCGGCGCCACGGTCATCGCCGTGCACACCCCTTCAGGCACGCAGTACGGCGCCGTGAGCGACAAGAACGGCGGCTACAACCTGCAAGGACTGCGCACGGGAGGTCCCTACACGGTGACCTTCTCGTTCGTGGGCTGCCAGAGCGTCGAATTCCCGGGACTGATGCTGTCGCTGGGCCAGACCCTCAAGCGCGACGCTTTCCTCAAGGACAGCCAGCAGCTCGAAGCCGTGGTCATCACGGCCGACGGCAAGAACAGTTCGATGAACGTCAACCGCGCAGGGGCGGTCACCAGCATCTCCAACGAGCAGATCGAACTGATGCCTACGGTCAACCGCAGCATGAACGACATCATGCGCCTCACGCCGCAGGCCTCGTCGACCACCTCGGGACTGGCCATCGGCGGCGGCAACTACCGCCAGTCGTACGTGACGGTCGACGGCGCGGCGTTCAACAACATGTTCGGCATCGGCGGCAATCTGCCCGCAGGCGGTTCGCCCATTTCGCTCGACGCGCTGGAGCAGGTGTCGGTGTCGATAACCCCCTTCGACGTGCGCCAGAGCGGATTCACGGGCGGAGCGATCAACGCCGTCACCAAGTCGGGAACCAACGACCTGAAGGTCTCGGCCTACCTCTACTCCAAGAGCGACCAGCTCCAGGGCGACAAGTACGACGGCGGCAAACTGTCGCTGAGCGAGATGCGGAACAACACGCTCGGATTCAGCGTCGGCGCCCCGATCGTCAGGAACAAGCTCTTCGTGTTCGCCAACTTCGAGCGCGAGTGGAACACCACGCCGGGCAACTCCCGGCTGGCCCGCACGAGCGAAAGCCAGGATTTCGGCAAAGCCCTGCAATACAACCGCCCGACGACCGCGAAACTCGACGAGATGAGCCGGTTCCTGATCGACAACTACGGCTACAACCCCGGCGCCTACCAGAACTATTCGGTGAAGACGCCCGGCTACAAGCTCATGGCACGCGTGGACTGGAACATCAACCGCAACCACGCGCTGAACGTGCGGTTCAGCCGGACGCAGAACAAGTATTCGTCGGCCCCGTCGTCGTCCATTTCGCCGCTCAACGCCGGCAAAGTGTACGACAAGGACGTTTACGGCCGCACCTCGGTCTACGCCATGTATTTCGGGAATTCGCGCTACTATCAGGAGCAGAACTTCACGTCGGTGGCCGCCGAACTCAACTCCCGCTTCATGGACAGCCGCCTGACGAACACGCTGCGCTACACCTATTCGCACCAGTACGAGCCGCGCAGCTACGACGGCGGCATCTTTCCGACGGTGGACATTCTGGAGCCTGCCGAGAACGGCGCGAGCGCCCTGTACGCCTCGTTCGGACTCGATCCCTTCACCGAAGGCAACCTGCGCGAAGTGTCGACGCACATCCTGACCGACGAGATCGGCTACACGCTGGGCAAGCACCGGCTGGTTGCCGGTTTGCAGTTCGAGCACAACCTGACCACGAACGGCTACTTGCAGGGCGGCGCGGGATACTACGTCTACGAAAGCTGGGACGACTTCAAGAACGACAAGGCCCCGCTGGCGTTCCGCATCGCACACGGCAACAACGACGACCTTTCGCAGGCGTTCCCCCAGTTCTCCCACATGCAGTACTCGGTCTACCTGCAGGACGAGATCAACGTAAGCGATCGTTTCAAGGCGACGGTCGGAGTGCGTTTCGAGGTTCCGGTCTATCCGTCGATCTCGGGCAACGAAAATAAGGACTTTACGGAGATCTTCGCGGAACACGGCGGCTACAAGACCTCGGACATGCCCAAGGCGCGTCTGTCGGTGGCTCCCCGCGTAGGCTTCAACTGGGACATGACCGGCGAGCGCAAGTATATCCTCCGCGGAGGTACGGGCGTGTTCAACGGCCGCCTGCCGTTCGTATGGCTCGTATCGGTGGCCGGAAACAGCAACACCATCCAGAACGGACTGACGCTTTACAGAAACGAAAAGGGCGACAACATGCCCAAATTCCACACCAATGTCAAAGACATGCTGGAAGACGTGTACAAGGGAACCTACAAGGGACATGACCTGGCGGCCAACACGCAGCCGACCATTCTGGACAAGAACCTCAAAATGCCTTCGACGTGGAAAAGCTCGCTGGCGCTGGACCTGAAACTTCCGGGCGACGTCAACCTCAATATCGAGGGGATCTACAACAAGGACTTCAACTCGGTGACCGTCACCAAACTCGGCATGGTCGAGAAAGAGGGCGGCATCCGGCTCCCGGGCGAACCCGAGGCGCGCACCTATTGGGAAAGCGGCAATATCAGGAATAAGGACGGCGAGACCGTCAATCCCTACCTGATCAACAACACCGACGACGTGGACGGCTACTACGCTTCGGTCTCGGCGCAGGTGTCGAAAACCTGGGGCTTCGGTCTCTCGCTGACGGCGGCCTACACCTATTCGAGCGCCAAGAACGTGATCGACGGCATCGGCGACCAGGTGACCTCGGCATTCAGCACCAACACGTTCAACAAGAACGGTTCGAACGTGCCCGAACTGGGTTACGCATCCTACGTGTCGCCCCACCGCATCCTGCTCAACGTCGGCTACCGCCTCGCGCACAAGAGCGGCGCGTCGAACTTCGGGCTTTACTACGAGGCGTTCCGCCAGGGATATATCGGTTCGTACTCCTATTCGCGCTACTCCTACACGATGTACGTGCAGAGTGGCAAGTACCAGAACCCCGTGACGAATGACCGCGGCGCGGTGAACCTGATCTACATTCCGACCCGCGAGGAACTCGACGGCATGCCGTTCACGTCGGACGAGAACAGGGAGGAGTACTGGAAATTCATCCGGAACGACGACTATCTCTCGAAGCACACCGGCGAATACTCGAAGCGCGGCGGCGCCGTGATGCCCTGGCAGCACATGCTGAACTTCCGCTTCTCGCAGGACTTCTACGTCAACGTCAAAGGCCGGCGCAACACGATTTCGCTGGGACTCGATGTCAACAACATCGCCAACATGCTCAACCGCGACTGGGGCAACGTAAAACGGATCAGCACGACCAACATCCTGAAATACGAGAACGGCGCCTACACGTTCAACAAACCCACATGGTCGAAGTACGCCGGCACGATTTCGACCTGGTCGGCGATGTTCAGCATCCGCTACACCTTCAACTGATCTCCCGGAAGAGGCTCAAAAAGGAAGAGACCGGTTTGCGCCGGTCTCTTTCTTTTGTTTATATGCAGTCCGATTGCAACAACCGCCGGCGCAGGGCGTCGCACGCCGCGTCGGGATCGCGGTGATCGAAGACGAAGCCGTGAATGCCCAGAGCGGCGGCCGCCTCGATGTTCATCTCCCGGTCGTCGATGAAAAGCGTCTCGGAGGGGGTCAGGCCATAGCGTTCGAGCAGAATCTCGTAGATGCGCGGCTCGGGTTTCACGGTGTGCTCCTCGCAGGAGACCACCTCGCCGTCGAAAAGCCCGTAGACGGGGAAGCGGCGCAGGAAGTCGATGAACTCGCGCGACATGTTCGAAAGCACGTAGAGCCGGTAGCCCGCCGCTTTCAGGTCGCCGACGAGCCGTTCGGTCGGCTTCACGGGTTCCTGCAGGTCGACGGCCATCCGAAGGACGGCGGCACAGGTCTCCACGGGACGGCCGGTCATCCCGCTGATGGTGGCGGTCACCTCTTCGAGCGTCGACGTGCCGCGGTCGTACTCCTCCCAGAAGAGCGGCATGCGCGGGGCGCGGAGAAAACTGAAAAATTCGAGCAGTTCGGGGGTGCACTTGCTTTTATCACGGGCGAAAAGAACTCCGCCAAGGTCAAAAACGATGTTTTTCATAGGGACAAAGATACTAAAAAGTCGAATGGGGCGCAACACAAAATCGCGCGCAACTCCGTAAAACCTTCCGACTGGTAAAAGGATCGTTACGCCCCCAAAGATACGAAAAATTTTGTTGGTGCGGGATTTGCAGGGTGTCCGGAAAACAATCAAGCCTATGAATCACGGTATAAGCATCCTTTTCCGCACCATTCCGCTCGCAATGGCCGCCTTCTGCTTCGCTTACGGAGCCTATATTTTCGCGGCCGGAACCGACGCGGCTCGTCTGACGGCAGGTCCCGTCGTCTTCTACCTCGGGTCCATCTGCATCGCGCTCTACTGCACCGCCGCAACGATCATCCGCCAGATCATCGGGACCTACACGGCGGCGGCGAAGTACCTCTTCCCGGCGATCGGCTACACGTTCGCCATGCTGACGCTCATCAGCGGCGCATTCATCATCGCCTCGCACTGGCCCGGCGCGCTGGTCACCGGACACGTCGTCTGCGGACTGGGGCTGATCACGGCCTGCGTGGCCACGGCGGCGACCTCGTCGACACGCTTCAGCCTGATTCCCAAAAACTCCGCCGACGACTCCTTCTCGGTCAACCCGGCCGGATTCACCCGCGCCGAGTCGTCGCTGCTGATCTTCATCGTCTCGGCAATCGCCGCCATCGCCTGGGTCTGGTGCATCCTGCTCTATGTGCGCGGAACGCTTCCGGCACACATCGTCGCCGGGAGCGTGATGTTCGGAATCGCCTGCGTCTGCACGTCGCTCATCGCGCTGGTCGCCAGCATCGCCCGCCAGGCCCGCGGCAGCTACACGATGGCCGAAAAAGGCAAATGGACGGGACTCGTGCTGACGATGGGTTCGCTGGCATTCGTGCTGGGGCTGATCCTGATTTTCGCCTATTGGGACCATCCGATCAACTTCGTGGGATTCGTGCTGATCGGTCTGGCGCTGATCTGCTGGAGCATTTCGAGCAAGGTGATTCTGCTGGCGAAAATCTGGCACGCCGACTTCCCGCTGGCCAACCGCATTCCGATCATCCCCGTGCTGACGGCGCTGGCATGCCTGTTCCTCGCGGCGTTTCTCTACGAGGAGGCCGCATTCCAGGCCAAATTCTTCGTCCCGGCGCGTGTGCTGTCGGGATTCGGCGCCATCTGTTTCACGCTCTACTCCATCGTCTCGATCCTCGAAAGCGGAACGTCGAAAAAATAAAAGGACAAAAGACTTTATTCGATTTTGGAGACGCAGATTTGTGCTTAAACGAAGCGGGGCACGGATGGGTAGTATCGGAATACGTCCCATTCGTGCCCTGCGAGCGCAAGTGCGAAGATGCCCTATAAAATCAGAATAAATGGAAGGCGACCGTAAGCCCCGCCATCACGATCGCGACCATCGACATCAGTTTGATGAGAATGTTGAGCGACGGACCCGACGTATCCTTGAAGGGATCGCCGACCGTATCGCCCACGACCGTGGCCCGGTGGCAGTCGGAACCCTTGCCGCCGAAGTGCCCCTCCTCGACCATCTTCTTGGCATTGTCCCAGGCGCCCCCGGCATTGGCCATGAAGACCGCCAGCACGAAACCGGAACTCAATCCGCCGACCAGAAGGCCCATTACGCCCGCCACCCCGAAGACCAGTCCGACAACGACCGGAGCGGCGATGGCCAGCAGGCTCGGAAACAGCATCTCACGCTGCGCACCGCGGGTCGAAATGGCGACGCAGCGCGCGTAGTCGGGCGTTCCCTCGCCCGTGAGGATGCCCTTGATCTCGCGGAACTGGCGGCGCACCTCCTCGACCATGCTCTGCGCGGCGCGGCCCACGGCGTTCATCGTCAGCCCGCAGAAGAGGAACGACATCATCGCGCCGACAAACACGCCGATCAGCACCGTCGGATTCATCAGCGACACGTGGTAATACTCCATAAAATCGAGGAGCGAAGCCTTCTCGACCAGCTGCGAGGTGCCGTTGGGCAGGTCAAGCATCGTGATGCCGTTGTGCAGCAACCCGATACGGATCTCCTCGATGTAGGATGCCAGCAGTGCCAGTGCGGTCAGCGCCGCGGATCCGATGGCGAAGCCCTTGCCCGTGGCGGCCGTGGTGTTGCCCAGCGCGTCGAGCGCGTCGGTGCGTTTGCGGACCTCGGGGCCGAGGCCGCTCATCTCGGCATTGCCGCCCGCATTGTCGGCGATAGGCCCGTAGGCGTCCGTGGCCAGCGTGATGCCCAGCGTCGAGAGCATGCCCACGGCCGCGATGCCGATGCCGTAGAGACCCATCGACATGTTCTGCGGAGCCATCATGTTCTCGATGTCGAAGCCGATGGCGCAGAGGTAGGCAAGGATGATCGCCACGCCGATCGTCACGACGGGGATGGCCGTGGAGATCATTCCCGAGCCGATGCCGGCGATGATGACCGTCGCAGGGCCTGTCTGGGCGCTCCCGGCGATCTTCTGCGTCGGTTTATAAGAATGGGAGGTGAAGTATTCCGTGGCCTGCCCGATGACAATGCCCGCCACGAGGCCCGTGATGACTGAGAACGAGAGTCCGACCCAGTTCTCGACGCCCAGCAGGCAGAGGATGCCGAACGTGGCGGCGGCGATCAGCAGCGAGCTGAAATTGACGCCCACGCCCAGCGAACGGAGCAGTTCGCGCATCGTGGCCCCCTCCTTCGTGCGCACGAGGAAGATGCCGAGGATCGAGAGCAGGATGCCCACCGCGGCGATCAGCATCGGGGCCATCACGGCCTTGATCTGCAACGCCTCGGAACCGGCCGAGGAGAAGGCCGCGGCGCCCAGCGCCGCCGTGGCGAGGATCGAACCGCAGTAGCTCTCGTAAAGGTCGGCGCCCATGCCGGCCACGTCGCCCACGTTGTCGCCCACGTTGTCGGCGATGGTCGCGGGATTGCGCGGATCGTCCTCCGGGATCCCCGCCTCGACCTTACCCACCAGGTCGGCACCCACGTCGGCCGCCTTGGTATAGATACCGCCGCCGACACGTGCGAAGAGGGCCTGCGTCGAGGCGCCCATGCCGAAGGTCAGCATCGTCGTGGTGATGACCACGAGCTTCTGCGGCCCGGCGACCTCGACGAAATGGTTCAGAATGACGTACCAGAACGAAATGTCGAGCAGGCCGAGGCCCACGACCACCAGTCCCATCACCGCACCGCTGCGGAATGCGACCTTCAGGCCGCGGTCCAGCGACTGCCGCGCGGCATTGGCCGTACGGGCCGAAGCGTAGGTCGCGGTCTTCATGCCGAAGTAGCCCGCAAGCCCCGAGAAAAAGCCGCCGGTGATGAAGGCGAAGGGAACCCAGCCGTTCTGCACCCCGGCGCCGTAGGCCAGCCAGGCGAAAAACAACGCCAGCACCGCGAAGACGATGCCGACGACCTTGTACTGCTGGCGCAGGTAGGCCATGGCGCCCTTGCGCACGTGCGCGGCGATCTCGCGCATGCGCGGCGTACCCTCGTCCTCGCGCTTCATCAGGCGGTAAAACGCCCATGCGAAGGACAGGGCGACGACGGACGCGGCAGGCACGATCCAGAAAATCGAAGGAATGTTCATATCATAAATTATAGTTAGTTGGTTGTATGCCTCTGCAAACTAATCAAGTAAGGTGAAAACAAATATAAGAAAATATCCCGGCCTCAAAAAGCCGGGCTGTTTGGTTCCGGGATTTTCCCGCTTATTTCTTCTGCTCTTTCAGCAGGTCGCGGATTTCGGTGAGCAGCAGCTCCTCCTTCGTCGGTGCGGGCGGTTCGGGAACGGGAGCCGGAGCCTCTTCCTTTTTCTTCATCAGCCGGTTCATCAGCTTGACCATCAGGAACACGCAGAGCGCCAGGATCGTGAAATCCACGCACTGCTGGATGAATGCGCCGTAGTTCCAGTAGATCGGTTCTGCCGCTGCGGCAGCCTGTGCGGGATCGCCTCCTCCGGTCACCATGTCGCCCACGGAGTGCATGGCGTTCGACGTCACGTCGCGGACTTTCGAGATGTCGAGCCGCAGCTGCGAGAAGTCGGTGTTTCCGATCAGCGCGCCGATGGGCGGCATCAGGATGTCGTTCACGAGCGACGATACGATTTTGCCGAACGCGCCGCCGATGATCACGCCGACGGCCATGTCCATTACGTTGCCTTTGAGGGCAAACTCCTTGAATTCTTTGAGAAATGCCATATCGTTTAAGGGTTTGATGTATAATTAGTAGCAAAAATAACTGTTTTTTCCGGAAATCCAATACGACATACGATCTTCCGCATCCTGTTTTCGGGTTTATAAAATCCGCGCTTACCCGCCTTCGTGTCCGTCTTTTTTTATACCTTTGTAATTCGAACCCAAATACAAGTTATGACTCCTGCCGCCGTTACCGCCACCGTCCTGGGCTACATAGCCGTCCTTTTCGCCGTCGCATGGGCCTCGGGCCGCCGTGCCGACAACGCCGGCTTCTTCACCGGCAACCGCCGCACCCCGTGGTACATGGCGGCTTTCGCCATGATCGGCGCCGCGATGTCGGGCGTGACCTTCATTTCGGTCCCCGGCTCGGTCGCCGCCGACTCGTTTTCCTACATGCAGATGGTCGCGGGCTTCACGGTGGGGCAGTTGATTGTGGCTTTCGTCCTGATTCCCACGTTCTACCGCCTGCGGGTCGTCTCGCTCTACGAGTACCTCGATAACCGTTTCGGCGTAAAGTCACACCGCACCGGGGCGTGGTTTTTCTTCATTTCGAAGATGCTGGGCGCCGCGCTGCGCGTCTATGTGGTCTGTGCCGTGATGCAGCTGCTGGTCTTTTCGCACTACGGCTTCCCGTTCTGGGGCAACGCCCTCGTCACGATGTTTTTCGTCTGGCTCTACACCCGGCAGGGCGGCGTCAAGTCGCTGATCTGGACCGATACGCTCAAGACTTTCTGCCTCGTGGCGAGCCTCGTGCTGTCGATCGTCTTCATCATGCGGGGGCTGGGTCTCTCGTTCGCCGATACGGCCCGCGAGGTTTCCGCTTCGCCCATGTCGCGCATTTTCTTCTTCGACGATCCCGCTTCGGGCCGCTATTTCTGGAAAATGTTCGCCGCGGGTATCGTCCTGCTGGTGGCCATGACCGGACTCGATCAGGACATGATGCAGCGCAATTTGAGCTGCGCCACGCCGCGCGACTCGCAGAAGAACATCGTGCTGACGGCTGTGAGCCAGATTTTCGTGATCTTTCTGTTCCTCGTGCTGGGCGTGCTGCTCTATTTGTACATGGAGCGCAGCGGCATGGCCGCACCCGCCAAGAGCGATCAGGTCTTTTCGCTGGTCGCTGTCGAAGGCGGATTGCCGCTTATCGTTGGCATTCTGTTTGTTGTAGGACTTATTTCAAGTACTTATTCAGCTGCCGGGTCGGCCCTCACGGCTCTCACGACCTCTTTCACGGTGGATATGCTCGAAGGCACGAAACGCTATGGCGACGCACGCCTCACGCGCATCCGCCGCGGGGTCCACGTGGCGATGGCGCTCGGGATGGCCGGCGTGATCCTGGCCTTCGAGTACTGGGCCGACGACAGCGTCATCAATCTGGTCTACAAGGTCGCCAGCTATACCTACGGTCCGATTCTGGGCATGTTCGCCTTCGGGATGTTCACGCGTCTGAAGGTCCGCGACCGCTGGATGCCGCTGGTGGCCCTCGCGGCCCCGGCATTGAGTGCGCTGGTGCAGTGGTGGGCGCTGAAGACCTGGGATTATCAGATTGGTTTCGAACTGTTGATTTACAATGCCGCCTTTACGATGATCGGCATGCTGCTGCTTGTGAAACGCCATGAAAAATAAGGTTTTATACACTCTTATCTCACTCTTTGCTTTAGGTAATGTCTCCGCTGCGGAAATCGGTTCCGCGACGCGGCAGGAGATCGGCCGGACCCTTTCGCGCATCGTTTCGCGCGAGGTGACGAGCGGTTACCAGAAACCGGAGCCGATCACCGTGCGCGTTCAGGCCGTCAAGGCCTCGCGCAGCCGGGTGCGGATCTACGCCACGGCGGCGTTGGCCAACTATCCCTTCCGCGAGGAGAACCTGCGGGCCATGCGCGACTCGGTGCGCGCCCTGCTGCCGCATGAGTTCCGCAAGGCCGCCGTCGAACTTTACACCGACGGCCGCGAGGCCTCCGAGTTGATTCCGCTGGCCTGCCGCAACGCCACGCAGCTGCGCAAAGCGGTCGATAAGAAGAAGATCGTGCTTTTCACCAACCGCTCCGGGCGTCCGCTCGTGACGCGCCTTTCGGCTCCCGAGACCCCCGGACGGGGACTTTCGGGACGCCATATCGCCCTGTGGCAGAGCCACGGACGCTATTTCGACCAGACGGAGAACCGCTGGAAATGGCAGCGTTCGGCGCTCTGGCAGACCTGCGAGGACCTCTATACGCAAAGCTATGTCTTGCCGTACCTGGTTCCGATGCTCGAAAACGCCGGGGCATGCGTGCTGCTGCCGCGCGAACGCGACGTGCAGAAATACGAAGTGCTGGCCGACAACGACAACGCCGGGCAGTATGCGGAGGAGGGGGCGTGGGAGAGCGGCGGCGCGGGCTTCGCGCACCTCCGGCAGGTCTATCATACGGGCGAAAATCCCTTCCGCGACGGCACGACGCGCCGTGTGCGGACCGTGACCGGCGGGGCCACGGGCCGTGCCGTGTGGCAGGCCGACATTCCCGAGCGGGGCGAATATGCGGTTTATGTGAGCTACGAATCGACGCCCGAAAGCGCCGACGACGCGTATTATACGGTCCGCCACCTCGGCGGCGAGACCTCGTTTGCCGTCAATCAGACGATGGGCGGCGGGACGTGGATTTACCTCGGGCGTTTTCCCTTCGCCGCCGGACGGCAGGAGGTCGTGACCCTTTCGAACCGTTCGCGGACGGGCGGGCGCATCGTCTCGGCCGACGCGGTGAAGATCGGCGGCGGCTACGGCAACGTGGCCCGCACGTCCTGCGACTCGCTGCGCCTGCCCGGCGCGGAGCATGCCGGGGAGACCAGCGGTTACCCGCGTTTCTGCGAGGGGGCGCGCTACTGGCTTCAGTGGGCGGGATTTCCGGAAGAGGTCTATACGCCGAAAAACAACACCGACGACTACAAGGACGACTACATGTCGCGCGCCCATTGGGTCAATGCCCTGATGGGCGGCTCGGAGCGTCTGCCCGACTCCGCGGGGCTGCGCATTCCGGTCGACATGGCGCTGGCGTTCCACTCCGACGCCGGGGTGCGCGACGGCGACGGCATCATCGGCACGCTGGGCATCTTCTTCACCCGCGAGAACAAGGGCAAATTCCAGGGCGGGGCCGACCGCTACCGTTCGCGCGACCTGACGGACCTCGTGCAGACGCAGATCGTCGAGGATATCCGCCGCACCTGCGAACCGGCCTGGAGCCGCCGCGGGATGTGGAACCGCGCCTACTACGAAGCGCGCGTGCCGGGCGTCCCGACGATGCTGCTCGAACTCTTGTCGCACCAGAATTTCGCCGACATGCGCCTGGGGCACGACCCGCGCTTCAAGTTCCTCGTGAGCCGGGCTGTTTACAAGGGTATCCTGCGTTATGTCAGTTCGCAATACGATCTGCCCTATGTGGTCCAGCCGCTGCCGGTCGAGGCTTTCGCCGCGGAATTCGCCGCCGCCGGCGAGGTCGCGCTCTCGTGGAGCCCGGCGATGGACCCGCTCGAAGCGACCGCCGCGCCGACGGGCTATGTGGTCTACACGCGCGTGGACGACGGCGGTTTCGACAACGGCCGTTATGTCGACAAACCCCGCCTGACCGTCCGGCAGGAACCGGGGCGCATGTACAGTTACCGGGTCACCGCCGTCAACGAGGGCGGCGAGAGCTTCCCGAGCGAGACGCTCGCGGCCTGCCGCGTGCCCGACGAAAAGGGCTGCGTGCTGATCGTCAACGGGTTCGACCGCGTGAGCGCCCCGCAGAGCGAACGGAACGATTCGCTGGCCGGATTCCGCATGGACCTCGACGGAGGCGTTGCCGACCGGCAGGACATCGCCTTCATCGGAGCGCAGCGCGTCTTTGACCTCGCGCAGGCCCGCTGCAACGTCGACAGCGTCGCCCTCGGGGCCTGCGCGTGCGACTGGGAGACCGACGTGATCGGCGGCAATACGTTCGACTATCCGGCCCTGCACGGGCGTTCCGTCGCGGCGGCGGGCTACTCGGCGTCGGCCCGGGCCGTGGAGCGGGGCGAGGTGTCGCTCGAAGCCTATCCGGCCGTCGACCTGATTCTGGGCAAGCAGCGCACCACGCCGCTGGGCCGCGGTGTGTGCGAGGCGGCCTTCCGGACCTTTCCGCCGGAGTTGCAGGCCGTCCTGCGGCGTTATCTGGCCGGCGGCGGAGGGCTTTTTGCATCGGGAAGCTACGTGGCGGCCGACCTCTGGGCCGAAGGGACCCCGGAGGAGGGGCGCGCGTTCGCCCGGGAGGTGCTCCGCATCGACTCCGACGGGGGACATCCCTCGGACCGCGGACGGGTGCGGGTCATGACTTCGGACGCGTCGTTTTCGCGCGGCGAATACCGCTTCAATACCGAGTACCGCCGCGACCGTTACGTCGTCGAGCGGGCCGATGCGCTGAAGCCCGCGGGTGCGGGGGCTTTCGCCGTGATGCGTTACGACGACAGCGGCCGCACGGCGGCCGTGGCCTGCGATGCCGGAGGACGGACTTTCGTCGCGGGGTTCCCCTTCGAGTCGATCCCCGACGGCGTGCAGCGCGACCGGCTGATGCGCGACGTGCTGCGGTTTTTGTTTTCCGATAAATAAAATGGAAGCAGTGGAACTGAAATTGAGAACCGAACAGCCTGCGGATTACCGCGAGACGGAGAACGTTACGCGGGAGGCGTTCTGGAACCTCTATTCGCCCGGATGTTGCGAGCACTACCTGTTGCATGTCATGCGTGACAGTCCG
>ERZ772937.1647-NODE-1647-length-15663-cov-2.953742_pt1 | contig 15663 bp, 16 predicted proteins | sample MGYA00512113_ERZ772937 | MGnify/ENA primary metagenome ERZ772937 (study PRJEB29015, sample SAMEA2737649) | human gut metagenome | biome: human gut; feature: human-associated habitat; material: faeces | place: China | collected 2012 ... | reverse complement strand
CTTTTGAGAGACATCGCTCAAATCAAAATCGTAACACGAATTGAAATGAGCAAAAAATTTGAGAGACATTTCAAAAAATAATGAGGGCTTAAAGTAATAAAACTTTATGCCCTCATTTTAAGTTTGCCCTTTTATATTGTTTATCCATCAAAAATGCAAAGGCAGACATCAATTTTTTTACTTGCAATTAGTATATAGTTTATCGAATTACTCGGGGAATGATTTCATATTCTGTTTTCGGGAATCTTTATGAAATCTTCAAAATTGCCCGGTATGCTATCCGTAAAATCAAAGAAAGGACTTGATTATATGGATATGATTTTGAAAACGACTGACCTCTGCAAAAATTTCAAGGGGCAAATGGCGGTAAACAATGTGTCACTGAACATCCGGCGCAACTCGGTTTATGGTCTGCTGGGGCCGAATGGGGCTGGCAAATCCACGATCTTAAAAATGCTCACCGGCATTTTGCGCCCCACATCGGGAAGCATCGAGTTTGACGGCCACCCGTGGAAGCGGAATGATCTGGAGCATATCGGTGCTTTGATTGAGATGCCCCCGCTTTACGAAAATCTGACTGCATACGAAAATCTCAAAGTCAGAACTACATTGCTCGGCCTGGACGATGCACGAATTAACGAGGTATTGCAAATTGTCCAGCTCACGAATACCGGCAAGAAACGGGCCGGGCAGTTTTCTCTTGGTATGAAGCAGCGGCTTGGTATTGCTATTGCATTGCTGAACAATCCCCAGCTTTTGATTCTGGATGAACCGACTAACGGCCTTGACCCTTTAGGGATTGAGGAACTTCGAGAGTTAATTCGCTCTTTTCCCTGCAAAGGGATTACAGTTATTTTGTCCAGCCATATTCTGTCAGAAGTGCAGCAGATTGCAGATCATGTGGGTATCATTGCCGGCGGTGTCCTTGGATATGAGGGAGAGCTTCGCGCCGGTGAAGATTTGGAACAACTCTTTATGGATGTTATTCGCAGAAATGGTAAGGAGGGATATTAAATGGAGCTGGCATATATTCAGGCAGAGAACCTAAAGCATAAGAGAACTTTCACAAAAACGCTGATCGTTCTGGCCCCGTTTGTAACTGCGCTTATGAACTTTTTTGCCCCTCTTTGGTTCCAGCTCAATTCTTATAATTGGTGGTATAACCTGCTTTATCCTGGATTCCTTACGCTCACCTGTGCCTTGATTGAACAGCGGGATAATGGCAAACTAAAATATCGTGCCGTTGCTTCATTGCCTGTTTCGCAGAACAAAGTCTGGAAAGCAAAAATTGGAGTGGCCGGTATTTACTCCTGTGTGGGGAATTTCATTTTCCTGGCGCTAAATCTGTTGGGCGGTTTTGCAATATTAGTTATCAACAAAATTCCCCTGACAATCGGAATTTGGCAGGCTGCGGCCGGAACAGCTTGTATTGTCATTGCAAGCCTATGGGAAGTTCCGCTGTGCTTATGGTTATCAAAAAAAGTTGGTATCTTTGTCACGGTTATTCTTAATGCCGGACTTGGAAGCGTTTTAGGGATTTTCACGGCTACAACCTCTTTGTGGATGATCTGCCCGTATAGCTGGGTGCCGCATCTTATGATTTCCGTGTTAGGTATTTTGCCTAATGGTGAGCCGGTTGCAGATCAGAGTACGGCAATGGCATTTTGGATGATTATACTTGTATTGGTCATTTCGCTGGCCTGGTTTGCGGCGCTGTCATTTTTAACTGCAAGATGGTTTGAGAAAAAGGAGGTGGGGTAACTATGGTATCTGTGGTTCGCTGCTGGAAAGCAGAATATCAGAAGTGTAAACATAGCATTTTGCTCTATATGCACAGCATGATTCCGATTATATGTGCGGCGATTTTTGCGGGTTACTATCATATATCCAGATGGGAACTGGCAACCAAAATCAGTGCCTATCTGGAAGTGCTGGCCGTTGCGTTCCCGTTTCTGATCGGCATTATTGTGGGCCTGGTTGTTCAGATCGAAAATCAGGCCGGGCATTATCAGCTTTTGTTGGGAACAATCCCATCTCGCACGGCAACGTATATTGGTAAACTTGGTTTTCTGATGATCTGTGCTTTTGGCGCAACATTTTTAGCGTTAGGAACATTCGCTGCACTATATAGGGATGCTCCGGCAAGCCTTTACCTGAAAGCAGGGATTCTATTGTTGATTACCATGCTTCCCATTTACCTGATTCATTTGTTTGTGGGAATGAGCTTCGGAAAAGGTGCATCTATGGGATTGGGAATTGCAGGGAGTTTAATAGCTGCCCTTATGATAACAGGGCTTGGTGACGCTACATGGAAATATATTCCCTGGGCCTGGGGCGTTCGTGCTATGGATTACACTGTGCTTGCATGGGATAGCCCCCAACTGTATGCACAGGTAAAAACCGATTTTTTCAGCGGTATGATTATTTCTGTATGCTGCACTGTTTGTCTGCTGATTGCCAGTTTGGTTTGGTTTCATGGTTGGGAGGGAGGTAAAAACAGTGAATAAAAAGTGCCTGTTTGCCGTGGTAATTGTGCTTGTAAGTCTTATATGCTTATCGGCCTGCGGTGCGCCCCGCGATACCGCCGATAAAAATAAGGCGTTAAATGAATCTCTGCCGTATTATGAGCTGAACGCCGCAAACTATGATGAAATTTCATATAACGGCCTGACATATACCATAACGGATGAATGTCTTGAAATGTCAGAACTGCAAGAAGAAATCGGGCAGGTATCGAAACGCTTCAAAAATGTGGCGGGGGAAGATTTCAGTTTCGGCTACGTTTACAGTATTGTGGATGTGGATATAAGCAAAGCCGTAGCTGTAAATATCAACAATGAATATCGGAAAGCTGACATTAAAAATAATGATGAGTAACCTCGACAATGTGGTATAATGGGGCGGGAGGTGATTTTTTGACCCACTTACTTGTAGTTGACGATGAAGTTTCTATCTTGGAATTGATTAAGAACAGTTTGGGGAAAGATGGATATTTGATAACAGTCTGTCAAAATGCGGATGATGTAGACATCAAAAAGCTGCATTCCTATGACCTCATTCTTTTGGATGTGATGATGCCTGGCACAGACGGGTTTGAGTTTTGCAAACAGATCAGGAATATGGTAGACTGCCCGATTCTCTTTCTGACCGCAAAGACATTAGAGGAAGATATATTGTTTGGATTGGGCATCGGTGCGGATGATTATATTACGAAACCTTTTCGTATTCAGGAGCTTCGCGCCCGTGTCGCGGCACATTTACGCAGAGAAAAAAGGGAGCATCACAGCACACTTTCATTTGAGCCTGATATAAGATTTGACCTTTCCGCAAAGGTACTGTATGTTTCAGAACAGCCGGTTCCCCTTACCAAAAGCGAGTATTCAATCTGTGAATACCTTGCGAAAAACCGGGGACAGGTTTTTACAAAAGAACAAATCTATGAAGCCGTTTTCGGGTTTGATGGAATAGGCGATAACTCTACGATCTCAACGCATATAAAAAATATTCGTGCGAAATTGGAGCATTTAAAAATAAGTCCGATCAGCACCGTATGGGGGATAGGATATAAATGGGAGTGAAAAAGAAACCTACATTGAAAATATTGTTTCGCCAGTTTGCTATCTCCCTCATTGTCATGCTGGTAGCGGCAATTATTGTCCCTTTTGGTTTGGAGGGACTTGCTGTAAATGCTGGATTAGCTACAAGAGCAAATCTAAGTGAATTGCAGGTAAAAGAGATCATTCCAACGCTGAAGATTGCCCCGGATATTACAAAGGTTGTGTTTCCACAGGGATGTGGCTACTTAATTCTGGACAAGAACTTTAATGAGCTTTACAGCAATATGGACGATGATGAAAAAGAAATTGCCCTGCTGTACGCAAAGGGAGAATATATTGAATATGCTACGGGGAGGCAGTTTGCACTTGTTGTCCGGGAAAACGAATTTTGCGTTTTAAGGTATTATATTGGTTCTCAATTTACAGTGTCATGGCTACCGGAATATTTTCCATCTCCTGACACGCTTGCGTTTATCCTGATGGCTGTAAATTCGCTGCTGGTCATTATCATACTGACCGCCAGATTTGCTAAGAACCTGCGTACACAACTGACCCCGCTTTTTGAAGCAACTGCGGAGGTTTCAAAGCAAAACCTTGATTTTGAAGTAGGACACGCCAAAATCAAAGAGTTTGAAGATGTCCTTGCATCTTTTTCAGATATGAAAGATAATCTGAAAATTTCGTTAGAACGGCAATGGAAAACCGAACAGACACAGAAAGAGCAAATCGCCGCGCTTGCCCATGATTTGAAAACGCCTCTGACGGTTATTCAAGGAAATGCTGATTTACTCATAGAAACAAATCTTGATGATGAGCAACGATTATACGCTGGTTACGTCGTGGAAAGCTCCGGCCAGATGCAGTCATATATTCAAACCCTGATTGATATATCACGGGCGGCGGTTGGTTATCAGCTCCATATTGAAAGTATAGACTTGCCAGCGTTCATGCAGCACTTGTTCGGTTATATGGAATCACTATGCCGGACAAAAGAAATCCGGCTGCAAATGAATACTGTCTCACTCCCTCAAATGCTGAAATTTGATAGGGTGCTGATAGAACGTGCTATTATGAATGTTATCAGTAATGGGCTGGACTACTCCCCGCAAGGCGGAACGCTTTATGTGGATGTTCAGAGTAACAACGGTTTCGTGGAAATTTCAGTCACAGACGAGGGAACGGGGTTTTCTAAAGAGGCATTATGCCACGCACAGGAACGGTTCTATATGGGCGATCAAAGCCGCAATTCAAAGTTACACTTTGGTATGGGTCTATATATTACAAATTCGATTATGGAACAACATAATGGTCAGCTTATTTTAGAAAATTCAAAAGAAACCGGCGGCGCAAAGGTTACTATGAAACTTCCTTGCTGATTTTCCGATAGTGTAATGGACGTCTTTTCAATTTGTGAGAATTGCAAAACTGTAATTTTGAAATATTAATACAGTAATATCAAATGACGAAGGATAGCCGAGTTTATTTCTCGACTATCCTTTTCTTTTTTTACATCAGTTCGTTGCTGTTAGACTTTCAACTTGTTGGGATTTGGTTACTGCATATTGTGCCATTCTCATTCGGTTTTGCTCGAATACTTCGTCTACCATATGTGTATAGATTTTTGCGGTTACCGATATGTCAGAGTGTCCCATCCATTCTTTTGCCACATTGATTGGCACTCCGGCTGCCTGACAATCGGTGCAGAAAGTGTGGCGCAGTAGGTATGGCTCGAAGTCGGGTGCTATGATTGAGTTCTTTACTTGATTGCGATATAGGTGAGCTCCGTTTGCTAAGTCCATTTCTTTTACAAAGTTTTTCCAGCTTTGATAGAAGGCATTGTCATCCATTCGTGTGTGCTTTTCGTACTTTACGAATACATATTCGTTGTTGAGTTCTTTTGCTTTATGTTCCTTTAATGCATCTAAAAGTACAGGCGGAATTGGTATCTTTCTTCCTGTTCCTGCTTCCGTTTTGGATTTGCCGACTGTTAGAATTGCGTTTTCAAAATCTATCCAATCCCACTTCATTCTTCGGATTTCTATCGGTCTAAGTCCGCAGCATAACATTGTAAGCACCATTGTTCCGGCATAGTGTTTAGGTATGGTTTCAAGTATCATTCGGCGTTCATCATCAGTTATTGGTCTGTGCTTGTTTTCGTAAACAGTTGGCAGAACAATGTCTTTTGCCACATTGGTTTTGATGAGTTCCTGCTTTTCAGCCTTTGTAAGTATACGCCTTAATACCATGCGCACCTTTGATGCGAATGCCTTACTCCATCCTGCATATTCGTTTATGAATCTTTGGCAGTCATCCTCAGTTAAGTTGCATAACTTTATCGAACCGAGGTGTTCAATGATGTGGTTGTAGACGATGTTTTTGTACATGTATTTGTTCTTTTGCGTGCAGTTCGCTTTCTCAATGTTAAGGTGATACCAGTTGTCAGCATAGTCTTTTAATTTCATTTCGGAGAAGACACCGCCACTCTTTTTCTTTTCTTGGAGTTGATAATACTCCTTGACCATGTCATCAAGTTTCTTTCGGCAATCCTTTTCACTCGTCTTTGATCGAGCAGTCAATACATCGTATTTGCCATCTTCATTTTTAATTCTTTTTGTCATTCGGTAGCCGATTTGGTTACCGTTTTTGTCGTATAATTCGTACATAATTTACCTCCGTATAGTAATTTCTTGCCGTTTGGCAACACCAACACTACCACACAGTTTTGCAAATAGCCAGACCAATACCTGACAAAAAAGAGACACATTTTTTGTGAGATTTTGACCTGTATGCCGAGTTGAATTTATATATTTCATCAAGAATTATAGAGATAATTTAGTACATCTTTGATGAAATATAACTTAACTCTGCTGTCGCAGGCGGCAGGAATGTTCTCGCAGAGCTCTGCAACCTTGTCTTTGCATAACCCGGTAATGATTCCGATTTCTTTTTTATTGAACATATATTGTCCTTTTTCACGGCAAATAAAGCTCGCCATTTGCTCAATTTCCGCTTTCGTTTTGTTCATCATACGCACTCCTTTCCGTGAATACTCAAAAACCTTGATTTTCTGCGAAAAACACCCCTTACTGCATACGAATTTGGAATCATACGCAAAAGTATTACGAATCGAAAAGCCGACAGGCTTTGCCGGACGGCGTTTTCGGGCATTTCAACGCCCGAAAATCATACCCCTTTATCCTGCTTTAAAATCGACGGCTTGAAATTCGCTTCAAAACCCACTCAAAAGCCATCGATTTTCGTTTCAAAAATCATAAAATTTCAAAATCAAAGCCTTTCATATTCTTTGTCGATAAACCCTAAAGCACGGTGCATTAAATCTTGTTGACCGTGTATAGATTGCTCTTTTGCTCGCCGCCGATAAACCGCTTTGAGATAGTTATGTATCCGCCGCTTTCCAGCGAATGCAAAACTTTTCTGCAAGTGGATGCACACATCGAACAGCTTTTTGCAATCATAGGCACCGACCAAAAACTTTGCCCAACCGAGTCCTTTGCCCGAACAAGAAAAGAATAAACGATGAACTCGTTGGGCGATAACCGTTCATCAAAAATTCTGTTCGGCAAAAGAAAGAATTGCCCACTGCAATTTTTATGCATACGAAAACCTCCTTTAAAATTATTCGAGAGAATATTTTTATAAAGTGAAAGCCAAAAAGAAAAACACCATTAAAAAACTCCCTCTACTATACGGAGAAAAATCACCGTTTTGTTCGGGTGTTTTGCAAAATTTTTTACACCTTGTTTACATTTCACCATAGAAAAAATACTCCTCTATAATACGGAGAAAAATTCAAGTTTTGTTGATGTGTTTTCAGAAAAAATATTTGACTTAGTACTAAAATTTACTCGTATGTCAATTGCGATGTTGTTTGTAAAATAGAACTATGATATAATAATTAAATTAAGAGTCTTACTAACTCGTGCAAGGTCGGGTATGGTGATTTGCGTACCGTTTGGTAATGGCAATAAAACATCTACCGGCTTTTGGGAGGACAGCACACGTCTGCCGGAGTATTACAATGGAACTTATGAATATTTGAAAAGCTTGGGGATTGAAGAAATCTAACGGTTGCTCAAAATTTCTAATTTGCAGAGGTGGATTATGAAAATAACATACATCAACCACAGTGGGTTTTTGGTTGAAACCGAGGACTGCTACTATGTTTTTGATTACTACAAAGGCGAGATGCCGAGGCTTGACAAAAGCAAGGAAGTTGTTGTCTTTTGTAGTCACTTTCACCAAGACCATTTCAATCCTAAAATCTTTGAAATTCTTGATGATATGGGTATGAATTATCAGGCTGTTTTAGCGAAAGATATCAGCAAAAAGAAGTATCCTGCCGGTGTGAAAGTTACGACGGCTTATCACGATCAAACCTATATTCTTGACAACGGCACACAAGTTAGTACGCTTCTCTCAACCGACAGCGGTGTTGCTTTTATCATCAAAACAAGCGAGGGTGCAATTTACCACGCAGGTGATTTGAACGATTGGCATTGGAAGGGTGAGACGGAAGCCGATAACCGCCATATGTCCTCCATGTACCGTGCCGAGATTGACAAAATCAAGGGCGCTCATTTTGATGCAGCATTCGTTCCTCTTGACCCAAGGCAGGAGGAACATTATGCCGACGGTATGCTTTATTTTTTGGAACATATCGATTGCAACGCCGTTTTTCCTATGCATTATTGGAACGAGCCGAGCGTTATTGATAGGTTTATCACCGAATATCCGCAGTATAAATCACGAATAAAAAATACAGAATCCGCAAAAGGAGAAGAATTATGAGCTTTAGAATGATTCATGAAAACTATAATGTTTCCGATTTGGATAGGTCGATTAAGTTTTACAATGACGCGCTTGATTTGCACGAGGTCAGACGAAAAACCACCGACGATTTTATTATCGTTTATTTGAGCAATGATTCAAGTGATTTTGAACTTGAACTCACTTGGCTTAAAGAACATCCGCAGCCTTATGATTTGGGCGAATGTGAATTCCATTTGGCATTTAAAGCAGATGATTTTGATTCGGCGCATAAAAAGCACGAAGAAATGGGTTGTATCTGCTTTGAAAATCCTGAAATGGGTATCTACTTCATCGAGGACCCGGACGGCTATTGGCTGGAAATTTTGCCGTGATATTGAACTATACTATAAACAAAAGGAGTTGAGAAACACAATTTCTCAACTCTTTTATGTTTATGCAAGCAGTTCATTTAATTTTGAAACTATTTTTTCTTTTTCGCCGCTTCCTGTTGTACTCAACCTCATTAGTGGTAAGTCATATTTGGCGAAAATGCCGTCTTTTATAATATACCTTTGATAAAATTATACACAAGGTTTTAGGAATCATAATAAGAAACTTTGGAGTTTGAAGAGTGGCTTGAGAGTGTTTTTCCGAATAGAATCAAGAAAAACAAATAACTATAATTAACCTTACGGAGCCGTTCTAGTAACAGCTCTGTTTTGTTTTGATTTTTTCTTGCTTTTCCCTTATAAATCCGCAATAATCATTGATTTTAAGCGTTCTGTGTGATATACTAAATTTGTACAATTGTAACTATCTGAAAGCGAGGAAAATCTAATGGATTCTAACATCGAGCGCTGGTACTCAATGAAAGAGATATGCGAATATCTTGGTGTCAGCCGTGATACCGTACTTGATTGGATAGAAAGAAGAAATATGCCCGCAGCAAAAATCGGACGCCTTTGGAAATTCAAAGTCAGCGAAATTGACGCTTGGATGAAATCCGGTATTGCAGCGGATAAATAATTTTAGGCATATATGAGTTTTATTGAATCTTACAAGCATCTTGATAAAATATGCGGAGAAATGTTTGAAACTCAATATGGAGTATCCGCCTATATAGAGGAAATGCTAAACAATCCTCATGGTTCTTTTCTTGTCAGAGGATGGGAAAATGATTTAAAACAACTAAAGCACTATCGTTGGATTAGAAATCAAATAGTACACGAACCCGATTGCTACGAAGAAACCATGTGCGAAGACGGAGACGATGAATGGCTTGATGATTTTTATGAAAGAATAATAAATCAAACTGATCCGCTTGCCATGTACCGAAAGGCAACAAGACCTCAGCCTGTCGCAAAATCCGCACAAAATCACGAACCGGCTCAACTGCAATATACATATTCTAAACAGCCTAGCCAACCAAAACATAAATCAAAAAAGGTCGTAAGGTGGATTGTGTTTTCAATTATCGTGGCTATTGTTCTACTGTACTTAGTACTTAAATACTTTATCAATTGATTTTGGAGGTGCAAATATGCCGGATAAGAATTGGCAATTTGAACTTGAAGAATATATAAAACAAGGCGAACCCGACAAAGCCGAAAAAAGCGAAGCGTGGCAAACAGCCATCGGTTTGCAGGCTGTTGACGGGCTGAATACTTCTGACTACTTGTTAGACACCGCCAAAGAGCATATCGAGGGTAAAATCACAATTGACGAGGTTCAAAAGCGTATTCACAGTTACTATGAGCAGCGTTGCGTACGCACCGAAACGGAAAATGAAACCAAAGAAGCGGACATTGTTTCGGCAAGAATCGCAAAGTTGTTGGGAGAAAAAGCGTTTCAATTTTCTCCTGCCGAGTGGCTTTCGATTCATCGCAGATTGTTCGAGGGCGTGTTCAGTCACGCAGGACAAGTTAGGCAGTACAATATCACAAAGAAAGAGTGGGTACTAAACGGCGATACTGTTACCTATGCGGATTGGAACAGTATTAAGGAAACTTTGGATTACGACTTTTCCACAGAAAAGCAATTTTCTTATGATGGCTTGTCGGTTGATGCGGCTGTAAAGCATTTAGCTAAATTTGCTTCGGATATTTGGCAAATTCACCCATTCAGCGAGGGAAACACCCGTGCTACTGCCGTATTTATGATAAAATATATGAAAACATTCGGCTTTAGCGTAAATAACGACGCATTCGAAAAAAATTCTTGGTATTTCCGCAACGCTTTGGTTCGTGCAAATTACAATAACCTGCAAAAAGGCGTTCATTCCACGACGAAGTTTTTGGAAATGTTCTTTTCAAATCTCTTGTTGGATACGCATTACGAACTGAAAAACAGATATATGCACATTGATTATGCAGAAAGCAATTTCCAAAGTATCAGCCCGAAAGTTCCAAAGTATCAATTTGATACTTTAGACTGTACTTTAGAAGAACTTGCAGTTTTAGAATTAGTGGCAAAGAACCCAACTATTAAACAGCAAGAGCTTGCAGAAGCAACCGGAAAATCCATTGTAACCATAAAGCGAATTATGAAATCGTTGCAGGATAAAAACTATATCCGCCGAGAAAGCGGCAAGAGATTCGGCAAGTGGGAAGTTTTGGGTTAAACGACATATTAAAAATAAATTACAACGACTGGATCAGGTGATTAAAATGAAAAAATTTTATTCTTATGATGAAATACTTGAATACGTAAAAAGTAGTGATGCTGATAGCATTTATAACTATATCGAGTATCTCGAAGGTATTCGCAGGGACAAGATATACGGATTGGTATGGGAAAAGGAAAAAGAAGATTTTGAAATGCAGCTTCACGACAATGTTCCCGTACTTGTTGAAGTGCCCGAAAAAGATATTACCTGCGACTTGGGCAAAGCAACAAACATTTTGATAGAGGGTGATAATCTTCATGCGTTAAAAATTTTAGGACAGACACACCGTGAGAGCATAGACGTTATCTATATTGACCCACCATATAATACGGGCGCAAAAGATTGGAAGTACAACAATTCATATGTAGAAAAAGAAAATGCATTTAGACACAGTAAGTGGATATGCATGATGGAGAAACGTGTAAAGATTGCCAAAACCTTGCTGAAAGAAAAGGGTGTCTTTATATGTGCTATTGACGAAAATGAGTTAGCCGCATTGTGGTTGTTGTTAGAAGATATTTTTGGAGCTTCATATGCGATTGACTGCATTTCCGTTGTTCATAATCCCCGTGGCGTACAAGGTAAGAATTTTTCGTATGTACATGAATATGCGCTGTTTGTTTATAAGAAGGGATTGGAAGTAGTTGGAACCCGAGATGTTGCATTGGAAGAGATAGAATGGAGCAACTTCAGAAACTGGGGAGATGAATCAGAACGGAACGATGCTGCGAATTGTTTCTATCCAATTTTTGTGAGAGACAATCAAATAATTGGATTTGGGGATGACATAACTAAAACAGATATCCATCCAAAGCATCAAACAGAATATGATGAAGAAAATGATTGTTATAAAGTGTGGCCGATAGATATCAAAACTGTTGAACGTAAATGGCGGTATGAAAGAGGAACGGTTGAAGGCATACAACATTTGTTGCGTGTTGTACCTAAGGATGGGTATTTTGAAATAGAAATCGGAAAAGATTTTGAAAGCTATCGCACCGTGTGGACAGACAAGCTTTACGACGCTAACGAGTATGGTACAAAAATATTAAATAGTATGGTCCCTAAAAATGATTTCTCATATCCTAAATCTGTATACAATGTCAAAGACTGCTTATCGGCTGTTATAAAAAATAACCCCAATGCTGTAGTGCTTGATTTCTTTGCTGGATCAGGAACAACAGCTCATGCGGTTCAGCTAATCAACAAAGAATTCGGTGGCAATCGTCAATTTATCTTGTGTACTAATAACGCTGTAGGAGAGAAAAGAGAAAAAGAGTATAAGAAAAAATTCGGTGAGATTAACCCTAAATTAAAACGCTGGAAGAATTGGTGCGAAAAGTACGGAATTGCTTCGTCTATCACATACCCTCGTATCCGCAGCTTATACTTTGGCTATACCCATTCTGGTGACAAAAAAACAGTTTTGTTTGCTCAAAAGATTGGTGTTACTCAAATTAAAAATGACAAACTATATAAGAAAATGGAAGAGATAAAGAATGAACACAAGGATCAATATGATTCAATAAAGTTTGTTATAGAAGATGGAATCGCAAAAGTAATTGGAATTACAAGTAAGGCAAGCGGAATTGAAGGCATTCCGGCAAATTTGAAGTATTATCAATGCGCGTTAATCCCCAAAGCACCTGTTCCCCGTAAAACATTAAAAGCGTTAAGTGACTTTATTGATTGTTTCATTACGATCAAAGAAAATACTTTTGAAAAGAGTGAACGCACCGAACCGTTCACAGAATTTTCTTCTACTCGCTTAAATAAGCAAGTGTTCGTATATACCAAATCATATGTAGATACAAACGATCTGAATTTATTGATTAGATGTATTAAACAAAAAAATGTAGTGTTGTATGTTAATGAGGCAATTGCCGGAGATGAATACCTGAGTGAATTGAAAGATGTCCAGGTGAAGGCAATTCCACGGAACATATTAAGAGGTGAATTCTATGAATAAAATTAATGTTAATGTAGACTTTCAAAACAAGGCAATCCTGAAGTTAAAACAAAGAATAAAATTTGCTCTTGAAAGCGAAGGAGATATTAAGGAATTTAACTTTAAATCTTGTGTTGCAAGCGGAAAAACCGTTATGTGTGCAAGACTGATGCAAGATCTTGTTGACGATGATGACTATAAAGATTTTGCATTTCTTTGGATTTCTACGTCACAGGGCAACCTTTGTTATCAAAGTAAAGATACCATCAGTGAAATTGTTAGCTTTGAATGCAACACCTTCGAACAAGCCTTATCACTTGGAACACTTTCTCCTAAAACTTGTTCATTTATACCATGGGAGCAAATCAATAAAGAGAACAACAAGTTTAGAGGTAAAGCTGAATATATGACATTTGACAAACTTATGGCAGACACGTACTGCCCAATCATTTTGTTTGTAGATGAAGCACATAATACATTTGGTACAGATAATTCCGATGATATTGTGGCAACAATATCGCCTAAGCTGTGCATCAAGGTTAGTGCAACACCAAAGGAATTTAACGGTAGCATTGACGTAGAAGTAAAAATTGAAGATGTTATTGAGGCGGGATTTATTAAAAAAGTGGTTGAATTGCAAAAGGATCTTATTAAAAAGGATGACGATTCGATCGAAAATATTCTTTTGTCTGCTGTTAAAAAGAGAGACGAATTGGAAGAGTGCTACAAAGCTCTTAATATTAGATATACGCCACTTTGCCTTATACAAATTGCCAATGATTCTACCAAAGATGATGAGGATGACGAAGCAACTAAGAAAAATAAGAATGAAATTATTGCGATACTGAAAGAAAACGGAGTCCTAACAAGTGATATTGGTGTATGGCTTTCCAAAGAGAAAACAAATAACATAACAAACATTAAAAACAATAATGTCAAATTTCTGATTATCAAGCAGGCTTTGGCAAAAGGTTGGGATTGTCCTCGTTCACATATTTTAGTGCGTTTGCGTGAAACTAAATCCGTTATATTGGACATACAAACTATGGGGCGTATTCTTAGAACCATAGATAAATTTGTAGGACATTATGGGGATGACTTGATTGATTCTGCGTACATCTATACAAATGATCCCAATTTTAAATTAAGCGAAAACAACTATATTCCAACAAGGTTAAATTCCCACAGTGTAGAAATTAAGCCCGAGTTTAAGGACACAGCCAAAAATATTTCTATTCCAGCATCACACTTCACGAAAAAGACACCGTCGATTAAAGGGGATAATTTAATTAAAGCCCTAAAATTAAAAATCAGCGATTTCTTTATAGCACAGAATAACTGCGTTGTTAACGAAAGGATCTCTCGTTTACAATTGGATGAAAACACTGTTGCAGTAAAGGATACTATATGGAGCAAAGAAGAGCTATCTAAGCTAGAAACCAAGCGTGTTCCGCTAACATCTACTGAAATAGAACAAAAATATGAAAAAATTATCAAGAAAATCTATTCGCCGTTTAGCCAAATGATTTTGGAGACGTTGGATGATATAGCTGATACATATAGCATTGATTTGTTAGAATTCTATAAATATGTTGTCTCCAACGAGGATAGTTATACAAGAGAGATTAAATCTGCCATTGAAAGCGTTCGAGACGATGATGTAATCGACTATAAGTATACAGTGCCTAAAACGGTTACATTGGGGAGGGCGAATGTAAGTGCTAATAGATGTTTGTATACAGGTTCGCCGATTGACAGCAAGAAGGCTTCAGATAAATCTCCTGAAGAACTTATGGCAAGTTATTTGGATAACAACGATCATATCCTGTTTTGGTATAAAAACATCGAAAGACAACCAGATGCTTTTTGCGTTGCTTATGACAATAGGGGCGGAACAGAGAAAAATGATAACTTCTATCCGGATTTTATAGTGTTAGATCGCGATAATCGCCTGTGGATATTAGAAACCAAAGGCGGTGAGAATGCAGATATTGACAAGAAAACACCAGAAAAGTATATTGCTATAAAACACTACCTTAAAGCTTACGAAAGCAAGATTCTACATGAAGGAAAAATTTCTGGTATAAATTTCTCGGTGGTAAGACCAGTTGGAGATACCCTTAAAATTTTCGTTGGCGAACATTACCAAAAAAACCTGTCGCATAGTGAGTGGATAGATCTTAAAATTTAATCATAATTTAAAAACCAGGCACGATAAATTAAATCTCGTGCCTGGTATCATTTTGCATTTCTGATTATGATTTCATCGACACCGTCAGCATACTTGCGTGTGAAATTATCTTGTTGCGGTATTCATGAAGCATTGCATAATGAAACAGTGTTCGGCATCGGTTGAGCATAGGCAATATTTTCGTTTTTTCAAACAAACACCACCTTGCTATTAATGATTTTTGTTATATCATTGTATATATTATTCAAGTTCTACACCAAGAGCATCATATCTGTTGCCTTTAGCTGTTCAATGACACCTTCTTTTTCGGCGAGTTCATTTACCAGCCGAGAAAAGAGTTGTTGGGCTTGTTTCTCTGTATAAGCAAGGTGGGAATGAAGTTTTCCGGAAGTAAGCAGATTGTAATACAAAACTTTGCGGTGGTGCTTTAAATAATTTAATCTGCGTTGTCCCCACACTCCGATATAACCGGCTTCTTCTTCCGCCGGTAAAGTTAAATTTGGCAGAAGATAATCGCCCTGCTTAGTATATG
>ERZ772937.1642-NODE-1642-length-15719-cov-4.817352_pt1 | contig 15719 bp, 21 predicted proteins | sample MGYA00512113_ERZ772937 | MGnify/ENA primary metagenome ERZ772937 (study PRJEB29015, sample SAMEA2737649) | human gut metagenome | biome: human gut; feature: human-associated habitat; material: faeces | place: China | collected 2012 ... | reverse complement strand
TGGTATATAAACTGAATATTCAGACAATTTCCCCCAAAAACGACACTTCATGTCGAAAATTAACTGTTGACAAACATGATAAAATATGATAGGGCTAGGGTGTCGAAAATAAAATAAAAAACATTGTAAAAAGTATTGATTTTTGTCGTAACATAGTGTATTATATAAATATAGGAAATATATGGGGAGGAAAAAAGAAATGTGTGTAAGAACTTGGTTAAAATTATCAAAATTAGAACAATTAAAAATTTTATCTAAAAATAGAAGTAAATTAGCAAAAATAAATAAAAATCATATTAGAAATTATTTAGAAGACAGAATATTAACTTATGATAGATTAATAAATTCCTTGGAAAAATTTAATGTAGAGTATTCTGTTGAATTAGGTATAAAAGAAGAATTATTGATGATATTATCAAAAATAGAAGGAGGAAAATTTGATGTCTAAAGAATTAAAAAAATTACAAATTGAAATTGACGCTGATGTTATGAAATTATTAAAGGAACAAAAGAAATTACAAAGAAAACCTGTTTACTTTATTATTGAAGAATTAGTCAAAGAAAAATATCAATCTTTAAGTGATAGGTTAAAAGAATTAGGAGAATAATACATGGATAAAAAAGGGCGTATAAAACTTATTGAAAAAACTATAAAAGAATTAAATAAAAAAGGTTTAGATGTTGATAAAGCTACAGAAGGTAAAGATATAAATAAATTAGCACACTCTATTAAAACATTTGAAAATTTTATGAAAAGGGTTGCTAGAGTTAAAGAAAGACCTAAAATATTACAAGAATCAAAAGCTATTGATGAAAAAATTAAAAAAAGAGTTGAAAATAATAAAAAACAAAAAAATATGAGTGTTAAAAGAAATTATATCAGTAAAGAAACTAAAAACATAGTTAAATATAATGAAAATTTTAAACCTACAAAAAGAAATATAAAACTAAAAACACAAATGGTAGCAAATGAATTTTTATTAACTTATTTTAAGGAAATAAAACTTGATAATTTAGCACGGAAAAAAATAAATAAATTAACTAATAGATTCGGGAATAGGCTTGACTTAATATATGACTTTATGGATAAAGTATATGATTTAAGTTTTAAGTACCCTATGGAAAAAGAAATCTTTAAATCAGAACACGCGGACGAATATCACCAAATGATGTATGATAGATTAGATTATTTTGAAAGAATCCTCGAATCAGACTATGGAATATAAATAAAACTGGGGGGACAATATGAAAGAACACGTTAAAAAATATATGATACATTGCTCACAATTAAATAATTATTTAAACATTTTTAACGTGGATACTATAAATTGTTTTGATACTGAATCATGTTTTAGAAATGAGGAAATTAAAAAAATTTATGAAAAAAAGTTAGACATTAACCACGAAGGTGATGCCGTAAAGATATACGCTTGGGGTTTATCTAACTGTGATAATGATTATGTATTATACGGAGAAACATTAGAACAATTTTTTATAGCTCTACAAACAATTATATATAGTAGGGTTGATTTAAAACAAAAACTATCAGAATCAAAAATTAAAAATATTAAAAAAATGTTGAAATTAAGAGTTTTTGTACACAATTTATCATGGGATATTGAATTTATAAAATACTATTTATTAAGAAATGGTTATAAATATTATAATTCTGTTGTTCATGAAGGGAAAAAAGTTAATACAAAAAATATATCTAAATCTTTTAATATAGTAGAAAAAGACGGCAATGTTTATTCAACTTTGGTACATTTAGAAGGAACTAAAATATCATATAGGAAAAAAATTAATAAAGAATTTTATCAAATAAAAGACGAAGTTTTTCCAACTATTGAATTTCTAGATTCATATAAAATAATGGCTTTTAAATTAGATACTATTGGTAAATCAGTAATAAAAATTGATGATAAATTTAAAAAACTTGGCGAAAATTATGACTATGATAAAGTAAGAGATGATAACCATAAATTAACTGAATTTGAACAAATTTACCTTTATAATGATGTTTACATATTAAAAGAGTTTATAAACCAATTTTATTTACCAATTAATACTAGGAAAACAACCGCAAGTTCAATTTCTTTTGAGGCTTTTATGAAAGGTAAATATGGTGAAGATAAACCTTATAAAAAATTCCTTGAAGATTATCCCGACTTATATTGTTACGGTAAAATAAATTCAATCATTAAAAATTCTTACCGTGGAGGTTGGACACAGGTTAATAAATATTACAAAGGAGTGCATCTTAAAAATATATGTGGAACATCAATCGATATAAACAGTTCATACCCAGCGGTTATAAGAAATAAACCCTTACCATACGGTGAGCCTATTCTATATAATGGTTATCATAAATGTTCTGAAAATGAATTATCTATTCTAGTGATTGAATTTGATTCTTTTTATAATAAACATGAAAATAATTTTATTGGTGAGATACAATGTGGGTCCATAAATCGTGATGTGTTTAATTGTTTAGGTACTGAATATATCCACACTAACGTTATTAATGGAGTTGTTAAAGGGACAAACGCTAAAGGCGTTGAAAGAAGATACCGTCTTTATATTTGGGAATTTGAACTTGAAAACATTTTGGAAAACACTGTTTTTGAAAATTATAAGGTTTTTGAAACACTAACTTTTAAGTCTAATATTGGTCACTTTGGTGAAGTTGTTGACTATTATACAGAATTAAAAATATCATCTAAAAAAGAAGGTAATGTCGCATTAACAAACTACGCTAAATTAGTTTTAAATTCTTTTTACGGTAAACTTGCAAGTAATCCTACAAGAGTTGAAAGGAAAATTGAACTTGATAATGGTATGGTTAAAAATGTAAACACAGATGTTGTATATGAATCCGAACAAAAATTTTACCCAGCTTTTTCAAGTTGTGTTACCGCATGGGCGAGAGTTAACCTAAGAACACAATTATATAAATTATCTATTGATGATGAAGGTAATTATCACAACAATGTTATATACTTTGATACTGATTCACTTTATACAACTTTACCAGTTGAAATAGTAAAGGAAAGAATTGGAGATGTGTTAGATCCCTATATACTTGGTATGTGGGATATAGAAAAAGAGTATTGTGAGTTTAAAGCAATAGGTAGTAAAAAATATATAGTAAAAACACATGAAGGTGATGTTGTATGTAGATGTGCAGGATTACCACAAGAGGTTAGAAACGAAATACATATTGAAGAATTTGAACTTGGAGCAACTTTTAAAGGTAAGAAAATGAAAACTAAAGTTAAAGGTGGTTACGCTTTAATAATAAGTGATTACACGCTTAGAAACACAATATTTGGAGGGTAGTATGAATAATAAAAATAATGAAAGAAATAAAAGAAGGTATAAAAATTTACTGATAAAAAATTTATGTCCGTCTTGTGGTTTTAGAAAACCACAAGAAAATTCAAATTTTTGCACATTTTGTTTAAAACTTGCAAGGGAAAGGTATCACAAACGTAAACTTGATAGATTATCAGAATGTAGGTGTGTAAATTGTGGAAATGATTTAATTAACACAGACAAAATACATTGTAGTGTATGTTTGGAGAAACGTAAACAATATTCTAAAGAATATTATAAAAAGAATAGGGAAGAAATATTAGAAAAAATGAAAAATAAAAGGGGTTAATATTAATGAAAAAGGATTATAATTATTATAAAAATAAGGGTATATGTGTTTCTTGCAAATCTGAAAAAGTTGAAAATTATGTTAGATGTAAATCTTGTCGTGATAAAAAGAATGAATATTATAAACTAGTAACAAAAAGAAGATATAATAAAGGATTATGTGTGCGTTGTGGTAAACCTAAAGAACATTCAGAATTTGAGGATTTAAAACATTGTATACAATGTTTAAAAAATTTTAGAGATTACTCAAAGCATTACTATAATAAACATAAAGATAAAATAAATGAAAAAAGGAGGATAAAAAATGAGTAATATATATTATTCCAGTAACGAACTATTCTCTCACCAATCACAGGTTAATTTTGTTATGGGTGAAAGAGGAAATGGTAAATCTTTCGACGCTAAAAGAAGAATGATAAATAACTTTATAAACAAAGGTGAGCAAAGTATATACATAAGAAGAAGACAAACAGACATAGACGAGGTTAAAGATTTATTTTTTAATGATATAAAAGAATTTTATCCTAATCATGAATTTAAAATAGACGGTAAACATGGTTTAATAAATGGTGAAATCGCTATAATTTTTATAGCATTATCAACATCATTAAAGAAAAAATCTTCACCGTTTCCTCTTGTAACATTATTAGTTTTTGACGAATATATTGAACCTTCATTTAAATTTCCAAACTATTTAAAAAATGATATGTTTTATTTGTTAGAATTAATAAACACTGTTGTTAGAAAAAGAGATAATTGGAAATTAATGTTAATAGGTAATGTTATATCGTTTGTAAATCCTTTTTTCACTATGTATAATATAGAAATAAAAAATATTGAAAAAAGATTTCATAAATTTGAAAAAGATAAAGATGATGGTACATATTTAATAACTGTCGAATTAACTGATACACCAGAATTTCAAGAAGAATATTCAAGAACTAAATTTGCTAAATTAATAAGGAACACATCATATGGTGACTACGCTATGAAAGGGAAGGGATATGAAGATGATAATTCGTTTATTAGAAGTGAGAGGAAAGGACAACATATTTTCATATGTTCTTTAGTTATGGAAAACATTGAAGTCGGCATATGGTTCGACGAATTTGGTGATTTTTATTGTGATGATAAAATTGATATAACATCTAAAAAAAGAATAGCGGTTTTAAACGAAGATATGAGAACACATTTAACACATTTAAAAAACGAGGTAAATAAATGGCAACTTAAAAAAATTAAAGAAGGTTATCACAAAGGCGAGATGTATTTTAAAAACCAAGAAATTAAAAAATTTATGCAAAAAGTTATTAAATATATTTAAAGGATATTTAGTCTATAAATAGAATAATATAATTAATAAAAATGTTGGAGGTATAGTTATGATTATTTTATTTATAATACTAGGATTAACTTTTTCATTAAACACATTAAACTTAATTAAAATTAATAAGGAAATAAAACACATAATAAAGGATCAAATTAAACATCAAGAAATTTTAAATAAATTAGAAGAAAAAAGAAAAAATTTTAAAGAATTACAATTAGAAATAGAACGTATAAAACAACGTGAAATTATAGAAAACCAATTACAAAAAATTGAGGCAATTTCCATAAACCCAATAGGGTTTAAAACCTCAACCGTGGGTGACTTAATTTCTTATGTTAATGATGTTTATAAAAACAATGGTCTAACCTTATGTTATAATGATATATTAAAAGAGTAGGATTACCCTACTCTTTTTTAATTTATTGTATTGCTATATAATCATAACTTATACCTTTTGAACCACCTGACCCAGTAACGCTTAATTCAATTTTGTTACTAGTTTTATTTACTACAACGTTTATAACATCACTACTTTGTGTTGAATCAGAAATTAATATTAAATTATCAAGATAACATAAGTAATGTTTTACACTAGGATAATTATAACCACCGTCGCCTTTAACTTTTAATAAGTAACCGTTTTTATAATCAATTTGTATTGGAGATTCGTAGCTTTTTCTTGATTGTGATACATCAGCAGTATTTTTAATTTTGTCTTTAGAATCTATCACACTAGGCAACCCATTAACAAACACATTATTTGATATATTATTTACAAATTCTGTCCCAGTCGGTTTATTACACACATCTAAAGAAGTAGTACAATTAATATAATTGTTTAAAAATTTATTAGCACCTTGAACCCCATTTGAAAGAGCAATGTTAAAGTTATGAACACTATTATCCCTTACGACAATGTGTGCCGAGTTTAATATAGAAATACCCACGCCAACTGATTGACTAACACCGTTAACATTATTATTTTTAATAGGATTTTTTCTATCACCTTGAGTTAATACTATACCGTTTTGATAGTTATTTATTGTATTACCTTCAACAACTGTGTCAAGAACTAATATACCTTTAGCATCATTTATATCTTTAGTTCTATATAATAAGTTATTTTTTACTATTGTACTATCTAATATTTTACCATCTGCTTTAAGCCCTGTTGATATACCTGTGAAATATGAATCAATAACAATGTTATTTTCAACTTTATTATTTCTACAATCATCAATTCCAGGTGATATATTTGCAACATGAATAGAAGGGGCATTTGAGTTGATTGAACAACATTCAGTGAATGAGTTTTCAATTACTCCATTTTTTGCACCGTCTAAGCACAAACCTTCTTCTCCACAACCGTAAGCATGACAATTTATAATTTTACCACCTTTTGTATTATTAATTATACCAATTCCCATTAACGTTGTGTTTTCACTTACTGAATCTTTTATATAACCATGATTACAATTGTTCATTACAATTCCATTAGATTTATAATCACCAGTGAAAACATAATCACCAACTATTGGATTACCACCTTCTTTACTCGTGTAATATATTGTTCTAGTATTTGCAATAGAATTTGATTTTTCTAATCTACATTTAACTTTTTTATTTGAATCATAGATTGGAATAAAATTATTAAAATCGTGTGTCACATTATCATCAGTTATTACTGCGTTAGATGATACACTGTTTATTCTAACAAATTTACCGCCTATATTTTTTACTTTTATATTGCTCATGATAGGGGCTTCGCAAAACACACATTCAACACCACCCAAACAATTTTCAACGTTAATATTTTCAACTCTAATATTATCTAAATATTCATATCCATCTGTGTAAGCACAACATCTCAAAGCGTATAATCTAGTGTTTTTGATATTAATGTTTTTAACTGTTGTATTATTACTTTGAATTAATAGTAATGCGGAATTATTTGCAAATGGTGTAGAATGTTTTGATAAATGAGTTTGGTTGTCTTTATTACCATCAACATTTAAATTTTTAATTAACACATTTGAACAAGAATCTTTAATCCATAACAACGTATTATTACTATTATCTTTTAATTTAAGGATTGCATTCTTATTACCACATATTGTGAAGTTTTCCTTGTCCTCAATAACAATGTTTTCTATCTCATGTACACCATTATCAAACATTATTGTTGCATTAGGGTTTGATGATAATATTTCGTTTATTTTAGTGTTGTAATCTGTTGTTGGTTTTATAACAAAAGTTATACTATCAATTTTTTCAGTTGTTGATACTTTAAATTCTTCATACTCTGTTTTAAAATCATCAATTTTATTATTTATTAATTTAAACACATTATTATTTATAATAGTATCAAAAGTACCGTCAACAATCATTTCGTCTATTTTACTAATGACCTCATTATGTAACCCATTATTTAGCAGTGAATCAAGTATACTTGTTTGTTTTTCAACTTCTTCATTAATAGATATTTCAAATCTATTCATTTCAATAATTGTTTCATTTATTTTTTTAGCTAACATATAATATAATTCCAACATTGAATATGAATCAATATCATAGACAGATATTAATTCTAAACTAACACACATTTTTTTAATTTCTTCAATTCTTTTTGCTGATATTCTTTTATCCATTTTAATTACCTCCTAAAAAATCATCATAAACAAATCAGCACATTCGTCTATTATTTGCTTATCAATATTTATAATAACATCTCGCCATTTCGCAAGTAATTCGGCTGATGAAGTTATCCCTATATTACCTTGACTTTTAAAAACTGTTTGCTCTTTTTGATTATTATTTACTTCGTTAATAGAATTAATATTATTTTGATTATCATTCGTTACTTGTGAAACGTTAGTAAGTGAACCATTTTCTAGGTTAAGACTAGCATTACCATTTTCAATATTACTCTCTTTTGTATTTTGTGTAACAACATCATTAATATTTTGGTTTGAAGAACTTAATCCTGTTGATACAATATCTTTTTCAAAAGTTTCGGTTAAATCTTTATTTAATAAGAAATTAATATCTTGTGCTTTTAATTCTGTTTCATAAAGTTTTGAGTAATAAGGCATGATATTATTTAATTTAGTTTTTAAAAAATGTTTAAACCTTGCAACAGTTTCAAATCCTATCTCATTAAATCTATAAGTGTCTGTAAATTTTTTCTCAAAATTTTTCTTAATTTCTTCATTATTAGTGTAAAAATCATAATCAAAACTAAATAAGTTAAATTGACTATCTAATAAAAGGGAATTTACCTCTATTGTGTATTTCGCCATTTTTATTTCCAACCTCCATAAAAATTTCTGATAAATTTTCAATGTTTTTTGTAACTTTTACATCAAGATTAAATTTTTCTTTTATATCTTTACAAGCATCTTCCCTGTTTTTATAATCAATATCTAAATACATCAATATTTCACCATTATTAACGTTTACTTCGTCAACTAATAAACGTTCTTTTTTATTATTATTAGCATTTGTGTTATTAAGTCCCATAATTGTTAAAAATTCACTGACTAAATCATTTTTATGTGCTTGTAACTTATCAATTAAATATGGTACGTTTGTGTTTAGTACTTCAATACCTAAATTACCACCTTGTGTAAGTCTATTATCAACAAATATTTCGTCTTTATCTTCTTCAATTTGTTTTAATAAATTTTTATAAGTAAGCTCATTTTCTTTAGTTGTTGCGACTATATAAGGGTTTTTTAATTTCTTTAAATTTTTATACATTGTTTTATCAGTTTGTGCAATAGCATTAGCATAATATAAAACTGATAATTTAGTCGGCGTTGATAAATCATTATTCATTATTCTAACACCGTCTTTAACTGGGTAATCCCCAATACTTTCACCATGGCCAATAACTGTGACGTGTGTTGGTTCACCATATATATTTAGCTTGCCGTTAGAATAACAAGGTAGACATATTAAACCGTATTCATGGTGGTCAAAAATAAAGCACTCACCATGTGTGTGTAGAGCATTCTCTATATGTCTTGGTTTAATGGAAGGTGGTAAGCCCTCCCATTTAAACCTATTTAACGCTAAATTTGTAAATAAACTATGTAACCTACCAAAGTTACTATTCCTTAAATTTTCATCTAATAATAGGGCATCACCTTTATTATACAACGACTTAGTTCTACTCATTAATTATCACTTCCTTTAACATTGTTTTAACTTCGTCAACATCATCTGCTACAGAATCTATTTTACCAACTTTTTCTGCTAATTTGTCTATAGTTGTTTGATATTTTTCTTCCCTAATTTGATTTTTCTTATTGGTATCAATTAGCAACCATATGAATAAAGCCCCATAACTTATATTTGTTAAATCAAGATTTAACATTTCGTTCATTTTTACACCCTCCTAAACTTCATAGTTATCCATAGAATAATCTAACGGTTTTACTCCTTCTCTATCAATATGCCATATTGTTACTCCATTGTCAAATATTGCTTTTATTTGTTCTAAAATATTTCTTGGTAATGTTCCTGTAATATTTGCTCCTATTGTTTTAATATAATTATAATAGTATCTATTTCTTGTATTAACATTCATAACTTTATTTTGTTTATATCCGTACATTGCAAAATAGTCGCCTAATTTTTGATAGTATTCATTAGTTAAACCAAATCGGAATAGGTTAACTTTTTTCTCACCTTTATCTAATCCAAAATACACATCACTTCCCATACTAATCATAGTATTTGGAGTAGAGTTCATATCTTTACTTTGTGCCATAGCATTATTAATTAAATTTTGAGTTGATTGTGTATTTAAATCTTGTTGTAATTTATTCTGTAATCCAGTTGAATACATACCACTTAGTGATTGAATTAAATTTGAAGGGTTTAAAGTTCCTTGTGAAACAAGAGAAGGAATTAATTGTTTTTGTAAAGATGTATTTTGTATAAACACATTAGCATTATTATTTAAAACATTTTGTGCCACTTGATTTTTACTACTAGCAACCCACTGCGTGTAAGCTGATGATGAGCAAGGTAATTCGTGTGCATCACCACTTACCATTGATTCCATTTTTCCTCCAGTATCACCTTTGTACCCTTCTATAAATAAACCGTATGAACACCTATCAGAAATTGTATTTCTAACTTTAACTTCATTCACATTATTTTTACATAAGTGGTATTTTATCTCAATTGGAGTATTTAAATTATCTGTAAGCATTCCAAAAGCATAAGGATAGTTATATAATCTACTTTCATTTCTCCAATTTTTCTTACCACCTATTGTTTTTACAGGTTTATAACATTTAAATGTCCCTAATGTTTTAACATTTTTATCAATTGCTATTATTCTAAATACATTCGGTACATCAGTTAAACCTGGTCGTAAATTATCAATGCTACCAAACCTTTGAGTATCATATGGAACGTGGAACATTGTTAAATCATCAATGTCTATAAAGGGTACATATTGAACACTTTGAACCGCAGGACAATTACCAACAATAGTTCCGCTTTTTTCAGTTTGCCACCCTGGTAGATGTTCGTTTAAAAAATAAAAATATAGTCCACATGGTAATCCGTAATTTTCACTGCCCCACTGATCTCTATCTTTTGCTAAAATAATATCACTCATTATACTTTATCACCCACCTTTAAAATTGGACAAGGGTCTGTTGATTCGTTATCACTCAATCTTCTAATTTCCCAGTGTGAATGAGGTCCTGTTGAGTCTCCAGTTGAACCAATTAATCCAACTAAATCGCCCCTTTTTACTTGTTGTCCTTTTGTTACTCTTATTTCTGATAAGTGCATATATTTTGTTCTATAATCACCACTATCAATATAAATGTAGTTACCCATAGAAGAATGAAATCCTGTTTCAGTTACAACACCGTCTTTACTAGCCACCGTTGAACTACCTTTTGCAAGTCCAATGTCTGTGCCATGATGAAATGTTTTTTGCCCTGTGATTGGATGAGTTCTCCAACCGTATTTACTAGTAACTGTCGCACCTTTGACAGGACATAACCAATCTGAGCCAAACTCATTATCAAAAGATTTATAACCGTTTAAGTCACCTGTGGTACCTTCAAATGGTGGTAGCCAACCGTCACCGTCTAATGAACCAGTTATTGAACCATTTGAACCAATTAATGAGATTGGTCTAACCTCATATTCTTTACCAAAAAACATATTACATTCTTGTTTTCTTCTTGCTACTAAACCGCTTAATAAAATACCGTTTGAGGTTACCTTAAAATTTTCCCAAGCATTTCTAATTACTGTTTCATTATTTATATCTTGCGTTATTGCTCTTGTTAAAGTGTTATCGCCGGTTATTGCACCAGTTCCGCAATTGTATGCAACTGAAACAAGAGCGTCAAATTGACATTGTTTTGATACTCCTAAATTTTTAACCGCATTTAGTATTTTTGCACCGTAATTTTGATTCTTTAAATCATAACTAATTTTTGCTCCTTCTTCTTCGGTCACAGGTTCTTTACTTACAAGGGTATTGTAAATTGATGGCTCGCCATGTTTTGTTACACCGTAAGCGATAGTCCAATATCCACCACTATCTTGATATTTATAAGGTGCGAATCCTTCAAAGCCTTTTATAAATCTAAAACCTTCACGACTTAATTTACCATCTTGCCAACTTGAACCACTACCACCCATTCCACCGTTGCCAAATGGATTATCTACAACACCTATTGGAACACTAGTACAAACTACAACACTTTTTTCCATTGTGTAAATATCGATTGGTGGTTCAATTTGTATGTATTCACCTAACGCTAAACCTTCATCTTCTGTATTATATGTTGGAGTGTCACCGTTCCACCTTGGAACATGGGATCTATCAACAAAAGAAGGTTGAATTGTAAAATCAAATTGATAAGTTGTAAAAACATCTAACGTTATGTAAACAGTTGTATTATTTTGTGTATGATATTCAACACTATCGATAAAATAAAAATAATATTTATTGTCGTCATCTTTATAAAATAAGTAATCATATTTATTAACTTGTGAATATGGTATATTAACCGTTAAATATGTTCTACTCATATCATATTTAATGTTTGCGTCACACACTTTTAGCGTTCTTGATTTAAAATAATTATTCCTTGAATTTTCATTCTCAAAGTCAAAGACATTACTATAATTTTTTGATAAAATCGGCTCACTACAAAAATTAATTGTTGTCATATTTCCTCCTATTAAATTTAAAAAATAAGAAGGATATAAAACCCTTCTTATTTTGAATTATAATAATGAATCACCTTTAACAAAAACTATGGCATTTGCAAACTTACAACCTGTCATTATACCTTGTTTATGTGCAAAATAGTTTATAACTAATTGGTCAGCATTTTCAAAAGTTCTTGTTTGATTAACTGTGTCGTAAGCTTGTATAACATCTTTATCGGCTAATATTGCTACAACTTCATTGCCTTCTGTTTTTGTTTCCCCTAAATCATCTATTAATAATGTTCTTACATTAACGTCAGCCGAAGAAACATTGAATGCACTTGCTAAAACTTCGACATCAATTTCAGCTTCTATTTCAGGAGTAACAAATAAAACTAAATCTTCTTTATTAGTCCAGTTTTTAACACCAGCTAAATTATACTTAGAAGAAGGGAAAGTTAATCTACCACTTTTTGCCCTTATTTCTTTACAAAGTTCTTTACCACTTATTGTATCACCTAAAGTAACAAAACAATTAGCTTTTGTGTTACTATCTGCATACAGTTGTTGAACAAGTCCTTCACCAATTGTTGAACCTAAACTTGAATCAGCGTTTAAGTTAGTTAATATCTTTTTCATATCTTCAAATTCTGCGAAATTAGAAGAAGAATAAAGAGAATTAACAATTTGGTCTAATAAATTTGATAAACCGTTTTGATTAGTGAAAGCACCTCTTATTTGAGCATCACTTATAGATGTTTTAAATTTGTATGCGTAATTTTGTGTAGCGTAATCAACTTTAACATTTGGTTTAACTGCTTTTATTAAATCACCCTCAGCACTTGATGAACCAGTAAAATGGTCGTCAAATCCTTTTTTCTCAGCCATTTCAACAAACATTTCTTGTATAGATTTACCGTATGGTAACATACCTTTATGTAACATTTTGTAAGGGTTGTTGAATACTTTAGAGAAAAATAATTCCTTACCTATCTTATTTGTTAAAGTGTTTATGAATGCGTTTTTATGTGTTGGGTATTCATCAAGTAAAGCCATTATTTCTGCATCATTTAAACCAGTTGCAACAGGTATTTTATCTTGATATTCTGTTGACTGTTCTCCCCTTATTGCGTTTAATATTTCTTTATTTTGTGCTTTTGACATTTTTCTATCTACCTCCTAATAATTTATATGTAATATCTGCAACAGACATTGCTGGCTCTTTTGGTTCTTCATTCTTTTGACTGTCTTTTGTTTGTGTACCAATTTGAACAAATAAATCATAATTTTTTTGCTTTAAATCAGAAACACTTGAATTTAAATTTTCTATAGTTTTTTCTTTTTCGTCTAACTGTGTTTTGATAATGTTGTAATCTTCATTTAGTTTTTTATTTTCATTGGTTAGTTTTGTAACCTCTGCTCTTAATTCTTCTATAGTCATTTGTATAACCTCCCCTCATTTTTACCATAATTTATATAGTGATGTTCACCAGTAAAAGATGATTGTTTATTAACCTCTAATAACACATCTTTATTGTGTAACAAGTAGTCAACATCATTGTTATAAATCCTACCTTCTTTTTTACCAAAATTTTTAAAATGTGTATAAGGGTGTAATTTTGAATTATAAACCACTTCAAGTAACACATCTTTATGTAAAGTTAGATAGTTAACAACGTTAAAATCTTTAGGTAATTCGTTAAGTTGTTCATTAACTAAATTTATAAAATTATTCATATTCGTTCTATGGGGACAATTTTTATTGGAAAAATCCCTGTGTGCTTTAATATTTTTTACTGTCCAATTATATTTTTTAAGTAATTCTGCTACTACTTTACTTGCTAAAATTTCAGCTTTTTCAAAACGTTCTCCACCATTTAGAGAATAACATATTTCTATTGATATATATTTCCTATTACCTTCACCATTTTTTCCGTCACCACAAGCCCATGCGTTACGGTTTAAAGGTAAAACTTGAATTGCCTCAATATCATCAACGGCAATGTGGAAAGATGTTTGATTATTATTAGATTTCATATATTTAACCTCATTTTTAGCACTAGCGTTATTATATGTGTTGTGAATTGCTATACCAACAGGGGACATTGTGTAAGGACACTTAATGTTATATTTATCTACACTTATTAAATCTTGTTTTAATAATGACATATTTTTTCCCACCTCATTTTTTCGTTTAAATATGTTTTTATTTACTTAAACATCTCAATTTATATTCCTTTAATTGAACTTTTAAATCATGTCTTTTATAAAAAAGTTTATAACTTTCAAACTTCATTCTTGTAGTTATCACATTATGTCTATTTCCATATTTATCTTTAACCGAACTTACCAGTCTATGAACCTTTTTTAATTTAAATTTCATAATCCCTCACCTAATCTAATTAAATATTAATCTTGATATTCCCCTCAAATTATACAATAAAAGAGTTATTAATAATAGGACAATCGGTAACAACTTCCGCTCATTGTGCCGTGGTTTCACCCATAGTTTCGGCTTTTATTCAACATTGCCTAATAAATTAACAACCCTTTTACAATACTAATTGTATCATAAAAAGGTTGTTTTTTCAACATCTTTCGATTAAAAATTCATTTCAGTTGTTAATTGGTCAGAAATTTCCTCAAATTCTAATTTTAACATTTCTATTTCTTCATTTCTTTTTTGTTCTTTAGCTTTTATTTTCTTTTCTATTTGTTCAAGTTTAGTTGTTAATCTCTTTATTTCTTGATAATTCATTTTTTTAATCACCTTTCTTTGTGTGTAATTCTCGTTCTTTTTTATAATATTCATATTCTTCTAAGTTTACATCAGCTTGAATATTTGTTATAAAGTCAATTAATTCATTTTTACCGTGTGTGTTTTTAGTTTTAATATATTTAATTAATTTGTATAAAACAATAGAATCATTCATTTTAACACCATCCTTCTTTTTTATTATTCAACTATTAATTCAACTGATACATACTTTCTTCTATTTTTTGATGTTTTTTCACATAGTCTAACTTTTATTCCCATTTCTAATAATTCCTTCATTTCATCCTCTGTAAAAGCATTCTCTAATTCTTTAAATTTTTCTGATAAAACAGAACCGCCAAAGAAAAATACACCATTATATTCTCTTGTTATATATACTATAAATTCTCCATCATCACCAGTTAAATATCCATAATCGATTATTGTTATTGGTTCACCTATTATTTGGTCTGCTTTTTCTCTACCTTCCATAAACGGTAAATTGTTCGACATAACTTCTTTTAATCTTGATAATAAATTGTTTTTCATTTTTTAAAATTCTCCTTTTAATTTAAATTATTTTGTAAGGTTATTTATATAGTTTTAAGTCATTACTTACTATACTTATATAATACATTATATGGTAATAATAGTCAATACTTTTTTCAACATTTTTCTAATAAAAAATTAATTATTTTTGTATGTTAAACTTTTAATAATATCTGATAATAATAGTTGTATATGATAATTATTGTTTGTCATTTTTAATAAATT
>ERZ772937.1615-NODE-1615-length-15953-cov-3.433891_pt1 | contig 15953 bp, 13 predicted proteins | sample MGYA00512113_ERZ772937 | MGnify/ENA primary metagenome ERZ772937 (study PRJEB29015, sample SAMEA2737649) | human gut metagenome | biome: human gut; feature: human-associated habitat; material: faeces | place: China | collected 2012 ... | reverse complement strand
CGGTCACGCGGGGCTTTCCCGCTCCCGCAGGAGTTTTACCACACGCTGGCGCTCTGTGGCCAACTCCAGCTCCGTCAACTGCCGCTCGTAGAACAATTCGATTGCAGCCTGGATCGGACGGATGGTGTAGAGCAGATTCCCGTTCAGCGGTTTTCCGTCTTTGCTCTGCATGATGGTCGGCTCCGTGTAGATGAGACCTTTCTCCTCCAACTGCCGCACGTACTTTGCCACCGTATTTTCACTCATGCCGATCGCATGACCAATGGTTTTGTAGCTGGGGTAGCACTGGTAGGTCTTACGATTCTCGCACCGGAGCAGATAGGAATAGAGGGAAATCTCACGAAAATCCAGACCGATGCTGAATATCTCGTTTGGTACCATAAAATAGTTTTTCTCTGCACTGCGCTTGGGCCATTTGTTGAAACTCAATTCATACCTCCTGTATTGTCGTAGAGTCCGATGACGCTCACACAGGGAACAGAAAAAATATCATTGCTTTTCTGCTGTTTGCCTGATATACTTTTATCAGTAGATTTGTGCGTGCCTGTGTGTGCGCCGAGCCGCCGGACTGTTGCCGCAGTCGCGGCGGCTTTTATTTTGCGGGTGTGCTGTGTGATCCACATTCCTCCTTTGCCCTCATCTGTAAACTATCTTTTTCGCCTCCTCCGTGTTAGAATAAAAAGAGACCGTGCTCCCGGGAGCACGGCCAGAGATGGAATGACCTTCCGAGCGGATCGCCGTATGGCAGAGAGCGCACATGCTCTCATGGGGTGCTCTGTCAAAGGCCATGTGGGTTCGTCAGCGCGGAGACCGTGCCGTACCGAACCAGGGGCAACCTCACCCGGGTGAAATTGTCCTTCTACTATTACTTAGAGAAAAATCGCAAAATCGGAAGGTCTGGAATTGTAAACTTTTTGTGAATGCAGAAAGGGTGGTGAGTTCATGTCCTTCAAGGATACCCAATCTTATAAAGAGCTTCAGGCAGATTGGCGCTGGATACACGAAATGGACCCGGAAGCTGCCGCCGCTGCAGACCAGTGGGTGAAGGAGCATCCGGAGGAGTGGAAGGAGCTGGAGCACATGCTCTACTACAGCGAAGCCAACTTTCACAAGCGTGTAGCACCGGATACCCTGGAGGATGTGGATATAAAGCAGCCCCGATCTTACAATCCGGAAGCGTTCCTGCCGGAGGAAGTGCGCAACGCGATCTACGATGATATGCGCTGGTTTGACCGGGCGAAGTATCTGCCAGAGGGATCTGATGAAGACCCGCTCATGTATGTGCGCAAAGAAATTGACGAGGGACTGCGTGAGCTGACTGAACTACAGCGGGAGGTTCTGTTCCGCACCGTCATCAACGGCGAGTCCACCGAGTCCGTCGCACAGGACAAACAGTGCTCGTCCAGAAACATCCGAGATATCCGCGCCCGTGCGCTTCGACAGATACGGGCCAAAATCAAGAGACGTGAAGGCTACGGCAGGCCCGACGTTGTCATCATTATTTTGCTGTTTATGCTGCTTGTTGGTGTTCCGCTTGCTTGCTGGGGAGAACAGCTTTGGACCGCATATCCCTGGCTGGAGCCCGTGGCTGCAGTGCTTAGCGCATTGGTTGTGGCTGTCATGTTCCAAAGTTCCCTTCGCAGAGAAGCAGAAAGGCTGCTGCGCCAGCACTGGGCCAGCCTGAATGGGTCGCAGAGAAAAGAATGACTATGAAAGAGGGAGTGAAGCACTTGCGGTGCTTCACTCCCTCTAACTATGCTTTTTACTCAGTCAGTTGAAGCTGCATCAGGATTCTCGTAAGGTTTACCATCCTTGTTATAGGTCAAATTAAATACAAGATCAGACAGCCATTTCTTAAACGAAGGATTATCCTGGAACTGCTTAAACAATTCCATATTGTCCGCCATAATCGAAAAGATGACCTGTTGCAACGCACGTTCGCTTTCCAAGCGCGCACTCTGCTCATCAGAGTTTCTCATGGCATTCTGATATTTTTCGTCCTTAGAGACCATGGCCGGTATCTCAAGGATCTGCCGCCGCACGTTATCCGCATCATTCCAATTGATGTTACCAAACATATCATTGAAATTGGAGAGAATGACAGACAACAAATCCATTTCCGGTTCAACGATATGCCCAACCTTTCCCGCCGGTACGGGAGCCACCTCCGTATCGGCATCTTCCAGGCGAATGGACATGACCTCACGCGCTTCGTTGCGGTAACTTTCGAGGTCGATCTTTTCAAGAATCCCCTGCGAAAGATCGTCCTCTCGTGGAGATGGCAGCTTTGGTATCAGCAAATTAAGAAAGATGGACAACCGTTCCCAGTCTGCGTTACCATATGGCAAAATCGCTCCGAGAAAGCCATAGGTACGCACAAACGCCTTTGCTGCGCTCTTAAATTTAATCTGGTCATCCGTGTCAAGCTGCTTGTAAACGGCAGTGCAGGCATCTAATGTGGGATCAAGTTTGTCGCGATCCGCTCCATCCAGGTACAAATTGACAAGCCGCTCGACATCTTCGTTGGAGAACACCTGGTATCCCTCCATTGTTGCAACCAGGTCGTATAGCTTGTTCGGATCGGTTTCGCCGGACAGAATCGTGGTGCGGTAATATCGCGAAAATGATTCCTGAATCATCTCCGGCTTGTTTGCAAAGTCCAAGACGAAAGTATCATACTTCTTCGGACAGCAGCGGTTCAAGCGAGAGAGCGTCTGTACCGCCTTGATGTCATAAAGCACCTTGTCCACATACATGGTGTGGAGCAGCGGTTCATCAAAGCCTGTCTGGAACATATCCGCAACGATGAGAATGCGATACGGGTCTTTTTTGAACTCCTTCGGTATCTTAGCGTCCGGGAAACCGTTCAATCCGGCAGAGGTAAGCGGCGGTTCCTGACCTTGATACTTGTTCTCGCCGGAAAAGGCGATAATCGTTTTATATGGACTGCGCCTGTCCGCAAGGCATTTGTTGATGGCGTAATAATATTCGATACAGCGGGGAATGCGGGAGGTCACGATCATAGCACGAGCCTGCCCGCCGATTTTTCCTTTGGCAATGACCTGTTCGTGGAAGTGGTCTACCATCATAGCCGCTTTCTTGGCTATGGTATAGCTGTCGCTTTCTACAAAGCTGCGCAGCTTCTTCTGCGCCCGCTTCTTATCGAACATCGGGTCGTCCTCGACGGTCTTCATCAGTTTATAGAAGCTGTCGATAGGCGTATAGTATTGCAGTACATCCAGAATGAATCCTTCCTGGATCGCCTGTTTCATCGTATAAACATGGAAAGGTCTATGCTTAATATCGTCGCCGTCCTGATACGGAACGCCGAAGGTTTCCAGCGTTTTATTCTTCGGGGTTGCGGTAAACGCAAAGTAGCTGGCATTGTTCAGCAGTTTGCGCCCTTCCATCAAGGCATTGATCTTATCCTCGTTATCCATCTCGTCATCGGAAGCAAGTCCGGAAAGCGCAAGGTTCATCTGCGCAGAGTTTCTTCCGCTCTGTCCGGAATGAGCCTCATCGATGATAATGGCGAAATGGTTATCCTTGTGTTCCGTTCCGATTTGCGGAACGATGTATGGGAACTTTTCAATCGTGGTGACAATAATACGTTTTCCATCCGTAATGGCTTTCGTAAGATCGCCGGAGTGCTCCGCCCATGCAACCGTGCTGCCGACCTGCATAAACTGCTTGATCGTATCCCGAATTTGCTTATCGAGGATACGGCGGTCAGTGACTACGATAACGGAATCCAACATCGGACGACCGTCCTGCTCAAGTCCGATAAGCTGGTGAGCAAGCCAAGCGATAGAGTTGGATTTACCGCTGCCTGCGCTGTGCTGAATAAGGTACTTTTTTCCGACACCGTTTGTTTTCACATCGGCAAGCAGCTTCGTTACAACATCGAGCTGGTGGTAGCGGGGAAATATCTGTTTTTCCTTTTTCTTCTTGGTATCCTCGTCCACCTCAACAACAACTTGCGCATAGTTTTCTATAATCAGCGTCAGCCTTTCCTTTGTAAGAATATCCTTCCAAAGGTAATCAGTCATGATGCCATTGGGATTTGGTGGATTTCCTGCTCCATCGTTATAGCCCTTATCAAATGGCAGAAACCAGCTATCTTTCCCAGCGAGCTTTGTGCAGAACTTGATGCGGGCATCGTCAACAGCAAAATGCACCATGCAGCGCTTGAACTGGAACAACATCTCTCTGGAATCACGGTCATCCTTGTACTGCTGAACGGCATCATCAACATTTTGCTTTGTGATCTGATTCTTGAGTTCAAATGTAATAACCGGGAGACCATTGATAAATACGCACAGATCCAATGCCAGTTTGGCTGCATCCTGTGAATAGCGGAGTTGTCGTGTAACGCTAAAAATATTCTTTTGGAACAGCTCTTTAGCTTTTGCGTTGCCCTCAGAGGGAGTCAGGTAAAACATGATCAGGTCGGCGGGGTATACTTTGATGCCGTTTCGCAGCACGTCAACTATGCCGCGCTTAGAAATCTCGCCCTGTAAACGGTTGAGAAACTGTGCGTATTTTTGATGACTTTTCCGGATGCCCAGCTTCTCTAATTGCTCCGGTTGCGTATCCTGCAGGAACCGAAAAAGCCGAGTCTCATCAATGGCGTATTCTTTGTTGTAGTCGGTGTTGGAGCCTTCTTCATATCCGTTGTGCTCAACAAGCCAGTTTACAATGAGAGCTTCGAATCCGCTTTCCTTGGTATTGGTCGGCATTACGCTTCCTCCTCTTCTGCTAAATGAGGCATCTCATATAAGTTGCCCAATAGCTGTTTTATAAATACAATAACCTTATCGGCATCTTCTTGGGTTGCCATTCCCATTTCGTGCGTATACTTGTTTCCTATCTTTCTTATTTTATCGACCCATGCTTTGTTTTGGCTACCGATATAGCCATTCACTTCCAAAAAATCTATGTATTCGACGAAGCGTTTTCCCACATCAGCGCCCTTGTCAACCGCAATATACATTAACAATGTTCGTGAAACCATTATAACCGAGTGATAACACTCATTTAGAAAGCACTTTCTGCATTCGTTATACAGCTTTTCTACATTGGGCGGTAGAAAGCGTACATCTTCATAGGGCAGCAGCTGTGACTGCGGTATGATTTTTCCGTCAAGACCAATGATGACCGGCATGAAGCACTCCGGGCATTTGTGAATTTGATATTTAATGGCACCGGTAGCTGTATCGACAATTCTGGTGGTAGAACCCGCCTGTACCCGCACGCCGCAGTATGGACAGGTTATTGTTTTTGCAGTCATCTCTTTTTTGGGAATGGCCTTCCAAGTCCATTCTTTTATCTCTATCATACTTATTCCTCCTCAGGAGGCTCGTCCGCACCTTGTTCCAAATTTTCATCTACATTATCGTTATCTTCATCCACAAATTCGTATTCGGGGATTTCGATGCCACGGACATCAATATTGCCAGTGACGGCATCAGCAATAACCTTGTTCTTATATTCTTCAAGCACAGCAACTTCTTCTGTCAATTTTTCGATTGCAGCATCATATTGGGGCAGTGCCTGCTTTATATATTTGACAATGGCAATCTGCTCATCCGCAGACGGGACAATGAATGGGATCTCCTTCATTTTATCCATTTGTAAATCCCACTGCCCAACACGAATGCCATCGGACGCCTGGGCGAAAAAATTCACATAAACCTTACTGCGGATGGCATAGTGAAAATACTCCAAATTCTCAAAAGCAATGTCGAAGATGAAGTAAGCAGGGCTGACGATTCCGGTATAATCCGAAACGCCATAGGATCCTTGCCAAGCCTTCATCTTATTCATCGCAAACTGCCCTTTTCGCACAACTTTATAGCCGCTTAAATCATCAGGAATAAAATTGTGGTTGGCTTCCTTATCCTCGACATCACGGAGAATGACACCCTGTTCACGGACAACTGACAGCAGTGGAAATTCCGGGTGATTTTTCTCGCTAACCGGATGTAAAATCTGCCGAAGTTTTGTGATTTTCCAGTGGGCCGGAATATCTCCCAGCCACTTGACGCCGCTATCCTTCATGGGGGCATCTGTTGTCAGCCCGCGAGTGATCGCATGGCTTACCATTGACCGCTTCAGCGCATCAATTGCTTTGATTTCCTTTTTCTTGATATTGATCAGCTTATTGATGCTCGAAACCTTCCAATCCAAAAAGCGCACAATCTGATCCTGCTCCTCACGGGGCGGGACGGGCAACAGAATTGATTTCATCTCACTATATCTTGTCGTCCATAAATCTGCTACAATTCCACTCCCATTGCGGTAGTATTCCTCAGAGAACGGCTGACTTCTTAGCAGATAATGAACATATCTTTCGCTCAAGCCGTTTCTTGGAGTTAGTACAATATTGATTAAAGAAACGGATCCATCCAATTTCGCTACACCGCATGAACCTTTTCTGTCAGAGCGACTGTTGATAACGAAATCCCCAGCACATACGAGTTTTCGATTATCACCAGCATCTGTTTTGACCGCCGTAGCCAATTGTGGAACAACACCTATCCGTGCAACAGAAAGTGGTGCGTAGTCCTTATCGGAAACTTTTGATTTGCGTTCAGAAAACAATGCGCCTATTTTCGTGCATTGCCAATGTGATGGGAGTTCATCCAGCCAAGCTGCCTGAGCAGGTGTGTAGTCTGCATATTTTTGCATATTATCTGACGCCTCCCATTATCTCCGCCAACAATCCGTCAGCTTCCTGCTCAAGAGAGGAAAGGTTACTCAAAATATCACTCATGTCCCGCAGCTCCACGGGCTTGTAAAAATACTTCGTAAAGCTGATTTCATAGCCAATCTGTGTTTTCTTCTCATCCACCCATGCGTCCGGCGCGTAGGTCAGAACCTCGTTTTTCATAAAGGCATCAACGCCGCCCTCATAGGTGAAGGGGATGTTCTCCGTGTCGCGCAGATCAACATCCGGTTCACCCTCGATTGGCTGCGCGGCCGGGTCTTTCTCGGTGATAAATGGGCGCACCTTTTTCAACGCGGCGGCTTTCAGCTTGGTAGCCTTGGCAAAGGCGGTCCAATCATCCAACGGTGCGGTTTTCGCAGCTTTTTCGATAGCAGCAATTACGCCGTCGTATTCGTCCGACTTCTTGAATGTGTCTGCTGGAATCGGTCTGTCGGGGTATATGCGAAGACGCAGCGGCCGCTCCACCGTCACGCTCCAATAGCCGAAGTCCTCGTTGTTCAAGATCATGCTGACTTCGCTTTCCTCCATTGCAAGGAAAATGAGAACGATCTCCTTGCGGATTTCTTCGGTAAATTCGCAGTTCTTCTTGCCCATATTCTTGCGCAGTGCCGACTTCATCGCCGTTGCGTCGATAAGCTGAATTTTACCCTTGCGGCGATCCTCCTTCTTATTGGAAAGCACCCAAATGAATGTGCCGATGCCCGTGTTGTAAAACATATTCTCCGGCACGGCGATAATAGCTTCCACCAGATCGTTCTCGATCATATAACGTCGGGCATTACTCTCGCCGCTTCCCGCATCGCCCGTGAAGATGGACGAACCGTTATGTACCTCTGCAATGCGGCTGCCGAGGGGCGTATCTTTCTTCATCTTCGCTACATTGTTCAGCAGGAAGAGAAGCTGACCGTCGCTCGTGCGCGGGATCATTGTAAGCTGCTCACCGCCGTCCAGATAAGCGTTGAAACGGCTGTCGAGGATTTCTTTTTTGCCACCCATCTTCTCGGCATCGGTTTTCCAACTCTTTCCGTAAGGCGGATTCGAAAGCATAAAGTCAAACTGCCGTGTAGCATTGCCGTCCAAGGACAGCGTTGAGCCGTAACTGATATGTTCTGCCTGGTCGCCGTCACCCTTGAGTAACATATCCGCTTTGCAGATGGCATAGGTTTCCGGGTTGATCTCCTGCCCAAAAAGGTGGATAGAAACATTTTTGCCGCGCCGTGTCGCCAGTGTCATAAGCCGATCCTGTGCAACGGTGAGCATACCACCCGTTCCGCAGGCCCCATCATAGCAGGAGTAAGTAGCGTCCTTGATCTGATCCGCAATCGGCATAAAGATAAGGTCTGCCATCAGCTCAACAACATCACGGGGCGTCCAGTGTTCGCCGGCTTCCTCGTTGTTCTCCTCGTTGAACTTACGGATCAGTTCCTCGAAAATCGTACCCATGCCGTGGTTGTCCAGACCGGGATGCTTGAGAATGGTCTTTTCTTCATCTTTGTACACCGGGTTCGGACTGAGGTTAATATCCGAAGATATAAATTTTTCAATAACTGCGCCGAGAATGTCTGCCTCGATCATGGTATCGATCTGATTACGGAACTTGAACTTCTCCAGGATCTCCTGCACATTCGGAGAGAAGCCGTCAAGATATGCTTCAAAATCCGTTTTTAAGGTCTGCTTTTTCGCACGGCTGGTAAGGTCACGTAGACGGAACGGCGACGCATTGCAAAAAGCCTGCCCTGCCACATTGCATAGCGCAGGCCACTGGTTATCGATACCTGCCGCATCCAACTTTTTCTTCATATCCAGGACAGACTCTTTACTGTCCTCCAAAAGAGCATCCAAACGCCGGATGACCGTCATCGGCAGGATCACATCACGGTACTTGCCGCGCACATAAACATCACGCAGGCAGTCGTCTGCGATACTCCATATAAAACTAACTATTTGATTATGCACCTGATTGTCCATATTTCTTCGTTTCCTTTCTCGCTGTAATAAGGCACCAATGATCATATCCTGAATGGTATCTTACTAAAGTTTCTACCCGTTATTCTGGACTATTAAGATTTCAGCTTATAAGTTCTGTTTCGATTTCCGCCTTCGGCTACGACAATTTCCTCCGCAGTCAGTTCAGAGAGGAGTTTCTTGGCTCGTGTACTTTTGACTCCAAGGAGCTCTGCAATATCGGCACTTCTGGCCGAAATATGATCAGTAAGGTATGCAATGATTTCTTCTTTCTGCCGGGCAGATTTTATCGTTGCTTTTTTATCGTCACTCTTTATCGCCGCTTTTTTATCGTCACTCTTGGAGAATAAGAGCGTTAATGTTGTCCGCTCCGGCTCGAGTTGCTCTGTAATCTCCGGAGTTGTCCAATTTTGCTCGCGCCAGACGCGGAAGATATTCGGAATGCCGCTACCAGCACGCTCACCAATATCAATCAGGTTGAACATCTTCAGCATCGCTCCATTACGCGGATCAGAAACACCGCCGCTCTTTGCGGCATCAATTTCGATGCGGAAGCTGCCCGGATTAGACATCGTAATGCTATTACGCTTTTTGACGATGACCAACCCCTGTCTGCCATAATAGTCAGCATGAACCAGGCAGTTCGCCAACGCTTCACGCAGAGCTTTATGCACATCGGTATCGTCCACTCTGGTGCCACCCTCCATCTTAAAGGGAACCTTGATATCCTGAATCAGCTTGTTGTAGACCCGGAAATAGAAGTCATACACATTGCCGCTCCAGTCGCCGAAAGAAGATATGATACGGTCAGTCCAACGGGTATCAGCGTCATACTGTTCCTGATAGTCCAGAAAGTAAGCGTTGAATTCTCGCACAATATCGTATTCGTTGCCGAACATGAGAAGTCCGGCAGAAGTGGGATGCTTCTTTCCATTAGAGCCGATGCCCACAGCACCCAGCTTCAGGAGAAAATCTTCGTCCTCCAGCGCTTCCCACACATGGCCGGGGCGGGAGAGGCGCATTCTCTGGCGATAGCTGCGGATGCTTTCTCTGTTGAACACCGTCAAGTCCATTTCATTCAGGATGAGCATGTCTTGGGTTTTCACGGAAGCATCCCGCACCATGGCCTGATATTCCTCCTTGGTGCAGCGATAGTCGCCCTCACCGTTACGGCGGTATGTGCAGAGCGGATTTCCGTCCACATACACCGGTTTATAGGAGCGTTCCGCGCGGGGAACATTGATGACCACAATGTGGTCGCCATCCACCTCTTGGACAAATACATCCTTGGAGGACAGGACATTCACGCTGGTCTTATTGGGGTTATTGACGATATCCCAGAACTCCTTAATGAGTCTGTCAGGGTCGGGCAGATCTACCGTGTGCAGGGATTTATCCGCCCATTCTTCCACGCCCAACAGGATAATGCCGCCGTGGGTATTGGCGAAGGCAGAGTAGGTTTCCCAAATGCTTTTGGGCAGACCGCCAAGGGCTTTCTTTGCCTCAATACGGTTGTTCTCCCGATACTGCTCGATTTTGGAAAAGTCAATCATGGTTTTCCTCCTTTACGAGCTCTATGATATCGCAGAAGTCGCAATCCAGTACGGTGCAGATTTTCGTCAGAATCTCTGTACTGACATGCTGGTTCTTGCCCAGCTTGGCAAGGGCGGTCGTAGACATGCCGGTAGCCAGACGCAGATCCTTCTTTTTCATGTTTTTATCAATCAGGAGTTTCCACAGCTTATTATAACAAATCGTCATCGTAACACCTCGTGTCAGAGTATACACTAATACAGGTTAATTCTAACACAGCAGCTTCAGTTTGTCTATTGAAAATCCAATTTTCAGATTCGTGATGTCCTTTCCAGACGAGAGATTTTGAATTATAAACTGGCAAATGGTAACCGCAGGAATGCTTTTTTGCTCCCCTGCGGTTATTTCATTGTTTATGCGGCGCAATTTTTGAGGTCAGCCCATGGTGCCAATTTTGTTGCCGTTCTCGTACATATCCTCGGCATACTCGACATGATTGGGGCCTTCGCTTTGTATCCAGCCAAAGCCGGGGACATAGACCATATCCGCCAGTTCATTATCGTTAGCTATTGGCTCCGGTGCCGATTTAGGTTCAGGTTGCGTGGGCTGTACCGGGATGGAATCTGTCTGCGTAAGAGGTACATATTCTTGTTCTGTCTCGGCTTCATCTTCTATTTCCGGTACAGGGATGGGCAACTCCTCGGTGGCTACTTCCGGGGCTGATTCAGCTTCCGGCATTTCCGATTCTTTCTTTTCTGTTACCACTGGCAGCACCGGTTTCTCTGCTTCCGGAAGTGTCGGCCGTGGAGTGGTCACGGCGGTCGTTTCGCTCGGCGCGGGTGTTTTCTCGACCGTTTCGGCCTGCGGCCACACGGCGGCACACAGGGCGAGACAGGCGGTAATCGCCGCGGTAACCGCGGTAACGATGATTCTCTTTTTCATTTTGGTTCCTCCTCTTTGGATGTAAAATGATTGAGTTCTGTGGACAACTCACCTTTTGCGGAATAGCTATCAGAACTTCAGAAGATTATCCAGAATATTTGCCGCCTGCTGCAGTTCGCTTTGGGTGACCTCATTTTGCATATCTTCATCCTTTTGCGCCTTGTGCTGCAGATAGGGTTCATAGTTCTGCCGGGTGATCGTGGGGCGGTAGTGCCCAAGCATCTGCGCCAGTTCCTTGGTATCCATGCCGTTCTTCAGAGCGAGGATGGCGCAGGTATGGCGGAGATCCACATACCGAATGTGGTCGATTCCCGCTTCCTTGATGATCTCATTGTGCATCCGGCGCACCATCTGCGGCGAGTAAGGTTTCAGCGTGGCCGGGTGCATAAACATGAGCGGGCTGCTGGGGTGCTTGCTGTGCTCCATGATGAGAAGGTCGACCACCTCCGTTGTAAGAGTTATGGTTCTTGTCTGATCGCCGTACTCCACCAACTCTCGCCGTACCACCGCACGGTTTTCCGCAATGGTCAGCGTCCGACTTTCGATATCAAGGTCGCTCCATTTCAGGGCGATGAGCTCGCCTTGGCGAAGCCCTGCCGTCAGCGCCAGCATGAACATGGGCAGATAGCCCAGCCACTCGGCGGCGTCCAGATAGTCCTCCATCTCCAGAGGCGTCATGATATTCGCTTTTACCGTCGTGGACTTGCGGTAGCGGAATGCCTTGGCAGGATTCTCTGTCAGGAGGCCGTCCCGTATGGCTTGATCCAAGCATTGCTGAAGCAGGCGGTGGATGTGCCGCATGGTTTCTTCTCCCAAGCCAGAGCTGCCGGGTCGATGATTGCCGAAGCGCCGCCGCTCCTCCAGAAATTCTCCGGCCATCTCCGATGTCAATTCAGAGAGCGGCATATCTCCCAAGCCGGGGAGAATGTGGTTTTTGAACACATAGTTGTGTGCCGCATAGGTGGTCGGCCTGCTTTGTTGCCTGTCGTAGGTTTCCTGCCAGAAGCTGATGTATTCCCGAAGCGTCATATTCCCACCTCCATGCACCGGCGCTGCAGATCCCGAAAGGCCACCCATGGGAGCCTTGCCTGTTTCAGAATCTTCTTGTGCAGATAGTAGAACTCGTGGAGCTGGTATGGCACACCGGTCTTGGCATTGAGGAACACATGAGGCGATCCGGTTTCCGGTATCTGTTCCAGAAGGTGTACCGCCTTGTCATTGAGCGTCAGCAGACGCTGTCCTCTGAGGATGTACTTGTAGCGGACATGAAAATCGGTCCACGACAAGGTGATCAGTTCACATTGCCGCAGGCCGCTTGATAGTCCTGTATAGATGAGAGGAAGTACGCCGAGCTGCTCCGCCGCGTTCAGATAACGCTGGAGCTGCCCCAATCGCAGAGGGGCTGTTTTGTATTCCTCTGCCTTAGGTTCCTGGCAGAGACGCACCGGGTTGTAGGGAATGAGCTGATCCTGTGCTGCTTCGTCAATGCACCGGCGCAGGAGTAGGTGGATGCACCAGACGCTTCTGGCGCTGAGTCCCTGACTCCGTAGCGTCTCATAGAAATCGGTGATGGTCTGCTCTGTCAGGTCAGAGAGCGCCACACTCCCGATGCTGGGGATGATGTGGCTGTAGATCAGATTGCGGTACCCACCCTCGGTGTTGCCGTTCCACTTGTAATGGTGGGTGGTAAACCACTGGTCACACCATTGCCCGACCGTCAATTCGTTTTCTTTCTGCATATCATCGCCTCCTTTTGGCAAACGAACAATATCACAGAAAGCAGGAAATAGCTACTGAAAGAACAGAATATTCGCAGAATAAAACCGTTCCGAATAACGCCGTTATCATTCGGAATAATACAGTTGATTTTATTCGGAATAGTGGTTATAATGTTCTTGACGAACTGCAATGGAGGTGTTCCAATATGACGATCAAAGAAGCGGCTGCCGCTTGGGGGATCACCGAACGGCGGGTCAATGCGCTTTGCAAGGCCGGACGTATCTCTGGCGCATATAAGGATGGCAGGCAGTGGTTTATCCCGGACGGTACTCAAAAGCCGATGGATAAGCGTGGTCATCGGAGTGAGGTAAAGCCCGCAGTATCATCTGCGCGCAAGCCTTTGCCCATTGGCGTATCTGATTACCGGGACGCCTGCAAAAACTACTACTATGTGGACAAGACCTTAATGATCAAGGAGTTTCTGGACGAGCGCCCCAAAGTATCCCTATTTACCCGCCCCAGACGCTTTGGCAAGACGCTTAACATGGATATGCTCCGCACTTTCTTCGAAAAGACGACCGAGGACACTTCCGTTTACTTCAGAGATAAGAAAATCTGGTCATGCGGAGAATCCTATCTTGCCCACCATAGAAAGTATCCTGTGATCTTCCTATCCTTCAAGGATGTTAAATATACCTCTTGGGAAGAAACCTATCAGACGCTCCAAAAGCTGATCGCACAGGAATTCCGCCGTCACGATGAATTGGCCTCCAGTTCTGCGCTCAGTAATTACGAAAAAGAGGAATACTCCATTCTCGCAACAGAAGCTGCTGATGAAGTGGATTATCAAATGTCCCTGCGGACATTGACGCTGCTGCTTCATAAGCACCATGATGTTGCCCCCATCGTCATCATTGACGAATACGATACTCCCATCCAGCAGGGACATGTGAACGGTTTCTATGATACTGTCATTGGATTTATGCGCAATCTGTTCTCCGGTGGCCTGAAGGACAATCCGCATCTGAGCTATGGTTTCCTGACCGGCATCCTGCGTGTTGCAAAGGAGAGTATCTTCAGCGGCCTGAACAACCTGAAGATCAACTCAATTTTAGACGAGCGCTACAGTGAATATTTCGGCTTTACTTCAAGCGAAGTACATGAGATGGCGGACTACTATCATGCTTCTGATAAATATCAGGAGCTTTGCGAGTGGTATGATGGTTACCTTTTCGGCAATACCGAGATTTTTAATCCCTGGTCTGTCATTGGATACTTCAATAATAACTGCCGTCCCAAAGCATTCTGGCAGTCTACGGGAAGCAATGACATCATCCGCGAGGTGCTGGCTTCTGCAACGCCGGATATTATGGAGCGTCTGGAGCTGTTGATGAAGGGCGAATCCTTCGTTACGCACATCGACACTGGCGTCATTTATCCGCAGATCCAGAATGATCCGTCCTCTGTTTACAGCTTCCTGCTGGTGGCAGGTTATTTGAAGGCTGTGAGCTGCGACCAGTCTTACGGCGAGGATTATATGTGCGAAGTGGCTCTGCCCAACAAAGAGATTTCTTTCGTCTACAGCAAGGAGATCCTCTCTCAGCTTGAGAATATTATTCCTCGTTCCGTTGCTATTGCTATTCAGGAAGCTATCTACAAGGCAGATATCAACTCATTGCAAAAAACCTTGGAGAAGTTTCTGCTCCAAACAATAAGTTTCCACGATGCTGCCGACGAAACATTTTACCATGGTCTGATATTGGGTATGTGCGCTGTGATGGACAACAGCTATCGCATTACCTCCAATCGCGAAGCTGGTGATGGACGATTTGATATTCAGATGCTTCCTTTGAATAAGCGGCTGCCTGGCATTTTGATTGAATTAAAGGCCGGGAAAGACCGCTCTGAAACACAGCTTGAAGACCTTGCTAATGTTGCCTTGCAACAGATTAACGACCGTGCATACAGCGTTGATTTGCAGGCAATGAATGTTACATCAATTATAAAAATCGGCATTGCATTCTCTGGTAAAAGAACACGCATTGCTGCTGAAAGGCAAAACATCGAATAAACATCTTCGCTCAGCAGGCTGGCTATCATCCAAGTCAGCCTGCTGTTTCTTTGTCATCGCGCTTATTTCTTTGTTTATGCGGCGCAGTTTCTGAGCTGCTCTCTGCGGCAAAAAGCACCTGCTGTTGGAGGTAAACCCGGTCGGAAGCACTTTTAATATACAGAATTCAATCCCACACAAATCCCAAAAGACGAAAGCGGTGTCTGAAATGAACAGGGCAAAAGAGTTCCAAAGAGGAACCGCAGGAGTGCCGGAAAGTGCCAAAGAGTGCGACACAGTTCTGCCTGAAGGTTTAGACATAGGTTTGGGACCAGGAGACCGTGCGTTCGAGCCGCACTACTCGGACCAAAACCCCTCTGAAATCGTTGATTTCAGAGGGATTTTTCTTATTCTTTGTCTATTGCGGCGCAGACATTGAGCTTGTCATTCTTAACATATCTTTTCGACAAGCGCAGACTTAATATTGTATTTTTGCCGAATTACTGTATAATAATTTTAATGGACTTTTACGCCTTCGAAGATTCAGATTGTGTGTCTTTTATACTTCATAGTGCGCCAAAACATATTCAGGGGGCTATAATGCGGAGTGTTAAAACAAAGGAGGAAAAACATTGATGGAAGAACTCAAATTGTTTATTAATGCATTTAAATCTGAACAGCCAGAAAATTGTATAAGCGTGTTCTTTTCCCGAAGAATTACGAGCAATGATATCTCAAAATATTCTACTCATCAGCCCAGTGTTTCTCCTCCGGTGCAAAATGATATTCTTAGAACAGTGCTTCCAAATATAGAGAATCAATTAGCTTCATATCAAATTGTAGAATATAATCCTGTTGGAGTTTTGGATGGTTCGCTCGAAAAGTTATCACTAACCGAAATTCCCATGTTTGATTCATTTAAAGAAAGCCTGCAGCCTGAGAACCTTTTTCGGGATATGAGTTCGCTAAAAGTCGATAAAATTGGTTTCTACTGCATACGAATAATCTACAACA
>ERZ772937.1612-NODE-1612-length-15956-cov-2.986793_pt1 | contig 15956 bp, 11 predicted proteins | sample MGYA00512113_ERZ772937 | MGnify/ENA primary metagenome ERZ772937 (study PRJEB29015, sample SAMEA2737649) | human gut metagenome | biome: human gut; feature: human-associated habitat; material: faeces | place: China | collected 2012 ... | reverse complement strand
GGATTTCGAGAATCCCTGGGGCAAGAAGACACCGAAAGGCGAGATCAAGAAGATGTCTCAGTTGTTGGACTCCGCCGTATTCCCGGGTATCCAAGGCGGTCCGCTGGAGCATGTGATCGCAGCCAAGGCCGTAGCCTTCGGAGAGGCTTTGGAGCCGGAATACAAGACGTACCAAGCACAGGTGAAAGCGAACGCCGCCGCTATGGCCAAGGCCTTCACGGACAAAGGGTACAAGATCATCTCCGGCGGTACGGACAACCACAGCATGCTGATCGACCTGCGCACGAAGTTCCCCGACCTGACCGGTAAAGTGGCCGAGAAAGCCTTGGTAGCCGCCGACATCACGGTGAACAAGAACATGGTTCCGTTCGACAGCCGCTCGGCCTTCCAGACCTCCGGTATCCGTGTGGGTACGCCCGCTATCACGACCCGTGGCGCTAAAGAGCCGCTTATGGGCGAGATCGTGGAACTGATCGACACCGTATTGGCCGCTCCCGAATGCGATAAGACCATCGGCGCCGTTCGTGAGAAGGTGAACGGTATCATGAAGGAATATCCTATCTTCGCATGGTAAATAGGAAATTGAGAATTGAGAATTGAAAAGGATGCCAAACGGCATCTTATCTTCAACTCTCAATTCTCTTTTTAAACTCTCAAAAACATCTAAACAATATTCAATTTTCAACTTTCAATTTTTAATTCTATGAAAAAGCTCCTTGCTACAATCTGCGCCGGCGCTGTCTTGGGCCTGATGGCCTCATGTGATGATGCTCCCGGTAAAGCGAAAGCTTACAACCAAGGTATCAACATCATCCCGACACCGGTCAGCCTTACGCAGAACGAAGGAAACTTCAAGCTAAACAAAAACACGAGGATCTACGCTTCCACCCCGGAGGCGAAAACCGTAGCCGAGTTCTTCGCGGCTAAAATGAACACGGCGACAGGCTACCAGATAGCTACCGCCGACAAAGAGACCTCCGACGGTATCTCGTTGGTTATCGACGGCTCTCTGGACGTAAACGACGAGGGATACACGCTCGACGTAGCCGACAGCGGCGTTCGTATCAAAGCCAAGACCCCTCAAGGTCTTTTCTACGGTATGCAATCGTTCTTGCAATTGCTGCCCGCCGAGATCGAGAGTCCTTCCGCCGTGAAAGGTATCGCATGGACCGCTCCGGCCGTATCTATCAAGGACGAGCCTCGATTCGGCTACCGCGGTATCATGCTCGACCCCTGCCGCCATTTCATCCCGGTAGAGAATATCAAGAAGCAGCTGGATGTATTGGCCTTGTTCAAGATCAACCGCATGCATTGGCACCTGACCGACGACCAAGGATGGCGTATCGAGATCAAGAAGTACCCGAAACTGACCGAGATCGGCTCTAAGCGCATCGATGGCGAGGGTACCGAGTACGGAGGCTTCTATACTCAAGAGGAGGTGAAGGATATCGTTAAATACGCGGCGGATCGTTTCATCACGATCGTTCCCGAGATAGAGCTTCCGGGACACGAGATGGCCGCTATCGCCGCCTATCCGGAGCTGTCTTGCGAGGGTAAGCAGGGTACTCCCCGTATCATCTGGGGCGTGGAAGACATCGTATTATGCGCTGGCAAGGAAGAGCCCTTCCAGTTCTTCGAGGACGTGATCGCCGAGGTAGCCCCCCTATTCCCGGGCGAGTATTTCCATATCGGAGGCGATGAGTGCCCGAAGACGAGCTGGGAAAAATGCCCGCTTTGTCAGGCCCGTATCCGTAAGGAAGGCTTGAAAGGCGACAAGGAGCATACGGCCGAGGAGAAATTGCAGAGCTATTTCGTACAACGCATGGAGAAGGTCGTAAACAAGCACGGCAAGAAGATGATCGGATGGGACGAGATCCTTGAGGGAGGTCTGGCTCCATCGGCCACGGTAATGTCTTGGCGAGGTGAGGAAGGCGGTATCGCCGCCGCTAGCATGAACCACGACGTGATCATGACCCCGGGAAGCGAGGGTATGTATATCGACCAGTTCCAAGGCGACTACAAGATCAACCCGGTATCTATCGGAGGATTCACCACGGCGGAGCGGGTCTATAAATACAACCCCGTCCCCGACACGCTGGCAGCGGCCGGTAAAGGGCATTTCATCAAGGGCGTGCAATGCAACGTATGGAGTGAGTACCTTTATAACACGGACATCATGGAGTACCGTATCTATCCTCGTATCCTAGCCCTCTCCGAGATCGCTTGGAGCCCGCTGGACCGGAAGGATTACAAGGACTTCGAACGCCGTCTGGACAACGCTCAGGTTCGCCTAGACGGACATGGTATCAACTACTACATCCCGCAGCCCGAGCAACCGAACGGTTCTTGCAACTTCGTGGCTTTCACGGACAAGGCTACCATGACATTCACCACGAACCGTCCGATGAAGATGGTCTACACGCTGGATGGCACCGAGCCTACCCCGGAATCTACCGTATATACGGCTCCTTTCGACATCACCGAGACTACGACCGTGAAGATCGCTTCCGTGTTGCCTTCCGGCAAGATGGGTAAGCCTCGCACGATCCTCGTGGAGAAACAAACGCTGGCTCCCGCCAAGGAGGTAGCCAAGACGACCCCGGGCCTCGACATGGAGGTATTCGATGGCATGTACCTAAGCGTAAATAATCTGGAGGCCGCTCAGAAGACCGGTAAGAAACAGGTCATCAAGACGACCCGTGAACTGACCAACCAAGTGCCCGCCCCCGAATCCATGCGAGGCGTGAAGCAATACGCCGCTATCGCTACCGGCTACGTGAATATCCCGGAGGATGGCGTTTATTACATCTCTTCGGATTTAGAGGAGGTATGGATCGACGGCAAGTTGATGGTCAATAACGGTGGCGAGGTAAAACGCTTCTCCCGTCATGACACCTCCGCGGCCTTGGCAAAAGGCTTGCACGAGATCAAGCTGGTATTCCTCGGACACATCATCGGAGGTTGGCCTTCCAACTGGAACGACGGTAGCGTACAACTCCGTAAATCGGATGCCGAGAAATTCACGCCGATCACGGCTGAGATGCTAAGTCATTAAGATCATTTCCGAAGGGGGGAAGCGAGCAATCCTCCCCCCGATATATAAACCGCAGGGGCGGGATTCGTCCGCCCTCCCACGCATACACGGCACGGGAGGGCGGACAGATCCCGCCCCTACTGCATTCTTCCGGCGAATATAATTGTGTTTAATAGCGAACACTACTGGGTTCAGCCATGAATACTATTGTGTTCAACCGCAAACACTACTGTTTTTTTACCCTCAACTCATACAAGTCGTGGCGACGGTCCCGAAGGTTACGCACGCTACCATACGTATGCAACTCGTTGAGCAAATCAAGGTCCACGTCCGATACAAGGATCATCTCCGTATTCGGGGTTGCCTCCGCACGCTTGCCATCGGTCGGGAAAGCGAAATCGCAAGGCGTGAACACACCCGACTGGGCGTACTGTATATCCATATTATGCACACGAGGCAGGTTGCCCACGCTGCCCGCTATCACCACGAAGCACTCATTCTCGATCGCCCGGGCTTGAGCACACACACGAACCCGAGAGTAACCGTTCTGCGTATCCGTAAGGAAAGGCACGAAGAGGATCTGCATCCCTTGGTCGGCCATGATACGGGAAAGCTCCGGGAATTCCACGTCATAACAGATCAGCACGCCGATCCGGGCGCAATCCGTGTCAAACGTCTTCACCATCTTCCCGCCCGAGAGTCCCCAGCTCTTCTGCTCGTCCGGGGTGACATGTACCTTCTCGTACATCTCGTAGGAGCCGTCACGACGGATCAGGTATCCCACGTTATATAGCGCCCCGTCCTCCTTCAGCAAAGGCATGCTACCGGTGATGATATTGATATTGTAACTGATGGCGAGGTTCACGAATCGCTCACGGATCTCCTCGGTGTACTGGGCCAGCCCACGGATGCTCTGCGCCTCCCCCAGATGGTTGAACTTAGCCATCAGCGGAGCGTTAAAATACTCGGGGAAAAGGATGAAGTCGCTCTTGTAATCGGACACGGCGTCGACGAAGAACTCCACCTGCTCGAACACGTCGTCCAGTGTCTTATAAGGCCGCATCTGCCATTGTACCAGACCGACACGCACGGTTGTCTTCTTATCCACGTAATCCGTCGTAGGCGGCTGGTAATAGATATTATCCCATTGCAGCAGGGTAGCGCAATGCTTCGACTCCTCGTCGTTCGGCAAATAGTTCATCATCACTTTCCGCACGTGGAAATCGTTGGAGAGCTGGAAGGTGAGCACCGGGTCGTAGATCTGGCGTGAGCGCACCTTCTCGATGTATTCCTTCGGACGCATATGATCGGCGTATTTATAATAGTTCGGGATACGTCCGCCGAACATGATCGCCTTCAGGTTCAACTTCTCGCACAGCTCCTTCCGGTACTCGTACATACGGCGGGCCAGCCGGAGGCCCCGGTAGTCCGGATGGATGAACACCTCTATACCATATAATATATTCCCGTTCGGGTTATGCGTGCTGAACGTCTCGTTGCCCGTTACCTTGGCGTAGGTATGATCCCCTTTCACCATGTCATAATCCACGATGATGGAGAGGGCGCATCCTACGATCCGATCATCCACCAGCGTCACGACCTGTCCCTCGGGAAATATCCGTATCAACGTCTCGATCTGCTTGCGGGTCCAGAAAACATCCTTGTCGGCGTATACCCTCTTGAAAGATTGCGACAACTGCGTATAGTCCTCAAGCTGCAAGCTCCGGAGCTCTACCTTGTTTATCTTATGCATTGATTCCATAACACATTTTTTTTGTTAAAGTCGCCGCGAAGTTAGGATAAATACAGATAAAGTGTACCGGCCCTCCTGCCCTATCTGACCTACTCCATGTATAATTTCAAGATCGTCACTGAATTAGGCGGGAAATTATAGATTAGCGGGCCGCTCATCGGGAATACGATAGGCTCGGTGACAGGCGTTACGGCCCCCGGGTTCTCAAACGTATTACGAGCCTCCGGCTCCCCTCTCAATTGGATCAGCTCCGCCTGGTTACGGATATTCACTCCCTCGATACGCAAAGAGGTCTTCTCCTCGTGGCGGGTCGTATTCACGACCTTCAAGTAAATCACCCGGTTCTCCTTGTCGAGGGTAGCGACGGATACCAACGACGGGATCGGGCGCATATCCACCTCATGCAGCAATACGCCGTCCACATAGCAACGGACACGCTCGTACTCGCACGTCATGCGAACCGTATACCACCGGTTACTCTCAAAAGGGAACCGCACGGGAGAGACCAAGCTATCCTTCACGCCACCTACCTGATGGTACAGCTCGCTCGTTCCCGCCCCGATCGTCAGGGCGATATAATCCGCCTGCTCGCCCGTCCACCCGTTGTCGCGGAGGCGAAGCTGTATCTGCCCGCTACCTTTCGTACGCCGGACGGTAGCCGTATATTCATAGGCGTAGCTCGTAGAGTCGCCGAACAATACCTGGTTCCACCGGTTGGCCTCCGGCACCAACGTACCAGCCTCCGGGACCTTCCATCCCCCGCTCATCACGGATATATCCGATACGGGCACGCCGTCGATCCGCACGTCCTTGAACTCATAGCTATTATCAAACATCTCCACGCCCGCCCGGCCCGTACGTACCTGTGGCTTCTCGTAGGTATCCACGATCGTCTTCAGCACCTCATCCCCCCGATGGCGGGTAAACATCTTTAATAAATGGTAGGAAGGAGAGACCACCGCCTGATGGGTGTTGAAAGAGATCAACGGATGGCGCTGGTTCTCGAACCCGGCGTTGCCCAATACCGGGGCATACGCCAAGCGGCGTACCATATCCGGGTTCTCCTCCGCCCCGACCAAGAAACAGGCCTCGGCCACCGCCGCCCGGAGCGTACCGGCCAAGGGCCGCTCCGTCGTCCCAAACTCCCCGATAAACACCGCCGGCGAACGTCGGGAATACCGGTCGCTATTAAACCGGCCGGAGTTCGATAGGAAGAAATTCTCCCCGGCGTAATAATGGGAATCCACCCACTCGCTACGGCCTCGCTTCGTGAGGGGCGAACTGCTGATAACGGTAATCTCCGGATAGGCCTCCTTGATCGCCTTGCGGAAAAGCTCAAAGCGCCTGAAATACTCCCCGCCATAGTTCTCGCTGCCGATCTCGACATACTTCAAGTTGAAAGGTTCCGGATGCCCGTTCCTCGCACGCAGGGCGCCCGGCAGGGAATCCGCCGGGGCGTTCGCGTAGGCGATAGCGTCCAAGGCATCTCCCGTGAGCTTATCCATCGCCGTGATATCCTCGTAGCGGGGCCGGCGGCTTTGGCTCGTGATCCCGCTATTAATAACGTAGATAGGCTCCGCCCCCATATCCTCGCACATTTGCAAGTACTCGTGGTAGCCCATGCCGTTCGTCGTACCATAGGCCCATACGTTCCAGAAATGCTTACGCTCCGAGATATCGCCCAGCGTCTCCCTCCAGATAGGGTACGTACCCGCCGTATACCCCTCCACGAAACTGCCTCCGGGGAAACGGATAAAACGAGGGGCCAAGGAATCGACCTGCGCCGCCAAGTCCGGTCTCAGCCCGTTCTTCCGTCCCTTCCACGTATCCTCCGGGAAGAGGGATACCACATCCAGCCAAAACACGGCGGAGGTATCGGCCGTGATCGTCAAGACCGCGTTCGGCGCGTCCTCCGTAGCCGTAAACGTATGCCTGTATCGTTTCCACTCGTATAGCGGCGCTACCTGAAACACATCACTCAAGACCGTATTAGCCATCGAGTCCTCCAAGGCCACCCGGATGGTACGGGGCACCATATTCGCCCCCTTGGCGAAAAACGAGAGATCGTATCGTTCCCCTTTCCGGATCGGTATCCCCCGGTATCCCTCGGCTATCACGCCTCCGCGCCCCGACTCCCCGGAAGTCGATACGGCCACGAGCAACGACCGCCGGTTCTTATCATTCACCAGCTCCTTCATATCCGGGTATATCTGTGTATTAGGGACGATCCGCCTCCATCCCGGTACGGAATCTCCCCGCATGAAAGGGATCGTCCATCCATTCGGGGTAATCAAGACGTTCCGGGCGGCGTCGTAAGGGCAGTTCAAGGGTGGCACGCCATCCTCGAAGCTCCGGTTCTGGATCAGCTCGGCGTACAGCCCCCCATCGATCCCGTGGTTGATCTCCTCAATGGTCAAACCATACAGATCCGGGTTCACGGGAACCGTCAGGCCATCCGCCTCCACGGTTATCGTAGAGATCACCGGCATCTCCGGCTGGCAAGAGGACAAACCCATCCCGACAATAGCGCCAACCAATAAATAAATAACATCAAAACCTATATATTTCCACCAATGCATCTTCGAATACTCATCTCATTTATGAGCGTACAAACTTAATCAAAAAATCGCAGTTTCCCCTATTTTCAAAGTCCGAACTGTTTTTTCAAAAAAACAATTGAAAAACATAGATTTTTCCAATTAAATATTCTAAATTTGCATGACAAATAAAACAAAAGACGACAACATTATACGGCTCTATGGAGAAATCTGTTCTTTTAGTGGATGACAAGCAAGAAATCGCAAAGATAATCATGCTTTACTTATCAAGCACTTACAAGGTATCTTATAAAGAAAATCCTTTGAAAGCGATCGCTTGGCTTCAAGAAGGCAATTTACCGGATTTGATCATCTCTGACTTGAATATGCCAGAAATGTCCGGAGAGGAATTCTTGGTTTATTTAAAAGCGAACGATATGTTCAGCCATATACCGGTCTTGATCCTATCGAGCGTAGAGAGCAGCTCAAATAGAATACGTTTGTTTGAGGAAGGGGCGGAAGACTTTATCTTGAAGCCTTTCAATCCAGAGGAATTAAGGGTAAGGGTAAAACGAATATTAAGATAATGAATTATGTCTTTTTCGGTAATAACGTGCCGTTGGCCGAACGTTTACGTAAGGCATTAGGCACCGGGGTCATAGAATGTATAACGCTTCTGCAGATGAAAAACACGCTTCTTCCTGCCGAGGAAATGGATTATTGTGTATTCATCGAGAAAACAGATCCTACGTTAAACATTCCTGCGATCATGCATTTGCATAAGACGTTTCAAAATATATATATCGTATTAATCGCCCCGGAAATGACCCGGGAGGAGAAAATATCCTATTTGCAAGCCGGAACGGACTGTGTCATCTCCGAGTCTACCTCTAAGGAAGATTTAGTGAAGCTACTGGGTATCGCCGAGAAATGCAAGAGAATGGAAAAAGCGCGTAAGCCTCAAATAAAAGAGCCTGATCTCGCCATTTTCAAGCTGCCTTTATGGAAAAGGGTCTTCGACATCATTTTCTCATCCATGGCGCTCCTCTGCCTCTCCCCTATCTTTATCATCACGGTGATTTGGATCAAGCTGGAGGACAAAGGCCCCGCTTTCTACAAGTCGAAACGAGTAGGCAGTTCCGCTCTATGTATATGGATGCGGACAAACGCTTGGCTGAATATAAGAAACTTAATCAGTATACGGAATCTATTGCTGAAGAGGCTGTAGCCTCTTCAGCAACTTCTGTGAATTCACAGAAGCAAGCTTCTTTTTTTAAAGACGATGAGCAAAATATCATTTTATATTCCGACAATGACGCTACTCCTGAAAACGACTATTTAAAAGTAAAACGTCACGAACGCTCCAACGCTTTCATCAAATTAGAGAATGATCCCCGTATAACAAAGATCGGCCATATTATCCGGAAATACAGCATTGACGAACTTCCCCAGCTATTCAATATATTAAAAGGAGACATGTCAATAGTTGGTAACCGCCCTCTTCCCATATACGAGGCTGAGCTACTGACCAGTGACGAATACATACAACGCTTCATGGCTCCTGCCGGCCTTACAGGCCTCTGGCAAGTAGAGAAACGTGGCAATTCTGGTAGTATGTCCGCCGAGGAACGTAAACAATTAGATATTAAATACGCTCATACATTTTCTTTCTGGCTGGATGTTAAGATTATATTCAAGACATTCACGGCGTTCGTGCAGAAAGAGGACGTATAATTCAAGAGTTTTATGAGAAAGATACTTATCATGCTTTTTATTGTATTAGATATTTTCTATGTTTTCGCACAGAAAAAGAAAAGTACTTATTTCGATAAGGCTACAACTATTACTGCGACGGCTGGGTCAGATTCAATCCTTTCCATGCTGGATGACTATGAGCGTATTCAACTCCCTCCATTATCCGTATTCCTCGAATCCGTATACGATCATCCATCCATACGAATCTATGAAGCAAAGCGAGAGGAAGCTAACGCAGAAATGAAGATAACAAAACGGGAATGGCTAAGCTACTTTCGAGTTTTTGGCCAATACCAATATGGCAGAGTCATACAATTAACATCAAGGGAAACCATAGACGATCCATTATCCATGGCCAGTATGGGAACTAATCAGCACCTTTATAACGCGGGAGTTTCCTTATCAATCCCTCTAGGAGATTTATTTAGTCGTAAACAAAAGGTCAGGGCAAAAAAAGCACATTATCGCCAATTAGATTATGAGTATGAGATATCAATCGAAGAACGGAAATTAAAAATATTACAAGCATATAATGAGGTATTACTCGCTTTGTCAACGTTAAAAGCCAAATCCGATGCGGCGGCGTTATACAACGCCCAGATGAAAATATCGGAACAAGATTTTATCAACGGAAAGATAGATATCATCGCCCTTTCACTGGAAAGAGGAAGGCGGTCTAGCGCTGTAGTAAACTACCAAGAGGGCCAAGCTACGCTTCACAATGCCATTACACTCCTAGAGATGTTGACAAACGTGAGAATCATACAAGACAAATAAGAGATTATGGATATTACCGTGTATATATCAAGATTCCTTTACCGCATACGCTATCAACTATTATTTGGTAGTATGCTGGTAACTCTTTTAGTGGCCTATTTTACCCAGTTCTTACCCAAGACCTATACGGTAAGCACAAGTATATATACGGGTATCGTTTCATCCTCCGGATTAAGCGAGGATAATAAGACTAGCTATTTCGAGCAAAACAGCACGTTCGACAATATCATTAACCTAACCAAGTCCAAAGGAACTTTGGAAAAGGTATCCTTGAAATTATTCGCTTTAAACATGATGTACGGAAACCCCAATGCTGATAACAAGTACATCATGGCAAAAAATTACCGTGCGCTCTTAAAAATAGTACCCGAAAGCGTCCATAAGCTCATCGACAAGAAATCATTTGAGAATACAGTCCGGAATTTAGAAAAATATAGGACAGAGGAACCAGACAATTTCCTATACGGACTATTCAGCTACGACGCTGCTTTTTATAGTTACAACGCTTTAAAAACCGTCATTGTCCGACGGATAAACAATAGCGACCTAATCGAAATTTCCTATAAATCCAGTGATCCCGGAATCTCCTTAAGCACAGTTAAATTACTTAGCGAAGAATTGAGCAATGCTTATAATAACCTACGCTTCAAGACAGTAAACGACATTGTCAAGTATTACGAAGAGCAACTCCGGATACTCCAAGCACGATTGACCAACTACAACGTAAAGAACAACGTCATTAACTATTTAGAGCAAACTAAGGCAATCGCTATCTCTCGAACCAATTACGAAGACCGGTGCGAGGCCATACGCCGTGAATACGAGAGCTCATCGAACCTAGTCAAACAACTAGAGCAACGCATGGAGACACGGGCTAAATTGTTCCGAGCCAACACGGAGTTTATAGATGCATTAAGTGATATCACCACGATCAACGGCAAGATCACGGAAATACAGAACTTTAGCACAGAAGAAGCACAAGCTAACGACCCCGACTTAAAAGAATACCAACAAAAACTGAAAGAGACCGAGAAGAAAATCGGAGCTATCAGCAACGATATCAATGAATATAAATACTCCACCGAGGGGGTGGCTATAGATGATATGGTCAGCCAATGGCTAGACGCAGTCATACGTAGTACAAAAGCGGAGGCAGAACTAAAGGTATTGGAGAAAAGGGAAAAAGATTACGAGGAACAATACAAAGTATTCTCCCCGGTAGGTACCCAAATCCACCGAAAAGAAAGAGAGATCAAATTCACAGAAGAATCTTATCTCGAGGTATTGCATGGCTTAAACCTAGCCAAGCTAAAGCAAAAGGATTTAGAGTTGACTTCCAGTAATTTAAACACGATCACCGCTCCTACATTCCCATTGATGAACGACAACAGAAAACGTGCGTTGCTGGTAATAGCGGCATTTATCGGTAGCCTCATCTTTATCCTCGGATATTATATGGTACAAGAATTATTGGATCGTACCCTGCGAGACGCCGAGCGTACCCACCGCCTCACCCGGACAAACATACTGGGAGCGTTTACGGGAAACGTACAATTAAGATACCGTGGCTATATCAAGGCTTGCAACCGTATATCCGCCTCCTATGCCTGCAACAGGCTTACTCCTTACCTGCGGAAAGGAGAAACCACCTGCGTCAATTTATTAAGTATTGAGAAAGGGGAAGGAAAAACCTTTATAGCAAATTACTTCAAGGAATACTGGGAAGAACGAGGGTTACGGGTATCTTACTTTGAAGTAGAGAAAGAAATCTTGGAAAATCCGTCTTTCCTCTTGAGCACAGATTTCAAAGAACTCATAGAGTGCCACCAGCATCCGGACATCCTGTTAATAGAGCAGGCCTATGCCCAAAGCCATATGATCCCCAGTGCCCTCATAGGGAAAGCAGATGTCAACTTGTTAGTCGCCAACGCTCAGAGAGTATGGAAGAACAGTGACGACGAGCTTTTGGGATTCTTGAAAGAACTATCTGGTGAAACACCGTTTTATATCTATCTCAATAACGCAAGTCGCTTTGCGGTAGAGGACTTTACCGGACAATTGCCACCCAAATCGTCGGTAAGCACAATCGCTTACCGGATGCGATACCTAGGTTTCACCGCACGAAAAGACAATGTCAAATAGCAATGAGGCTAGGATATAACGACATAATAAACCAAAGGTTATTCCCTCCCATATTCATATTAGGCTTGGCAGGAATAGCTTTATCCCTATCCATGGGGCAGCTACCTATAGCAATGGGCCTCATAGGCTTACCTGTTTTGTTCATAATGGCGATACAAAGCGTAAGGTATCCGGTAGCCCTATTTTTCATCATCTTCACCGTGAACTATTATTTATTAGCGGCAACCCGATATATACAAATAGATGGTATCAGTTTCTTGATGGATTCCTTGATGGCCCTCCTTTTCGTGCTTATCATCATCCATTCCGCCCTGTCAAGAGATATCGAATGGAAACATGCGATCAACACGTTTACCATAGGTATGTTCATCTGGTTGCTCTATTGCCTCGCCGAGATAGCGAACCCTACCGGGTTACTTGAAGCTTGGCTCTTATCGAGATCGCTTATCTTGAATGGCTTTCTCATCTCGCTGATCATCTCGTTGGTAATCACCAAAAACGGCCAAGTGAGATGGATCATCACGCTCCTTTCCATATTCTCGCTTAGCGCCGCCCTAAAAGCATTCGCACAAAAATATATCGGTTTTGATTACGGTGAGCTCCAGTGGCTCAACAACGGAGGTGCCCTCACGCATATCATCGGTTATGGCACACGGTATTTCTCGTTTTTCACCGACGCGGGAAACTTCGGTTCCAATATGGGATGCGCCAGCCTGCTATTCGCACTGATGGCGATATACGTATCCAAGATAGGACAAAGAATCTATTACTTCTCGGTAGCAATCATTTGCCTTATTGCCATGTTCATGTCCGGTACGCGGGGAGCCATGATCGTACCCATAGGCGGGCTTATGCTTTACACGCTTATGAGCAAGAACCTCAAGGCTTGCATCCTAGGAGGGTTATCGCTAATCTTTCTCTATGTATTTTTCGCTTTCACGACGATCGGTCAAAGCAACGTGATGATACGAAGGATGCGGACCGCATTCACTCCCTCTGAGGATGCGTCTTTTAACGTACGGAAGGAAAATCGACAAAAGCTTGCCACTTATATAAACACGAGGCCCTTCGGCGAAGGCATAGGGTTATCCGGCGTAGAGAACCAAAAAATATCCTACAGGTTCACCACCTCTATACCCCACGACTCCTTCTATGTCAAGATCTGGGTGGAGACGGGGATCGTGGGCGCCATCCTTTTCTTCGGAGTCTACTTCATCAGTGTGTTCCGGGCGGCGTGGATTGTCATGTTCAAGGTAAAGGACAAGGAGCTGAAAGGCCGGCTCACGGCTCTCCTTTGCGGCATATTCGGCATGTTATTAAGCGCCTACGGAAATGCCTTTCTCGGTCAATTCCCCACGTATATAATTGTCATAACCGGTATAACGCTAGCCTTAAAAGGCGAGTATTTTGACAAAGAAATAAGCGAGACAAATAAATTAAATGCAAATAACGACAAAATACCTGATATAATACCATGAATAAATTCATCTATTTAGGATCCGAATGGGCAGAAAGCCATGAGAAGCTCTATTTATTGGGAGATTCCATATTATTCCTCCTCTTTTTATTGGGGGTACTCTACCTTTTTATTTTCGCCTTTTTCTCCTTGAAAAAACGAAAAGACACATACCCGAAAGCCCGGAAGAGATATCGTTTCGCCGTGTTGTTTCCGGCTTACGACGAAGACGAGGTAATCCTTCATTCCGTCGAGGATTTCCTCCGGCAAGAATACCCAAGGGATAAATATGACATTATCGTCATATCAGATCACATGAGCGACGAGACGAATGAGCGGCTCCGAGATTTATCGGCAAAGGTAGTCAAGATTACGGAGGAAAAAAGCACCAAGACAAATGCCTTGCAGAAAGCGATAAAGTACATCGAGGACAAGCAAGAGGTATATGACATCGTTGTCATTCTCGATGCAGATAATCAAGTACCCACAAACTATCTTGACAAAATCAACGACGCTTTCTACTCTGGTTGCTCGGTCGTACAGACGCACCGGGTAGCGAAAAACCTAAATACCGATACGGCCGTGCTCGACGCAGTAAGCGAGGAGATCAACAACTCCATCTTCAGGAAAGGGCATGTACGGCTCGGCTTCTCATCCGCCTTGATCGGCTCGGGGATGGCGTTCGAATACCCCTTGTTCCAAGAGAACATATGGAAGGTAGGTCCTATTGGCGTAGATAAACAATTAGAGAAAGTACTGCTATCGCAATACATATACATAGAATATTTAGAAGACGTATTGGTATATGACGAGAAAATACAGGGCAGCAGAGGATTCTACAACCAACGCCGACGCTGGTTGGCAAACCAATTTTCCAGTTTGATGTCCGGGATCACCCAATTACCGATAGCCCTGCTAAAAGGAAACTGGGATTATTGCGACAAGCTCTTCCAATGGGCCATGCCTCCCCGCGTCATCCTGTTAGGGTTCATAGTATTATTCTCGGTATTCTTCACCTTTTTCGACTGGGTACTATCAATCAAATGGTGGTTCTTACTCGTGTTGCTCGGCATAACTTTCAGTATCGCCGTGCCCGACAACCTAGTGGATCACCGCTTCAGGAAAGCCTTGAAACACTTGCCACTCCTATTCATCTTGATGTTTCTCAATTTTTTTCGTCTAAGGGGAGCAAACAAGAAATTCATACACACAAAACATAGTCACATTGATAAACTCCCCGTCAAGAAATGAGAATAGCGATAGAAGCACAACGAATATTCCGGCCCAACAAGCACGGGATGGATTTTGTAGCCCTTGAAAGCATCAAGGAACTGCAGAAGAAGGATCACGAGAACGAGTACTTCATATTTGTCAGTCCCGGGGAGGATCATTGCCTGCGGGAATCCGACAATCTGCGTATCATAGAGCTTCATTGCCCCACCTATCCACTGTGGGAGCAAGTGGCCCTGCCCCGTGCCGTAGCGAAGATCAAGCCCGACCTATTGCACTGCACCAGCAACACGGCCCCGATCCATTGCCCGGTACCCTTGGTGTTGACTCTTCACGACATCATATTCATGGAGCCCCGGAAAAGCGGCAATAAGTCCCTCTATCAGAATATGGGATGGCACTACCGCCGTCTCGTGGTGCCCCGGATACTGCCCCAATGCCGGAAGATCATAACGGTATCCCATTTCGAGCGAAACCGTATACGGGAGGCGCTACGATTACCAGACGGGCAGATCACGACCGTATACAACGGATACAGCCGTCATTTCTACCCTCAGGAAGATCCCTCTCCCATTACCCGGAAATATATAGAGGAGTCCCGGTATTTATTTTTCTTGGGAAATACGGATCCCAAGAAAAACGTTCCACGCACGTTAAAGGCATATAGCCTTTACCGGGAAAAATCTCCCAAACCCCTTCCTTTGCTGATAGCGGATATAAAGGAAGAGATCCTCGGCAGCATCTTGCGAGAGCAGGGAATCGAGCACGTCCGTCCCCACATCGTCTGCCCGGGCTATATCCCGAATACAGACTTGCCCTATCTCTATAGCGGCGCCTTTGCTTTCCTGTATACATCGTTACGGGAAAGTTTTGGTATCCCCTTGCTGGAAGCGATGGCCTGCGGCACGCCGGTCGTCACCTCCAACACCTCCTCCATGCCAGAGGTAGGCGGCCCGGGTGCCTTGCTATGCGATCCCACTGACGCCAAGGATATCGCCCACAAGATACTCTCCTTAGAAAAAGACCCCGCATTATACCGCCAGCAGATACAATACGGGCTGCGAAGAGCAAAGCGGTTCTCTTGGGAAACAACCGCCACGGAGCTACTGTCAATATATAAATCCATATAATCATAATGCCATGATAACAGGAAAGGATTTCGTATTCACCGGATTACAGCCTTGGGATATCCCGATAGGATCGAACGCAAGAGATATCGCCTTGGAGGTATCCAAGCATAACAGGGTACTTTATGTCAACACGCCGCTTGAC
>ERZ772937.1604-NODE-1604-length-16023-cov-3.682302_pt1 | contig 16023 bp, 10 predicted proteins | sample MGYA00512113_ERZ772937 | MGnify/ENA primary metagenome ERZ772937 (study PRJEB29015, sample SAMEA2737649) | human gut metagenome | biome: human gut; feature: human-associated habitat; material: faeces | place: China | collected 2012 ... | reverse complement strand
GGGTTGCAATCTCATACTGGAAATCAATATGGTGTTTGATAATCTGCTTCAAGCCCAGTGTTTCCGGTCTTCCGTCAACAATCGCAAGCATATTGACACCAAACGTATCTTCAAGCTTTGTCTTTTTATATAATACATTTTTTAAATATTCCACATCCGCATTTTTCTTTAATTCAAGCACAATGCGAATACCTTCTTTGGAAGAAGCATTGGAAATATCTACGACATCTGTAATTTTCTTTGTTTCAATCAAGTCTACCACATCGGAAATAAATTTTCCGATATTCGCACCGATCATGGTGTATGGAATCTCTGTAATAACCAGCTTGTCACGCTCCGAGCGTTTTGCCGCCGGTTCAAATTCGACCTTGCCGCGCAGCTTGATTTTACCGTTTCCGGTTTCGTAAATCTGTTCCAGCTCACTTTTATTGATGACGATACCGCCGGTCGGAAAATCCGGACCGATACAATACTGCATAAGTTCTTTGGTCGTAATATCCTCATTGTCCATATACGCACAGACCGCGTCAACGACTTCGCCGAGGTTGTGTGTCGGGATATTGGTTGTCATACCGACTGCAATACCGTCCGCACCGTTTACTAAAAGATTCGGCACTCTGACCGGAAGCACTGCCGGTTCTTTTTCCGTTTCATCAAAGTTCGGTACAAAATCGACAACATTTTTATCCAAATCCGCAAGGTAGACGTCCTGCGTAAATTTCTTTAACTTGGCCTCCGTATATCGCATGGCGGCGGCACCGTCCCCTTCGATTGAACCGAAGTTGCCGTGTCCGTCCACCAGTGCCATGCCCTTTTTAAAGTCCTGCGACAATACGACCAGCGTTTCATAAATGGAACTGTCGCCGTGCGGGTGATACTTACCCATTGTGTCACCGACAATACGTGCCGACTTTCTGTGTGGTTTATCATAATTTAAGCCCAACTGATCCATTGCATACAAAACACGCCGCTGTACCGGCTTTAATCCGTCTCTGGCATCAGGAAGCGCTCTGGCTGTGATGACACTCATGGAATAGTCGATATAGGACTTCTGCATGACTTCGGAATACTCGGTCTTTACTATCTGCTCTGCCATTTTATTCTCCTCTTGATTTTTCAGTTCTTATTATCTCTGCATTTGAAAATCAGTTTTTATTATCTTTTCATTTCAAAAAACAATGAACTGAATTTATTAAATTCTGCTGATTATATTTATTAAATCATATCGTTTTATTTACTATACCAGAAATGCTCTACGCATCAATTTCCGCCTCGTCTGCATGTGCATAGATAAACTGCTTACGCGGCGGTACTTCACTGCCCATTAACATCGAAGTTACCTCTGTTGCCAGTCTGGCATCTTCGATTTCAACCTGTTTTAAAATACGCGTTTCAGGATTCAGCGTAGTTTCCCAAAGCTGTTCCGGATCCATTTCTCCCAGACCTTTGTAACGCTGTAATGAAAATGAGCCGCTTGGATGCTTCTTTCTGTACTTTTCAAGTGCCTTGTCATCATACAGATATTCGACTGTTCCCGCCTTTGCGCCTTTTTCCTTTTTCTTTAACTCGGCACGGTAAAGCGGCGGCGTTGCAAGGTATACGTGTCCCTGCTGAATCAGCTCCGGCATAAAGCGGTAGAAAAATGTCAACAGCAGTGTATCAATATGTGCACCGTCCACATCGGCATCGGTCATTAAAATAATTTTATGATAACGCAGTTTGCTGATATCAAAGTCGTTGCCGTAGCCTTCAAGAAAACCACAGCCGAAAGAATTAATCATCGTCTTGATTTCCGCATTTGCAAGAACCTTATCAATACTTGCTTTTTCTACATTTAAAATCTTACCACGAATTGGCAGAATTGCCTGTGTCCGTCTGTTTCTCGCTGTCTTTGCCGAACCGCCGGCAGAATCTCCCTCGACAATAAAGACTTCACATTCCTCCGCATTACGGCTTTCGCAGTTTGCCAGCTTTCCGTTGCTGTCAATCGAAAATTTCGGCTTTGAGAGCATATTGGTCTTTGCCTTTTCTTCGGCACGTCTGATTTTTGCAGACTTTTCTGCGCAGGCAAGCACAGCCTTCAAGTCGTCCAGATGTTTGTCAAAATAAAGCTGAATTTCATCATTTGTCACGGAACTTACTACCGTTCCCGCGTCCGGGTTGTCCAGTTTGGTCTTTGTCTGTCCTTCAAAACGCGGCGCCGGGTGCTTCACTGCTACAATCGCCGTCATACCGTTGCGGACATCAACACCGGTGAAATTCTGGTCTTTTTCCTTTAAAATACCAAGCTCCCTCGCATACTGGTTCATGACCATGGTAAATTTCGTCTTAAAACCGGTGATGTGCGTTCCACCCTCCTGTGTATAAATGTTGTTGCAGAAGCCTAAAATATTTTCTTCAAATTCATTGACATACTGGAATGCAACTTCCACTTCAATGCCGTCTTCGCTCTTTTTATAATACACAATATCCTGCACCGGCTCTTTGCCTGTATTTAAGTCCTTTACATATGCCTTAATGCCGTCCGGCTCATGATATGTTGCTTCTGCTGCCGGTTCAATGCGGTTATCCGTAAAATGAATCGTCAGTCCGGGGTTCAAATAAGCCGTCTCATGCAGACGGCTTTGAATAGAATCGGCTTTAAAACGTGTTTTTTCAAAAATTTCTTTATCCGGCAGGAAAGTAACTGTCGTTCCCGTATCGCTCTTTCGGCAGGTACCGGTCTTTTCAAGCGGATATATCGCTTTACCGCGCTCATAACGCTGACGGTATATGCCGCCGTCTACGTGAATTTCAACCTCCAGCCATTCTGAAAGTGCATTGACAACAGATGCACCTACACCGTGAAGTCCACCTGAAATCTTATATCCACCGTCACCGAACTTGCCACCCGCATGCAGAACCGTAAAGACAACCTCCACTGCCGGGATTCCTGCCTTCGGGTGAATCCCAATAGGAATTCCTCGTCCATTATCCTTAATTGTTGCCGTGCCGTCCTTATTTAATGATACGTCAATCTGCGTACAGTATCCTGCCAGATGTTCATCGACCGCATTATCCGCAATTTCATAGATTAAATGATTCAGCCCCTTTGTTCCGACACTTCCGATATACATGCCGGGACGTTTGCGGACTGCTTCCAGCCCCTCCAAAATGGAAATACTGGACGCATCATATTTCTTTTCTGCCATGATTTTCTCCATTCTTTTTCTTATTTCTATTTTATATTTTTTATCTTTTAAATATCTTTGCTGTCAGAATCACATTACAAATACGTAATTTATTTTACCAGCTCATTACTTCGTAACCGGTATCTGTGACAAGAACCATAATTTCCCACTGTGCTGACGGCTTTTCATCATCCGTATAGATTGTCCAGCCATTCTGTTCATCAATGTAAATCTCACTTGTTCCCATATTAATCATCGGTTCAATTGTAAATACCATGCCCGGTGCCATCACCATTCCAGTGCCTTTTTTTATCACATAGCTGACATATGGGGCTTCGTGGAATTCCAGTCCGATACCGTGACCACCGACCTGACGGACAACAGAATATCCGTTTTCCTTTGCATGGTCCTGAATCGCCTGTGCCACATCACCTAAATGTCCCCATGGTTTTACCTGCTGTAAGCCCAGCTCCACACACTCTTTTGCCACACGCACGAGCTTCTGGTTTTCTTCGGAAACATTTCCAATACAGAACATCCGGGATGAATCTGAAAAATATCCATTATAAATGGTTGAGCAGTCCACATTAACAATATCGCCGTCAATTAACTGTACATTATTGGAAGGAATTCCATGGCACACCTGTTCATTAATGGAAGTACATACGCTCTTTGGAAACCCTTCGTAATTTAACGGTGCCGGAATACCCCCCATTGCCGTTGTCTTCTGATAAACCATCTGATCGATTTCTTCTGTCGTCATACCTGCACAAATGTGTTCTGCCACATAATCAAGTACTGCAATATTAATCTTGCTGCTTTCGCGCATTCCCTGTAACTGTGCTTCATTTTTAATAATTTCCCGCGGTGGAACCTTATGAAATTTTCTTCTGTACATTTCAATTTTTTTATCAAAATCCATGTGGCATTCACCGTATAACTTTCCACTCTTGCACCAGCATGGCTGGTCCTTTGTCAGCTTTTTCAATTGTTTTCCTCTTTTCCTTTTATTTTTCTTTTCTGCTTTTCTAAAATCCGTTACTGCTGTAATGCCTCCACAATTGCCGGGAAAAACTGCTTCTTTCTGGATACGACACCCTGCAGCTTTACACAATCATCCTTTACTTCTACGCCAAACGCCTGATAAATCACAGCATTGGCATTGTTACCCGCACAAAGTACCTCAGAGGATTCCGATACAATATCAGTGAGCAGAAAATAAACAATTCCCGCACTGTTATCCTGTACAACGCCCTGTATAAATTCTGCCAGACGCGGTTTTACTTTTTCTAACTCCTCCGCACTCATAGAATTAATCTGTCCGACACCAATTGCAACATTGTTAACGGAAAACTTTTTATAATCCTGATAAAAAATTTCTTTTGCAGATTTACCGGATAAATTGCTTCCGGCGCGGAACATTTCCCGTCCATATGTTTCAATATCCAGCTCTGCCTTTTTTGCCAGCTGCATGCATGCTGCCACGTCATCCGACGTACACGTCGGTGATTTAAAAATCAATGTATCGGAAATGATTGCCGAACACAGCAGCGCCGCTGTATTTTTATCAATTTCCACCTGATTTTCCTGATACATATGATAAATAATCGTTGCCGTACTGCCAAGCGGCTGGTTTCTAAAAAATACCGGTGATACCGTCTGAATTGCCCCCAGCCGGTGATGGTCAATAATTTCAAGAATTTCCGCTGTTTCAACGCCATTGACTGCCTGACCCCTTTCGTTGTGGTCAACAAGAATCAATTTTTTCTTTCCTGCTCCCAGTAAATTTCTTCTGGAAATCATCCCCACATAATTGCCCTGTGTATCCTCGACCGGAAAATCCCGGTGGCGAAGCTTTGCCATAACCGTCTGGATATCTTCAATAAAGTCTTCTGTTTGAAATTTGACAATTCCTTCTTTTTCTTTCATCAGAAAACGTATCGGCATACTCTGGTTAATCAGTCTTGCTACCGTATATGTATCAAATTTAGTTGTAATTAACAGACAGTTGTGTTCCTTTGCCACTTTTGTGATGGTCTTTGACACCTGTGCGCCTTCACAGATAATCAGGCATCCTGCTTCCATTTCAATTGCGCACAGCTGTGCCTCATAGCGGTTCCCCAGAATAACAATATCCCCTGTCCCGATATAATTTTCCATCATATCCGGGTTGGCCGCCGCAATCACAACTTTTCCTTCTTTAAAAATACCGTCTGCTTCCCCTGCAACAACCGTTCCTTCCAATGTATCCACAATATTCTGATACCGTGTCTGGGCTGTTGCAAGAATGGTGCTGTCATAAACCTGAAAATACGATTTTGCTATATCTCCAATCGTAATCAGTCCTTCCAGCACATTTTCTTTTGTTACCGGAAGTGTCACGACATTCTGCTCTTTCATCAGGGTCCACGCCGTTTTTACTGAAATCTCTTTAGAAACACCCGGTGTTTTTCGAATCTGGATATCCCGTACCTGTGGTCTGACATCCTTCATATATTCCGGCGGCTGTATCCCCAGTTTATCCATGACATACTGCGTTTCTTCATTTAAATGTCCTGCACGTTTAGCCACATAATGCTGTCCTGTTATTTTTTCTTTTAGTCTTGCATAACAAATTGCTGAGCATACAGAATCTGTATCCGGATTTTTATGTCCAATCACATAAACTGTTTCCTTTCCTTCCATATCCACCTCTCCACTTAAAAAACTGTTATAGCTGTACCGTTTCTACCTAACATACATACTATAACAGTTCTTTATGGTTTTCAACCGTTTTGCCTTTATTTTGTCTGTTTAATCTGTCTGTAAGCACGCTGCACTAATTTGTGAAAACAACAATATTGGTCTTATCTGTTTCTCCCAGACGTGCCAGCAGCTTTTTAAGATTCTCAACCGCTTTCTTATAAACATAATATGCATCATATGTCTGCTGGAAATAATCCATGGCTCCCTGAATATCCTCACGGTCTTTTGCCTCCCATGAAAGTGTCGCATATTTATGGATATTATTATGCGTTTCAATAACTTCTTTAAATTCTGCACTGCCTGTAATCTGTGGATTCGTCTGTGCAGCAAGCCATTTACCGATTTTACAGGTCTTCGGATTATTCAGCTGTTCTTTTCTTAACCGCTCAAAATCAACGGCATTGTTATAAACTCTCCACATCAGGATAAAGTGGTCATTAATAAATACATCCAGCCAGTCCTGCTGTGTAATCTCAGCAAATCCACGTACCATATCACTTCTTGTTGTATCAATGTAACGCCCGATTTTATAGACATGCGTTCCCATTTCCGTACAGTCATCAGAAAGTTCTTTATAACTCTTTGAAATATTTTCAATCTGCCTTGTAAAGTCTTTTGTTACGTCTGTCTGTGTATCAATATCCTCAAAAGCATTGTCAACACGATCCTTAATCTGATTCATCTGCTGATTCATCTGTCGGATTGATTCCAATGACTGTTCTACCTTTTCATTGCCCTCTGCAAGCTTGGAGGTTGTTTCATTCATGGAAAGTGCCAGTTCCCCGATATCCGTACGCAGTTCTGCTACATATTTAACAATGTCTTCTGCAGATTCTGCGGTATTGCCGGATAACTGTCTTACCTGATCAGCAACGACTGCAAAGCCCTTTCCTGCTTCTCCTGCTCTTGCAGCTTCAATAGATGCATTTAACGCCAGCAGATTACTCTGGCTTGCAACCTTCTTTACCACATCGACAATTTCACCGATTTTATCAATCTTGCCCTGAAATTCCTGTACCTGTTCATTGATTGCCTGAATCTTTTCAGAAGACTCATTGACAACCTGTATGCTGTTGTTCATATTTTCCGTACTACTGTCAGCGGTTGCAATGACATCATGTGTATTCTCACGGATATGTGACATTGCTTCCGAAATATTGTTAATAGATGTTTCCATGTCACGGCTTGCATTTTCCATATCCCGGATGGATTCTGTCTGGGACTGAACCTGATCTAATGTCTTTTTTACATAAGAGTTATCACCGATTGAACCCATTGCCTGATTCAGACGCATTACAAAATTGTTATTGGAACGCTTATATGCGTGCATCAGTTCATTAAACTTTTCTCCATATGCCGGATTCTGAAATGCGCTTGTATCAATATCTTCATAATTACCGCCAATCACACCATCCATTGCCTGCATAAGCAGCTGCAAGTCCTTTTCTTCTGAATAACCATTTGCTGTCTTTTTTCCAAACATATCTATTACCTCTCTGATTCGCTTTTATCTTAGTCGTATTTTATCACATAATAACAAAAAATAATACTTATTTTTGCTTATTTTTTGCATATATTACAAAATTTTTTTCCTAATCCAGCGCAATTTCTTCCAGTTCCACAATGCTCCCAGTTTATTGTAAACCCAGTACCCTGCATTTGCCGCCTTTTGCAGCAGAAAATTTGTGTCCTCTTCCATTTCTTTTAAAACACTGCCGCCCTGTGCCTGCACCCATCCTTCTTTAATTGCCCGGATTAAATCATTGTTGTTTGCAATTTTTTGTGTGAATTCTGTATATGCTGCCCCGACTACGCGCATCTTATGTGCATCCGACCCTGCCACTTTCGGCTTATGCAGACAGCCTGCCAGATTATCAGCACAGGCATTTGCCCACGGTCTGGTGCAGGCATTAAATGTTTCCACGAAATCAAATTTTTCCAGGAATTCATTGTGTTTTTTACCAAATCGCGTATTGGTAAATGCAAAATATCCCGGCCCGTAAGGATGTGCAAGCCCTAAAATGCCCCCTCTTTCATGCACAATCTTTTCTAACTGCGTCAGTGTCATTCCACGGATTTCCATAAAAGCATCATTTATACAGTCCGGCAGTACCGCAATCACATGACCGCCATCCCTTGTATCATACTCAATGCCCTTTAATACCGTAAACGGCTTTTCCAGATGCAGATTCTTTGCAATCTTTTCAAATTTGCGGTAGCCGTCATAGGAGTTGTGGTCTGTTACCAGCATTCCGTCAAAGCCTTCTTTTACCAGCTTCGTGATATATTCCTGAATCGGCACTTTTGCATCAATTGACCCCTCTTTTGTATGGCAATGCATATCCAGCTTCATCTTTATTCTCCATTCTGTATTTTTTAACATAAGTGTCAAAAACAAATTTTAACATTTATATTACCTATCATTATAAATCATTTGACAATTTCATAACCAGCTACACTATAACACAGCGCCACCTTTTTTTCCATATTTTTTCACTTTCCGGTCCCTTATTTCATATATTAAAATAACTCTGCTATCAAAGGATTTTGTTTATGAATTATCGGAACTGTCTTAAAATTTTATGCAGTATTTCTGTTGTCTGCCTGTGCTGTACATGTATGGGCTGCAGCAAAACAAAAAGCACCGGCAGCACATCCATCACATTAAATGAAGTTGCACACTCCGTTTTTTATGCACCACAGTACGTGGCAATTGAATTGGGATATTTTAAGGAAGAAGGCATTGACCTTACACTTGTGACCGGATTCGGCGCTGACAACGTTATGACTTCCCTGATTTCAGATGATGCACAGATTGGCCTTATGGGTTCTGAATCTTCTATCTATGTATACGCACAGGGTGCATCGGATTACGCCGTCAATTTTGCCCAGTTGACACAGCGCGCCGGCAACTTTCTGGTATCCAGAACGGCAGAAGATGATTTTTCATGGGAAAACCTGCGCGGAAAAACGATTCTTGGCGGCAGGGCAGGTGGTATGCCACAGATGCTTTTGGAATATATTTTAGAAAAGAACGGACTGACTAAAGAAGACGTCAATATTATTCAAAACGTAGATTTCGGCTCAACTGCCGCGGCATTTTCGTCCGGCATTGCCGATTATACCGTGGAATTTGAACCGTCCGCAACACTTCTGGAACAGGAAAGCGCCGGATTTGTCGTGGCTTCTTTGGGCGTGGAAAGCGGCTATGTGCCATATACTGCCTATTGTGCCAAAAAGAGCTTCCTTTCTAAAAACTCCGATGTGATTGCTGCCTTTACCAGAGCCATTCAAAAAGGGCTTGACTACTGTAATTCCCACTCCGCCGAAGAAATTGCTGCGGTAATTGCGCCACAGTTTCCGGAAAATACCCAAAACGATATCGCCGTCATTGTTGCACGATATCAGAATCAGGACACATGGAAAACCGATACGGTATTTTCCAAAGAAAGTTTCACACTGCTGACTGATATTTTACGAAACTACGGCGAGTCAGACACGGATGTTCCTTATGAAGACCTTGTCACCACAACATATTCCAAACAGGCAGCGGCCGAATCTGTTTCATATTAAGCCATATGTAAGATTTAACTCTGCCGCTTTTTCATTTCATGATTTAAAGTGCCGTCCGAGTCGTTCGCGGAATTTTTTGCTGTGCTTTGCATGCCTTTGAACCTGTAACAGCACCAGACGGCACATCACTGCAAAGACCGGAACTGCTGCTGCCATTAAAATCCCCGTAACCATTACCCATACCGGTGACAACGGATACAATGCGAACAGCGGCTTTAAAAACAGCACACTGAATACTGCCCCGGATGCCATCAGTATACAGATGCCTGTTCTGATTTTATCCAGCGGCATACAGATTCTTATAAGTGCTGCCATTCCGACAGCCAGCAATATCATGATACACATTGTAGAAAGCTGCTCATGTCCGATGCCGGCACAATTTCCTGCAACGTTAAGCACTGCCAGCAGTATAAAATCCGTCAGTGCCGCAGGCAGTGCCAAAAGCACGACATTGGTTAAAAAATGTCCTTCTATGCGGCTTTTATCCGGCTGCATTGCCAGTAAAAATGCCGGTGTACCGATGGTGAATGTTCCCAAAAAAGACAACTGTGTCGGATACAGCGGATATTTACTGACTGCCACAAATGTAAACAGTGTCATCAACATAGAAAACAGATTTTTCACCAGAAACAGCGAAGCAGAACGCTGGATATTGTTGACCACGCGTCTGCCCTCTAATACCACGGACGGCATCCTTGCAAAATCAGAATCCAAAAGAACAATCTGTGCCGCATTGGATGCCGCTTCACTGCCGGATGCCATCGCAATACTGCAGTCCGCTTCTTTTAATGCCAGCACATCATTGACACCGTCCCCTGTCATGGCAACAACATTGCCTGCTTTTTTGAGTGCCAAAAGAAGTTTCTTTTTCTGTTCCGGCGATACTCTGCCAAATACCGTATACACCGGTGCAGCTTTTTCCAGTTCTTCATCAGAAAGCTGTGAAACATCAATATATCTGTCTGCTTCTGCAATCCCTGCCTTTTTTGCAACTGCCGCCGCTGCTTTGGGATGATCGCCGGATATAACCTTAATACAGACGTCTTCTTTCTGAAAATATTCAAATGTTTCCCGCGCATCCCTTCGGATCGGATTACTCACTAAAATAAATGCAAGCGGTTCAAACAAATGCTGTTCTTCCCCATACCTGCCAAATACAAGTACACGCACACCTTTGTCGATTTTATCCAAAATTTGCACGTCATATTTTCCGTAACGCTCTGCCAGAAGCCGCTCCGGCGCACCAATCAGATATAGTCCTTCTTCAAAACGTACACCGGAATATTTGCGCTGTGAAGAAAACGGAATGACTTTTTGTGCCTTTCGTTCACTTTTTCCGTCAAAATAGTCTTTTAATGCCTGCATCGTGATATTATCCGCATCCAGATTTGCTACAACATCTCCAATTAAGGCATGAAGCGAAGTTTCTTCTTCCTCTTTTGCCAGCGGAATAATTTCCCGGACAGACATTTTATTTTCCGTAATCGTTCCCGTCTTGTCCACACACAGGACATTGACCCGCGCCAGCGTTTCAACACATGCCATTTCATGAACCAGCACTTTTTTTCTGCCAAGGCGCATGACACTGACAACCAGTGCAATGCTCGCTAAAAGATACAGTCCTTCCGGTATCATACCGACCAGTGATGCAATCATGGATACGACACTTTCCTGTATGGTCGAACCAATGACAAAATGCTGCTGCAAAAACAGCAGGATTCCAATCGGTATAATAACAATGCCAGTAATACGCACCAGACGGTCTAAGGAACGCATCATTTCCGTCTGTGTATTTTTACGCGATGCTTTTGCTTCTAACATCAGCTGTGCCGCAAAAGATAACAGTCCCACTTTTGTAAGTGTCGCATATCCTTTTCCTGAAACAACAAAACTGCCGGAATACAGTATATCGCCCGGATTTTTTACTACTTCATCCGCTTCACCTGTAATCAGTGCTTCATTGACACGCAGACTGCCTTTCTCAACAACTGCATCTGCACAAATCTGGTTTCCTGCCTGAAAAACGCAAAGGTCTCCAAGCACCAGCTGTTCTGAATCCACCTGCAGCATCTGCCCGCTGCGCACAACCTGCGTTTTAGGTTCATTCATCAGTGTCAGCCTGTCTAACACCCGTTTTGCCCGGATTTCCTGAACAATGCCAATCATTGTATTGCACACAATAATAGGCAAAAAGGTCATATTTACATATGACCTTACAAAAACTAACAATGCCGTAAACACTGCAAATATGAAGTTAAAATATGTAAAAATGTTACCGGCAATAATCTGTCCGACAGATTTGGACTCATTTTTCACCTGTACATTTCCATAACCGGCATACAGCCTTTTTTGTGCTTCTTCGCAGCTTAATCCACGGTTTTCATTAGTCATCTGAATATTCAATCTCCTTACCCGCAACGCGGAACGTATAATAAATAGTGACTGCAAAAATAACCAGCTTTACAGCAAAACTTACCGCTATGCTTGCAACGGATTCCTGATTATAAAGCTGGAATGAAATCATCGCAAAAAATGTCACTGCCGCTGTAACGCCGTACCACCATTTTGCCAGATTTCCTTTAATAACACCAAAAATTACATTCATTAATGCGATATTTAAAACCATATCGAGAATACAGTTGACACCCAGTAACAGCCATAAAACGGATGGTGTTGTAAACAGTGCCGAAACCGTTTCATAGGTTGTTGTCACCTCTTCCGCCGCCAGCTGCGCCAGCATATCCTGTGCCTGTCCTGCCTGGATTGCGGTACACCACGTAATGTAGGAAATCGCTGTCATACCGTATAAAAGGCTGTCGCCGATTGAAAGACCGATTCCCGCAAGGTAGACATCGCCTTTGCGCTCAAAACGTTCATTTAACATATAGCCGGTAACAACTCTTGCTGCTGTAAATCCGGCTGTCGCAAACAGCGCATATACAATATTATACGTTGCCGGGTTGTTATAAAAAATATTGTCTATACTCGGTATCAGTGCCAGCGCCGATGTTGCCAGATTGGCAAAAATAAATACAAAAACGGCATAGGCAATCACACCTAAAATCCCCGGCATAACTCTTGCTTTCCATCTTTTCATAATGACAACTACAAGTACAATAATTGCCGAAAGCATAAGAATTCCACCCGCCGAGAGCATGGATGACGTTCCTGCCGGCAGGGTCTGTGTCAAATCAATTGTTTCCATAAAATCTCCATTCCGCCGTTTCCATCTGCCACGGCTTTTTATCTTTCTTAATCATATCATTTCTGTCTGTAAAAGCCAATAAAATATCTATTAAAGTTTGTTCTGTACAGACGAAAAGAGCAGCCACATAGCTGCGGCTGCTCCTCTCATAATCTTAATTGCATAACAATATATCTTTTTTAATAACGAAATGTATATTTAAAAAGGCACACTGTAAACCATTTGGATTATAATTTTGTTACATTAATAGCCTGAGGACCTTTAGCGCCTTCTGTTACGTCAAACTCTACTTCTGCGCCTTCGTCTAATGACTTGAATCCGCTCATGTTCAGACCTGAGTAATGTACGAACACATCCTTGCCTTCTTCATCGCTGATAAAGCCATAGCCCTTTTGGTTATTAAACCACTTTACTGTACCTTTCATTTCAAGTACCTCCAAAAAAATATATGGTGCCAAACACCTTCTTTATCTTAGCATTTGCGGCAATTGTTGTCAATGAAATCTCACTATTTGTTTTCGGACTCCCCAACCTGTAAATACACACGGCTAAGCTCAATTTTATCATCGCCCTGCTGAACTACCGACACGATATTTCCGGCTGTAACCTGTGCTTTTTCCACCCGCAGCAGATGGCTGTTGATAATCTCTGTCGGATAGGCTTTGTCATTAATATAGACCACACTGTAATCATTAAAATTACTGCCTTCCACGCATACATAATCCTTGTAATTATATGCATTGGTGATTGTAATATCATTTTGTCCCATAATCAGATTGGTTGCCTGAAATGGATTTTCCCCGCCATATAAATCACAGTTTCCATATAAAATGTCGTATTCAAGAATCTTTAAATCTTTTAAATAGTCCGGCGTGTCCTTACGTTTCTGATGAAACTTTGTCAGATAACCTTCCGACATGCCAAGCATCTGCTGTACATGCGCTGCCAACTGATAACTTTCCAGATTTTCTTTTTCGGACGGCAGTGAAAAATTGCTCCAGACAACGTACTGTGTCTGATAAATGTCGCCATTTTCAAGTACTTCGTCCGTAAATGAAAATCCCGGCAGGTGGTCGCCGTACATAACAAGCACTGTCTCTTCATCCCTGCTTTCGAGCATCGCCGTCAACTCCCGCAGGAAATTATCCATTTCATGAATCTGGTTGACATAGTAGGTAAATGCCTTTTCCTTTGCCGTATCAAAAAATCCCGTTACCGTAATTTCCGGCACAAAGCCTTCCGGATAATCTGACGGATAATCGCCATGTCCCTGTACGGAAATTGTATAAATGTAATCCGAACCATCTGTGGAATCCAGTATTTTTCCGATTTCCCCGGTCAGAATCTTATCCTTTGCCCAGCCCATCGGTGTCATTTCGATATTGTCCATATATTCAATTGATGTAAAATCTTCATATCCCAAATGAGAGAAGACCTTATATCTGTCATAAAACGTTCCGTCATTGTCATGCAGTGCATGGGTGGCATACCCTTTTTCTTTTAAGTCATATGCCATGGATTCACAGACCTTGGACTGTAAAACCGTCTTGTACGGATATTCACCCGGTCCGAAATCATCCATATTCATGCCGGTCTGCACTTCAAATTCCGTATTGGCTGTTCCCGCACCAAAGCACGGCACAGATAAGTAGCCTGACGGATAATCTGCCACAAGCTGTTCAAAATACGGAAGCGGATTTTCCGAAAAACTGATGCCTTTTACCAGATTCGGATCAAAAAAAGACTCCAGCTGCAAAAAAATGATATTCGGTGATTTTTCCGAATTTTCGACTTCTATTTCTTCAATATCCTCTTTCAGACTATTAACATACTCCGGTGTATATTCATCCGATTTGCTGATTCCTCTGTCCACAACACTGCACGTAAAACAGTAAGCAAATCCATATTGTTTATAGGCATTGGCAAGATTGCCGAAATAACTGCTGATTGTTCCGGTAAGAAGCAGCAAGTGGGTAACTCCCATACAGCATAACAACAGTAATCCAATTTTTACTGTTGTACGGATATAGTGTATTTTTTCCTGCTGTTTCGGACCTTTTATCCACAGCCATACCAGTCCCGCAATCCCTGCGGCAACTGCCAGTACAATCAGAATTATCTGAAAAGCATTCAGATAGACCGGAATGACTTTTATGGCATCTTCAATTAAATAAATATCCATTGCCGTAAATGGCGTTTTTCTGGAACAAAGCACCACAAAATTTGTAATTGCAAGCAATAACCACACTACACTCACCGTACAGTACACAAATACTTTTCTGTGAAACAGCAGTACGACAGACATCGTCACCAGAATAATCAGCGTATTATATAAAAACAGAACCGGATTGGTAAAAATCATTACCAATCCGATTAAACTTCTCCTGTTGAAACACTCAACCAGCATATTCAGCAATGCCGAATATACGGCAGCATGTACAATCTCATATTGCCAGCATTTTTGTAAAACTGCCTTTATTCGATTCATAATCCTCACCTGTTATCTGCATTTCATTTTTTTACTCATTTGTCGTTTCATGACGTGACTCACGGATAACTTCCATCAGTTCACGTGCCTTGTCTTTTGCTTTTGAAGATGCATTCCTTGAACCCATCACCATATAGGCAAACTTCTGTGCTGTATCGTCATCATTGCATTTATGCGCCAGCTGTGCAAGCAGGGAGTTGATCGTCACCTCGTCCATATTGCAGATTGGCGGATACTCTTTTAAAAGTGCCTCGGTAAAGCCTTTGTATGCTTTTTCGATATACTCCGCTTCCAGCTTGTTATACTTTGCAATCTGTCCCAGATTGGCTGTATCATCCTGCTGTAATTCTTCTGCTGCTCCTCTGTAAAGCCATGCAAGCTTTAAGCACAAATAAGCCTGTTCACTTCCTCTGGCCGGTTTTGTCATTGCGGTCAGCAATGCCATCTTATACCGTTTAATCGCAATATCATACGTATAATAATCTGCTGAATCCTCCATTGCTGTATATTTGCTTCCAATCATTTCCTTTAACAGCGCTCTCTGCTTCGGCGTAACGTTGTTAAATTCACGCAGTGTTGATGCATATCCGCACTTCGGGCACAGACATACATCATATTTGATTGTATCAATTCCGGAATACAGCGGTCTTAAATCTGCCTCAGTTCCTAAAAATCTGGCCTTTCCTGTTTTTACCTGCTTTGTCTTAAAATCCGCATCACAGACCGGGCAGTTCATGGATTTATCAAATACATAGGTGCTTTCATCTTTTTTATTGCTGCTGTTTTCCATACTAATCTCCATTCCGCAGGCATTTTAATGCCGGAGGAATCGCGAGCCAAAT
>ERZ772937.1601-NODE-1601-length-16037-cov-7.225817_pt1 | contig 16037 bp, 9 predicted proteins | sample MGYA00512113_ERZ772937 | MGnify/ENA primary metagenome ERZ772937 (study PRJEB29015, sample SAMEA2737649) | human gut metagenome | biome: human gut; feature: human-associated habitat; material: faeces | place: China | collected 2012 ... | reverse complement strand
GCGTTGACGAAAAGTGACGGACTGCGTCCAATGTGCGACTGCCAGTTGCCGTTGCTGATTTTGTCGCGGATCAACGCATCGCGGGTTGCCTTATCTGGAATACGCAACAGGGCTTCGGCCAGGCACATCAGCGCGACCCCTTCCTGCGAAGAAAGTGAGAATTCCTGCAATAAACCCTGTACCATCCCGGCGCGGCCGCTGGCGGTCTTTTGGTTACGCAGTTTGTCAGCCAGATCGTACGCCAGCTTGTGCGCTTGCTCCGCGATGGGTTGCGGCAGACGAGCCTGCTCCATCAGCATTGGCACGGCATCGGTTTCGGCTCGGCGGTACGCGGCGGTGATTGCTGCGCGGGAAACTGACTGCGGCAGGATTTGTTCGGCAAATTCCAGGAAAGGTTGATGCGCTTCATTCTGCGGCGTGGTTGACTCCTCACCCTCATTCGCGGCACCCGCCAGCAGGGCCGGTAGTTCAGGAAGCGCGTCGTCATTTTCCAGTCTTTCGAGATAATTAAAGATGGCTTGTTTGATCAGCCAATGTGGCGTGCGATCGATTCGTGATGCTGCTGTTTTAATACGCTCGCGAGTGGCGTCATCCAGCTTAACCCCCATCGTGGTGGTTCCCATGCCGTTTACTCCTGTTGTACTGAAATACGGGTCTGATAGTTACCGAGAAATATCCACTATGTTGCAACTTTGTGCAACCGTGTTAAATGTGACATCAATTGCAACCTGAGAAATGAATTTATTGTTAAAAGAAAAACTGATGGTATTGAATGTAACCGATGTATCTGAAAGCTTGATTTTGAGGGCTAGTTAACAGTTCTAAATGGTGCAACCCTAAAAAGCGTGAGGGAGTGCAACCTATAGGAAAATGGTATTACGACAGGGATGCATTCGATGTGAATGCAGTGTTAAATCATTTGTGAAAAATCTTCGCTTCCGTCAGGATACGGTCGCCTGAATAACAGAACAGGCCTTTACCTCGTTCCGGTAAGGGAATAACGACAAGTCGGATGTTGTCGACGAATAAATCTGGAGAGTTTAATGAATATAAGCACACCGATGCTGGTGACTTTTTTTGTCTATATCTTTGGCATGATATTGATTGGGTTTATCGCCTGGCGATCAACGAAAAACTTTGACGACTATATTCTGGGCGGTCGTAGTCTTGGGCCATTCGTGACGGCATTATCGGCGGGTGCGTCGGATATGAGCGGCTGGCTGTTAATGGGGTTGCCGGGCGCTGTTTTTCTTTCCGGGATTTCCGAAAGCTGGATCGCCATTGGCCTGACATTAGGCGCGTGGATTAACTGGAAGCTGGTGGCCGGGCGGTTGCGTGTGCATACCGAATACAACAATAACGCCTTAACACTGCCGGATTATTTCACCGGGCGCTTTGAAGATAAAAGCCGCATTTTGCGCATTATCTCTGCGCTGGTTATTTTGCTGTTCTTCACCATTTATTGCGCTTCGGGCATTGTGGCAGGCGCGCGTCTGTTTGAAAGTACCTTTGGCATGAGCTACGAAACGGCTCTGTGGGCGGGCGCTGCGGCGACGATCCTTTACACCTTTATTGGCGGTTTCCTCGCGGTGAGCTGGACTGACACTGTACAGGCCAGCCTGATGATTTTTGCCCTGATCCTGACGCCGGTTATCGTCATTATCAGTGTCGGTGGCTTTGGTGACTCGCTGGAAGTGATCAAACAAAAGAGCATCGAAAACGTTGATATGCTCAAAGGTCTGAACTTTGTTGCCATTATCTCACTGATGGGTTGGGGGCTGGGTTACTTCGGGCAGCCGCACATTCTGGCGCGTTTTATGGCGGCGGATTCTCACCACAGCATTGTCCATGCGCGTCGTATTAGTATGACCTGGATGATCCTCTGCCTGGCAGGGGCGGTGGCTGTCGGCTTCTTTGGGATTGCTTACTTTAACGATCATCCGGCGTTGGCTGGTGCGGTAAATCAGAACGCCGAGCGTGTGTTTATCGAACTGGCGCAAATTCTGTTTAACCCGTGGATTGCCGGGATTCTGCTGTCGGCAATTCTGGCGGCGGTAATGTCAACCTTAAGTTGCCAGCTGCTGGTGTGCTCCAGTGCGATTACCGAAGATTTGTACAAAGCGTTTCTGCGTAAACATGCCAGCCAGAAAGAGCTGGTGTGGGTAGGGCGTGTGATGGTGCTGGTGGTGGCGCTGGTGGCGATTGCGCTGGCGGCAAACCCGGAAAACCGCGTGCTGGGCTTAGTGAGCTACGCGTGGGCAGGCTTTGGCGCGGCGTTTGGTCCAGTGGTGCTGTTCTCGGTGATGTGGTCACGCATGACGCGTAACGGTGCGCTGGCGGGGATGATCATCGGTGCGCTGACGGTTATCGTCTGGAAACAGTTTGGCTGGCTGGGACTGTACGAAATTATTCCGGGCTTTATCTTCGGCAGTATTGGGATTGTAGTGTTTAGTTTGCTGGGTAAAGCGCCGTCAGCGGCGATGCAAAAACGCTTTGCCGAGGCCGATGCGCACTATCATTCGGCTCCGCCGTCACGGTTGCAGGAAAGCTAAGGGACTTAGCCTGCGGCGGTTTTGTTTGGCTTCAGCAGCGGGTTGCGCTCCCTTAATGTGCCTCGCCATATAAATTGAATGGTGCAGGGAGCGCGCAGGGGGCGGCCAATCGCCGCCGCCCCCTGCTGTCCCGGCCTTCGGGGAACGCTTCAGCGATTTTGACGCCACCAACACCCGAGCTGTTATTATGTTCCGGGCAAAAAGTTAGATTTGATAATCGCGGATGGACGAAATTGCTTGATACACCCGCTTATCAGTTTTACATGGAAGCTCTGATGCATTGAGTCTGGACAGTTTTGTCGGCTGGATACGGCGTTTACGCGGCATCCGGCAAGAACACATGGTTCTTTGCAAACAATCCCATCTTTCTACCCTGGAATAATCGTTTATATCCCTTGGCATTACCTCTCTTTGTTTACATTCCAACATCATTTTATAAACATTCCGCTTGTGTTTTTCTTTGCCGTAATGATAATCGCTATCACTGCGATTTACTTTTCTTTGCATAGATTGACTCAGAAAAACGTTTAAGGGTGGGTGGCATGTTTGTTCCGTTTCTCATTATGTTGCGCGAAGGACTTGAAGCCGCGCTGATTGTCAGTTTGATTGCCAGCTATCTTAAGCGTACCCAGCGAGGCCGATGGATTGGTGTGATGTGGATTGGCGTGTTGCTTGCCGCTGCGTTGTGCCTGGGCTTGGGTATCTTCATTAACGAAACCACCGGCGAATTTCCGCAAAAAGAACAGGAACTGTTTGAAGGTATCGTGGCGGTGATCGCCGTGGTGATCCTTACCTGGATGGTTTTCTGGATGCGCAAAGTGTCGCGCAACGTCAAAGTGCAACTGGAACAGGCAGTCGATAGCGCATTGCAGCGTGGAAATCATCATGGCTGGGCGCTGGTGATGATGGTCTTTTTTGCCGTTGCAAGGGAAGGGCTGGAGTCGGTCTTTTTCCTGCTGGCGGCATTTCAACAAGATGTCGGGATCTGGCCGCCGCTGGGTGCAATGCTCGGTCTTGCTACTGCCGTGGTGCTAGGCTTCCTGCTCTACTGGGGCGGTATTCGCCTCAATCTTGGTGCATTTTTTAAATGGACCAGCCTGTTTATTCTCTTCGTCGCCGCAGGGCTGGCAGCTGGTGCCATTCGCGCATTTCATGAAGCCGGATTGTGGAACCACTTTCAGGAAATCGCCTTCGATATGAGTGCGGTGCTCTCAACTCACTCGCTGTTTGGCACGCTGATGGAAGGGATTTTTGGCTATCAGGAAGCGCCGAGCGTCAGCGAAGTCGCCGTCTGGTTTATTTATCTCATCCCGGCGCTGGTGGCATTTGCTCTGCCACCACGCGCAGGGGCGACAGCGTCTCGCTCCGCGTAACAAATACGACGCAAACTCTTGCTTAGTTACAACATACTTTAAAGGGATAGTCTCGTCATGACCATTAACTTCCGCCGTAACGCATTGCAGTTGAGCGTGGCTGCGCTGTTTTCTTCTGCTTTTATGGCTAACGCCGCTGATGTGCCGCAGGTCAAAGTGACCGTGACGGATAAGCAGTGCGAACCGATGACCATTACGGTTAACGCCGGGAAAACACAGTTCATTATTCAGAACCACAGCCAGAAGGCGCTGGAGTGGGAGATCCTCAAAGGCGTGATGGTGGTGGAAGAGCGGGAAAATATCGCCCCTGGCTTTAGCCAGAAAATGACGGCGAATTTACAGCCTGGCGAATACGATATGACCTGCGGTCTGCTGACTAACCCGAAAGGGAAGTTGATCGTCAAAGGTGAGGCAACGGCGGATGCGGCGCAAAGTGATGCGCTGTTAAGTCTTGGTGGTGCAATTACTGCATATAAAGCGTATGTCATGGCGGAAACCACGCAGCTGGTGACCGACACCAAAGCCTTTACCGACGCGATTAAAGCAGGCGATATCGAAAAAGCGAAAGCACTGTATGCACCGACGCGCCAGCACTATGAGCGTATTGAACCGATTGCTGAACTGTTCTCCGATCTGGATGGCAGCATTGACGCCCGTGAAGATGATTACGAGCAAAAAGCCGCCGACCCAAAATTCACTGGTTTCCACCGTCTGGAAAAAGCATTGTTTGGCGACAACACCACCAAAGGGATGGATCAGTACGCTGAGCAGCTTTATACCGATGTGGTCGATTTGCAAAAACGCATCAGTGAACTGGCTTTCCCACCTTCAAAAGTGGTCGGCGGCGCAGCCGGACTGATTGAGGAAGTGGCAGCCAGCAAAATCAGCGGTGAAGAAGATCGCTACAGCCACACCGATCTGTGGGATTTCCAGGCTAACGTTGAAGGCTCGCAGAAAATTGTCGATTTGCTGCGTCCACAACTGCAAAAAGCCAACCCGGAACTGCTGGCAAAAGTCGATGCCAACTTTAAAAAGGTCGATACCATTCTGGCGAAATACCGTACTAAAGACGATTTTGAAACCTACGACAAATTGACCGATGCCGACCGGAATGCACTGAAAGGACCGATTACTGCGCTGGCGGAAGATCTGGCGCAACTTCGCGGTGTGCTGGGACTGGATTAAGCGTTATGCAGTATAAAGATGAAAACGGCGTGAATGAACCGTCACGCCGACGTTTACTGAAAGTGATAGGTGCACTGGCGCTGGCGGGAAGTTGTCCGGTCGCTCATGCACAAAAAACGCAAAGTGCGCCGGGTACGCTTTCACCGGATGCTCGCAATGAGAAACAGCCGTTTTATGGTGAGCATCAGGCAGGGATCCTGACGCCACAACAGGCCGCAATGATGCTGGTGGCGTTTGATGTGCTTGCCAGCGATAAAGCCGATCTTGAGCGGTTGTTTCGCTTGTTGACTCAGCGTTTTGCTTTTCTGACTCAGGGCGGAGCAGCACCAGAAACGCCAAATCCGCGCCTGCCACCACTCGATTCCGGCATTCTTGGCGGCTACATTGCGCCCGATAATCTCACCATCACGTTATCGGTGGGTCACTCATTGTTTGATGAGCGCTTTGGCCTTGCGCCACAGATGCCAAAAAAGCTGCAGAAGATGACGCGTTTCCCCAACGACTCGCTGGATGCGGCGTTATGTCATGGTGATGTGTTGCTACAGATTTGCGCCAACACCCAGGACACGGTTATCCATGCGCTGCGCGATATCATCAAACACACGCCGGATTTGCTCAGTGTGCGCTGGAAGCGGGAAGGGTTTATTTCCGATCACGCGGCGCGTAGTAAAGGCAAAGAGACGCCGATTAATTTGCTGGGTTTCAAAGACGGCACTGCCAATCCCGATAGCCAGAATGATAAGTTGATGCAAAAAGTGGTGTGGGTAACGGCAGATCAGCAGGAGCCTGCGTGGACAATCGGTGGCAGCTATCAGGCAGTACGCTTGATTCAGTTTCGAGTGGAATTTTGGGACAGAACGCCGCTGAAAGAACAGCAGACGATTTTTGGCCGTGATAAGCAAACCGGTGCGCCGCTGGGAATGCAGCATGAGCATGATGTGCCTGATTACGCCAGCGACCCGGAAGGGAAGGTGATCGCGCTGGACAGCCATATCCGGCTGGCGAATCCCCGCACGGCGGAGAGTGAGTCCAGCCTGATGCTGCGTCGTGGCTACAGTTATTCACTGGGCGTCACCAACTCCGGGCAACTGGATATGGGGTTGCTGTTTGTCTGCTACCAACACGATCTGGAAAAAGGCTTCCTGACAGTACAAAAAAGGCTCAATGGCGAAGCGCTGGAGGAATACGTTAAACCTATCGGCGGCGGTTATTTTTTTGCGCTGCCGGGGGTGAAGGACGCGAACGATTATTTCGGAAGCGCGTTATTGCGGGTTTAATGTTTTTAGGCGGATAAGGCATTTGTGCGCAGATGCCTGATGCGACGCTTGCGCGTCTTATCATGCCTACAATCAGTGCGGGTTTGGTAGGCTGGATAAGGCGTTCACGCCGCATCCGGCGATCGTGCACTGATGCCTGATGCAAATCCTGCTGAAAGCACACAGCTTTTTTCATCACTGTCATCACTCTGTCATCTTTCCAGTAGAAACTAATGTCACTGAAATGGTGTTTTATAGTTAAATATAAGTAAATATATTGTTGCAATAAATGCGAGATCTGTTGTACTTATTAAGTAGCAGCGGAAGTTCCCGGCAGTGATAGTCAGTCACTATGGAGATCGCGGATGGTAACGTCCTGTACTGGACATGTTTTAGATAATCAACGCGCCACCACTCGCGGAGTTTTCTCCTCCGGTAGTCATCTCGTCACTTTGCATTTTCAACCTCATCCTTTCTTTTCATGTGTTACCGACGCCGTAAACGGTGCGCGTAGCCGTTTTTCGGCATTTTATCCAAAAGCAAACTATGGCTTACAAGGAAGCCAACCCTCTGATGTTCGTGCGCATAATCGCGCTGCCAACGGCGCGTGTGATGAATACAAACAACTCAAGGTGCTCTCCATGGGAAGACAAAAAGCAGTGATCAAAGCTCGTCGCGAGGCAAAACGTGTGCTGAGACGGGATTCGCGCAGCCATAAGCAGCGTGAAGAAGAATCGGTCACCTCGCTTGTGCAGATGGGCGGCGTAGAAGCCATTGGTATGGCCCGCGACAGTCGCGATACTTCGCCCATCCTCGCGCGAAATGAAGCGCAATTGCACTATCTGAAGGCTATTGAGAGTAAGCAGCTGATATTCGCCACGGGCGAAGCCGGGTGCGGAAAAACCTGGATCAGCGCAGCAAAAGCGGCAGAGGCCCTGATACATAAGGATGTCGACAGGATTATCGTCACCCGTCCAGTTCTGCAAGCCGATGAAGATCTTGGCTTCTTACCTGGAGATATCGCAGAAAAGTTTGCTCCCTATTTTCGCCCGGTCTACGACGTGCTGGTCCGGCGCTTAGGGGCTTCCTTTATGCAGTACTGCCTGCGACCGGAAATAGGGAAGGTGGAAATTGCGCCGTTCGCCTATATGCGTGGACGTACCTTTGAAAATGCAGTCGTCATTCTTGACGAGGCGCAGAATGTGACTGCCGCGCAAATGAAAATGTTTTTAACCCGCCTCGGGGAGAACGTGACGGTTATCGTCAACGGTGATATCACGCAATGCGATTTGCCTCGCGGCGTGTGCTCCGGATTAAGTGACGCGCTGGAACGTTTCGAAGAAGATGAAATGGTTGGGATCGTCCGGTTCGGTAAAGAGGACTGCGTACGTTCGGCACTTTGCCAACGTACGCTGCATGCCTACAGTTAAGTGTGTTATCGGTGCAGAGCCCGGGCGAACCGGGCTTTGTTTTGGGTGTTTATGCCCGGACTAGCGCTTTTTCTGAAACAACCATTTTTATTTGCCCCTGGCTGGTGAAGTGTACGCTCATCCTGTGGCTTTTTTGTAGTTGCTGATAGAGCTCATCAGGTATTGCTAAGCTCTCTGCATATTCTTGCGGCGTATATTGGTAGGCTGCATGATGCTGCTGTTTTTGAAAACGCAGCTTATTGTACAGCGCCCAGACAATTAACACGACGGCATTCGCCGCTGCCAGCAAAAAATAGAACTGAAGTCGGCTTCTGGCCTCGCTTTGCCAGTAATAACCCGTCAGCAGATCCATGGCGAATAAGAATATGAACAACGCAAATAATGTCCACAAGATGGTTGTGGCAACATAATCAACCAGTAAACGTACTGGTGATTGTCGGGTCGTAATAATTAAATTGTTCATATTAACCTCTCAGAATCCCGCGATCGGGACTTACCCAACGGGCGCGTTGCTTTTTAGGCATCAACATGACTCGTGTAAATGATACCAATGTCGTTGCCAGGCTCAGCATCCAGAAAATAACCGGGAACCAAATAATCCAGAAAAGCGATGAAGTCAGATTATGCTCATAGCGATTCTCGATCATCAGGCTGACAATAAATTGCAGTAAACATAACGTACACAATAATATTCCGGCAGTATGTGTCGCAGCGATATGTGTCAATTCAATATTTAACGGTACACCGGCAAGTTGGACTGCGTAAATAATGAAACCGACCAGGCAGGTGAAGGCCCATATTGTCGTCAGGCAGTATTCAAAAAACAGCGGCCACATTCGAAAGTTTTCTTTGCGCCACAACCTTGTCATATTTTTGAGGAATACTTCTGCACCGCCCTGAGCCCAGCGCAGGCGCTGTTTCCACAGCCCTTTTAACGTTTCAGGCATTAATATCCAGCACAGTGCCCGTGGCTCGTAAAAAATCGTCCACTGATTCAACTGCAGCTTCCAGCTAATATCAATATCTTCGGTGATCATATCGTCACTCCAGTAACCCACTTCTGCCAGGGCGCTGCGACGAAATGCGGCAATAACACCGGAAACGGTAAATACGTTTCCATAGATACGCTGGGTTCGCTTGATCAAACCAATAATTGAGGAATACTCGCCAACCTGAATTTTACCCACCAGGGTAGAACGTGTTCGAATACGAGGATTACCGGTTACGGCACCCACACGCGGGTTGTACAACATCGGTTCCACAATATATGCCGCCGCATCGCGGTCTAATAACGCATCGCCATCAATGCACACCAGATATTCACTTTTCGCCGCGGCAGCTCCGGTTTTAAGCGCAATGGCTTTCCCCTGGTTTTGCGCCAGATGAATGACCCGCAAATGGGGAATTTGTGCAGCCATGCGATCCAGGATGGCACGGGTTTTATCTGTTGAACCGTCATTTACGGCAATAACTTCAATGTTCTCATAACGCTGTGCTAAAGCGGCGTGTATGGTTTCCTCAACGTTTTTCTCCTCATTAAAACAGGGAATGATAATGGAGATAGACGGATTATCTTTCAACTGGGGAGCTGGTGCGTTTTCTCCCCACGGCCAGTGGCGTTCACGATAGACCCAGAAATAGACGCCGCCAACAATCCACATAATGGACATAAAAAACGGCCAGAAGAAAACGAACCTCATCATCAGTTCACCAGAGTGAAAGTACGCTACGCATAGGGGTATGCATAACACCAGACATAATATAAAAAACGATACGATGCGATTAATCATTTTTCGGATACCAGGCTGTTGAAAACTCAGGACGAATAAGGTCTATTTCAGGTTGGTTATGCAGAAAATTGTCGGGATAATAACCATAGTTTTTCACTCCATTCAGTTGTAATAGGCTCATCCAGTGAGCGAGTTGTTGCGAAGAAATAGCCTGATGCTGACCATTTTTCTGCCAGTTTTGTGCCTGTAATTCTAAAATAGATTTGTCTTTAGCCTGAGGGATGTTTTTAATTTGATTGGTCAATTGTATTAACCATTGGTCAGCCGATTTTTCTGCGACACCTTCCAGATAAGGCATAGCCATAATAGCGGTCCAGTCATAGCTTTTTAGGAAATCAGCATAATTCTGTGCAAACCAGGCTTCACTTTCAGGTTGTATTACCGGAAGTGCAAAAATATTTCGTGCAGTTTTAATATGTGGACCGCGAATGGCTTTTACGCGCGCACTAAGTTCTAAAGTGAAGTCAGTTAACGCACGACTTTTAAAGCGGGCCCACTGTTTAAATTGCTCCGGGTTTTGTCGAATTTCGCTCAGACTCCCGCTAAAGCCTGCTTGCTGATAAGCCGTGATAGCCGGTGCACTGGCATCTTCATAATCTGAAAGCAAAGCATCATCGTGGAACAATATGCCATCAAAAGCAGCATGTCCGGCAAGATCTTCATATAACATGCCAACTTGTGCTCTGACTCTGTCATCGAAAGGAGAGAGACGGTGATATTGTTCAGGATGAATTTGTGCTTTTTTCTCCCCTGTTGGTAAGTATTTTACTCGCGTTAATGTGGGATCTAAATCCCAGCTTAATACCGGCATCCACGCATAGATGTTTACACCTGAGCGGGTACGTAATTGCCAGGCAACCCGACTAAAAATATCTGCTTTCATTGGTAGCAAACGATTTGGAAACCAGACCTCTTTGACCAGCCCATCACCATCGGGATCAGCAAATGCCTGCAAATACACGGTTGATATTTGCATATCTTTCACCCGCTGAATTAGCACATCAATATTGCGATCCATTTGCTGGAGGTTTTCGTCATAAACGTAATCAAGATCGATATGCATTATCCGTTGTGGTGATTTTTCCTGTACGGTAATAATTTGCTGGGCAAACTCTTTTAATGAGGGATTATTGGCGATTAATACCCGCGGAATGGAATCCAATTGCGACGCATTTGCCAAACCTGATTCAAGGGTGAAGAACATGTCATAACCGAGTTTTTTTAATTCCTCTATCGCTATGCCATTCGCTTCGCCATAAGGCCAAACAAAAACGTGTGGATTTACCTCAACCTTTGTACGCAGGTATTCCGTCATTTTTACAGCATCCAGACGAATTCTTTCCCGGTATTCTGCTGCGGTTTCATACCGTGCGTGGTCAGTAAAATATGCACGATTTACATATACAGGCAATAAGCTGCCGGTGGCATTAGCCTGAATACCGTAGTGAGAATTCCATGTATGAGAAGCGAGCTCAACGAGCCGGGAACGCGCAACTTCTCGCACTTGTTGCCACGTGGCAAAATATTCTCGATCGACCAACTCATCGCCAAATTTTACTTGTTTATCCGCTGGCGTATCGACCCAACTGCCGACGGGGGCCCATACAGCAGGCCACTGGAAGGCCTGAAGAATTGGGAAGACGCGGGTATAAAAACTCTGGTAGCCGTCATCAAAAGTCAGCACTACAGCTTTTTCCGGTAGCGGTTTTCCTCCTCGATGTGCTTCACGAATTTGAGCAATACTGACCGGTTGATAACCGTTCTCGCGCAGCCAGGCAAATTGTTCACGCAGTGCTGATGTCCGCACTGACATAAAACGCTGGTCGGCAGCTTCGTCTTCAACGTTATGCCATGAAATCGCTACAAAACCATTATGCGGCCACGGTTGCTCGGCGAGTAAAGATTCGCGATCCTGTGGCGGTATAAATGATGTTCTTGACTGGCTAATGCACGCGGTGAGCATAATTATACTCACCAGCATCAGGAGATATTTATTTCCATTACGTAACATATTTATCCTTAAAATCTGAATGTCATATCGAATTCAACGTATAAGTTGTGTTCTCTGTCACCGTCATAAGGTCGTTTTTCCCAGCGTAGCGTTGCGCCAGCATCAATCACGTCATTCCAACTAATGCGTTGCCCGTAGCCGAGTTGGGTGACGACATCCGTGCCATAATGTTTTTGCCAGGAGGCACCAACACCTGCGCTGAATATTTGCTCCCAGCTATTTTCATAGCTTCGCCATAACAAATGGCTTGCCTCAAATGCCGGAACAATATCGAACGTTTTTATAGGGTTGTAGTATGGGGTATCGTGTTCTGTATTTTGTTCGTAATACAGACTGGGTAGGAAATCGACAATCAAATATGGTGAAGACCAGATGCGTTCCTGACCCTCAAGTGAGACTTCATGACGCTGGTTACTGTCGGAAAAATCAGTGAAAGCCCAGGAGATACCGTACTTACGCCGCTCATTTTGATACCAGCGAACATAAGCCTGAGCACTGTTGCCTGTAACACCATTTTTCATTGCCCGTAATGGAACGCGGTGAGAGAGGCGTTCCAGTTGCGAACCAATACGCCAGTTATCATTAAAATCATACCAGCCAGACAGGCGCGCGCCGGGTTTATGCTCATGATTGAAAACGCGTTCAGCGTACTCTGCCTCGAGCCAGATATTACGTGACCGCCACTCAACACCCGCAAGCCAGTCGCGAACAATCCCTTTTCCTTCGCTAAATTGTCCATCGGCATAACCGAATCCAGCAAAACCGCGCCAGTTATCCTTCAGCGGTGGTGAATAAACGATGGTGGTTAAGTCGATATCATGTTTACCACTATCCGGGCCTTCGGCATCAATTCCTGTTGAGCCAGCGATACGAAGCTCTGCAAGATTATGTACATCAACCGCACGTTTTAATCGTACAACGCCGGGATCTTGCGGTTCACGTTCGACAACATCGTGCGTTAAGACAGCTGCCTGCTGCCATTCTTGTAACGTTAATGCTGTCCAGGCTTGTTCAACCTCCAGATTAATATTACGTGGCTCGATCACTTCTGCTTTTTTTAATTCATTTTCTGCTGCACGAGGCCAACCGCGGGCTTGTAACACACTCGCGTAATCAATGCGCAGTCCCTGATTTCCTGGTGCGTTATAAGCAAGCTCTCTGGCTGTCATTTCAGCCTGAGGAAGATCATTACTATATTTTGCTACGGTTGAGAGAAACGAATGCCCCTGTAACCAGGTATCATTCGGGATGCTCGTAGGCGTGCCCATTAACCGAAGGAAAGGCGGCGAAGTATTAATGGTATGTTGGGTGACAGTTAGCGCGCCCGGATAATTTTCACTCTCCAGGTGGCTGTAAAAGAGATCCGCAAGTTCTTCATCGGATAAATCCGGGGCAATGGTCTCCTTGTGATAAAAGAGCTCGGTCATTATTGACTGTGCTTTTTTCGGCTGATGATCTTTGAGATAAGCCGATGCAACCCAATATTGCCCCCAGGGCGGAATAATTTGCCCCGTCTTTTTTAATCGCTGATAGTGAGAAATAACGTCTTTATAACGATCGCGAGTTAATAACGCGCCAAGATGATCAACCTGAATACGCTGGTACTGGGCAGTGCGGTCTGGGTTATCGTGCCACAGAATTTCTAATGCAGCGTATTGGGCGAGGGCGCGATCGGCAATGGCATAACGTTCACTTTCACTGCGCGTAGGCATAAACGACAGTCTGACCAGTTCGGCATGAATATCAGCGCGAATATCTGGCGTTAAATTGGCATCGTCAATCGCGGCAGCAAGTTGATTATTACGTAATGCCTGCACGTATTCTGTGGGATATTGTTGCGTAGATGCATTTTCAGGTAATGACTCTGTCATCGCCCGTAATTCATCCTGATGACGCCCCGCCAGTTTATAGATATAGGCTTCTGCGAGTAAATTGGCTTTGTCCGGTGCTCCAGAGTTAAGCTGCTTAAGTTTAACCAGCGCAGTATCATAGTGACCAGCATCTGCCAGGGTTAAAATTTGTCCCGTTGATAATCCTTATTTTGCGGCTCCAGAGAGAGCGCCTTTTGCCACAGTGTAAGCGAGTTTTGCCATTGTTGCAGGTTACGATAAGCGACGGCGACAGCTGCATAACCACGCGCTGGTAATTGCTGATGACGGTAGCGGTTGTAAACGGTAATAACCTGTTTATCTTGCCCGGCCCATAAGGCAATCTGTAACCAGTCAGCAATTTGGTTATTGCTGAGTGCTGATTTTAGTGCAAACCATGACAAAGCTGGCTGAGTATTACCCTTGCGAGCTTCAATAATCAATGCATCATAGGCGTTATTAACAGCACTCTTCGCCGCGGGACTCGCTGCTAAAAATGCGGCAGTAAGAAGTTTCAAAGCCCATTTGGTTTTCGGGCACCTTTTTCTGCTACTTGAATACATCCTGTATTACTCCATGTATTGCCAAAATCTCTCTCTGTATCTAATTACAGGTAACTGAAAAGAAAGATATTTTTGCACCTCATAATCCGTTATTAAACGCGGAAGAGAGACGTGAATTGTTGATGATGAGAAGAAGAAATGATGAGCAGAGTGTCCATATAAAATCCTTTTCTCGCCCGAAAATCCATTCCAATGATGAGGATCTTCAGGAATACGGCATAAATCCCAATGCCTTTTTCAAAATAAATTAGGATTAAAATAATTAAATCAGTAAATTCCGATGCATGATTTCGGATTTTTCGAAAGTCCTGATGAAAGGCTGCGCTACGGCACTCACGGATTTAATTGTTATTCCTAATGTATCTATGAATTAATGTTTTATAAGGATTTTCTATAACCATTTATAAGTATTTTCAAGCCTGGCTTGTTGCAAACAATGTATAAAGCACTTAGGCAATAATAATTACATTCAGCAACTATCATCATCGGTATTGTTTGTGGGCGGAATTTCATATTGACAACAGTACAGTTCTTATATCTATTAATAATAGAAAGGGATCTACAACCTACAGATTGGTGTAGCTTTATGGAAAAAGACTATTTGAGAATTAGTAGTACTGTATTAGTGAGCTTATTGTTTGGGCTTGCTTTGGTTTTGGTGAATAGTTGGTTTAATCAGCCAGGCGTTGAGGAAGTTGTTCCACGATCAACCTATCTGATGGTAATGATTGCTTTATTTTTTATCGATACTGTTGCATTTATTTTTATGCAGTTGTATTTCATTTATGACCGTAGGCAATTTTCAAACTGTGTACTTAGTTTGGCTTTTCTGAGTTGTTTGATTTACTTTGTTATAACCGTCATTATCATTCAGCAAATTATTGAGGAGCGTTTGACAAGCAGTGTTGTCCAAAATGACATTGCAATCTATTATTTGTTTCGTCAGATGAGTTTGTGCATATTAATATTTCTGGCATTGGTGAATAAAGTTAGTGAAAACACAAAACAGCGCAATTTATTTTCCAAAAAAATGACTTTGTGCATAAGTTTGTTTTTTGTTTTTGGGGGGCCGATAGTTGCTCACATACTTTCTAGTCATTATGAGAGCTACAATTTACACATTGCCGAGTTAACCAATGAAAATGGTCAGGTGGTTTGGAAAGCCTCATATGTTACCATAATGATTTTCATGTGGTTAACCTTGCTTTCGGTTAATCTATACTTTAATGGTTTACGCTATGATATCTGGAATGGAGTGACGGTGATTGCTTTTTGTGCCGTACTGTACAATATCTCTCTGTTATTTATGAGCAGGTATAGCGTGTCCACTTGGTATATTAGTCGCACTATTGAAGTAGTCAGTAAGTTAACCGTTATGGTAATATTTATGTGCCATATATTCAGTGCGCTACGAGTAACAAAGAACATTGCACATCGCGATCCCTTAACCAATATATTTAACAGAAATTATTTTTTTAATGAACTGACAGTTCAATCAGCATCAGCCCAAAAAACGCCTTATTGCGTCATGATTATGGATATCGACCACTTCAAAAAAGTCAACGACACCTGGGGGCATCCGGTTGGCGATCAGGTGATAAAAACAGTGGTGAATATCATTGGGAAAAGCATACGACCAGATGACCTTTTAGCGCGCGTCGGCGGCGAAGAGTTTGGCGTCTTGCTGACGGACATCGATACTGAACGTGCGAAAGCTTTAGCGGAAAGGATTCGGGAAAATGTTGAGCGTTTAACTGGCGATAATCCTGAATACGCTATACCACAAAAAGTGACGATTAGTATTGGCGCTGTTGTGACTCAGGAAAATGCGTTAAACCCAAATGAGATCTATCGACTGGCTGATAACGCACTTTACGAGGCGAAAGAGACCGGGCGTAATAAGGTGGTTGTGAGGGATGTGGTGAATTTTTGTGAGTCACCATAAAGCGGCATTTTGATCCTACCCACGTAATATGGACACAGGCCTAAGCGAGGTTCTTGTTTTCAAA
>ERZ772937.1585-NODE-1585-length-16148-cov-3.075996_pt1 | contig 16148 bp, 12 predicted proteins | sample MGYA00512113_ERZ772937 | MGnify/ENA primary metagenome ERZ772937 (study PRJEB29015, sample SAMEA2737649) | human gut metagenome | biome: human gut; feature: human-associated habitat; material: faeces | place: China | collected 2012 ... | reverse complement strand
GTAAAAATATAATATTTCAATTCTTCAAATCAAATCCGCTTGCGCCTATATCAACACCATTTACGGCGCACTGTATAAAAACTACTTCTTCAAATCTTCAGATGCTCCGTTCTCAGAATGTATAGACACATCCGTCGAATACCGCCCTACCGGACTTCATAAGCTGTTGATTGTAACCGTTCACCTCAAAGCCCTGTGCATAGATGGCACCGGTCACCCGTCGCGGACGATAGGATTCAAGCTCCTCCTTATCCTCACTCATGTACTCCTTGCGTACATCGGCAGGCAGCTCCATTTTCTTTGCCCGAAAACTTGATGAACTCAGCATATCATCCACAGGGATAATCTGCGTATCCTCGTCATCAGCCATCGGTGCACTGTTTTTGAGCGCATCAAAAACAATCAATACAAGATAATAGAGGGTATATCCCCCCAAAAGCATAACAATCCACTTCATGATCTTATTGTTTTATGGCAGGTTGTCAGTTACCCAATCGGCGAACTTTCTTGACGAACTCAGCAAAATTGTCTTCCAAATAACTTTGAATAATGTAGGAGGCTAATACCTGGGTAGGAATATTGAAGACTTTCCCAAACAAAAAGATTAAATCACGTGCTTCACCTGTTACTCGAATCACGGCCTTTTCATCAATTTGATTATTATCCAAAAATATCCTACACTTTTCCTTGAGTTCCATGATTTCCGGTGTAAATTTCCGCTCTTGTCGAGATACTTTCTTTCGAAGCTTTTTGCGATTCTCATACATCGTCAACAGTTCGTTCAACTCTTCCTCGGAAATATTCTTCAACGAATCGGCCCTTTTTCTTTTAGGTGTGGGCTCGTTCATGAATTCTCCAGCACTATCAGCCGGATTCTTTAATGGGTTCTCATTCGGCACGGCCGATACCGTGTCAGTAGGTGATTGGGCAATCGAATTGACCGCCTTGGGAGTGTCTGAGTCTCCCGTACCAGTAAACGCAGTCGGTGAAGCAACAGAGGAACGTTTATCCTCAGTGTTTTGAGCTGTTCTTTTGGCAGTCTGCTCCTTCGCCGTTTTGATTAAATCGTTTAGGTTTGCCATTGCAAAATTATCATTTTAATTTGATTCTCATAAAGTTATGGATAAACACTTTTTATAATTTAAAGCAAGTTAACGCTATTTCAATTTCTTTATTATATAAGCAAAAGCATTCTCAACGACAGCCAGCACATAGGGATTAATGAACATCGTACTTAAATTCCGGGAAAGGTTTACGGTACGCGCCACATCCGGTGTGATATGGCACCCCATACCCAACAATTGCTGCTCAATATCACTACGGCTCGAATAATTTGCTGATGTCATAATGGCATTTGGCACAACGAAGCGTTTGGCTCGAAGATTCATCCCGCGTAATGCGTTAGTGAACGTAAGTGTGGAGCTGTTGTCAAAATCACTGAAGCTTGTCGGTGTGATGATGGCATCTGCCAGCCGGAAAATAGGTTCCATTTGCTCAATGTCCAACTGTCCGGGCATGTCGAATATATTGAAGTCATTTTCAGAATCGGTAAAAGAGTCCTCCCCATTGTCGAGCCATCCGCGTATAGCACCGGAGAGCACGTCAAACGGAAGGCGTTCGATCCGGAACAAAGAGTTTGGATTGACAGGAACCGGGCAATCATCATTCTGGATTTTTTCGGTATCATAATGGATACCCTCAAAAGTCAGGTCCAGCAGGTACTTTTCAAAGATGCTCTGTTGCTTGTCGCAATCCAATACACGGCATCTGTAACCGGCCATACCGAGGTAGTCACTGAACAACAAAGCCAGTGTGCTTTTCCCCACACCGCCCTTCTGATTGGCAAAAACTATTAACATATTTATTTCGGTTTTGGTTACTACTAAATCATTGTCAGACAAAGATAAGCAAATCAGTACGACAGAGCAAATTTTATTAGTTTTTTCATTTGATACACCGGAATTCCGTTGGGAATTCTCTCTGATTTGCATCCATTACAGTTCTGGTTGACACCTTCCACTATTCCATGAGAACGTATCAACCAGCACTTAGTATCAATCTTCATTTTCATCATCATCCCTACGTTTGCGTTTGCGGGAGCGCCCGCCACCTCCACCACCGCCTCCGGCTTTCATCTGGTTGGCAATCTGTGCCATCTGTGCCAGGAATCCTGCCAGTGATATCGGTTTGAGCACAGCATCCATGGATGGGGAAGCGGACCTAGTCCGGCTGTCATCATAATCCCTTGCGCGGGTTCTCCTTCCGGAAGCACCACCGCTTACTGCTGACCGGCTATGATTCTGTCCGGTGCCACGGGTATTGCCACTAGTTTGCTGTTCTTCGCCCGGCGGTTCGGGATACGTGACGGTCTTCTCGTTCAAGTAATCCTCCCACCTGCTGTAGTAGCGGTTCATGCGATCCACGTCAAGCACATTCAAGTCCAGGCCCTTCGCCTGTTCTACCGTGAAACCGCCACCCAATTTGGACACATTGTACAAGCCGCCTTGCGGGTGATAAAAGAAGAGTTCCTTGCCCATGAGCACCACGGACACCCCTTCTTTTTTGAGCGCCGCGCTCAAATCCTCGCCCGAAAGGTTGTGCAGAAGGGAAGAAAGCGTTTCCCTTACCACCTTGCGTACAGACTTATCTTCCGGCGTTAACTGTACCGGACGAATATCGTCCACCTTGACCCTGTTGATGGCCGCCAGGCATCGTGCTTCCTCTTCGGAGTGAATATCCATTGCCGATACATTGATCACACGCTGGTTATAATTCAGCGCGGCCACCGTGTCAGCCGGCAGATGGTACTGACCGTTCTCACCCGGCCTGGTTGCATAAGCGACATTTCCCTTGCCGGTATGCATAGTATATCCCAGCGCCGACATCCGTTCGGCGAATCTCCTCCAGCCGCATTTCTTTCCTTCCTCTGCCAGCACCTGATTGACCAAGGAATAGAAATGATCCGCTTTCTCGCTGAAGTCCGTGGAGCGTACCAGCGTCTCAATCGGGAACACGTCAGAACTCCGGTAGACAGTCTTGCCCGGATAGTCGGTCACCGACCAGCGAATATGCTCTTTCCCTTCCTTGTCTTTGACCGTAGTGCTTTCGATATGGAATCCCAGTTGTGTCCTCAGTTCATGCAGGGACTTGATTTCCTCGAACGTATAGCCCTTGGACGCATATTCGGTCAGTTTCTTGAACAACAGCTGCTTTCGCTTGAAGATTTTCGGTTGCTTGTCCACAGGCAGTTTGCCATTGACACGCACGGACACCCCTTCCTTGTAAGCCTTCTTGCAGGCATCGATTTGGTCCTGTGTAATCGTTCCGCACATCTCGCCGTCCGAAGAAAGGATCCACCGTCCGGCAACCGTCTGGGACTTCTCCAGTTTGTAGCCCTTCTCCTTGAAGATACCCACCAGGTTGGAGTCGAATGCGAACCGCCACTCCAAGGCAGCGGCGATATCCTTCTTGGCCCGCACCTGCAAGTTCTCGGATTCGGAAATATTGAACTGTCTGTTTATCTCCCGGATAGCCGCCAGCGAGCGGTACCGTTCCGACTTGTCGGATACCAGCGAGCCGTCATAGCGTACCCGTGTGGAGACGATGTGTACATGGTTGTTGTCCGTATCCTTATGAAAGAACACCAGGTAAGGCTGGTCACCATATCCCATTTTGTCGATGTAGATCCGGGCGGCGTCCAACAGCTGCTCTTTGGACAATTCACGTCCGGCACAAGAAATGACCGCATGGAACTGCCGGTAGTTGACGTCCGGTCGCCGGTCAGACACATAGTTCAGGAAATCGAGATATGTCGCCGCACTCGGCTGCCCCGTCAGTCCGACCATAGCTTCCAGTTCAAAGTTCTTCGCTTCAAGCATCTCCGCTTTTCCGTTCTCCGTTTTCAGCCGGTTGTATTCTATCCCTGCGAAAGACTTGGAATGTTTCAGTATCTTGGCTATCATAACCCTTCGATCAGTTGGTTGCAGAAATCTCCGGCAGCGCCGCATAGCGTTCCCAACTGTTTGTAATCAGGGATGCCTTTTTCCGAAACACCTCGTCCTTCAGCAGCATGACCGGGACGAACTCACCGATACGCGGGTCAACAAACAGAAAATAGATCATCATTTCCGCTGTGCGCTGCTGTACCGGGATCTGCTTGAAACAGCGGTAATCCTTCCGCACGGCGACAGCAATCACCTCTTTCGTCTGGAACTTCGGACGGATATACTTGAGTACATCAGGCGACTGTATCAGTGCCAGTTGTGCCAATGCCGTAAATTGTTGGTTCGTGTAATTCTCCGGACGGAGGAACTGGATGGCCCGTCCGTCCTTCAGGACGATGGCAGAAGCTATCTCGTAAGACACCAAATCCGGGTTCGCATAATTGGCCGTCATCGGGTCCCTGGAAAGGGCCAGCGCCACCTGTTGCGGGGTCTGCATATCCTGGGAAATATACCTCAGGTTCTCCGGCGAGCCGTATGACAATGCATAATCAGCCATATCCAGTCTGCAGAACGACTGCGGTACATAGGCTATATCATCCGGATGTACATATACGGCACACCGACACATCCGTTCGTCTGTCAGCGACTGCTCCACCTCGTTCAACCTTATTTCCCCGGCCCTTAGCTTCATGTAGGCCGTCAGATAACCGTCAGGAAGGGAGACAAAGTCCCATTCGCTCATCGGGATGTGGAAATTATAGTCCAATATCACATTATCTATCCGTTGTAACCGTTCCTCTTTTTCGAGGGAGCCGTCCTGGTCTACCACGTTACACAGTCTCACTGTACGGGCTATCAGCGCCCGGCACGACTCAGGCGCCGCCTGCAGATTAGACAGATCATCCTGCAAGGTCGAATGCAGGAAGTCCGATGCCATCAGGTCATCCGACAATCCCTCCAGATAAAGATAGTCTGCCGTATAGCCCGATGCCTGCCAGAAGGAGAACCGTTTAATGAGCGTTGTTCCTCTGTTTCCAGTCGTTCCGGCAACAGTTTGCCGATCCGCTCATACGCCTGCATCAGCCAGTCACTCAAAATATGCAGTTCGGCAATTCTTTTCAGCCGTTCGTCCCTGCCCTCGTACAGATAGCCGTCCATCCGGCTTGCATAAGTCTCCAGTTCGTCCAGTTCGTCACCGACCAGTCCGATTTTCACCATCAGTCCGTTCGCGAGAGCGGCCAACACATTCTTCGGGGTATCCTCCGGGAAGTCCAGGCCGGCAAGCCGTTTGTACAGCACCTCGGCAACATCACCCAGAAACGAGGCCGTCAGTATTTCCGTCTTGACCGGCTCGTCCCCCGCTTCGAGCAGCTGAAGCAAAATCTCAGCAGACTGCTCCAGATGAAACATGCTTAGCGTCTCTTGCATACTTTCAGAGCGGTCAAGCAATGATCCCACCGAAGAGATGATATTACCCAGCTGTACCGTCTGTATGTCGTTTTGGTAAGAATTCTTCATTACCGTCCTATTTTAAATTAGTACCGGACCCGCCCATGAAGGGCAGGCCCTCATTCATTCTCTGTTATCACATTGACCGGCCACCCACCTTTTCTGTACGGTCGGCACCGCTGTCATGATCAATCTTTGCCTGCAGCTTCGCACGGTTGGCATCCGTCTTGACCACATCGGTCACACCTGGGTTCGCCAGGTCGAACTGCACTTTCTGCTCATATTCAAATGCGAACTGTCTCATGGCAGCCAGATCCGGATGCTCGGATTTCTGCGCCATCTCGTTGGACAGGATGCTCATGGACAGATACAAGGACTTGTCGTTAGCAGGAAGAGCCTTGAACACTTTATACTCATTTCGCATATTGTCCGTGGAAAGTCCGGAACGGTGCGTCTGTTCCATTTTCTGATCAGCCAGACGTATGAAGTCCATTGCATGCTTGGCTGTCGTGAACCGGTCAATCACCGAATACCCCTCAGTCCCTTCGAGGCTTGTGCCCGCTTCAGCAAGTATCATCTTGCCCGTATGCTCATTATAGAGCAATGACACCGTCCGGTCCATCTTCAGTCCGGCCAGGTCATCGGCAGACAAATCTATCAGTTGTACCGGCCTGTCCGCATACAAACTGTCCATACGGAGAGAAGCCACCTCTGCCTGGTTCACCAATGATTCGTACTCCTTGTAATCCTGTACTCTGTCAGCCGACGGGTTCTGTGACAGATCAGCCGCCATTTCGGAGATACGTCCCTCCAGCATCTTGCGGTACTGCTCCATCACCATGACATCAGCCACACCCGGCCTGGCCCCTACCAAAGAAAGATCCTCGCCGTAGTGTCTCTTGAACTGGTCCGATTCAAAGAATTCCTGACTGACACCTTGAGACTCCCCTTTCACAAAGCTCTCGGTCAACCCGTTCAGTTCCTTACGTTCTTCCACCCTTCCGGTCAGGACATCCATCCGTCTGGCAATCTCCTGCGGGTTCACCTTCATCTCTATCAGGTTCGCTTTGCTCGTGAACGCCTTCACCTTCACTGTTGCTCCGTCCCCAGCCTGCTCGCATATACGGTTGACATAGCCCTGTGCCATCTCGAACTGCGCCTGTGTCATCATCTCAGGGTAAATGCCCGACAAGTCATGCCCCACCATATTCTCGAACCACGCCGTTTCGGTCAGTGCCTTATGCAACTCGTCCGATATAGCTTCCGGAGTCCCTGTGAAGTCAGCGGAGAGCCCCTGGGGCTGTCCGCAAAGCATATCCACGAACTGCCCTATCACCAACGCATCTGCACGCTTCTGCTGCACCATAACCAACAGCTTCTGTTCATCCCCTTTCTGATACAAGTCACGCATCGCCATCACTTCGGGCAATACAAAAGTCTGGTTGAAAACCTTTGTATAATTTTCTGAAGCCCGCTGCGCCTTCTCGTAAGCCTCCGTCGCAAACACCCGGTACTCCGCTTCTTTCTCACCCAAATCACCGTCCACCTGTGAGCGTCTGAAATCCCTGTAGGACTGCATCGCCTCCATGGACTTCTGATAGCCATCTGCCAGTGCCGTCTCAGCCATCAGCCGTTTCCAACCCTGGTTCTCCGAGCTCTCGGAAGTCAGAAGCACCGAAAGGTCCTTTCCGATACATTCCTCAAAATAGGCAGACTGGAGCAGTTTATCCACATTGCCCTCGTTCAGTATGGTAGCCGGGCTCACTTTCCGCTGATCCAATACATAAAAAGCCTTCATCAGCTCGGCAGCCTCGCCCATGCATTTAGCCAGCACCTCCGTATCCTGCTTACCCAGTCTTGCATTAGAGAAGGCACTCATTTCGGCATAGAAATCCTTGTACACCGGAGACTCCCGGTATTCTGCCAAGATCAGCTCCACCTCGTTTTCCGGTGCACACAGTCTCTCGGCCAGTTTACTCAGCTGAATGGTACCCTGGTCATAGAAGTATATGCCAATCAGCATGTTGATGTCGTAATTGTTAATCTTGATCTGTTCCTGTTCGTTTTCCATAACATTGTTTTTAGGAATTTATAAATGAAACCACGAAGTGCTCCTGTTCTTGGTCGCTTCCCGTCCCTTTTCGAACGAGTCCTCTGTCATTCCCGGCGGCAGCGGCCTTTCGCCGGGACAATCTTTGCGTATAAAATCCGGATACTTAGCCGTCAAGTCGATTATAGGGTTCAGTTCCTTCTCCTTCCGTAAGTCCCGGCATAGTCTACGGTAGCACATCTGTCCGACCGCAGCCCCCTTGTCGAGTATATTCTGGTATAATGTCTCGCTGACCGTCAAGCCCGGTATGGGGCTCACCTTGTCTGAGATTCCAGGCCCCCTGTGGAGTACATAGTCATCCATATAGCTCACCGAACCGCACCATTCCAACACAGCGTCTAACAATCCGTTTCGTTTGAAGAAGTCAAGCATTGTTTGATTCCTGAACTCTACGCTCAGATATTTCATGTCATTTTTTGCCACGTAATTCAGCATCTCGGCGTCGGATATATTCTTCCTCCCCCATTTCGTGTTGAAGATGACCGGCTTGAGCATCCGCATCATCAGGGGAGCAATGTCCTTGCGCCTGTTTATCTGGTGCACGATCAGTCCTACCACATTCTCGTTGTCGCCCATCCGCTGTAACAAATTATAGATCGGGTTTCGGGCAGAGATGCCCTTTTGTCTACGGTAATCCTCCTGTATGCCATCCAGATAGTAATTTACGATACCCCGGTAGCGTTCCTTCTCGTTGCTTTCCATGAACTCCCGGTACCGTTCGGTATTCCCCACCCCACTAGTAACCGCCGAAAAGCACTTGTCATTCTCTATCAAGTCGAAGCCATACTTGACAGCGAACGCAGCATCGGTCAAGTCAATTTTCATCTGTGGCTGCTTATCCTGGATGTACGGGATAAAGTGGTCATTTTCCTCTTTGTGGACACGTGGAACGGTAGCGAGGTCCGGCACAAAGTAGAAGAGAGCGATCTCGTTGGGAATGAAGTCCAATTTCTTCACCTGCTTCACCTGTTCGCAGATAAATGATTCGAAGGTATCCTCCTTCAGCCGGGAAGCGATGTCGCATAGACGCACACTGGTCACCCTGTGGCTCTCCTTATTAATACAGAGGTACAAGGCCCCGGGACGGTTAGCGAAATCCGTCCTGATGTTAATCTGGCCGTCTCTTTCATCAACCTCGCCTGCCAGTTCCTTGAAATAATCCAATAGTCCCATAGTAATCCGGATAATAGGTTAGTGATGCATGCCCCCGTTGCGGGATCTGTTCAGCCCTTGGTCTTGGGAATGATTCTGTTTCTGCTGCTGAACCATTTCCGGGAACCGGTCAGCCCAGTACTGTGTCAGTTCGTTGGCGTATCCTGCCAGTTGCGCCTTTTCCATTTGCGGGACATTCGTTCCCATAGGAAGTGTGGAGAAGAATTTCTCAGCGGATATCTCGCCGTTCCGGTAAGCCATGGCCAGTTCAGCCTCCTGCTTGAGCAGATGCACCAATCCCTTTTTGACGCCCTCCGACATGGAGCTGTCCATATTAGCCGATTCCCAGAAAGGCTTCACCTGGTCAGCCGGGCCCTTGTCCTGTCCTGCAGGCCGTTTGTAATAGTCATCAATCGTCACAGCGGAGAAATCGCGCTGCACTGACGGTTTGAAGTTCACGTTCAGGCTGCCCGCCGGCACCAGTTCGGGATGTCTTGTCGCACAAGCGAACGTGTCCAGCACGACCGTCCGGTATTTGATTGCCGGATCCATGTCTTCCGGATAGCGGCCCGCCATTGGCGGTTCGGCCAACAGCTGGCTGGCAGAAATGGAACCGTTATAGAACGCCGCCATGTTACGGACGAACGATTCCGTCTCGGCACGTACCGACATGAAATTCTTCTCAATAGCCTCACGCGCCTCTTTCACCAGTGTGGGATACAGGTCAAAGTAGTCCTGCGGAGTCACCTTGCCCCCGTTCTCCAGCTGCTGTCCCTGCATCTTGGCCTGAGCCCTTGCCATCCGTGCCTGACGTTTCAGCTCGTTGTCCGACGGTGCGAACCTCTGCGGGAAGAACTCGCGTGCCTCGGCGAACGTGCGATCAGCCATACGGCAAAGATATTTGGACTTGTCCTTCTGGAACGCATACTGGAGATTCTGGCCGCCCCCCATAGGTGTAATTGCCAGGTGCATCAGCTTGCGCTCGCTCTTCATGTTGCGCGGGACGAACTTGTACGCATTATAGTTGTTGGCGACCGCAGCATAGCACATCGGTCGGTCCTTCCAGGCACGCTTCACCCATTTCAGGGCATATCCGTTGGACTTGACCGCTTCCATACACAGGTTATAGTCCACCAGTCTGGGCTCCTTATTCACCACATGCTCCAGCGCCAGACCACAAGCCTTGCAAGCGATCATCGCATTCTCGTAAGTCGTATGGTCCTTATCCAGTCCGGCAAACACGTCCGGGTGGTATTGCAGATATTTCGTCCGCGCTTCATCGCTTACCGTATTGATATTCTCGATGCCCTGCTCACCGGAAACCTTGTAGGTCGGATCCAGTATTTCGGCTGCATCGTTACGAAGCCGCTCGATCTCTGGTATAATCCGCTGTATATAGCTTTTCTTCTGCTCCTCTCCGGCCAGCCAGTTCTGTTCAAACTCCTTGCTGTTTGAGTACTTGTCAATGGCATCCTGAAATGCTTCCTCAGACAGCCCCCATACCTGGCAGATTTGGTTCTTGGAGAACTCGTCCTGCCCCATCAGGTATACGGCGGCTCCCAACTCACGGGAAGGGATCATCCGCTCAATCAGGTCACCGGCGTTTGCCTGCACCTTGATGTCCGTGTCCAGCACACGCTTCACGAAATTCTGGTAGCGTTTCCAGTTCAGCTGAGCCAGCTTGCCCAATGTGGGAACCGTATAACCCTTCAGCACCGGCCTTTTCTGCGCCTTGCGGTACAGTTCGGCCAGGATAGCGGGTCTCACCTTCAGTGCACTGAACACCCTCTCCTTTGTCTCTTCGTCCGGATGCTTGTTGATATAGTTCACCGCAAACCCGACAATCAGATCCTCCAGTTTCTTACCCGGCTCGATGTCGCTTTTCACATACAGCACATTATCCATCTTTTCCTGGAATTTGTTGTACTTCTCGATATTCTCGCTGGCAAATTTCTCCAGCAAGGGAGCGTTCTCGTTCCGGAAGAGCGACTTGGCGGCCGCCGCATAGAACAAGTTCTCCATGGTCCGCACGTCCATGCCCAACGCCTGGGACGCCATAGAACGGAACCGGGAGTTGTTATGTGAGTTCAAATAGTACCGTGCCAACGCCAAATCCGCTGCATCAGCCGAAAGGGAAGGATTGGACAGAACCGCCACCCGGTTGTTCTGTTCGACAGCCTTTAGAAAATTATTGTATCGGACCTCGTTGATGGAGGCCAGCTGCTCCAACCTGTCCGGCCGTTGCCCGCTAAGCAGTGGGGAGTTCCCCGCCTGCACGATAAGATCATTCAACCCTTCGGGAGACACACGCAAAACATCTGCCATGTCACACAAGGATTTCGTACCAGGATGCTGCTGCATATAATGCATAGCGAATGCCACCGCCAGTGTCTCGATGTTCCGGTCCGGTGCATACTTAGTCTGCAAGTACTCTCTATTCGTATCCATAGTCATATTTAGTTAATCGTTTTTCCATTCAACCGTTTACCGACGTTTGGCGTGGGTAAACTCCATATAATTGCCGATCCACTCGGCCACCATCTCGTTCCCTCTCAGCCGGGGCTTATGAGTCGATTGCACGGAACTTCCACTGTATCGTATAAACAGTTCCGAATTCGTGTCAATCAAAAAATCCGCTACCGATGTCCAGCAGCCGTTATTGTCTACCTTGATAAGATTCAGCCGTGTCAGCAAGTCCTCTATTTCCTGATAGGACCTCATTCCGAAGTGCGGCAGTTTGGTGAGCATCCCGCTCTTTCCGCAAGCCTTGTTCACCACGATAAAGTCATACAGGGTATTCACTCCGCTCTTGATGGCCGCGTTCGTGCAGCGTACCGACAAGCCCAATTCTGTCACGGAAGTAAGCAACATCCGCATGAAATCCCGGTAGGCCGTCTCTTGGTCCCGCTCGCTGCATATCATATTATCCTTCAGTGCAGAGCACACCATCTCCTTTATCACATCCTTGCTGTTGTCCGCATTGGAACCTTGTCTTTTCAATAAAAGCTGCAGGTTTCGGTTCTCCCGGATGGTCTCAGCCAGCCGCAGACGCAAAGCAGGTACATCCGCATAATACATTTTCAACCGGATGGAAGCCGTACGGATATAATACTGCAGGGTAGAGAGACTTATGTCATGTCTGGCAGCTACCGTCGCCATGTCATCATCCTCTGCACATTCGCGGAGCATATCACTCAGTTCTGTGCCCAATATATCCAGCCATGTACGGACAAACTGCCGATAAGCGGTAGTCAGTGATCCCTTAACTTTCATGCCGGCATTATCCATACCGATGTCATTCATGAATGACTTCAGAGAGGAAACGGACACGTAACCGTCAGCCCCCTGTATATATCCTTTGGACAACCAAAGTCCGATTTTTTCAGGTTGCAGGCCATACACCTTTTCTATTTCATCATAAGTCATCAGTTTCTCCATAATAGTCCTTTTTCATCTGTGATAACCCACACGTCGTTTTTCCCCTGAAGCGTCATCCTGTAACTGTTGGACTGAACTGCGGATACGTCCCTCGTAAATACCCATGACCCTATTGGACAACTTATCGGCATATTCCTTGGAATATCCATTATCGCGCTGTGCGTTGGGAATGGCATTAATCAGTTCCTTCGGGGTAATCTCACCTTTCCGGTATGCCATGGACATGGCCACACATTCATCCATCAGCCGGACAAAAACGGCCTGGTTTTCCTTACTTTGCCACATGTCAACTGCCTTTTCGCTGGGACAGACCAAAGTACAGTACTGGTCAAAGGTTGATTTAGGGTCATACTTCTGTAGCATGGAATCCACCTTCTCGATATATTCGTCCGTTTGGGAGAATGACTTGTCCAGCGGCGTGTCAGCGGAGAACTGCAATTCCTCGCTGCCGGATACCGGGATTGAGATACCCCCTGACACTGACGCAGCCATCTCTTGCGGAGACATAGATCTCTCTGCCCAGAATTCCGTCATCCGGTCAGCCAAGGACGTCACATCATTTCCTGTCCTGGGATTGTACGGCTCATAGCATGGGCACTGAAACAGTTCTTCTGCCGTAAGGTCACCATTCCGGTAAGCCAGTGCTTCCGCTCCCACCTGACGAATAATATCTTTCAGGGTTTCCGGTTCGCGCATCATCATGTCATCGACATACTCTGCCGGGAACGGCAATACCCTGCGGTCCTCCATGTCCACCCGAATCATCGGTCCGTATTTCTCATGAATCAGTTCCAGCCTGTCCAGCAGGTTTGACTCGGTCCCCTGTAAGATGACCGGTCCGTTAGCAGATGTCAGGTTGTATTGTCCCGGCTGTTGCCGCGCATCGGTCCGCTCGCGCACCTGTCCGGATGTGTAGTGTTGCACATCCTCTTGGGAAAGGTTATGTCTCAACAGCGCGTCCTTCAAGACTGCCGATTTCAGAATATCCGTATTCGCCAGTCTTTCGATGACACCTTCAGCCACCCCAACTTTGTGCAAACTATAGATCAAGCCTGCCAAAGCTTCAGCCGCATCCGGTTGGATCTTTCCGTCCGGTCCCTTTATTGAACCTTTCCGGTACATCTCCACCAGCTTGTCCACCTTCTGATATTCCAAGCTGATGATTGCCGGGGTAGCGTATATCTCGTCTATCTGTCTGTTTAATGACTCCAAGTCAGCTTTGAGCAGAGAATAATTTTCAGATACCATGAAATTTCTGTCCGTATACATCCCTTCAGCCAGTTCGAGGCAAGCGACATTCTTCCGGTGCACCAGGTAAAAATACTCCATCAAAGGGGACATACCCACACCGTCATTCGTGTTTACCGCCACTCTTGCCAGTTCCTGCACGGACTGCATGTACATCTGCCTGCTGCGGATATTGTTCTGGTTAAACATGCCCATATAAAACTGCTTGGCCATTTCCTGCACCGCCTCGTTGTTGCCGGCCTGTTGTGCGAGCGATATCATCTCGGCCTTTTCCTTGTCATTACCGTTTCTGAAGCGTTCCGGACCGTCTTTTTTCCATCCCTCATTAAAATCATACCTATTGACCACCTTGGTAACTTCTGCCGTACCATCTCGTCCTACCAAGCAGTGATCTTGAATCCTGCAATGGAACAACTGCAGTGTGTTAATCTGCTCATACGGCATATTCAGAAGTTTCACATAGCATTCATGGTCCCAACAACTCACCGACGGTTCAACATGATTTATGTATTTCAGCATCTCGTACAACTGCTTGCTGTCCATAAAATCGAACAGTTGCTTGGCATGTTCCGAGCACTGAACCAACCTATCCTTCAGTTCTTCCGGGTCATTACTGAGCTTGCTTTCCTCCAATATCTGAAGTACACAATCGCCATCCTCCTTCGCTATAGCCCGGTTCAGTTCGGCTCTCTCCATCAGCTTGTCCTGTTGATCATTAAAGAAACCGAACAACATTTGCTGATCCGGAGTCATCTCGCCCTGTGTCAAGTCATTTTTGTACCTCCAATAACCTTCCCGAAGGGAAAATGACGTATCCGGCAAATTATCAGTGGTCAATCTATACAAAGCTTCTGATGCACGTTGTATGGGTTTGTTCAGCCATTTCATGTAGGGATAGATATTGTCTATCCGATACGTAGAGATGATATGTTCTGGAACTCCGTTAAGGAAGTTCTTACGATAATAGGAAGTCAGGTCCAAAAGCGTTCCTGTCTTGACATGTTTCCCATTGCTGTCATAAAGTTCGAATCCGATATATTCACCGTCCTTATTCCTTACAACTACAGCTGTACCCTTCTCTCCTCTCAGCCGTTTCCAGGCATACTTCCCCCCCTTAACCGACAACCGTCCCAGATGCCGGCCACCCCACATGAGCAGCTTTGCCGTATACCGCAAGGGTACGACTACCAGCCACTTCAACACAGTTCCTACAGCTTTGAACAAATTCATAACGATTCAGTTAAAGGTTATATATTTCTTTTACCTCAGAGGGGGAAAGCCGGCTTGTCACCGTTTTGACAACGGCCAGTTCTGTCAGCATCTTCCCACTCAAGTACAACTTATACAAGGTCAAATCATTTTCCGGATAGAAAGCCGGTCTATGTCCAGCAGGTATCTGCAAAATCTGTTGCTCGGTCCAGCTCAGCTTTTCTATCAGCTCAGGTGTCATTCCGTCCTTCCGGATTTCTGTCAGCAGCTCCATACGGTTCCGTTGCAGCGCATCATACTTACCGGCGCCATTAGGGAGCACAGTTCCACCAGAGGCAGCAACCGCTGGAACCGTACACACCGGTTCAGCCTTGTCGGGTTTCGATTGTTCCGGCATCACAAAAACGGACTTCAATTTTTCCTGCAAATCACTGTTCATAGTCTCCTGAAACTCGTGCACATACATATCATATACAAGCCCGTATTGTTCTGTGCCAGCATCCTGAAGGGCTATCTGTATGTCAGCGATAATACCGTCACATTCCTCTTCGTCCTCCGTATCACGCAATTCGTGGAAAAGTTGCCAGATAGACTCCTGCAGCTTCATGTCAAGTACAGCAGTCTGAACCTTCTGACCGGTGGCAACCGCAGCGGTCTGCTTATTGGCAGATCGGGCATGGTAAGCTTCCGAGATTGCATCGAACGCCTTTTGCGCAGTGTGTTTGAGCGCAGTGAAGTCGTTGGAATCCACACCTTCCTTCATAGGAACCTGAAGATGATAGAATTCGTAGAACGGGTCTATTTTGTACAGAAGACCCTTTTCGATGGATTTAGGCCCCTTGGATGCCAACACCTGCAAGCGTTTGGAATCATTCTCCTGAACCAAACTCTGTACAGCCTCCATATCAGAGTCGTCAAGCTCACATTCCTCTTCGACTCCATCCCATGAGAAAGAGAAACTGCCTGTCATGGTCAGTTTGGCAAACTGGTGTATCTGGTCCCGTCTTATGGACCTGTCCTGAGCGTTCAAATCAGCGTTCTGCATATTCATATTTCTACGCGCGGGATTTTCTTCGCCGGAACCTCCCGAAGCCTGGTACATCCGTTGCTGGTCCGTCAAGGTCCAGTCCGAAGAACCGGGAATACGTATACCCAGTACCTGATTGATGAATGTCTTTTCCGCACGGTTGCTGAAGGGGATGAAAATGTCACTGTCATACCGTTTGACCAGGAACTTGAACTGCTCTTCTGCCGTCAGTTCCTTCCAGTCGTTGATATGGCTGGTGACCAATTCCTGCCGGAAACGGTCTGAAGGTATCCAGGGGGAGTTCTCGCATATATTGTCCAGATAAGACTTGTTCGGGATATAGAAATGGTAATACTTATCTTCTTCGGGAATGCACATGACACATTCGATACGTTTGTTCTTCAGTACCCGAAGCGTACAGTTCTGATCCCAGTCTGTAAACGAGCAGTCAGCCAGCTTGGGGGCAGTATGTTTTTGTATGTATGCAGCATACTGTTTCGCGTAGCTCTCATGATTCTTGAAAGCGGCCAGATCCGCTTCCAGATCAACAACGGACATACCGAAATGCTCA
>ERZ772937.1569-NODE-1569-length-16210-cov-73.711173_pt1 | contig 16210 bp, 7 predicted proteins | sample MGYA00512113_ERZ772937 | MGnify/ENA primary metagenome ERZ772937 (study PRJEB29015, sample SAMEA2737649) | human gut metagenome | biome: human gut; feature: human-associated habitat; material: faeces | place: China | collected 2012 ... | reverse complement strand
AAATTAAACAAAAAGACAGATGAAAAGAAATCTCATTGTATTATTAACCATACTGGTATGCGGCCTGACGGCCTGCAAACCGGGACAAAAGAAAGACGGAAATATGGAAAAAGAAACGAAGTTGAAGATTGAGACAAGTGCGGGTGACATTATCGTGAAACTGTATAACGAAACGCCGAAGCATCGCGATAACTTTATCAAGCTGGCCGAGGAAGGTACTTATGAAGGTACGCTGTTTCACCGTGTCATCAAGGACTTCATGATACAGGCGGGCGACCCCGAATCGAAGAATGCCCCGAAAGGCAAGATGCTGGGAGCGGGCGATGTGGGATACACTGTTCCTGCGGAGTTTGTCTACCCGAAATACTTCCATAAGAAAGGTGCGCTGTCTGCCGCCCGTCAGGGAGATAACGTAAACCCGAAGAAGGAATCGTCCGGTTGTCAGTTCTATATCGTGACCGGAAAGGTGTATAACGATTCTACGCTTCTCGGCATGGAACATCAGATGAACCAGGCACGCCTGAACAATGCTTTCAATGCTTTGGCGCAGAAGCACATGAAGGAAATCTACAAGATGCGTAAGGACGGTGACCAGGAAGGGCTGATGAATCTGCAGGACACGCTTATCGCGCAGGCTGAGGCTCAGGTGGCCGGCGAACCGGAGTTCCGTTTCACGCCGGAACAGGTAAAGGCATATACCACTGTAGGCGGCACACCGCATCTGGATGGCGAATATACCGTGTTCGGCGAAGTCGTTGAAGGCATGGATGTGGTAGATAAGATACAACAGGTAAAGACAGACCGCAGCGACCGTCCGGAAGAGGATGTGAAGATTGAGAAGGTGACTGTGATTGACTGATAAACAGAATTGCGTCAAACCTTTGGGAAGAGAGTCTCGCCCTGTCACACAAGTATGAAGATAAATAAGCATTGTTTCCCCAACGGCCTGCGGCTGGTACACTACGAGGATACCAGCACGCAGATGGTGGCGCTGAACATCGTTTACGATGTCGGTGCGCGCGACGAGCATCCCGAGCATACCGGCTTTGCCCATTTGTTCGAGCATCTGATGTTCGGCGGTTCGGCGCATATTCCCGATTACGATACGCCTTTGCAGTTGGCGGGGGGAGAAAACAATGCCTGGACCAATAATGACATAACCAATTACTACCTCACCGTTCCGAAGCCGAACATAGAGACAGCCTTTTGGCTGGAGTCCGACCGTATGCTGGAGCTGGCTTTCAGCGAGCAAAGCCTCGAAGTGCAACGCGGTGTAGTGATGGAAGAGTTCAAGCAACGCTGCCTTAACCAGCCGTATGGCGATGTGGGGCATCTGTTCCGGCCGCTGGCGTTCCGGGTGCATCCGTACCGCTGGCCTACTATCGGCAAGGAACTCTCGCACATAGAGCAAGCCACGCTGGACGAGGTGAAGAGTTTCTTCTACCGTTTCTACGCTCCGAACAATGCCGTGCTGGCAGTGACGGGAAACATTTCATGGGATGAAACCGTTAAGCTTACCGAGAAGTGGTTTGCTCCCATACCCCGGCGGGACGTTCCGGTGAGGCAATTGCCGCAGGAGCCGGAGCAAACGCAGGAACGCCGGCTGACGGTAGAAAGAAACGTGCCGCTGGACGCCTTGTTCATGGGCTATCACATGTGCAGTCGCGAGGGTGCGGATTATTACGCATTCGATATTCTGTCCGATATTCTCAGCAACGGACGTTCCAGCCGTTTGAACCGCCGCTTGGTACAGGAACAGAATATCTTTTCCGGTATCGACGCGTACATCAGCGGTACGCGTGATGCGGGTCTGCTGCAAATCAGCGGTAAGCCTGCGGCAGGTGTGTCGTTGGAGCAGGCGGAAGCTGCTGTCCGTAAAGAACTGGAAGAGTTGCAGCGGTCTCCGGTAGATGGGCAGGAACTGGAGAAGGTTAAGAACAAGTTTGAATCTACTCAGATATTCGGCAATATCAACTATCTGAACGTGGCCACAAACCTTGCCTGGTTCGAGCTGACGGGAAAGGCGGAAGATATTGACCTTGAAGTAGAGCGTTATCGTTCCGTTACGACGGAGCAGTTGCATACTGTGGCGCAGCGTACTTTCTGCGAAAGCAATGCCGTAGTATTATATTATAAGAGTGATAAATGACAGTCAAAGGGAGCGTTTTTCGTCTCTTTTCAGGAGGGGAAGGGCGCCGTTTGACGAAACGAAAGTTCCCTGTTAAGGAAACTTCGGTTTCCTTGTTGAGGAAGCTTCGGTTTCCTTGTTGAGGAAGCTTCGGTTTCCTGTTGAGGAAGCTTCAGTTTCCCATTGAGGAAACTCCCGTTTCCCGTCGGGGGAACTCCCGTTTCCCATTAGGGAAACTTTGGTTTCTTACTAAGGAAATTCTGGTTTCCCGCCAGGGGAACAATGGTTTCTCCCTTTGAAACAAATTTTAGACAATAAGATGATGAATTGGATAGCCGGCTATAAGCAGCATTATAAAGCGTTGATATTTTTGGGACTTCCCATTGTTATCGGACAGGTGGGAGTAATTATTCTCGGTTTTGCCGATACTCTGATGATCGGGCATCACAGTACCGAGGAGTTGGGTGCAGCTTCTTTCGTAAACAATGTATTTACGCTTTGCATCATTTTCAGTACCGGTTTCAGTTACGGGCTGACGCCTATCGTGGGCAGTCTTTACGGCAACCGCCGCTTTGCGGAAGCGGGGCAGGCGTTGCGTTGCAGTTTGGTGGCGAATGTCCTGGTGGCATTGCTCCTTACGTTTATCATGACGGTGGTCTACTTCAACGTGGAGCGCCTGGGGCAGCCCGAGGAACTGATGCCTTTGATAAAACCTTATTACCTGGTATTGCTTGCTTCGCTGGTTTTCGTGATGCTGTTCAATGGCTTCAAGCAGTTTACGGACGGAATCACAGATACGAAGACCGCCATGTGGATCTTGCTGGGCGGAAATACGCTGAACATCATAGGCAACTATATCCTTATCAACGGCAAACTGGGCTTCCCGGAGCTGGGGTTGCTGGGGGCAGGCATCAGTACGTTGTTCTCGCGTATTATGATGGTGGTGGTGTTTGCGTTGATTGTGCTGCGCGGCCGCCGCTTTATCCGTTACCGGATCGGGTTCTCCCGCATGGGATGGTCGTTTCCGGTGTTCAAGAAGCTCAATGCACTGGGCTGGCCTGTCGGTTTGCAGATGGGAATGGAGACGGCCTCTTTCAGCCTTAGCGCCATCATGGTGGGCTGGCTGGGCACTATCGCTTTGGCATCCCATCAGATAATGCTGACCATCTCGCAATTCACGTTTATGATGTACTACGGTATGGGTGCAGCGGTGGCGGTGCGTGTCAGCAATTTCAAGGGGCAAGACGATATGGAGAATGTACGCCGCTCCACATTTGCGGGTTTCCACTTGATAATGGCTATGGAAGTAGTGCTTATGAGCATCGTTTTTGTGATGCGCGGACAGGTGGGCGGCTGGTTTACGGATAGCGCAGAGGCTTCGGCGCTGGTAGCCTCTTTGTTCTTCCCTTTCTTGATTTATCAGTTTGGTGACGGACTGCAAATCAACTTTGCCAATGCGCTGCGGGGCATATCGGATGTAAAGCCGATGATGGTTATTGCATTTATTTCTTATTTTATTATATCTTTGCCCGTAGGATATTTTTGCGGTTTTGTGCTGGGCTGGGGACTGGTCGGCGTGTGGATGGCTTTCCCGTTCGGTCTGACCAGTGCCGGGGTGATGCTGTGGCTGCGCTTCCGCTATAAAACGAGGACAAGATGATGCACGGGGCGATGCTTTGTCACCCTGTCGCTCCATAACTCTTTTATTACCTGTTTATGAATAGCGTATCGAAAGTAAAGATAGCTGTCGGATACACTCTGCTGCTGGGAGTGTTGTTCTTTTCCCTGTTCTTTGTGCATCGGGAGATGGAGCATCTTATGCTTTCCGATAACCGGGACGTGCAGTGGACGGACAGTCTCATTACGCTTCTTCGGAAGAAGGATGCGAACACTATTTACATGCTGCGCGTGTTGAGCGAGACGAACGACAGCATGGTCTCTACCCGGGAGATAGAAAATATTATCGCTACCCGGCAGGATTCGTTTGTGACAAACCAGCGCGTACAGCAGCGCATCATTACGCATCGCGACACGGTGGTTACCAAGCCCAGGAAGAAAGGATTCTTCCGCCGTTTGGGAGAGGTGTTCGTGCCGCCTAAGAAAGATACCGCCATTCAGGTAAAGACTTCCCTCGAATATGCCACGGATACGGTGATTAACGTGTATAATCCGGTGGATTCCCTGCAGGAAAAGCTGCGTGCCGTGGCACAACAGCAGAAAGAACACATTGCGATTGTACAGCGCCGCAGGCGTACCTTGCAACGCATGGACCGGATGCTGACCGCCCGTATCGACAGTCTGCTGAAAGGCTACGAACAGGAAACCCTGCAGCGTGCCCGCAAAGAGGCGGAGTACCAGCAGTCCGTACGCCATCACTCCATTAAGACAATCAGCGGCATTGCCGTCGGTGCGGTGCTGCTTTCCGTTTTTTTCCTGATAATCATAGGGCGCGACATTACGCGCAGCAACCGCTATCGCCGCGAACTGGAAGAAGCCCGCCGCCGTGCCGAGGACCTGCTGGCCACGCGCGAGAAGATGATGCTTGCCATTACCCACGACTTTAAGGCGCCGCTCGGCTCCATCATGGGCTATGCCGACCTGCTCTCCCGTCTGACGGTGGACGAACGGCAACGCTTCTACCTGGATAATATGAAAACCTCATCGGAACATCTGCTGAAGCTGGTGGTCGATTTGCTCGATTTCCACAGGCTCGACCTTCATAAGGCGGAGATAAACCGGGTCACCTTCCATCCCGCCCGCTTGCTGGAAGAGATTCATGTCAGTTTTGAACCGCTGACTTCTGCCAAAGGCCTGGAGTTGCATTGCGATATTGCTCCCGAACTGGAGAGTACTTACATCTGCGACCCGCTCCGTCTCCGCCAGATTATCAACAACCTGCTGTCCAATGCAGTGAAGTTTACGGACGAGGGGAGCATAACGATGACGGCGCGTTACGAGGAACGCCGGCTGGTGGTGGCCATTGCCGATACGGGCAAAGGTATGGAACCGGCGGACAGGGAGCGGATTTTCCAGGAGTTTACCCGCCTTCCCGGTGCGCAGGGCAAAGAGGGCTTCGGACTCGGTTTGTCTATTGTGCGCATGCTTGTGCAGTTGCTGGAAGGAACGATTGACGTGGACAGTGTGCCGGGCAAGGGAAGTACATTTACGCTGCGTGTTCCCTTGTTCCCCGTACAGGTATCGGAGGATACCGGCGAGAAATATCAGGAGACGGAAACCGGGATTTCTTCCGCTCTTTCAGAGAGCATGCCCGCTTCTTCACAACCTTCGCTCCGTGTGTTGCTGATTGACGACGACCGCATTCAGCTTACGCTTACCGCAGCCATGCTCCAGCATAGTGGCATCGCTTCGGTATCGTGCATGCAATTGGACGAATTGCTGGATGCCCTGCGTTCCGACACCTTTGATGTGTTGCTCACCGATGTACAGATGCCTGCCATCAACGGTTTCGACCTGTTGAAACTGTTGCGTGCGTCGAACCTGCCCCAAGCGCAGGCCATTCCCGTGATAGCCGTTACCGCCCGTAGCGATATGAAGCCGGAAGAGTTCAAGGAATATGGCTTTGCCGGCTGCCTGCACAAACCGTTTACGGTGGCGGAACTGTTCCGGGAACTGAATGCGGAAGGTATCGGACAAACATCTGCCGTGCGGAGCGAAGTAGCAGCGGAGACGGTTGAGGCTTCATCGCCGGATGCTCCTTATGACTTCTCGGCACTCACCGCTTTCTCCGGTGATGACCCGGAGGCGGCAAAGTCCATTATGGAGAGCTTCGTTACCGAAACCCGCCTCAATGCCGAACGTTTGCAAAAGGCGGCGGATGCGGCGGATATGGACGAGGTGGCGGCCGTTTCGCACAAGATGATTCCTCTCTTTACGCTGATTGGCGCTACGGAACTGGTGGCGGAGCTTAAAATACTGGAAGGCTTGCGCGGTACTCCTTTTACAGCCGGGCAGAGGCAGCGGGCACTGCGTTCGCTTGCTCTTATCGAGGACATTATCCGCTTGCAGGCACGGGCGGATTAGAATAAGCAATTACGGTATAAGTGGTCGTAAACACCGGCGCAACATAGTATTTTTCTTTTATTAGGAACTTTATCTCAAAATTAATTGTTTACTTTGTACGAATTAATCGATGACAGCTTGACGTTCCAATGAGAAGAAAATGGTTAAGAGGGGCACTTTGGGTGCTTCTTACTCCTATTATCCTATTTGTAATATTGATGATATTGCTTTACGTGCCGCCCGTACAGAATTTTATACGGAAGCAGGCCACGGCAATAGCATCGGATGCTACGGGCATGAATATCTCCGTAGAGCGGATAGACCTTCGTTTTCCGTTGAACCTGCTTGTACGCGGTGTTCAGGTAGTGCAGCCGGGAAGCGATACTACTGATATCCAACACCCCGATACCTTGCTGAACCTCGGAAGCCTGAACGTCCGCGTACAGGCATGGCCCTTATTGAAAGGAAGGGTAGAGGTGGATGACATCACTTTGCAACGGGTGGCCGTAAACTCTTCCGGCCTGCTGGAAGGCATGCGCATAAAAGGTACGCTCGGACGGTTCTTCCTTGCCAGTCACGGCATAGACCTGAATAAAGAGGATGCCGTACTGAACCGGGTGGAACTGAGCGATACCCACGTGCAGGTGATGCTTGCCGACACTACCGAAACTCCGGAGGATACCACCGAGACCGCCTTGAACTGGCGCGTAGCATTGCATAACCTGAAACTGAAGAATGTGTCGGTGGATTTGCAGATGCCGCTCGACTCCATGTCGCTGGCAGCCACTATCGGGGATGCAAGCATAGAGGATGCCGAAGCCGACCTCAAGCGGCAGTTTTATGGCTGGCGTAAGTTTGCCCTTACGGGGACTTCCGTGAATTACGATACAGGTACAGCCGTTCCTGCCGAGGGCTTTGACGCTTCGCACATCGCATTGCGCGATATCCGTATCGGCATAGATTCGGTGATGACCTGCGGCCGCGACATGAATGCCGTTATCCGCGAGTTCTCCATGTACGACCGTTCCGGGCTGACGGTGACTTCCCTGACCGGGCGCCTCTTTGCCGACTCAGCCGTTATCCGTGTTCCCTATTTGCAGCTCAAGACCCCGCACAGCGAAATGAACCTGACGGCGCAGACCTATTGGAAACTTGTCGATATACCCACTACCGGACAGTTGTCCGCCCGCTTTAACGCCAATATCGGCAAGCAGGATGTATTGCTCTTTGCCGGCGGACTGCCCGAAACCTTTAAAGAGGCTTATCCTTTCCGCCCGTTGGTAATCCATGCCGGTACGGAAGGCAATCTGAAACAGATGCAGATTTCCCGTTTCACGGCCGAACTTCCCGGCGCTTTCTCATTGAGCGGCGGCGGTGAGTTGTGGAACCTTACGGATAGCCTGAAGCGTAGCGGAGGGCTTGACTTTGAGATGCAGACGCAAGACCTTAACTTCCTCACCGGGCTTACCGGGGTCACTCCCGACGGCTCTATCGTTGTGCCCGACAGTATGAACCTCGTAGCGCGTCTCGGGCTCGACGGGCCTCAATGCAATGCCCTGCTCAAAGTGCAGGAGGGCAAAGGCAGTCTGAATCTGGATGCCGCTTACAACCTGTCTACCGAGGTCTATCATGCAGACCTCGCCATAGATGCCTTGCAGCTTCATCATTTCCTGCCCAAAGATTCTGTTTATGCACTTACTGCGCATGTTGCCGCCAAAGGCAGGGGAGTGGATATGACTTCCCGTCAGACGACGGCTCTTGTGGAAGCTAAACTGGACGAACTGCAATATGCCCGCTGGAATCTGTCGGGTGTGAACCTGAATGCGGGGTTGAAATCTGCGGTAGCTTCTGTACGGTTGACGAGCGATAATGAACTGTTGAAGATGCAGTCCGAAGCCGACCTTCGTCTCGACCGTAAATATATGGACGGCAGACTGAACATGAAAGTAGAGGAACTGGACTTGTATAATCTGGGAATCGCATCCGAACCTTTGGAACATCCCGTTGCGTTCAATCTGGGAGCGGAAGCGCGTCGCGATTCCATTAAGTTGCGGATGGATGCCGGCGATATGGATTTGCAGTTCCGTGCCCGCAGCACGTTGGAGGAGTTGCTGGGGCAGTCGGACAAGTTCGTAGCCATTCTGACGAAACAGATAGAGGAAAGACGCCTCGACCATGCCGCCTTGCGGCAGGTATTGCCCTCGGCGGGCATGAAGTTGACGGCGGGGCAGGCCAATCCGGTCAGCTATTTCCTGAAAACAAAAAACATAAGTTTCAATGACTTCACCCTTCGCTTTGGGAGTACGCCGGCACGGGGCATCAACGGACGGACCGCCGTTCACGGATTGCGTGTGGACTCGTTGCAGCTCGATACGGTTTTCTTTGCCGTGAAGCAGGATACTTCCCGGATGATGCTGCAAAGCGGGGTGATTAACGGACCGAAGAATCCGCAGTTCGTATTCCGCAGTACGCTGACCGGTGAGATTCGCAGTGAAGATGCCGAACTGACCGTGAATTATGTGGACGGAAAGGGACAGACAGGAGTGCTGTTCGGCGTCAATGCCCGCCCGCTGACGGAGGGACATGGCAAAGGCAACGGAGTATTGCTTAATCTGACGCCTGCCGAACCGGTTATCGCATACCGTAAGTTCCATTTCGTAGACAACAGCAATTGGATATATCTGCATAACAACATGCGCGTCTATGCCAATATCGATATGGATAGTGACAACGGTTTGGGCTTCCGTATGCAGTCGGACAAGAACGACAGCATTTCATTGCAGAATATGAACGTGGAGTTGAGCCGTTTCCAACTGGGCGAACTGAGCGAGGTGCTTCCTTATATGCCCCGTCTCACCGGCTTGTTCTCTGCCGAGGCGCAGTATATACAGACCCCTACTTCCTTGCAGGTTTCAGCCGAAGCCAATATCGATGAACTGACCTATGAGCGGCAGCATGTGGGAGACATCGGTATGGGAGCCACATGGCTGCCGGGCGATAAAGGCGCTACGCATTATCTGAATACATATTTCAGTTATGACAACCGGGAAGTGATGACTGCCGACGGCATACTGACACAGAAGAACGGAAAGGACACGCTGGAAGTGACTACCTCTTTTGAACACTTCCCGATGAAGATTGCCAATGCTTTTGTGCCCGACCAAATGATGTCCTTTACCGGCGACCTCGATGGCGGGATGTACATCTACGGACCGTTGGAGAAACCCAGAATGCACGGAGATATCACGCTGGACAGCGTATCGGTATATGCCCGTCAGGCAGGGGCCCGCTACTGGTTTGACGACCGTCCCGTGCAGATTAAGGATAATCAACTGATATTTGATAAGTTCGCCATTTATACCACCAGCAAGAATCCGTTTACCATTAACGGCAAGGTGGACTTCCGCAATTTGGAACGTCCTACGGCGGACTTGAAGTTGCTGGCGGAGAACTATACGCTGCTGGATGCGCCGCGCACCCGCGAAAGTCTTATCTACGGCAAGATATTTGTCGATTTGAACGCTACGGTACGAGGGCCTTTGGATGCCCTGACCATGCGCGGTAACATGAACCTGCTGGGCAATACGGATGTTACCTATGTACTGACGGACTCACCGTTGACGGTGGAAGACCGCCTTGAGGGCTTGGTAACCTTTACTTCTTTTGCCGATACGGCTTCGGTGGGCACTGATGAGGCTCCCGCCATGTCTTTGGGCGGTATGGATATGATTATGTCCGTACATATCGACAATGCCGTGCGCCTGCGTGCCGATTTAAGTCCCGACCGCAGTAAATTCATTGAATTGGAAGGTGGCGGAGATTTGAACATGCAGTATACTCCGCAAGGCGATATAAGCCTTACCGGACGTTATACGCTTTCGGGCGGAATTATGAAGTATTCGCTTCCTATCATTCCGTTGAAGGAATTCCAGATTAACAACGGCAGTTATGTGGACTGGCGAGGCGATCCGATGAATCCGACGCTGAACCTGAAAGCGACGGAGCGTATGCGCGCTTCGGTAGCCGATGGTGATGACGGTGGTTCGCGCGTGGTGAATTTCGATGTGTCCATAGCTATAAAGAATCGCCTTGACGCCCCCGAACTTATTTTCGATATAACGGCGCCGGATGATGCCACCATTGAGAATGAGTTGCAGGCTATGGGAGCCGAGGAGCGCAGCAAACAGGCCATTGCCATGCTGGCGACCGGTGTTTATATGAACAGCGGTGTCAAAGGCGGCGGATTGTCTATGGGCAGTGCTTTGAACAGTGTTATCCAAAGTCAGATCAACTCATTGGCAGGCTCGGCTTTCCAAAGCATCAACGCAAGTTTCACTATGGGTATGGAAGACCGTACGTCAGCCGAAACGGGTGACAAGCAGACGGATTATAGCTTCCGCTATTCGCAGCGTCTTTTCAACGACCGTGTGCAGATTGTCATCGGCGGTAAGGTGACAACCGGCGCCAATGCCACGAATGATGCGGAATCGTTTATCGACAATATTTCGCTTGAGTACCGCCTTGATACGTCCGGTACGCGCTATGTCCGTGTGTTCTATGACAAGAACTACGAGAGTGTGCTCGACGGGGAAATAACGGAAACCGGAGTCGGCCTTGTGCTTCGTCGCAAAATGGACCGCTTGGGCGAACTTTTTATCTTCAGGAAAAAGAAGAAGCAAACTGTAGAATGATATGAAACGACTGATAGTATATATGGCGGGCATACTGTTGCTGGCAGGATGTTCCACAACCAAGCATTTGCCGGAAGGTGAGATTCTGTATACGGGACAAAAAAAGATGATTGTCGAGAACCGCAGTACCACTCCGGTAGGCGAGACTGCCATGGAAGAGGTTGAAGCGGCGCTTGCCACTGCTCCGAACAATTCTTTGCTGGGTAGTTCCACTATTCGCATACCTTTTCCTATGGGGTTATGGATTTACAATGGCTTTGTGAAATATGAGAAAGGCTTTGGCAGGTGGATATTCAACCGCTTTGCGGCAAAGCCCGTACTGATGTCTACTGTCAATCCCGATATCCGGCAGAAGGCGGCTGCCAATTTATTGCGCGATTACGGCTACTTTAACGGAACGGTCAGCTATAAAACGTTTATCGATCCGAAGGATTCTTTGAAAGCAAAGCTGCAATATACGGTGGATATGCGCAACCCTTATTTTATCGATACGGTCTATTATCACGGTTTCAGTGAGCGTACCTTGCGCATTATGAATATGAGCCGGCGCCGTTCGCTTATCAGTCCGGGAGAACAGTTCAACGTGACCGACCTTGACGGAGAACGTACCCGTATCAGTACTTTGCTGCGCAATGTAGGGTGCTATTATTTCCGTCCCGATTATCTGACTTATCAGGCGGATACGACCTTAGTGCCCGGCGGACATGTTGCCATGCGCATGGTTCCTGCTCCCGGCATGCCTTCCGTTGCCGAGAAACCGTTTTATGTAGGCAAGAAAGCTTTTTATCTGTATGGCAAGCAGGGACAGACCCCTAATGACAGTATCGACTACAAAGGCCTGCGCATCTATTATCACGACAAGCTGCGGGTACGTCCCAATATGATTTACAGATGGCTGAACTATCAGGCGTATCGTCAGAAACGTCAGGTGCAGGACAGTACGGGTATTTCCCGCAGACGCTCCATGCAACGCCTTTACAGCCTTTATCGCCAGACCCGCGTGCAGGAGCGCTTGAACAATGTAGGCATCTTCCGTTATCTTGAGATGCAGTACACCCCGCGTGATACGACATTCGTGTGCGATACGCTGGATGTGAATATTCATGCGGCACTCGACAAGCCTTATGATGCCGAACTGGACTTCAATGTAAAGATGAAAAGCAATAACCAGACCGGACCGGGAGCTTCGTTCACCGTAACGAAGAACAATGTGTTTGGCGGCGGTGAGGCATGGAATGTAAAGTTGGACGGTTCGTATGAGTGGCAGACGGGTAAAGACCGTTCTTCGCTGATGAACAGTTATGAAGTGGGGTTGTCTACCTCGCTTATGTTTCCGCGCGTGGTCTTCCCTCGCTTTGGCGACAAGGAGTATGACTTTCCGGCCACTACGACTTTCAAACTGTACATCGACCAGTTGAACCGTGCCAAGTATTATAAACTGCTGGCGTTTGGCGGAAACGCTACATACGATTTCCAGCCGAAGCGTACGAGCAAGCATAGTTTTACACCGTTCAAACTCACGTTCAACGTACTTCGCGACCCTACGGAAGCCTTCAAGGAGTTGCAGGCGGAGAATCCTGCACTCTACGTCAGCCTGCGCGACCAGTTTATTCCGGTCTTTGAGTATATGTACACCTACGACAACGCATCTTTGCCGGGTGTGCGCAATCCTATCTGGTGGCAGACGACAGTGAGCTCGGCTGGTAACCTTACTTCGTGCATTTATCGTATTTTCGGAAAGTCGTTCAAGGAGAAGGACAAAAAGCTGCTGGGTGTTCCTTTTGCACAGTTCCTGAAGGTAAACAGCGAATTCCGCTATCATTATAAGATAGACAAAAACCAGATGATTGCCTCGCGCATTGCCGGTGGCGTGATATGGTCGTACGGAAATGCGCTGGCGGCTCCTTATACCGAACAGTTCTATATCGGTGGCGCCAACAGTGTGCGTGCTTTTTCTGCACGTAGCATAGGTCCGGGCAGTTATGCTCCGGATAAGGAAAATAAGTATTCTTTCATCAATCATGTGGGTGATATACGTATGGAAGCTAATGTTGAATACCGCTTCCGCATTATCGGAGATTTGCATGGAGCTGTATTCTTGGATGCCGGTAATGTGTGGCTGATGCGTAAGGATGAGTCCCGTCCAGGCGGCGAGTTCACTTTAAAGAACTTTGCCAGACAGATAGCTTTGGGTACGGGAGCCGGTTTGCGTTATGATATGGACTTTCTGGTTTTCCGTCTGGATTGTGGAGTGGGATTGCACGATCCGTATGATACCGGTAAGTCGGGATACTATAATATTCCCAAGTTCAAGGACAGTCTTGCCTTGCATTTCGCTATCGGTTATCCGTTCTAAGGCAAACTGTGGGTTTGGGGCTGACAATAGTGAAGAATTGTGGCTAATAAGCAAACTAAAAGTAGAAGTATCTGCCATTGAGGCGGAGTTTTGTACGATTATGGAAAAGAATGGACTGAAATCTTCCTTTTTCTGATATAAATTTTACTACTTTTGTGCCTGTTATCAACCATGATACACTAACCTTTTTAAATAATAACTAATATGAAACCAACTTTATTCTTATTGGCAGCCGGCATGGGCAGCCGCTATGGTGGCCTGAAGCAATTGGACGGACTGGGACCTAATGGCGAAACTATTATGGATTATTCTATTTACGATGCTATCAAGGCCGGATTCGGTAAGCTCGTTTTTGTTATCCGTAAAGATTTTGAACAAGACTTCCGCGATAAAATCATATCCAAATACGAAGGTCATATCCCGTGCGAATTGGTGTTCCAGGAACTGGATGCACTTCCCGAAGGATTCACGTGTCCGGCCGACCGTACCAAACCTTGGGGAACCAACCACGCCGTAATGATGGGTGCCGATGTGATAAAGGAACCGTTTGCCGTTATCAATTGCGATGACTTCTACGGTCGTGATTCTTTCCAGGTAATGGGCAAGTTCCTGTCTGAGCTTCCCGAAGGATCCAAGAATGTATATTCGATGGTAGGGTTCCGCATCGGCAATACATTGAGTGAAAGCGGTACGGTGTCTCGCGGTCTTTGCAGCACTGATGCAAATAATCTGCTGACTTCTGTCGTTGAACGTACCAAAATTCAGCGTATGGACGGTGAAGTGAAATATATTGATGATAATGGTGAGTGGACTGCTACTCCCGATACAACTCCGGTCAGTATGAATTTCTGGGGCTTTACTCCCGATTACTTCGCTTACAGTCAGGAATTCTTCAAGACGTTCCTCAGCGATTCGAAGAATATGGAGAACCTGAAGAGTGAATTCTTTATTCCTTTGATGGTGGATAAACTGATTAATGACGGTACTGCTACGGTTGAAGTGCTTGATACGAACAGTAAATGGTTCGGGGTGACTTATCCGGAAGACCGTCAGAGCGTGGTCGATAAGATTAAGGCATTGGTGGATGCGGGAGAATATCCGGCTAAGCTGTTCTAAAAGAACGCCAATCTATTCTAAAGGAGCGCCCAGGCGATTCCCTTTATAAAAATATCCCCTCTTTTTCTTTCTGTTTTCCAAATCGGTTGGACAGAAAGGGAAAGAGGGGATTTATTGAAATTTAAATGAATGCAGTTGTATGCTTTGAATGCATGATTGCGTGAGAATAAAAAATAATATCGTTACCTTTGCAGTCTTGAACGATTAATTCATTGACACTATGATATCTGTAGAAGGACTGAAGGTGGAATTTAATGCTACTCCTCTGTTTGAAGACGTTTCTTACGTTATTAATAAGAAAGACCGTATAGCCCTTGTCGGCAAGAATGGGGCGGGCAAGTCCACCATGCTCAAAATACTGGCAGGTATTCAGCAACCCACTTCCGGTGTTGTTGCCGTCCCCCGCGAATGTACTATCGGTTACTTGCCGCAGGTAATGGTTCTCAGCGATGAACGTACTGTGATGCAGGAGGCTGAACTTGCCTTTGAGCATATCTTTGAGATGCAGGCCGACATCGAACGTATGAACCAGCAACTTGCCGAACGTACCGATTATGACAGCGAGGATTATCAGAAGCTGATAGACCGCTTTACCCACGAGAACGAACGCTTTCTGATGATGGGCGGCACTAATTATCGTGCCGAGGTAGAGCGTACTCTTCAGGGGTTGGGCTTTTGCCGGGAAGACTTCGACCGCCCTACGAGTGAGTTCTCCGGCGGCTGGCGTATGCGTATCGAACTTGCCAAGTTGTTGTTGCGCCGTCCCGACGTATTGTTGCTCGATGAACCTACGAACCACCTCGACATAGAGAGCATCCAGTGGTTGGAGAACTTTCTCTCCACCCGTGCCAATGCAGTGGTACTTGTCAGCCACGACCGTGCTTTCCTGAATAATGTCACTACCCGTACTATTGAAATAACCTGTGGGCGTATTTATGATTATAAAGTGAAATACGATGAGTTTGTGACGCTTCGCAAGGAACGCCGTGAACAGCAGCTCCGCGCTTATGAAAACCAGCAAAAACAGATACAGGATACGGAAGAGTTCATCGAGCGCTTCCGCTACAAAGCTACCAAAGCCGTGCAGGTGCAGAGCCGTATCAAGCAACTGGAGAAGATAGAGCGCATCGAAGTGGACGAGGAAGACAACTCTGCGCTGCGGTTGAAGTTCGTTTGTAGCAGCCGTAGCGGTAACTATCCTGTTATTTGTGAAGATGTAGCCAAGGCGTATGGCAACCATGTCATATTCCACAATGTAAATCTCACCATAAACCGTGGTGAGAAGGTGGCTTTTGTAGGTAAGAACGGTGAGGGTAAGTCTACACTCGTAAAGTGTATCATGGACGAGATTACGGATTATACCGGAAAACTTACTTTGGGACACAATGTGCAGATTGGCTATTTTGCTCAGAATCAGGCGCAGTTGCTGGATGAAAATCTTACGGTATTCGATACCATCGACCGTGTGGCGGTAGGGGATATCCGGCTGAAGATACGTGATATATTGGGAGCATTCATGTTTGGTGGCGAGGCTTCGGACAAGAAGGTGAAAGTGCTTTCCGGCGGAGAGCGTACCCGTCTTGCCATGATTAAGCTGTTGCTGGAACCGGTGAATTTCCTGATTCTCGATGAACCTACGAATCATCTCGACATGCGCTCGAAGGATGTGTTGAAGGAAGCTATCCGCGATTTTGACGGTACGGTGATAATTGTCAGTCACGACCGTGACTTTTTGGACGGTCTTGCGACTAAGGTATATGAGTTCGGTGGCGGATTGGTGAAGGAGCACCTCGGAGGTATCTACGATTTCCTGCAGAAGAAGCAGATAGAGAGCCTGAATGATTTGCAGAAATCGCCTTCTTTGTCTTCCTCACCGTCTGCGGAAAAAACGGTTGCCGG
>ERZ772937.1568-NODE-1568-length-16211-cov-2.975118_pt1 | contig 16211 bp, 14 predicted proteins | sample MGYA00512113_ERZ772937 | MGnify/ENA primary metagenome ERZ772937 (study PRJEB29015, sample SAMEA2737649) | human gut metagenome | biome: human gut; feature: human-associated habitat; material: faeces | place: China | collected 2012 ... | reverse complement strand
AGAAATGGAATATGGAAACTCTCTGGGGCAAGTAGAATAACTCGTTTCCGGAATTCCTGTTGTAGCTAAGTAGTTAAGTAGTCAAGTAGTGAGTAGTTAAGTAGTCAAGTAGAAATGATTTGCTTAATGTATTTCTCTTACTTACCTACTTATCTACTTGACTACTCACTACTTGACTACTTAACTACTTACTACTCTTTTATCATATCTCTTCTAAGGCATAATATTGATAATCCCTCAACAGCGTTTGTAGAAATTTCTCGTCACTTCCTTCTGTTTGCTTTATGGATAGGAGTGTACGTACTTTGTCAGCCAGTTGCCGTATACGCCGGGCACGGTCTTTACTTCCAGAAGAGAGCGTTTTATTAATTACATTCACTTGTTCCAGTGATAAATCGGCTGCCGGAGGATATACCGGATGGTAACCTTTGGTCAGGTAGTCGTATTCGTCGAGACTGACTTGTATTTTACGATAATTTTTTTCTTTAATGACCATTGTTCCGGCGGCCAGATCACCCAAACGCTGATGATTCTTAGTCAATAAAATGACGATAACTCCCAATCCGCCTGTGATCGGCAAATCGATAGGAAAGAGAAGCCAACGCAGCAGATAAGAACTAAGACTCGGCGTGGATCCGTCAGCTTTCACCACCCGGATATTCAGCAGACGTTTTCCCAGACTTTGCCCGCGATTGAAGACTTCGCACAACAACGAATAACAGAGTACCGGCAGGTAAACAATCACAAAAAGAAAGAAGAATGAAAAGCCGGAATAAGCGTGAATCCTAAGATAAGACAGAGTAACACTAAATCCTATTACATAAATGAACAGGAAGAAATAGTCTATAATCAGAGCCAGCATACGTTCGCCTATACTTGCCGGTGTCTGGCTGATACGTACAAACTGTCCTGTAATAATAGTGGATTCTGCCATTTCTTTTTAAACATTTTTGTGATTCCGTTGCAAATATATCATAAATCTCTTACTTTTGCTTCGGATTCGGACAAAACTTCTATTCGAATCCCTTAAACGATGAAAGAAGTTACGTTTATTCGTCGGAACATTGAAAAATGGAAAGAGACAGAGAAGGTGGTGGAGAAAGCTGATAAGTTTAATCCCGACCGTCTGGCCGACGCATATACGGAACTTACCGCCGATTTAGCTTTTGCACAGACCCATTATCCTTCTTCCCGTATCACCATTTATCTCAACAATCTGGCTTTTGCATTGCACAATGTGATTTATCGCAATAAGCGCGAAAAGTGGACTCGGATTATTACTTTCTGGACGCAGGAAGTGCCGCAAACGATGCATGATGCCCGTAAGGAATTGTTGGTATCTTTTCTCATTTTCGCTGCCAGTGTTGTGATAGGTATCATTTCGGCTTGGAATGATCCGAACTTTGTCCGGTTGATTCTGGGCAATGGCTATGTGGATATGACACTTGAAAATATAGCTAACGGTGAACCGATGGCGGTATATAACGGTTCGGAGGAGATGCCTATGTTCTTGGGCATTACGCTGAATAATATCATGGTATCTTTCAATTGCTTTGCGATGGGATTGTTGACCAGTTTCGGAACAGGGTATATGTTGCTTTCCAATGGAATCATGGTAGGGGCTTTTCAGACTTTCTTTTACGGAGAGGGACTGTTGGCCGAATCTATGCTGGCCATCTGGCTGCACGGTACGCTTGAGATATGGGCGATCATTGTGGCAGGTGCTGCCGGACTGGCACTTGGAAATAGCTGGCTGTTTCCGGGTACTTATTCGCGCACCGCTTCTTTCCGGCGGGGAGCCAAGAGGGGATTGAAAATAGTTGTGGGAACCGTTCCGGTATTTATCATGGCGGGTTTTATAGAAGGTTTCCTTACGCGTCATACCGAGTTTCCAACGGTACTCCGGTTAGGTATTATTCTGCTTTCACTTGCATTTATTATCTTCTACTATATTTATTTACCAAATAGAAAACAACATGGAGTCACAAAAAGCTAAAGTAGCAATGTATGTAAAGCGTTCTTTCGGGGATAAGATGAACGCTTCATTTGATTTTATAAAGGAGAACTGGAAACCTTTGTTCAAGTTTGCCACGTATCTGATATTGCCCTTGTGTCTGATTCAGGCATTGAGCCTGAATGGGCTGATGAATGGCTCTATGGGTATTACGATGGGGGTTAAGGCCGGCGCTGCCAATCCTTTGGCAGATTTCGGAACGATGTTCTGGGTGAATTACGGATTGACTATAATTTGTTACCTCATCGGCTCTGTTATCCTTACCTCACTGGTTTATGCACTGATCAAGACCTACAATGAACGTGAAGAGCGCTTGGAAGGAGTTACCCTTTCTTCTTTGAAATCTCTGTTGTTTAAAAATGTGGGCCGGTTGTTGAAACTTACCTTGTTCGGTATATTGATAATGATTATCCTATGTGTGGTTATGGGGTTGTTGGCCGCTCTTACTCCTTTCACCTTGATTCTCACTCTTCCGATGCTGGTGGCTTGTGTGATTCCTCTGTCTTTGTTTTCGCCGATTTATTTGTTTGAAAATATCGGTATCTGGGAAGCATTCAAAAAGACGTACCGTTTGGGATTTGCGACTTGGGGCGGTGTTTTTCTCATTGCTTTGATAATGGGATTGATTGGCGGTATCCTGCAAGGTATCACAATGCTGCCTTGGTATGTGGCTACTATTGTGAAATACTTTTTCGCTATGAGTGATAGTGGAAGTGCGGTTACCATCTCTCCCGTTTATAATTTCTTCCTCTATTTAATGGGGATTCTACAGGCTTTCGGAATGTATCTTTCTACCATATTCACCATTATCGGCCTGGCTTATCAATACGGACATGCTTCCGAAGTGGTGGACAGTGTTTCTGTGAAAAAAGACATTGATAATTTCGATAATCTTTGATAGTACGATCGGATGACTGCCCCAGCCGATACGATCGTTTATGACTCGCTCACCGTTGCCTATTGGCAAGGTCAACCGGAGTATGATTATAACCGTGAATTAATCACGCCTGAGTTCGATCTCATTGCGTGGCTTAATTTGTGGTTGGGTAAGTTGTTGCAGAAAATATTCGGTAGCACATTTGCTGAAAAATATACGGAAACGATCTTGGTTGCGTTGTTTGTCGTTGCGCTATTATTGATTGTCTGGTTTATCTATAAGAAGCGTCCGGAACTGTTTATGCGTTCGAAAAGAACTTTGCCCTACCGCGTGGAGGAGGATACCATCTATGGCGTGGATTTTCAGAAAGAGATAGACGCGGCCGTTTTCCGCAATGATTACCGGGAAGCAGTGAGACTGCTTTATCTTCAGACCTTGAAGTTTTTGAGTGACGCCGGGAAAATAGACTGGCAATCTTATAAGACGCCGACCGAGTATATTTATGAAATAAAGATTGACACCCTGAAAACTCCTTTCCGTGAATTGACCAATCGTTTTCTTCGCGTTCGCTATGGTAACTTTGAAGCAACCGTTGTCCTTTATCGTGAGATGCAAGCCTTTCAGAAGGAAATGGTAGAAGGAGGTGGGGTATGAAAGGCAGTCGTTGGTTTATTCTCGCTATGGTGCTCTTTCTGGCTGTCATGTTTCTGGTGGAATATAACCTGCCGAAGAAGTTTGTGTGGAATCCTACTTTCAGCCGGTATGATTACCAGCCGTTTGGATGTGCTATTTTCGATGATGTGCTGACGGATTCCTGGCCGGGAGATTATTATTTGAATGATTGGACTTTCTATAATTTTGAGAATGATACGACGGACGAACCTCTTGCCATACTTGCTGTTGCCCAGCGCTTTCAGTTTACGAAAACCGATAGAAATGCGATTATGCGTCTGGCAGAACGGGGGAATAAGGTGATACTGGCGGCTACCGGTTTTTCGCTGTCCGATACATTAGGGTATGATATGTCTTATGCATGGTTTCGTGCTTCGGAGTTAAAGAAATATGTAGGGGCGGTCAATCGTCGCGACAGCCTGTATTGGTTGGCTGATTCTGCGAGTGCTTATCCTGCGGCGATCTTCGAGGTTTATCCGCAACTGTGTGATGCCTTTTTTACAAAATATGATTCGCTTTCCGTACCCTTGGTGAGGAGAGACCGGGCAGCCGCGTCACGAAAAGACTCGATAACGTTAGCTGCAGATAGTCTGATACGAAGCCAGTTGAAAGATACATTGCCCGAGTCGCAGGATTCGGTACGACTTCCTGTTGAATTGCCTACGGGAGTGCTTGCTCTGCGGCGTCCTGTAGGGAAAGGAGAGATTGTCCTTATCTCTACTCCTCTGCTGTTTACCAATTATGGTGTACTCGATAAAAATAATGCCGCTTATATCTTCCGTTTGCTCTCACCGGCGAAAGACTTGCCGTTGTATCGCACGGAGGCTTATAATAAATCGGAGTATGAACAACGTTCGCCATTCCGTTATTTTCTGTCGCAGCCACCTCTTCGCTGGGGGCTTTATCTGACGATGATTGCACTCGTGCTCTTCATGGCGTTTACTGCTCGTAGGCGGCAGAGACCGATTCCGGTTATCCGCCAACCGGAGAACAAGATACTGGAATTTACCGAACTGATAGGGACGCTATACTTTCAGAAGAAGAATCATGCGGATTTGGTGCGTAAGAAGTTTACTTATTTTGCAGAGGCTTTGCGACGGAATATACAGGTAGATGTGGAAGAGGAGGTCGATGAAGGAACCCTTTACCGGAAAATAGCCAACAAAACGGGTATGGAAGAAGAGAAGATTGCAAGGCTCTTTGCCGGCTTGCGGCCTGTCATCAAGGGGGAGCGGAACGTTTCGGAACAGGAGATGAAAGATTATATAGACGGCATGAATGAAATATTAAGCCGGATGTAGATGATAATAAATGAAATATTGAACCCGATATAATAGATAGCTTATGAATGATATGAATGAACCCATGGCAGAAGCAACGCCTTCCGCATCTTTTGTGGAAGAGGTACAGAATGAAGTTCCACGTACTGATTTAACTCTTTTTGCCGAAAAGATCGGTGCGCTGAAAGCACGGATCGCTTCGATCATTGTGGGACAGGAACGCACGGTAGATCTTGTCCTTACAGCGATTCTTGCCAACGGTCATGTGCTGATAGAGGGTGTGCCCGGTGTGGCGAAAACATTGCTTGCCCGTCTTACGGCGCGTCTGATCGACGCTGAGTTTAGCCGCGTACAGTTTACACCCGATCTGATGCCGAGTGATGTGTTGGGTACTACGGTTTTTAATTTGAAGACCAATGAGTTTGATTTCCATCGCGGTCCTGTATTTGCCGATGTGGTGTTGGTGGACGAGATCAACCGTGCTCCGGCAAAAACACAGTCCGCCCTTTTTGAAGTGATGGAGGAACGGCAGGCCAGTATTGACGGCTCAACTTACCGGATGGGAGAACTTTATACCATTCTTGCCACTCAGAACCCGGTGGAACAGGAGGGTACGTATAAACTTCCTGAAGCTCAGCTCGACCGTTTCCTGATGAAGATAACGATGGATTATCCGTCGCTGGAAGAGGAGGTGAGTATTCTTGAACGCCATCATACGAATGCTGCTTTGGTGAAGCTGGAAGATGTTCATCCCGTAATTACCCGTGACGAATTGCTGGCATTCCGCAAGCTGATGGATAAGGTGTTCGTGGATCGCACACTGTTGCAGTATATTGCTCTTATCGTGCAGCAAACCCGTACCAGTAAAGCGGTTTATCTGGGTGCTTCGCCCCGTGCTTCTGTGGCTATGTTGCAGTCCTCCAAGGCGTATGCCCTTCTGCAGGGACGCGATTTCGTAACTCCCGAGGACATTAAGTTCGTAGCTCCCTATGTACTCCAGCACCGCCTTATTCTCACAGCAGAAGCAGAAATGGAAGGCTATTCTCCGGTAAAGGTGACGCAACGGCTCATCGACAAAGTAGAGGTACCGAAATGAGGGGAGAATTGAGAGGGGAGACGGGAGAATTGAGATGGGAGAAGGAAAAGTTGTCATTGAATATCGATTAAAAGCCTTGAAACGGAAACTGATGGAACAAAAACTTCATAGAATGAGAAGCTTATAAATAATAAAGTATAAAAAAGAGTTATTTTAATCGTAAATCGTCAAATCGTAAATAAATTCATGTATTTGTCCCGGCGTTTTTATCTGTTTATCCTTGTCATTATCCTGCTGCTTTGCGGCGGGGATATGTTGGGTACTCTGTTCCTGTTGGGGCAGATCGCATTGGCTGTTTTAATTTTTGCGGTTGCGATGGATTTTTTTCTTCTCTATCGCACGAAGGGAATCAGGAGTTTCCGGCAATGTTCTTCCCGTTTCTCGAATGGAGATGATAACGAGGTACATTTGCGCGTGGAAAGCAGCTATGCTTTCCCTGTCTGGTTGTCGGTTATCGATGAGGTGCCTGTTATATTCCAGCAGCGTGATATCTGTTTTAAATTGTCTCTCGGAAGCGGTGAAGGGAAAACGATTACCTATCATCTGTATCCCACCCGGCGGGGGACGTATGGTTTCGGATACATCCGTGTGTTTGTTACTACGCGTATCGGACTGATTGAACGTCGTTTTACAGATGCCGGGCCACAAAAGATAAAAGTATATCCCTCTTACTTGATGTTACACCGTTACGAGTTGCTTGCTATGAGTGATAACCTCACGGAATTAGGTATAAAGAAAATCCGGAAAGTGGGTCATCAGACGGAGTTCGAACAGATAAAGGATTATGTGAAAGGAGATGATTATCGTACGATCAACTGGAAAGCCAGTGCACGGCGGCATCAGCTAATGGTCAATGTATATCAGGACGAACGTTCGCAGCAGATATATAATGTGATAGACAAAGGGCGTATCATGCAGCAGGCTTTTAAAGGAATGACCTTGTTGGATTATGCCATCAATGCCTCACTTGTTCTTTCGTATGTGGCTATACGTAAAGATGATAAAGCGGGGCTGGTGACTTTTAACGAACATTTCGATACCTTTGTCCCTGCTTCCAAGCAGACGGGGCAGATGCAGACTTTGCTCGAAAGTCTTTATGCGCAGGAGACCACTTTCGGGGAAACCGACTTCTCCGCCCTGTGCGTGCACTTGGCCAAACATATAGGGAAACGCAGTTTGTTAATACTCTATACCAATTTCAGTAACCTCAACAGTATGAACCGGCAACTGCCTTATCTGCAACAACTGTCTCGCCAGCATCGCTTATTGGTGGTGTTCTTTGAAGATGCCGATCTGAAAGAATATGTTGCCGGAAAACCTGTGGACACTGAGGGGTATTATCGTCATGTCATTGCCGAGAAGTTTGCGTATGAGAAACGGCTTATCGTAAATACGCTAAAACAACACGGCATCTATTCCGTCCTGACTACTCCCGATAACTTGTCTGTCGATGTTATCAATAAATATTTGGAGATGAAGTCGAGACAGTTGATATGATGGTTAGCAGCGGTTAAACGATTAGTGACGAGCGGTTAGTGACAAGTGGTTAATGGTTAGTGATAAGTGATTGATATGTTATCATTTTCCGGATTGTAATCGATGTCGGTTTGTCATTGTCTCCTGTTTTTGTCAAGAGCAGGTTTACTTATTCTTAACTAAAAAGAACGTCATCCGGCAAAAAGTACCTTTTCTACTGCAACCGATAATGCAAAGCGTTGTAAGAAGTAATGAAACGAACCGTAACATGCCGTGTGACGAACCGTAACATGCCGGCATATTTCCGGCAAACACTGTTCTAAAGTATACTAAATATCCTGTTTGGAACCCCTTTCACGGGTATATATAAAAGAAAGGAGGAAATCTTGCGATCTCCTCCTTTATGTACAGTTTAACTGAATCTACTTTATGATTACATTGGCAAATATACTACATTCTAATCGTAATTCCAAGAGAATGGAGGAAAAAGAAGGCCATCCCAATCAATAACAATCCCAATATACCGTAAACAATTCGGGCACGGGTACGACCTATTCGTCTGACAACAGCTTGTGCATTGTGTGCAGTGAAGAACCATCCCCAATTTAATAATGAAGCAAGGAGGGAGATGATTCCGGCAAGGGCGAACAGACCCAGAATAAAGTAGTGCGGTGTCATCGTTTACTAAAGAGTGATTTTCCGGCTTCCGTCTTCCAATTCTTCAATGGTTACCTTTACGGCATTACCCGGAAGGAGTTCTTCCACCAGTTCCGGCCATTCTATGAAACAGAGAGCACCACTATAGAAATAGTCTTCATATCCCATATCGTATACTTCGCTGAGCTTTTTGATCCGGTAAAAATCGAAGTGGTAAATCAATTCACCTCCCTCATCGGAACGGTATTCGTTGACGATAGCGAACGTAGGAGAAGTGATAACATCCGAAACCCCTAACTCTTCACAAAGTGCCTTTACAAAGGTAGTCTTCCCGGCTCCCATTTTTCCGTAAAGGGCAAAGACCGTATTGTCACCCATAGCAGAGATAAACTCCCGTGCGGCTTCGTGTATCTGGTCTAATGATTGAATTTTAATTTCCATAATTTTATTTCCTATTGGACAATTTACTGTTTACTATTAATTACATCATGTTTTTCTTCCCTTTTCTCTAAACACCCCCCTAAATTCTCCCATCTCCATTTTCCCATCTCAAATCTCCCTTCTCCCATCTCGAATCATCTCATTTTCCCTTCATCGTGATAAGCGGAATGATCATTTCTTCCATCGAGATACCTCCATGTTGGAAAGTGTTAGTATAGTAAGATACATAATAATTGAAGTTGTTAGGATAGGCCAGGAAGTCACGTCCACTGGCGAAGATGTACTTCGTGCTTACATTGGGCGATGGCAACAGGGCATCTGCCGGGCGGCTTATTTCGAATACTTGTTTCGGATTGTACGACATATTGCGCGATAGTTTGTAGCGCAGGTTTGTGTTGATTTCTCCGTTGTTGGCTTGTACTCTGATAGGATTGTCTACGCGGATACTGCCGTGATCGGTGGTAACCACTACCCGTACTTTTCGGGCTGCAAGTTCTTTCAGCAAGTCGCGTACCGGTGAATGGCGAAACCATGACAGGGTAAGGCTACGATAAGCAGCTTCCGTAGAAGCGAGTTCGCGGATCATCTTACTTTCCGTGCGGGTATGGCTCAGCATATCGATAAAGTTGAATACTACCACGTTCAGATCATTTTGCATCAGTTGCGGAAGCTGGGCGACAAGGCGTTCACCGGCAGATGCATCGTTTATTTTATGATACGAAAAAGTATGCTGACGGCGATACCTGTCGAAGCAGGTTCGTATCAGTGGAGCTTCATTCAAATTCTTGCTTTCTTCTTCGTCCTCGTCCACCCACAAATCAGGAAACATACGCGCTATCTGATCGGGCATGAGTCCGGAAAATATCGAATTACGTGCATATTGCGTGGCCGTAGGCAAAATACTGAAATAGAGTTGTTCTTCGAAAGTGAAAAGTTCCGACAACTCGCTGGCTACAACACGCCATTGGTCATAACGGAAGTTGTCGAGCACAAGGAAACAGACTTTCTCCCCTTGGTCGAGCAAAGGAAAAATACTGCGTTTCATCAAGTCCGGACTCATCATTGGGGCCTCCTGCGGAACATTCCCTTTGCGTGTGGGATCCATTGTTTTCATCCAGTCAAGGTAGTTTCTCTTGATGAATTTGGCAAAGGCGGTATTGGCCTCTGTCTTTTGCATGGACAGCATTTCGCTCATGGGGCTGTCGCTTGCTTCCAACTCCAGTTCCCAATAGACGAGACGGCGATAGAGCTCTATCCAGTCGTCGGCAGTCAGGGAGTCATTGATCTGCATGCCTATTTTACCGAAATTCTGTTGATAAGCCGTTTGCGCCACTTCCGACACAATGTCGCGGCGGTGCAGGTTTTTCTTTAAAGATAAGAGTATCTGGTTGGGATTGACAGGCTTAATCAGATAATCGGCTATTTTACTGCCGATTGCCATATCCATAATATCCTCTTCCTCACTCTTGGTAATCATGATAACAGGCACGGTAGGAGAGATGTCCTTTATCTGTGCCAATGTCTCGAGCCCGCTGATACCGGGCATATTCTCGTCAAGGAAGATAAGGTCATAGTCCGTTTCACGGCAACGGTCAAGAGCGTCTTGTCCGTTACTTACAGTATGAACCTCGTAGCCTTTCGACTCGAGGAAAAGAATATGCGGGCGGAGAAGGTCTATCTCGTCATCTACCCAAAGTAATCGGTCTTTCTTCATCTTGATATCTACTATTTACAGTTTACTATTTACTATTTGGTTGCGCTTTCATGGCGATACCCGTGAGGGATACGCTTTAGTATACATAGAAAGAGCCGCCGGTATCGTCTATCTCTTCGCCTTCATCTTCGTCTTCCGTGGCGTTCTCGTCTACCGGTGGCAGGTTCTGCAACGGTTCATCCAACGTGCTGCCGTCTATCGGCAGGTCTTCGTCTGTACCGGCCGGTAACGGATTGAAAGTGCGTTGATAGAAGGTGTCATAATCATCAAAACTATAGAACTGGTTCAATAGTTCATAATTGGCTTGAGAAATAAGGATCGCTCTCATTCCGCTGAGCCTTTCGTTCATATGCGGATCAGCGTAGAGCTGGCGTTGGTAATATTGCGCTTCGTCATAATTGGCGAAGGAACTGATGACTAACCGGCCGATACCCCGGTCGTGGGAGAAGGCGAGGTCGAAGTTCTTTACCATGAATGAGGAGAAGTTGTAACGGGCCACTTCATAAAGAAGCTGATTCTCGTTTACCTTTCCTTCTTCGTACGCAAGGACGAACACGAATGGTGTGTTACGTTCCGCGCTGAATTCCGGAATGCTGTCCATTCCGGCTGTCCGTGTGCTGTCTGAAGCAATGTCGGCATTTCTGCGTGACCATATACTTCCGAAAGAAACACTGCCTTCCGACAGAAGACGGCCTTCCTGTACTCCTTTCAGGATATGTGCGGCAAGATCGGTAATTTCGTTTTCCGGATATTGCTGCACCAGCTCTTTCAGTTCGCTGAGGAATTGTTTCTGGTCTCCTCTTTGCAGGGCGCTTACGGCATGCAGGAACATGAATTTCGGGCGGTGTTGCCCCATCGGATATTTCTTTGCGGATAACTCCGCATTCGTCACTACCCGGTTATACTCCCCTGCCTGATACTTTTTGTACGTGTCGGCATAGAGCGAGTCTTCCAAATGCTTTCCATAAACGGCGTTGTAGGCGAAGTCCGGATCAGAGAGTGTCTTGGCATATTTGCTGTCCGGGAAACGCTCGATCAACTGCTGTTTGTAAAGATTGGCATCCGCCATGCGTTCCATTCGTCCCAACATCAGGAACAGGTTGTAGTATGCTTCATCCAATTGGGCGAAGTCGGGAAAATCATGGATTAACCGTCCGAACGAATGTTCTGCACGTGGGAAATCTTCCAGTTTATCTTTGTATATCATTCCCATGTTAAACAATCCATCCGACAATATTTCGTTGGAAGCCGCCATCGCTTCTTCCGTCAATGGAATTTGTTGCAGGTAGAACAACGGATTCTTTTCGTCGATGGCCGTTGTGTCGGCAGCCAGTTCCGAACCCGGAGCAGCAGGTTGCAGGCTCTCGCCGTCACCGGATATGTTTTCGTCTTGAGTACCTCCATTGCCGATCGAGTCTCCTTCTGCTGTCGGTTCATCGTAATTGACAGGGTCGAAGTCATCCAGAGAAACCACGGTTTTATTTCGTCTTCGCCAGTTATCCTCCAATTTGCGGCGTCCCCACAGACGTTGGAAATCTGCTTTACCCTGTGTCACCAATTGTGAATTATAGAAATACCAGGAATTGTCTCCGGTAGGGACAGTCGGTTGTGTGGTAGTCGGTCTTTGCGGAGCATTGGCAGCATTTTCGGCAGCAACAGCTTCACGCATGGCGTCCCGTTCGGCCTCTTTTGCCAATCTTTTTTCTTCCTCTTCTTTCTGAATAACCCGTGCTATCAATGTATCGATTACCACCATACGGGCAGCACTGTCCAATGACGCCAGATGTTGCAGACTGTCTTGCAATTCTACCGCAGTAGCGAAAGGCACCAACTCATCCAATACTTCAGAACGTCTTGTGAGCTCTTCATATTCCGGATGTGTCTTGTCCAGCAACCCGGTGGCATCAGCATAGGCCGTTTGTGCTTCGGCATAGCGGCCCATTTGCCAGCAAAGATTGCCTAAGGTGAGTTGCAGTATTCCCTTTTCCACCCCTCCGCGTGTACTCTTTTCTACTCCCAGATGATATTCTTTGATAGCTTGGGCAGTGTCTTTGGCCGAAAGATAGATGTTTCCTAATGCATAATGAATCTGATCGAGGTACTCCTTGTTTTTATCACTGCGTGTCATCCGGTACAATTTGTCTGTGGCCTTCTTTACTTGTGCGGGATTACTTAGTTCTCCATATGAAAAACATTCTGTCTGGCGGATACGCGCGTTCAATTCCATCTCATAGGGAGGGCTGAGTTTGATAACCTTTCCATAGGCCTGATATGCTTTAGCCGGGTCTTGCAACAATTGGTATAGTTGTCCCAAAAGAAAATACTCGCGGGATTTTTGCCGTTTGTTCTTTTCGTTTTTGATGGTAGTAAGCAGGTGGGGAATGGCTTCCCGGTAACGTTGGCTTCCCAGCAAGTAGTGTCCATATGTTCTGGAATATGCCGGAGCCAGTGTAGCCGGAAGGCTGTCATTGTTCACTTTTTGCAAAACATCTTCCGCATCATAATACCACCCCATCTGTGTGTAGCATTGGGCAAGCCAAATACGGGCATTTGCCGTGATTTTGGGTTGTCCGGCGTAGAGTCGCGCGATGTATGAGAAAGTAGCGGCTGCTTCCGGAAAGTCTCCTTTCTGGAATTGTGCTTTTCCCATCAGCATCCAGGCATTGTGCAGGAACGGATTGAATTCACGGCGTGCCAGCCATTGTTTGTATTCGGGTGTATAGCGTTTTCCCGGCTTCCGGGGAGGTTTTCGCTTGATGGAGTGCACGGCGATGGCCTTTTGCGATTTTTCGATGGCACGTTCAAAGTCACCGCTTCCGGTACCGACCGTCGATTTATTACCGATAGGATAGAGCGGCAACATCTCCATGTAGTTATCCTTATTCCCCTTTTCGATAGCTTTACATCCCGATTTATAGGCTTCATTCCCGTTAAAGTATACATTGTAGCGGGTAGTCATCGCATGATAGAAACGGCTTCCTTTCGTATTCTTTTTAGTCGAGCATCCCGTAAGTAATAGGATGATTAATAATGTGCCAATGCGCCAATGTGCCAATGTGCCAATGCGGAAATGAGTCAATGTGCCAATGAATTTATGTACCCGTGCGCCAATTACTTTGCTAACTTTTTTCACAGCGCAGCTAATTGGCACATTGGCACATTGGCACATTGGCACATTACCTCTCATCTTTTTATTACTTTGCATACGGCATAGATTAAGATGGATACGAATATGATAGAAGCCCCGGAGGGTAGGATACGAACAAGCCGCCTAAGCATCCTAAAAATCCGATACCGATGGATAACCAGATGATGCGTTTGAAGCTGTAAGTGAACAGGTTTGCCGTCATTTGCGGGATGGTAAGCAACGAGATGGCCAACACGATGCCTACCATACGAAGACAGGAGACAATGGTTAAGGCAATAAACATCATCAGAAGATATTCGAATGCTGCTACGGGGATTCCTTGCGAACGGGCGAACTCACGATCGAATGCCACATAAATAATCGGATGGATGAACAGGCAAAAGAATAGGATAAGTAATGTCGCAAGTATACCGAGCATCAGCAAATCTCCTGTGGTGATGGTAAGTATATTGCCAAACAGATAGGCAGACAAGTCCGGTGCGAATCCCGGCGCGAGGAAACTGAACATGATGCCCAATGCCATCCCTAATGTCCAGAATACGGCAATGGCAGAGTCTTCGCGCATGTCTTTCCGTTTACTCAGCCATTCTACTCCGAAAGCCGATAATACCGAGAATATGGCCGCCGAAAGGATAGGGGATATTCCTGCAAACAATCCCAAGCCGATGCCGCCGAAGGAGGCATGTGTAATTCCTCCGCTGATGAATACCAGCCGGCGCGTCACTATATAAGTGCCGATAATTCCGCAGGCTATACTGGCCAGCAGGCTACCTAACAAGGCATGTTGAAAAAAGGTATATTGTAACAGATCCATCCAGATGCTTAACTTACTAATTATTAATAACGGAGAAAGGGAGTTACTTATTATAATCTCAGGGATGTATTCTCCGTTCTCCTATAATGAGAAAAACTTCGTCTTTTATATCATCGGGCAGATTGATACCGCGTAATTGCAGACTCCGCACCCATCCGGCTACGTCAGTCTCCTGCATGGTATAAAATACGTCACGGAACATTTCTATTTCGTCACCTGTATATGCTTCCGGTGCCCGGCCGATGAATCGGTCCAGTTCCTCGTCATCGTAATATTCTATCTTTTTACTTACAGCAGCCAACAGGCTGTCTTTTTCACAGACTTCGTGCTGTCCGCAACATTCTGCGTCTACTTCTTTCACTTCGGGAAAGCTTTCCAACTCTCCGGCGTCTATCTTTTTTTGCAGCCTTCTGTTGCGGATGTATCCGGCAATCATTGCCACGATGGCAAGCAATAACAGGCTTATTAATAATATCCACATATTCTCGAAATCCTTAAATTGGAGACAAAGGTACTCATTTATTCACCACAGGTTATATAGATTAACACAGATTATTATCTGGCCTTTGTGGTGTTGGAACTGTCAGGGTTGTTCTATACTGATTTTGAATCCTGCTTGTTTCAAGTTCTCCCAGTAAGACGGATAGGATTTGGTCACCACTTGCGGATCTGCAATGCGCATCTTCGGGAAACGGACGGCTGCCGGTGCAAAAGCCATTGCCATACGGTGGTCTTCGTAGGTGTTTATCACCGGCTCGGCTTCCGGTTCGCAACGCTCACCTTCCCAACAGAGTATACTGTCTTGTTTGTCGCAAAGGATATAGCCGAGTTTATACAACTCGTTTTCCAATGCAGCAATACGGTCTGTCTCTTTTATTTTCAGACTTTGCAGGCCGGTGAAGCGGAAGGGGATGCTTAAAAGACAACAGGTCACTGCGAATGTTTGTGCCAAGTCGGGGATATCTATGAAGTTTTCGTCTAACCGTTCCGGGAGTGTTCCGTTTTTCTTCAGGAGAACTCCTTCGTGGATGAATTCGGTTTCTACACCCAGGCGCGCAAAGATCTCTGCACCACGGCTGTCTCCCTGATAACTATTGGGAAACAAGCCGATAAGTTCGATTTCCGCTTTCTCTGACAGAGCGGCTATTTGATACCAGTAGGAAGCGGCACTCCAGTCACTTTCTACCATAAATGATACCGGTATATAAGGTTTCGGAGACACTTCGATACTGCTTTCCGAAAGCCAGGAAGCCTGTCCGCCGAAGTCTTTCATCAGCTGTAATGTCAAGTTGATGTAAGGGCGGGAAATAATCTCTCCGCTAAGATGCAGGCGAAGTCCGTTTTTCAGAACGGGTCCGATCATCAGTAGTGCAGAGATGTATTGCGAACTGACATTCCCTTTCAAGGTGATTTCATTTCCCGTCAGTTCTTTTCCATGAATACGTAAGGGGGGATATCCCTCTTTATTCACATAGTCGATTTGTGCCCCTAATTCACGTAAGGCATTGACCAGTATTTGTATAGGACGCTGCTGCATCCGTTCTGTTCCGGTGAGAATATGGGTTCCGGGAGTCGTACTCAGATAAGCGGTCAGAAAACGCATGGCAGTTCCTGCTGCCATGATATCTATGGTTTCGTTGTTTCCATCCAATGCTTTAATCATGACGAGCGTGTCGTCACAATCGGACAGGTTGCATGGCGGAGTAGTGCCTTGGGCAAGCGCATTGAGAATAAGTGCACGGTTACTGATGCTTTTAGAAGCGGGTAATTGTATGGTAGCCTTCACGGCGGAAGGAACTGATAGTTTATAACGCATGGCTTTTGATACGATAATAATTAATGTACCTGCAAAAATAAGGATTTATTTTCGCATAATTCGATTATCGGAGTAACAGATATCTTAATATACCTATCTATTGGTAAATTAATGGGTATTTTATGAAAATACAGGTAGCATAGTTGCATATATAGACCCGGATATATATCTTTGTGCCATTCCCTTTATGATGTAAATAAAGACCC